>Ga0302310_10000042_pt1 | contig 104305 bp, 90 predicted proteins | sample III_Palsa_N1_2_FD_200451 | JGI IMG/M metagenome (GOLD analysis project Ga0302310, IMG submission 200451) | Peat permafrost microbial communities from Stordalen Mire near Abisko, Sweden - III_Palsa_N1_2 | ecosystem: Environmental > Terrestrial > Soil > Palsa > Peat permafrost | place: Sweden...
TGCGCCAGCGGCTGCAGGGTACTTGTCGTCTGTGATGCGCGGCATGACCATGGTGATATCCGATCCGCGCCCTCAAGGGTAAACTTCCGGCGGAAACTTGTCTCACTGGCGTTGGCACGGAGGGCGCAGCGCCTTGCCAACGGCTTTTCCCTGATTGCTCCGACCGTAAATCAGCCAAGTTTTCGATTGGCCTTTTTCCGGCACGCGGTACCATTTGCGCATCAAGGGCTTGATGCGAGACCGGTATTTCCGCGCCAACCAGTGCGCCAATTTCCAGAACACGACGGTGTCGATGCGCCGGAATGTGCGCGCCGTGAAGTCGGTGAACTTGTAGAACGCAGCCCATCCCGCCAATTGGCGGTTCAGGCTGTCGATCATGTCCACCGTGGCAACATCATGATTGCCGGAGAGCGCCCCGATCATTCGGTGGGCGAAGGTCTTGGCTTTCTCCTTGGGTATCGTTGAGACCACGGACATGCGTCCGTTTGATCCCCGTCTGCGGATGATCCGGTGCCCGAGGAAAACAAACCCGTCATCGACGTGGGTGATATGGGTCTTGTCCATATTCAACGTCAATTTCAGGCGGCCTTCCAGAAAGGTCCGTCATTCATCACGGATGGCCTCGGCATGTGCTTTGGTGCCCTTGACGATAACGACGAAGTCGTCGGCGTAACGGCAGTAGGCGACAGCAGGTTTCCATTGCCGGTTCTCACGAACCGTAATGGGGCGACCTTGCTGGATGCCGAAGTTCCATGCCCAGCGATCCTTTCGTGCCTTGTCACTCAGGTATTTCGCCTCCAGCCACGCATCAAACTCATGGAGCATGATATTGGACAGGAGCGGCGACAGGACGCCGCCTTGCGGAACACCTTCGCTGGAAGCCACGAACAGGCCACGGTCAATGTGGCCTGCCTTCAGGAACCGCCAGAGCAGATCAACAAACCGGTCGTCCCGGATACGCCGCCGGACGCAACGAAGCAGAAGCCGGTGGTGAACCGTGTCGAAGTAGCTCGCCAGATCACCTTCGATGATCCAGCGGCCCCGCGTCCCGGCGCCACTATCCTGCAACTGTATCTTTACGGTCCGGACAGCGTGATGCACGCTGCGTTCCGGCCTGAAGCCGTAGGAGAGGCGATGGAAGTCGCTTTCCCAGATCGGCTCCATGGCCATCAGCATCGCACGCTGGACGATGCGGTCTTTCAGGGTCGGGATACCCAGTGGGCGTTTCTTGCCATTGGCTTTCGGGATATAGATTCGCTTGACCGGTTGCGGTGTGTAATTTCCCGACAACAGATCCGTGTGCAGGCTGGCCAGGTGTTCTGCCAGTCCAGTCTGCATCCGTTGCTTGTCCATTCCGTCGATGCCCGGTGTATGGGCGCCGCTTGACGCCAATACGATCCGAGCTGCCTCGGCAAGCCACGCCCGATCGGCAATGAGCCGCAGAAGTCGATCGAACCGCCGGTTCGGATCGCCCTCGGCCCACATCGCGAGCTTGTGCTGCATTTCGCTGATTATCAAAGGTCTTCACCTCATTTGGTCAGGTAGTTTGCACTTCAAGCAGATTGAACTGTCCCCCTTCGCCATGTGACAGGCTTTCCCTGTCGCGGACTACTACGGGGACTCCGCCAGCATGGTGGACATCGGGGCCAACTCCCTTGGCATTCCATCATGCCTTCCCTCGTTCATATGCTGGACTTTCACGCGCTGGGGAGGTTGCCGGTCGCAGTCCTTGTCCTTGCGTCCTGCAAGTCGATGCCGATGCCATGGCCTGGCTGCGTTCTCTCCATGACTCCATGCGGGCGAGCTACATGTACGACCGCATTCGGATGCCGCCGACATACATGTCCGGCGCCATCATCAGCATTCCGCCTGTTAAGCCGTGTAGGCGAAGGCGACATTTCAGCCCTCGGATGCGGATTAACCGGTTCGTGTTCCTCAACCTTCCAGCGCTATAGCCTCGGGGACCATCTCGGCGTAACGGCTTCGCCTCAATCCCCTTTACCTGCGGGCTACGTCACCCTGCCAGTTGACAGCAGGTCACCGCCGCTTGGGCTCATGCCCCCTCACAGCAGAGGGCAAGGCAATCGCTCAGTTCCTCCTTTCTCCTTGCATTCCAGACATATGCGCTCGAGGCGCACTGTAGCTGATGTCTGTCGCCCAGACATGGTTGGGCCGCTCGATCGCCAGTTTGCGCAGCAAATAGGAGTAGATCTTGTGCCCCGGCGCGGGCTTTGACGTGTTCGGGCGGCGGTAGATCGCCTCGATCGCCATCCGCTTCATCAATGTTGCGACGTGCAGGCGCCCGATTTTGACGCCCTCCTGCAACAGCAGATCGCGCAGCATCCGGCTACCTGCGAACGGAAACTCCAGGTGCAACTCGTCGATGCGGCGCATGATGGCGAGATCAACAGGCGAAACCGGTCTAGCATTACAGTTGCATTTTTGTCTTGAGATGCGCGCGCCTCGCGGCGGCTTGGTGAGCGCGCCTCCAGCACGACCACGCGATGATGTATGCGGGTTGGATCTGGCGCATGGCAAGTTTGTTGGCGATGCGCCGGACTTCTTGCATGGACCATCGGATCAAATCTTGATGTTCGGCACCCTCGGTCTTTTTGGGGGCGACACGTCATTCGCGCGGTAACGGATGACCGCCATCATGGCGAATGCGAGCATGACGAGCGAGACGTGGCGATGCCACCCATGCCACGACCGGGTTTCGTTGTGGTCGAGGCCGAACTCGTTCTTGGCGGTTTCGAAGCTGTCTTCGATTGCCCAGCGATGACCTTCGACAGCAACAAGGGTCTGGATACCGGTGTCGGCCGGGCACCATGTCGTGAAAAAGGCGAGATCGCCGTCGCTGATGTTGCGGCGGATCAGCAGGCCACGGGTCCATAGCCCTGACTGGGTTTCGCTGTATTCGTCCGCGTGGAGATCGGCGAGTTCACAGTAGGCCCAGTCATGGAGCCGAGCGCCTTTGGTGCCCTCGCCAGCGGAAAGACGCTGCCATGCGTCTGGCGCAAGGTCTCGTGCAATCTCATCAGCTCTGCCAGCGACCTGAGGCTTGTTGCCCCAAGAGCCAAAGCGGTGATCAGATTTGACGCCGAGGACATAGCCTTTGCAGGCCCGGCGCAGAGCCTGCTCGACATCGCCGACGCCATACACCGCGTCCGCAGCGACCCAGGAAAATGGTATTTCGGTTGCCAGCGCACGTTGTATCATCTGAACAGCAAGCGCCGGCTTGGTGGCGAACGCGACGGCTTCAGGCACATGGGCTGCGGCGAGCCGTGCCGGATCGCTGGTCCAGCTCTTGGGCAAATACAAAGCGCGATCGATAAAGGCATGACCGCGAGCAGACACGTAACAGGCGAACACACCGATCTGGCAATTTGTGATCTTGCCCGCCGAACCGGTATATTGGCGCGAGACGCCGCACGATGCCTTGCCTTGCTTGAGAAAGCCCGTCTCATCGATGACCAGAACCGCGTCGTCTGTGGCGAGGTTTTCGACAACATCGCGCAAGGCCTCTGCGTCCCACTTCCCACGGCCCAGAATGGCTTGTTGACGCCAAGGCCCTGGATCACCGGCCGCCTCAGCGCGCATCCAACCGGTCTTGCGCCGCTCGTCACCCAGCAATCCGTCCAGGAAAAGGTTCGCTGATGCCGCCACCCGCTCCTGCGTGAAAAGCCCACGCATCCGAGCCTTCACGTCGCGCAGCGACGATGCCCAAAGCTCCAGTGTCGTCTCGATCGATGCACCCGTCATCCACGGCCTCCTTACCATGGAGACCTATTGATTCAGAGTTTCGCTCAATGTGCAACTGTAATGCTAGGCAGATAATACACGCTACCCCTGCTCATCCCCAACTGACGTGCCTGCCGAGCCAGCGGCAGTGCGTGTGAACGGTCGATCATCGCTTTGCGCTCGCCAACAGTCCGGCCTTGCCGAGCGCGCCTGCCAAAAAATCGTTCGCAAGCGTCAATTCGCCGATTTTGGCATGAAGCGTCTTCACGTCGATCGCCGGTTCCGCCGCCTCGGTGGTGCTGTCCGCGCCAAAAACACCCGCTGCCCCTTCCAGCAACTGTGTGCGCCAGGTCGTGATCTGGTTCGCGTGAACGTCAAACAGCTGCGACAACTCCGCTAGCGTCTTCTCGCCCTTCACCGCAGCCAATGCCACCTTCGCCTTGAATGCCGGACTGTGATTCCGGCGGGGTCGTCTGCTCATCTGATCTCCTGTCATGCGCCCCTGTGGGCGCTGTCAGGCAGATTATCCACTTACCCCAGTGTGCAGTTTTGCCGGGCCACCTCTCCGAACTGTTGAGTTCCAAACGTAAGCGGCGACAGGATATTTTGACAATGCGGTTATCCACAGCAATCCTGAGCCAACCACGAAAAACATCAAAAGGGATTGTTAGGGCCTCGAGCGCATTATGATCTAACAAATCAATCGCACATCCCATACAGTGCCTTTGACAAAAGCGCGCTCCAGGTTAAAACCATTTCTGGTCCACGGGAGATGAAACGATGCGCATCGGGTTATACGCCACTTTTCTGGCTTTTGGCTTTTCGACCACAGCGCAAGCGACCGAAACCGTGACGTACACGTACGATGCCCGAGGTCGCGTCGTGACGGTCGTTCATTCTGGCACAGTAAACAACGGCGTATCAACGACCTATACATCGGACAATGCTGACAATCGTACACAAGTCAGCACGACCGGCGCCTCTCATTGACTTGAGTGACCAGGTACCAAGGTGATGCACATCGACTGACCTTTGGGTTGTTCATCCACTTTTGGTCGATGCTCGCTCGCCTAGCGTTAGCGCTTCTCTCGCCTACCTAATCTTTTCCGATTAATTGTTAGATCGCTTGGCGCCTCGCTAGGTCGGGGTACATTGAAAAATATGATCAATTTTGCGGCCAGTTTCGCTACGGACCAATTGTACGATTACGCCAAGTGATCGTCGAACATACGTGACCACATCATCCCATGCCATGCGAATGCCAGTTTGGAGGACCAGCAGCGCAAGTTGATCGATGGCGCGTTCCGGCGAATCGGCGTGAATCGTGGTGATAGAGCCTGGATGCCCGGTATTTACGGCCCGCAGGAAAGTCGCAGCTTCCGCTCCCCTGATTTCTCCAAGGATGATCCGGTCGGGCCGCATACGCAGCGACGCGATTAGCAGATCCTCTGCGGTAACCGAGGCTTCGCCAAGCGCGCTGCGTGCGGACAACAGACCAACTGCGTTTTCGTGAGCGAACTGGAGTTCCGGCGTGTCCTCGATAAGGATCAGCCGCTCGTGCGCAGGGATTTCGCGCAACAACGCATTCAGGAACGTTGTCTTCCCAGACGAAGTACCGCCGGAGATCAGAATATTGCGGCGCGCGCGCACGGCTTCGCGCAGGATGACCAACGGATCTTCGTCAGGTTGGGCCAACGACGCGACCCTAATTTCGCGGCTGGCAACGGCAAGTTTTGTCGTGGCAAAACTACCTGCAGTTGCATAGTCGTCCAGCACCATGCCTGCCATCACGTGCTTGCGGATGGCAACGGCCACATCGCCCCTTGTGGCCGGTGGGATGACCACCTGAACGCGCTCTCCGGTCGGCAAGGTACCGGAGAGGATAGGGTGTTCTCGGTTTATCCCTTGCGAAGTCAGGGCTGCAATCTGCCGCGCCATCCGCAGCAACAACGGCGCGGTAAGATCGGGCGCCGTGTGACGCTCGATCCGACCTCCCAGTAATTCCAACCAGAGTTCCCCGGGGCGGTTGATCCAGATGTCGGTCACATCAGCGCGATCGAGATGCTCAGCCAGCGGCGCAAGGCAGGTTTCAAGCCAGAGATTGGGCGCGGTGAGGCTCAAGGCTCCACGCTCGTAAAATCAAGATCGCGCGCAACAAACACAGAGACACTGGTTCCCTGTTTTACGGTCACGGTGGGCTGAATGTTTGATCCGGTAAGACCCGCAGGCTGGCCGTTGCCCTGATTTGCGCCCTGTAGGCCGTAAAGCGTCGGAGCCGTGTAGATCGTTGTAGCAGGAGCCAGGCTGTTCACCGCGACCTGTTCGCCGACCTGGAGCGCGGATTGCAGGATTGCGCCGCTGTAGCGCGCCAGGAAGTGGCTATTGACCTTGCCCTTGATGCCGGCCCGCCCGAGGGGGTCGGCAGAGGGAGAGTCAAGATTGATAATCACACCATCAGGCCGCATGAGTCTTTGCCATTCGATCAGTGCGCGGCTTTGGCCTTGCTGCACATCGGCTTTGTATTCGCCGATCAGGCGGCTGCCGCGCGGGATCAGGACTTTTGTACCATCAAAGCCATAGATGTCGCGCGAGATAATAGCGCGGGCCATACCGGCGCGGGTTGAATCGAGGGCGCTTTCGAGAACGGATTGTATAACCGTGCCTTTTGGTACGGTCGTCGAGGGATTGGCGAAGCGGCTTGCCTCGACCCGTTCGGACTTGCCGGACCCATCAGGCTTGGGAGCCGCTGGGTTGGTACTTCCCGGGCCTTGGGCGCGGAAGACCACTTCGGGATTTTCATGAGCCACGGCGGTCGGCAGCGAGGGTGTATTGATTACAACGGGTGGCGTGAACGGTTCGGCCACACGCGCGTATCGCCTTGACGTTTCGATGGTGGTCGGCGGTACCAAGCTTTGCGACACAACCGGCGCTGGCGCGAGCTGCGGCTGCACCTGCCAGGCAGGCGGCAAGGCGAGCTCTGGCGGGGGCGCGATGACCGAGCCAGCGCTATCTGGCTCTTGCGCGATGGCGGGGGCCGTTATGGTGCTACGCCGGCTTTCAAGCGCACCGAACAGGATCGCGCCGCCAACGACTGCGGCGGCTGCGAACAACCGGGGGCCGCGATCGCTGACCGCTTTGCCCACCATTGGGCGGCGATCAGGGGCGGACGAAACTGGCGCGTCGCTCATGGCATCGTTCCAATCACTTTTTCGGCTCAATTGCGATGCGGTCGGCGTGGGCCATGGCCTTGTCGATACGAAACACGAGATGATCGAACACGCGATCGATCACGAACAAATCGGCACGCATATAACCGTTGACCATCTGTTCCTGCCCGTGGTCATCGAGCGCAAACACCGCAGGGATCGCCTGCATCGGTGACCACTTGATCGAGACCTTTTCGCCATTGTCACGGATCATCACTGGTTCGAGCGTCTTGTCGCCTTTTAGCTTCCATTGGCCCGGTGGTTGTGGCGGCGGAGGTGCACCCACGGAAAGAGGTGCCGTCGGAAAGATATTGTGCACCATGCCGCTACTTCTTTCCAGGCGCACCAGCCAAGGCACGGTCCCTTTCAAGTTGACAGAGACACTGAATTGATAGCTTTGCTGTTCGGTCTCGACGGACAGGGCCACGTCGTTCAGCGGTCGGAGCGCGGAAAGCACGATGCCGTCGTGATCGCCCGGCACCTCAACCCTTACCGCGCTGGGATCGCCCACCGTTACGCGCTGTACGTGCTCGCCACGCGGCATAAGCACGGCCAGTTCCACCCCGGCAATGGCGCGCAGTTGTGCGGGCGATCCGGGCGCGTAGCGCAGGATAGCGATACGGTTGTCTTCGGGCGAAGGGACTGGCGCTTGCTGGGCACGGGCAGTCACCGAGCCGCATGCGCCAATCGCAGCGACCGCGACTGTCAATAGCTGCGCGCTGACCTTTACTCGGCGAGTCATGGCTTTGCCGGGGGACCGGGCCGCGCAGGCGCGGCGGGCGCGGTCATAACCACTGCGGCAGGCGGGATGACTTGCGGTGCCACTGCTGTAGGCAACCCGCGTTCCACCGGCGGGGGTTCAATCGGGATCTCGGCATTGCGGCGGTATCGCGTTACCTGAAAGCCCAGTGGATTGGTCAGCCGATCAGCTTCGCTCATGCTCGCACCAGAAAAACGCCAACTGACGACCGCTTGCCAGGGCTGCGGCGGTTGCGGCTGACCACCGGGATCGGTGCGGATTGTCGAGAAGCGCACCAGCGAACTGTCGTTGGAGAGCGATGAGATGCCCCGCACCTCGACATCAATCACCGCGCCGCGCGGCAGGTGTGCGAGCGGACTGGCTGGGTTGGTGGCTTGCATTTCTCCGATATAGCGGTCGCGCGCTTCGCCTGACGACCACAGCGCGACCTTGCGATAATCGTTGCGCAGGCTCGCACCGTCAAAACCTTCACGGGCCAGGATATATTGCGCAAGGAATGATCGCGTCAGAGCGCGATCAGGCGCGATGGTCTCCCGCTCCAGGGGTTTGAGCGCTTCAACGAAACCGGTCTGCTTATCGACAAGCAGCGTGTAGGGCTCGACGGTCTTGAGCGGCATCATCACAACAAGGGCGATCGCTTCGGCCAGCGCAATTGTCCCAAACACCCCCGCGACAACCCATGCCAATCGCAATGTGGAGCGTTGGTTCGCTTCTTTGTCGGCCGCCCAACTCTCCGACGAGCGGAAATACGCGTCGAGATCCTTGGGGCTTGGGTCTGGCCTCATTTGCGTCATGCCGTCTGATCTCTTTTGTCTCTGGCACGCGAGCCACGCGTCCGTGCGCGCCGAAAGCTGTTGCCCAAGGCCTCCTGGCGTTCAGTATCAGCCGCCCCGCCCGAAAGGCGCGGCGATGCGCGATTGGGATCAATATCACCACCCGCACGGTGTTGCGCCAGAAGCCCCCCAGCGCTTTCCCGGCGCAATGTAATCGCCATTGCATCGGCAACCGTCTGCGCACGTGAGTGGATTTCGCGCGTTTGCTCTGCGCGCGGAGCCTCGCTTGTAATTGCCCGCTGCTGGAACAATGACTGCCGCTGTGCATCGGCGGTTGCGGGCAACAGTTTTGAGACAACCCAGTGAGGTTGAAACGTGACCCGCGCAATCAGCGCCAGCAATCCCAGATTCACGGTCGCGAAGGCCATGGCCAGCACCGTGAGTTCGGTCGGAGCCGAAGGCGTAAACGTATTGGCACCGCGCTGGGCCAGAACATCGGCGATCCACGGATCGATCAGCGCGATTTCCACTCCGGCCACGACCGACAAGGCAAGGCTTGCCAGCGCGACAAAAGCAAGTCCTCGCAACCAGCCCACAAACACGCCCATCGTTGCGCCAAATAACAGCAACCCCGCCATGAGCGGCGCGACAGCGAGGAGAAACCCGGCGCCAAGACGGGTTATAGCGAATGGCGCAATGATCCCTGTCAGAAAGGTGACCCTGCCCCAGCCATATCCCGTTTGGTCCGCCATCGCGATGCCGTGAAAGCTGTCGCCCAAGTCGCTGCCGCCGACGACTCCACCAGTCAAACGTCCGGTGCCATACATCGTGATGGCGACCAGCCCATCGTCCGCGTTTTGCAGACGCGCCACCAGCGTGCCGTCGGCGCCGGGCAAACCTGCCGCTAAACCGATGCTGCGCGCCATTTCTTGTGGTCCGTTAAGGACCAGGTTGTATCCGACCACCCGCCATGCGGGCCATGACGTCGCCAGCGTCAGCACGATGCCAATCTTGATCACATCGCCAATGACATCGCGCGCGGCCATGGGGTGCCCCAGGATCAGGCGAATACCGAACAGTGCGATGAATATTGTGAGAAGCCCGGTCAGCGCCAGAAATACGGACGACGACGGATCGGCCAAGGCCCCGTAGCCATAGGCGCCGATCGATTGCCCTTCGCAATCAAGATGGGCAAGGCTCGTGGCCAAAAAGGCGGTGCCGGTGTGAAGCGCGGCGCAAGTCACTGCACACGCTCCAGCAGCGCCGACATCCAGGCGTCGGGATCGGGCCCTGTCGTTTCCAGGATTTCATCGAGAATGCGTACACTCGCCTCACGACCCGAAAGGATCGTCAGGATCTCCTTTTCGCCGGAAAGATTGAGCCGGGCGACGACGCTTTCATTGCCATGCTTGATCAGAAAACAATGCGAGTTGTCCGGCAAAGTGCGGACAAGTTCGAATTCGTGATGGGTCAGGCCAAAGCCATCGATGTAATCTTCTGACCGCGCCTTTGGATTGATCATAAAGATCTGCGTGGCCGCTTGCTCGATGATCGCGCTGGCAATTTTGCTCTCGAGAGCGTCCTGCGCGCTTTGAGTGGCAAAACCGACTATGCCGTTGCGCTTGCGGATGGTTTTTTCCCAATCCTTGATGCGCCGGACGAACACCTCATCGTCCAGGGCTTTCCACCCTTCGTCAACGACGATAATCGCTGGGGTGCCGTCCAGACGCTGCTCAACACGATGAAAGAAATAGAGCAACGCCGGGGTGCGCGCGACGGGATCATCGAGGATCGCAGTCATATCAAAACCGACTGTCGCTGCGGAAAGATCTGTCAGGTCGGTTTCGTTGTCGAACAGCCATGCCCGCTCGCCCTCACCCACCCAGGGGCGGATGCGAGACCACAAATCGCCAGCATGCGGGCGCTCGTGCCCCCGGAACAATTCAGCGAGAATCCCCAAACGGCGACGCCCGCGCGGCACTTCAAAATTGGCTTCGATCGCGTCGCGGATCGTTTCTGCTTCGGCGGTGGAAACTGCACCGGTCAGCATTGTCAGCCATTCGATCAGGAACTGCCGATTGCCTGGGCTGTCCTCGATCTGGAGTGGGTTAAGCCCCGATGGCGAGCCAGGTCTAAGCCGATCATACTGCCCGCCGATCGCGCGGATGAACAGTTCCGCTCCACGGTCCTTGTCAAAGAAGACGATGCGCGGCGCGAACTTGCGCGCCTGGGCTAGCAGGAAGTTGAGTACCACCGTCTTGCCCGATCCCGATGGACCGATGATCGTGAAATTGCCCAAATCGTTGTGGTGAAAACTGAAGAAATAGGGTCCTGCGGCGGTCGTTTCGAACAGGGTGACCGCCTCACCCCAATGGTTACCACGCGGCTTGCCGACCGGAAAATTGTGCAGACTGGCGAGCCCAGCAAAATTGCTTGTCGAAATCAGACCCCGCCTCGCGATATAGCGGAAATTGCCCGGGAACTGGGCCCAGAAAGTCGGTTCGAGTGCAATGTCCTCGCGAACGCCGACAATGCCGAGATCGGCCAGCATGGCCGTCACTTCGGCAACCGCGGCATCGACCGCTTCGAAGCTTTCGCCATAAAGCGTCAGCGAGGTGTGATGTTCGCCAAATCCCGCACGCCCGGCAGCGACCTCATCCTTGGCACGGGCAAGCTCGCCGCGCAGCGATACCGCTTCATCTTCGGCCGAGCGCATCCGTCGCAGGGCCAGGTTCATCGACGAGAGCGCAGCCCCTTGCTCAACAAAAGCAAACGACTGGCTTGCGACCATTTCGAAAGGCATGCGGTACAATTCATCGAACATGCCGGGCAGCGTGTGAGTGGGATAATCTTTGATCGAGACCACAGCGCCGAATTTGCGCGGATAAATTCCTGCCTCGGCCAGCTCGAACGTTTCTTCGCCAAACCTGACCCGCCGGAATGGCAGGTGATGGCCAAGATCCGAATGCGGCAAACCCATTGGCCGCATCTCGCCGTTATAAAGACAGCCGAGAAATTCCAACGGCTCCGAATTGTAGCCGCCTGCTTCATTGTCCCGGATGGACAGCAGGTGCGGCACATAGGCTCCAAGCGACGCGATCAGGGCTTGCGTTGCGCTGTCGAGCGCCCGTTGTTCGCCCGCCAGCGCGGCCGCCTGCTCGGTGGACGAGCGCGGTGCGAAGGACCGCAGCTTTTCCAGGACGCCAACTCTGCCCTGCAGCGGCCTGCGAACCAGGGTCAGGAAAAGATCGTTTACATACATCTGCCGCGCCGACAGCCGCTGCCGCCACCGATCATCCAGGTTTTGCGAAAAGGCGTCCGGAAACCGGGCTTCTAGCGCCACTTCAGCCTTGCGGCGCAGCACATGGTGATAAATTGCAAAACGCGAGGAGCCGATTGTTTGCAGCATGGCATCGCGCAAAGCAGCGCGATAATTGAGTTCGTCCGTATCGGCAGTCTCAAATAGCAGACCGCCCAGGCGGATTGTCTGCAACAGCAGCCCATCGCGTGTGACGAGCGTCGTTGCATCCAGATGCCGCGCATACGGCAAATGCACACCCGCACTTTTGTCTTTGGCCGCTTTAGGCGCGACCGGGCCTACGCCCGATAGGAATTGCATCCCCAGGCCCGATAGTTGGGAACACGCGGCGTCTTGCTGACACGCGCAATCCACAGGTCAAAAAAGCGGGGTTCGCGAAGGCACAGGATCGCGCCCAGCCCATGAAGGACAAGCGCGATGCCAATGATCCAAAAGCTCTTGAAGATGAGGAACAGTTCGGCCGCGACGATGCCGTTGCCCACAAAAAAGCTCCAGGTTACGCCTGCAAACATCTGCGGCCGCGTAAGCGCCACGAAGACCGTCGTGCGTTCCAAAATGGGTGTCGCCACCGTTTATTGGCCCGTCGCTGCGGTGCGGATGCCGGCGACAATGCTCGCGGCGCCAAACAGGATAAAGCATCCCAGGATGACCACCGCGCCATGGCGCCAATTGACGCGGCCGGTCAGCATCATGAAGCCCACACACGCCACTGCGATGACCGCAGCCACCGTGGCGACAGTGCCCATCAGCGTGCCTTGAAGCCAGCTGACCGCATTTATGATAACGCCGGAGCCTTGTGGGTCGCCGCCGCTGACTTGCGCAAATGCCTGATACGGAATCAGCGCCGCTGTTGTACCCAAAGCCAAGGAAAATTTGCGACCGATTGCCATTGCGCTCCCCCCAATCTGACGCCGAGCCGTGTTTGTGGCACACTGGTCACTCGGATACCACTGCGTTCGACGATAATTCAACATGTTCGCGGCTCTATCTTTTTGCTGTGTGCTGCCTCGACAACTGCGCCAGCGGAGTTATCCTGGGTTTTGAAATCCGGCCGACATCGGTCTTGTCGTGACCTGAGAGCGAGCATAACATGGCAATGGCGTCGTTTTTTGGTTCGCCCGATCAGGCTTCGCCTCTTGTTGCTTCGGTCGATTGGGTCCGCGATCTGCTCACTGGCTCTGTGGGCATTTCCCTTGCCGTCCTCGCGATTGCCTGGGTCGGATTCGCGTTGCTCCAAGGGCGAATGCCCGTGCGAGATGGCGCTCGCATCGTCCTTGGCTGCTTCATTCTTTTCGGGTCGCCCATCATTGCATCTGCTTTTTTGCAGATGGCAAATCCCGCGCGCGTTCAACTACCTGCCGCTACCGCTCACGTCGTCCCACCGCCAGTTCCCATGCCTCCAACGCCAGCGATATTCGATCCATATGCAGGGGCGTCCGTTCCGAACCACTGATGTCAATATTTTACGAAATCACGGCCCCGTCACCGCAATGATTGCTTGATAATCTCCGTCTGGAAGATCTGCATAGTTAAAGCTTGCCGAACCGAAAAATGGGGGGCCGGATAAAGCGTATAACGCACCCGAGGCCGCACTTCCGTCGGATTGAGCCTGTAGAGCGCTGCCGACACTCACGGACACAGCGGCGCTCGTGCGGCCAGATCCGAAGTATAAGTATAGAGATCCTGTTGCGGCGCTTGGAGCCGTTAGCGTGCGAGTCGCGGCACCGGACACATCCTGTAATGAAACGAGACCCGATATTCCGGTTGTGCCACCTTGAAAGGTAACGATGGACAGTGCACTGTCGTAAGTGCCCTGCATATTAACTGTGACTGAGCCCGAAGAAATGTCGCCACTTGTTAGTATTTTTGCGATGACGGAGCCATTCCAATAAGCCGCAGTTTTTTGATCGACCAACGCCCAACCCGTTGGCACCGAGGCGATAGCCCATCCACCGCCGATGAAGATGATCGCGAGATCGCCCGCCACAGTGCCAGTCGGCCACGAGACTGAATAACTGGACGCACTCGATGCTTGCATACCCGAACCACGGATAGTGGGATATGTAAAACCCGTACCGGTTGCAGTGATCGTAACAGCTCCAGCGGAGTTTGTAACCACTATGCCAGCGCCGGCGGTCAGAGTCGCGGCCTGGGGCGAGCTGCCGGTGGAACCAATGACAATCTGGCCATTTGTCAGGGGGCCGATGGCACCGAGGTGCGTTCCGTCAGCATTAATTTGGACGGAATTTACGGGACCAGCCGGCGCCGCACTTGAGGCGGCAGTATTGACACACCCCGCAATCGTATTGAAGTTGTCCATCACCTGGGACGCGTCGGCTACCTGCCCGTTGGTCAAGGTATTTGGCACCGAGCACGACGCGTAGGCAGGAAACGGCGCCAACGCCATTGCAGCAACGGCTGGCCAAGCGCAATTTCGATTAGAGTTCGTCTTCATGATATCTACTCACTCCGCGGCAACATATTTTAATTATTTGTATATAGTTATCTAAAAATGGCCAGTGAGAATGTAATAGCGACTGACAAATCGGTTGTGGGCCGATCGGAAGGCATCTCGTTCGGCGGTGAGTTAAGAGAATGAGCGCGCGCCATCGCAATTCCCTACAACATAAGTACACTGACCCCGGAATTCCCCGCACTTCAAACCTTCGCTATTTTGGATTCTTCGGAACAATTCCGATTATCTCGTCATTTGACCACGAGGCGCCTCTTGCAATCTCAATCCGACCCCAAGTTTCATCGTCAATCTTACGTTGCCGCAGGCCACCAAGTGCCCACCTGAATTTATCATTTTCCTTCGCCTCACCCTCAAGGAATTCTATCCAATCTCTCGCATATCTAGCGATCCACGATTCCAACGGCCCAGCAATCAAAACCGGGAGCGACAAGCCATGGACATCCAATTCAATTATACGAGCTATTATCGACCAACCCCAGCTTGGACTAGATTCAATAATAACCTCAATTACCAAAAGTGGATCGAATTTTGATCCAATTAACAAATCGTCCGACTGGGAGTAAACCCAATCCTCTGCCATTCTTTCTATGTATGACATTATACTACCTCACCGAGATACTTCTTAATAATCCTGCGAGCATCAGGATTAAAATTAAAACATCCAACAGCAATGGCAGTCTTGACTAGACCCATGAGATTCCGTGCGTACCCAATCAACGCCTTATTATGTCCACGCCACTCTGCCGTCTGCCCATGCTCCTGTTGATATTCTTTTCTGTGGACCCAACCGACGACTTGATCAATAGCATCATAATAAGGCTTACATTTGTTCGGGTGAAGGCGATCTGGCTGGCTTGTACAAGCCTCCCCAATTGCCTGTCCAATTGCTCGGCCTGCGGCTCGCCCGCCGGCCGCACCAATGGGAACACCTTCCGGCCCGATCGCTTCTCCAGCTGCCCCGCCGAGTACTCCACCGACCCAGCCACCGATGATACCGCCGACTGCTGCGCCTGCGGGACTCAATCCCAGCGGATCTATCCCAATCATCGTATTGTCAGAAGCATAAGCGTACGGATTGCTCCCGCCATTCAGCCCAATCGGATCAGCCTGGATGTATCGCCCTGTGGTGGGATCGTAGTCGCGATAGCGGTTGTAATAGAGGTCCGCGATAATCCTGCTCTGTCCGGGGAAGCCTGGAGCATAGTAGTCGTTGGGGGTGGTCGCCAGATTGCCGGTGGCGTCAGTTGTGACCAACGGCACGCCAAGATGGTTGCCAAACACCCAGTTCAGCTGGATCGTGCCTGAGCTGTTGGGCGTGGCGACCGCAAGCGGCGCATAGCCACCGACCCCATCGTCGCCACCAAACGGCCCCGTGCCGATAGATGGCAGTGCCCAGATATACTCCGCCTTCACATCGCTTGCAGACAGGCCGTATTCACCCAGCACCCTGCCTTCGGGACCGTATACAAATGCCCGGGTACCGGCAGAGTTCTGCATGGTCACCCGGTCATCGAGGCCGTTGTAAGTAAAGGTGTATGCGCCCACATCTGTCCGTGTGTAGCCGGTCAGACGGCCATAGCCGTCATATCCGGTCGTTGCGGCGATCGAACCCGGCCGGGTTTCAGTCGCGGTGTTACCGCGCCCGTCATAGCTAACTGAGCGCGTGCCCGTTGCATCTGTCAACGAGGCAAGCTGGTTGGTGCCACTGGTATAGGTATAGCTTTGCGAACCCGGACTTCCCCCCGACGTCACGGCGAGGTTCAGACGATCGACTTTATCATAACCGTAGATGATCGAATTTGCCGGGGTCACCAGATCATCGATCGCGGCAATGTTACCATCCGCATCGTAGCGGTACGACAAGTTCGACAAGTATGCGGCATTGGTTGGGCTGTAGAGACTGCGCGCAACAAGCCGGCCTTCGCTGCCCCAGTTGTTCGCCACCGCTAGGCCATTGCCCAGCGTCATCCCATCGACCGCGCCGAACGGCTCGTACGTGTAGCCGCTTGCCACCGTGGTCCAACTGCTGACTCCGGACGAGGCCTTGGTCTGAACCAGGTTGACCCGGCCTTTGCTGTCGTAGCCATATTGAACAATGCGGCCCGACGGATAGGTGATCTGTGTGATCCGATTGGCCGGATCGTAGGCGTATAGGATTTGCGCCGCAGCGGTCGTGCCGATGCTCTGCTGCCTGGCGAGCAGATTGCCGCGAGGATCATACTGGAACTGTGTCGTCCCCGACCCGTCGACGATTTGCGCCAAACGGCCCACGGCATAGGATCCCGAAAGACCCCCCGTATCCCATACGTATTGAATGGTTTGCGAGGTAGGCAGCCCTTCCGGTGCCTTGCTGGTCACCCGCCCGAGAATGTCGAGTGTGTAATCGATCGCCTGACCCCGTCCATCGCTCGACTTAGTCATCTGGCCTGCAGCGTTGTACCAATACGTATTGGTGCCCCGGTCGGGCGACACTTCCTGTATGACGCCGCCGAACCCGTCGTAAACAAAGTTCGTGGTGACGGTGATCGGATCGGTGTGGCTGAGCACATTGTCGCGGGCATCGTAGCCCAGGCTGGTCGTTCCGCTGTCAGGAGCAACCGTGGTGACAACGCGATTGAGCGCATCGAACGCGGTTGTTGTCGCATTGCCGTTTGGCGAGGTTGCAGAAACGGGATTGCCCGCCAGGTCGTAGGTCCAATGGGACGTGTGCCCGGTGCTTGTAGTCTCACTGATCACACGGCCAAGTTCATCAAACGCCCGGGTAATTTGTCGCGCGGTCGAACCATCAGTGCGCTTGACCACCTCGCTGGCCACATTGCCCATCGCGTCATAGGCAAAATTCCACTGCTCGCCACTGGCGGCACTCATGCTGATAACGCGGCCAACCCCGTCGTAGGCCATATTCAGCGTATCGGTCGATGGCAGCGTGAGGGCCGTAACCTGACCCACCGCATCATAGCCGATCGTGGTAACGGCGTTGAGCGCGCTGTTGCCGGGATACTGGACCGTGATGCTCGCGACACGGCCAAGGGGGTCGTATGTGTATGCTGTAACGATCCCGTTCGCGTCAGTCATGGTCGCGGGACGGCCGTTGGCATCAAAACTCGCAAATGTGGTGACGTGCCCCAGCGCGTCTGTCGATGTCAGCAGGTTTCCGCTCGTGTCGTAAGTGTAAGTCGTGACATCATCGTGGCCGGATGCATCGGGCGGCAAGGGACCGTTGAGCGAGAGCAGCCGCCCGCTTGTGTTCCAGGTATACGTCCAGGTTCGCGTCTGGCCGTTGGTCGAATAGGGCACCGTCTGGCTGGTCGTATCAGTCTGCGTCTTTGTCAGGATCTGGCCAGTCGCGTTGTACGTGTAAGTCTCGGTCAGGCCTGGACGGACGACACTGTCGGGCTCGTTAAAGGTGGAGTTCCAGGTGATCGTCGTGGTGCGCTGGCTGGCGGTGCCGCTGCCTTCAACAATGGTTATCGGGCGGCCATTTGAATCGCGGGTGGTCGTCGTCACAATGCCGTTGGGATCGGTCAGACTGGCGACAAAGCTGTTTGTGCCATAAGTCATCGAATTGGTATCGGCCCCAGTGTTCGCGCTCGATTCACCGGCGATCTGGGTCAGCCGGTAGTCGGCCGGGTTGGAAGTGCTGAACGCGGTGAACGTGTAGTCCTCCGCCTTGCCAAGTCCGTTGAGCACCCGGCTGGTATTGGCGGTGCCGCTCTGCCCGAATTGTACCTGATAGGGATTGGCGCCGCTAGCCAGGCTTGATGAAATGGCCCGCCCCTGTACGTCGTAGGCATATGTCCTTATGCGAATGCCAAGGTTATCGATGACCCCGGTGATGTGCGTAGGAAAGCGGGTATCTTCATAGAGATAGGTCGTTGAATCGAGAATGGCGTTTGCGCTGCTCAACCGCTGAACCTTGACCAATCGCTTGATTTTCGCAATCGAAGGCGCACTTGTCGCGGGCGGCGGATCATAAGTATAATTGAGTGACGTTCCATCCGGCAGGCCGATCGAGGCCACGGCCACTGGGTAGGGCATTACCCCCGCCGGTGCGGGCACGATCGATGTCGTAAAGAATTGGTTCCAGGTGAAAGTCGCCGCGCGTCCGAAGCTGTCGGTGATCGAAGCCAGGCTGCTGTCGGTGTTGTATACAAAATTCCACTGGTAGCCGCTGCGGGCAGTCTTCTGCGTCGGCCAGCCCCAATCATAGGTTCCGCCATTAGGGCCTACATTGGTCTGAAAAATCCAAACATTGTCGTCGGAATCGGTCAGTTGCCAAGTGCTTTGCGTTGAGTTGAGGTCGGCAAGATTCGTGGGAAGTGTCCCCACAAACTGGAGCGTCACGTTCTTTGGAACGTTGGCCGCCCCAACCGTAGGATCCGGCAGCCACTGACCTGAGGGCTGGAGAATGAACCCATACCCAGTCCCGTCCGGCGCGAGTATGGCGACTTCGGCGGTGGGTGATCCGGGTGATCCCGAAAAAGTGCCCAGTTGGATCTCATAGCCGAAATCAAAGTTCCAGCCACCCGCGAGCCAGCGAGGTGTCGATCTGGGAAGCATAGTTCCGGAAATAGGGCGGCCGACTTGAAAACTTCGATAGTGGCGGCCTATGCGAAATTCGCCATCTGCGGTCGCAAAATCTTGCGCATCCAAAGCCTTTGCGCCGGTAGCCAGCACAATTGGGTTTGAAGTCGCCGGATTGGGATTTGGAGACGCCGGATCCGGTGACGAGGGACTTCCTTGTGACCCTTTCGAACAGATGGGACACTCAGGCTGCGGATTGAGTCGGCAGTGCCCATCAACCGTCGGTGTCAACCCCGCGGAACATGAAGCAAAGGCGAAAGACGGCCCAACCGTCCAGCATTGAACGAGTCCGCCGCCCGTTTCTTGGGGACATAGATATTGATAACGCGTCCATTTGCAAGCTGGCTTGGTCCAGTCGTCGCCCTCCACAACAGCACCGATGAATCGGCTGAACCCGTTGTTCATGCCGTAATACTGCCATTGCGCGCGGCAGGCTGCGTCTGCGGAAGTAAATGCCCCGCCTGGCCCGGCAGGCGAATACCAGGAAATCGCGCCTTGGTTCGATTGCGCCCGAGCCGCGCCGGAATAGGCCAACCCCACAATTGCCAAAAGAACTAGCAGTTGCCTGGCTGCGGAGAAAAGGCGCGAGATCCCCGCACCAAGCCGCTCGATTGCGTTTATCACAGATGCCCCCGCTCGATTGAAACTTAAATGCAAACACGCAATCACGGATGCCAAATAAAGCACCCGAAAGAGCCGGAGCCCCAAAGCGCACCCCCCGAACCAACTGTTCCGACCGCCTGTGCCGTCCGATTGCCGTTAGCGTCATAAGTAAGGCTGACGCATACGCTGCCCGACCCCAGCAGCATCGCCGGGGTCAGAAGAAAGCGCGAGGACAGGGATGCCTGGTCGGGCGTAGGAGCTTGAGCTTGAAGTCCCGTCAAGTTCCAGATGCCGGAGGCAGGTTTTGACGATGAAGCAGGCGATACCAACGCCTCATGATCTTGGGCCATAGCATGAGGCGTCAATGCCACCATCCCGCAAATACCCAACGCAATCCTCAACAATTGCACGCATTGCCGACGAAGCTTGAGTTCCATTGAGCGCCCCCCTTAGCCAGCGTGCGGCTCACTTGCCGCAAACAGCCGCAATATGCAAAATATTCCGACCCAGTCGGCCGCTTAAAAATCTAAGTCCTGCCATTAAAATGCAGCACAAAAGTGTCTTGTCGGATAAAATTGACAAAAATTTGACAATCGTCCGGATTCACACGTCACAAAGGTTTGGTTAATAAAAATTCATTACGGGCGTAATTGAAAAAATACCGCCATTTTGGAGAAACATTCAAAATAAGATGTCGAATACGAATCGGATATATGATGATTTACTGCCTCAGACCAAAAATCAAGACTGGACAACGGATTTTTTGGAAATACCCTAGCGTGACCTGGGACACACACGATGTCTGAGCGCAAGTCAGTTTTTGCGCGTCGCGGGCCTTGGGGGGACGCAGCAATGGAGCGAGCCAGCATGAAGGGATTAACCATCGGACTGGGTGCCAAATGGCCTGCCCTTGCAATCCTGTCGCTGGCACCAATGTCTGCCTTTGCGACCTGCCCCGTTCCCAATACCTTGACCAATGGCCAAGTTGCCGACGCATCCCAGGTCATGGACAATTTCAACGCCGTGGCATCTTGCGCAGATTCAGCCGTGACGCCGACCGGAACACCGACGTCAGGATCGATTGCGGTCTTTTCCGGTCTCAAAAGCGTCACGAGCAGTGATCTTTCAGGCGATGTCATAACGAACGGAAGCACCGCTACGACGTTGGCCGCGACCGGAGTGACTGCGGGAGTTTATTCAAATCCCACCATAGCAGTGGACGCGAAAGGACGCGTAGTTTCCGCTACTAGCGGAAGCGGTGGCGGGGGTGGCAGCACAACCGTTCCTGTGTTAGTCCAATTGGCCGGCGCGCGTGGAACCTCGGGTGGCCAAAGCGCATTTTCGGCAACGCTCGGAGCGCCTCCTGCAGTTGGCGATCTCCTTGTCACGATCATATCTGGTTATTCGGTAGGATCGAATTTCATCTGCCCATCTGGGTTTGGCGCGGTTTTGGATGTGGAGAATGTTGTCCCCTACCAGGGCGTAATGATCTGTGCGCGAGCGGCCCAATCTGGAGATGGCGTCACCTATACGTCAACAGTTGCCAACCCAAATGGCGGAACCACATTTGTTGTCCTGGAAATTTTTGGCGCTTCGGGAATTTCTGCGAATTGCGAACCGGGCCCACAAGCGCCTTCACAAATTGGCTCGTCGTGGAGTGTTTTTGGAAAGCGCCTAAATTCATCAACATATTCACTGGGAATGTTCGAGAATGATTCTGGAGGACAGTTCAGCTCGATAGTTGGAGGAAATGCAATTTATGATGGCACATCATCCACCGTCAATCATCCATTTTTCCTCTTTTCCATACCTGAGCTTAATACCGTTAGTGTAAATTATTCCGGGTCATCTTTCGGATATTCTCTTGCATGCTTCTTGCACGCGAGCGCGTAGTTTATTAAAATTTCGATGTGGCAGTAACGCCACACCGACGGCCTTCGCCGCTGACCTCAAAAGCAAGGGGCCGCTTCGATCCGCATAGTCGGAGGCTACGCTACGCAGCCCCTTGCTTCACCCGCGCTCTCGCGCAATAACGATGCTGGGACTCTCTTATGTTCGTTTTCAAGGGGATTCGGCATGACGGCTCCTTTCCGTCATCAGAGACTGGATCGAAGTCGTGGAGCTGATGTGTGCAAAGTAGGAGACAAGGCATCGAGCCCGTCTTCTGCATGAAGCTGTGCCAAGAGGGTTGGCGGGAGTGGCATAAAGCACTGACTTGTTGTAGGAATTTGGGTGTCTAGACCAACCTGCAATGAGGCACAAAATGCCACAGGCCACAACCGCCGACATCGATGATAGCGCCGCTCCGATTTCGTTTCCAGCGGTCGGACGCAAGAAACTCACAGCTGCGTTTGACGGTGGTCGACTGACCTCGGATGGCGGCGTGCTGCTGCTGGCGCAGGCTGAGCGTGCCATGGGAATCTGCGCGCGACTGGCCGCCTGCATTGCCGACCGGCGCAATCCCGCCCGGGTCACCCACAAGCTGGACGACATCCTTCGGGCACGCATTCTGGCGATCTGCTGTGGCTATGAAGACGCGGATGACCTCGACACCCTGCGTGACGATCCAGGCTTTCGTTTGGCGCTGGGCAAACTGCCCGGATCGGGCGCCGGACTTGCCAGCCAACCGACCATGAGCAGGTGGGAGAATGCGCCGACCACGCGCGAACTGGCACGCATGATGGGAGAGATGATCGGCATATATTGCGCCAGCTATCCGACCCCGCCTGCGGCGGTGACGCTGGATATAGATGATACCTGCGATGTCGTGCACGGATATCAGCAGCTCTCGTTCTGGAACGGCCATCATGGTGAGCGCTGTTTCATGCCGATCCATGTCTATGACACCGCGACCGGGCGACCGGTGGCGATGCTATTGCGTACCGGCAAGACGCCATCGGGTGCCGAGGCGGCAGGGCACATCCGACGGCTGTTCCGCCATATCCGGCGCCATTGGCCCACCACCCACATCACGATCCGGGGTGACGGCCATTACGGCAGGCCCGAAGTGATGGCCTTTTGCGAGGCCAATGGCGTCGATTATGTGCTTGGCCTGCCGACCAACGCGGTGCTGCGTGCCGATCCCACAATCGTGACTGTGGCCGATGCCTGCGCGACACAACGCGCCGAGGAGGATCGCCCTGTCCTACGTCTCTTTGCCGAGACCCGATACGCCGCGAAAAGCTGGAAGCACCAACGCCGGGTTGTCGCCAGGATCGAAGCAAGCACGATGGGCATGGACATCCGCACCGTCGTCACCTCGCTGACCGAGCCTGGTCCTGAGGACCTGTATGAGGTCCACTACTGTGCGAGAGGCAATGCCGAAAACCTGATCAAGCTGCACAAAAGCCAGCTTTCCCGCGACCGCACCTCGTGCCGGTCGCCCAACGCCAACCAGATGCGCCTTATCCTGCACACTGCGGCCTACTGGCTGATGTGGCGCTTACAGCAGGCCATCCCGAAAAAAGCTGCGCTCGCCACCGCCGAGTTCGCCACATTGCGCGTGCGTCTCCTCAAGATTGCCGCCCGCGTCATTGAAACCGCCACCCGCATCCGGGTCGCGTTCGCATCCGCCTGCCCAGATGCCGACCTGCTCCGCACCATCGCCAACGCGCTCAAGCCAGCGCCGACATAGACAACGCGGCAGTGCCGCTGAACACCCGAACCCAGCCCGTCAAACCTGCAAGCCTCTCGAAACGCCGCGATGAAATAGACGCAACGGACGCGCTCGGCCTGCTCGACCTACGCCGCTACCGAAAGCCGGTCGAACCGGTCAGCGCGCCCTCGCGAATAAGAGAGGCTTCTGTAACGGGCCCATTGTCAATCCCGATTCGGCTTAATCACGTCGCCGGCTTCATGCTTCTGTCCGCAGTCACCGCATGGGCGCTGCATGATGGATGTCCTAAACGAACCGGCCGACCAATCTAGGAACGCGCAGTCACCCAAGGGGCTGCTGCCACTCTTACGGCCTGACCTGGCTCGTGCGTCCCGGCGACGGGACCTTGCCATCGGGCGCGATGGTCCTCTCGCCCGAAACCTTCTGATGCGTCTTCTATGCCGCTGCCAGCCCTGCCTCGAAACATGTGCCGTCGCAAAGCATGCGGTGCATGATCACCGCGAGCTTGCGCGCGAGGGCCACCTTGGCCTTCTTCATGCCCGCCCGGCAGGCAATCTTCGCCGCCCAACTTTTGAGCTGAGAACCTTTGACCGGCCGTGTCAGGATGACGTTTGCCGCCTCATAGAGCGCGGTGCGAACCTCCTGATCGCCACATTTGGAAATGCGCCCTGTGACATCGGTCTCACCCGATTGATATTTGCGCTGGGTCAGGCCGAGATGGGCGCCCACGGTTCGCGATGATCGGAACCGGGTCGGATCGTCAATCGCCGACACGAAGGTGAGTGAAATCAGAGCTCCAACGCCTGGAACCGTCATCAGCAGTTGCGCCCGCTCGTCCTGCCGCGCACGGGACACTATCAAGCTGTCGAGCCGTCGGAACTGTTCGAGCAAGGTGGCCCGCGCCTTCAGCAGAGCATCCACGGCGCAATCGAGCCCCGGGACGCTGGCAGCCAGTTCCCGTACCCGGTCTTCGAAGGTTTTGCGATTCGTCTGCCCCACCTTCAAACCGTAGCCCCGCAGCAATCCGCGCAGGCACATCTCGAGATCGATGTACCTGGATTGCAGCATCTTCCGGCCAGCAAGGAGCGTACGGTTCTCCTGCGCTTCCTGGGATTTGCAATGGACACGACGGTACAACCAAGCCGCATCAGTTGCGCAATGCCGCGTGCGTCCTTGCGGTCGGTCTTCACCGGCATGGACCGGAACGCATCGCGGACTTGACGTGTCTCGAGCAAAACCACTGGCAGCTTCGCGTCGGTCATCGCCGCATAAAGCCATTGCGACAGCGGCCCTGCTTCCAAGCCGATTGCCGTCATCTCAAGGCCAAGGCTCTCAAACCAGGCAATGATCGCCTCCGGCTCGCTGGCGACACGGGCCTCCTTTACGATGCTGCCCGCAGCGTCCACGATGCAGAAATGCGAGACTTCCAGCGAAACGTCGATTCCAGTATAGTAGGTCACGGTGGTCTCCCTCGATGCTTGGCGCAGCCCCAACGCTGACGCCGTTCAACCATCTTACCGGGAGGCCACCAACCCTGCAGCAGGATTTGGCAACCGACGCCGGACCGTTACTCCATCTAGACAGACCCTTAAGAGGGAGAGTTCGGAGGTGCTTTTGTGACGGGTTGAAGCCGGAGAGAGTGTCTTTCGGCGTCCGTCATGGAGGTTTTCCCCATGGACATACAGGTTATTGACGCCCGCCGCGATGTGAACGGCGGCTACAAAGTGGATGTCACGCGCGGTGAGCGCGTCGGCAGGGTGTCATCCGAGTGGTTCTCGCGGCCGGATGACGAGAGGTTCCTCTCGCTAGGCGATCTGGCCAGCAAAGTGCGCGGCCGTTCCGAGCGCAGTAGAACGCGCGTCATCGAAACTGCCCAGATTCATGTCGAGGCGAACCGGAATGATCCCGAACGCCTGGCCCTGATCCTGCCCGGCAGCGCGGCGCCTCTGGCCCCGACCCACTGGAGCTTTGGTCAATTGGCAAGCCAGGTCGGAGCACCAGCCACTTATCTGCGCCAATTGCCCGCGCCACTGGCCGCGATCAATCTGCAATATGGCCTGACCTCACACCGTGCCGAACAGATCAAGACGTTGGAAACCGACAATGGCCGCATCGAACTGCGCGCCGTGACCGGGCCAGACTATGGCCGGATTTATGACCATGAACTCGTCGAAGCCGTGCAGCGCATCGCCGGCAACGGGACAGGCGATACCCGCTGGAAAGTGCCCGGTGTGCTCGACTGGTCGACCGGCATCTACAACCCGCGCGTCGATATCACCCGAGACACTACGACGCTCTACGCCTCCGATCGCGACGTCTTCCTATTCCTGGTCGATGACCTCAACCCTATCGAAGCCGGGCGACTGGCGGATGGCTCACCCGACCTCTATTTCCGGGGCTTCTATTGCTGGAACAGCGAGGTCGGCGCCAAGACGCTTGGCTTGGCGAGCTTTTACCTGCGCGCCGTGTGCCAAAACCGCAACTTGTGGGGTGTTGAGGACTTCGAGGAAATCACAATCCGCCACAGTAAATATGCCGCCTCGCGCTTTGCCCACGAAGCAGAACCCGCACTGCTCAATTTCGCGAACTCCTCCCCCCTGCCCTTCGTCAACGGTATCAGGGCGGCCCGTGAGCGCATAGTCGCACGCACCGATGAAAATCGCACCGATTTCCTGCGCAAGCGCGGCTTTTCCAAATCCGAGACCGGCAAGATCATAGAGACCGTGCTGGCCGAGGAAGGCCGACCACCCGAATCCATCTTCGATTTCGTGCAGGGCATCACCGCCGTCGCCCGCGACAAACCCCACCAGGACGCGCGGCTCGACATGGAGGCCAAGGCAAAGAAGCTGCTCGATCGGGCGGCCTGACCGGCGGCTTTACGCCCTGCTGTTCTCCCCTGAAGCGCTGCCCCCTTTCGAGGAAGAGGGCGGCGCTTCGCTTCGTGACGGAATTTCGGCTGAGAGAGAGGCTCTCGGCGCCCGTCGTGGAGTATCGACCATGGCAAGTGCTGTTCAAAAGATCACCCTCGCGTCATCGCGCGACATCCCGTTCAACCGCCTGGTGCTGAGCCAATCGAACGTCCGGCGCATCAAGGCTGGCGTTTCAATCGAGGAACTGGCCGGCGACATCGCCCGGCGCGGCCTGCTTCAGGGCCTCAGCGTGCGCGCTGCGGTCGAAGTCGATGGCACCGAAACCGGCATCTTCGAAATCCCGGCCGGTGGTCGCCGCTATCGCGCGCTGGAATTGCTGGTGAAGCAGAAACGCCTCGCCAAGACCGCACCAGTCCCCTGCATCGTGCGCGAGGGCGGCATCGCCGAGGAGGACAGCCTGGCGGAGAACGTGCAGCGTGCCCCACTCCATCCGCTTGATCAATTTCGGGCATTCCTGGCGCTTCGCGAGAAGGGTCAGTCCGAGGAGGAAATCGCCGCAGCCTTCTTCGTGTCGGTGAACGTGGTCAAACAACGCCTGAAGCTGGCATCGGTCTCACTCCGGCTGCTCGACGTCTATGCCGAAGACGGCATGACTCTCGATCAGTTGATGGCCTTCACCGTGTCGAACGATCACGAACGGCAGGAACAGATCTTCGACCGGATGCAGCATGCCCACGAAAGGCAGCCCTATACCATCCGCCGTATGCTGACTGAGAATGCTGTCCGCGCTTGCGACAAACGTGCGCAGTTCATCGGCGTCGATGCCTATGTCGAAGCTGGCGGTCCCATTATGCGCGACTTGTTCCAGGGCGATGATGGTGGCTGGCTGCAAGATGTCGGTCTTGTCGAGCTGATGGTCGCCGAGAAGCTCAATGAGCAAGCTGCGCGCATCGCTGCCGAAGGCTGGAAGTGGATCGAGGTGGCACCCGATTTTCCTTACGGCCACACCTTTGGTCTGCGCCAAGTTCGCGGTGCGCCGATGTCGCTCTCGGCCGAGGAAGTCGCCGCGCGTGATGCCCTCCAGGCAGAGCTTGACCGACTGACCGGAGAGTTTGAAGCAGTCGGCGAACTCCCCGATGACGTGGATGAGCGGCTTGGCGAGATCGAAACGGCGCTGGAGGCCTTTGACTCCCTGCCGCTGTTTTTCGACGCGGCAGATGTTGCCCGGGCTGGTGCGTTCATCAGCATTACCCAGGACGGCCAGTTGCGGATCGAGCGCGGATATGTACGGCCTGAGGACGAAGCGCCGGTTGCGCTTGAGCCCGAGGTGGACGCCCCGGATATGGGGAGCAATGCCAAGCCAGACGCAACCCATCTGCATAGTCACGGCGATGACGGTCATGAGCACGGCAATGACCGTGCAGCCGCGTCTGCACATCGGGACGAAGACGAAGAACTCTTCACCCCCCTCTCCGACCGGTTGATGACCGAACTGTCTGCACACCGCACGTTGGGCTTGCGCCAGGCACTGGCCGAACACCCCGAGATCGCCTTCGTCGCTGCGCTCCACGCGCTGACCTTGAAGGCGTTCTATCACTATGGTTCGGACAGCTGCCTCGATCTCGACATCAAGAGCGTCAGCTTCGGTGCGCAGGCCCCGGGTCTCAGCGACAGCGCCTGTGCCGCAGCAATCACCATGCGGCATGAAGACTGGTCTGGCGTCTTGCCCAAGGAATCGGGCGACCTTTGGGACGTGCTCCTGACCTGGGATCGTGAGCGGCAGGCATGGCTTTTCGCGCATGTGGTGAGCCTGTCGGCCAACGCCGTTCACGAAGCCTGGAACCGCAGACCGCGTGCGCTTGCGCATGCCGATCGGCTCGCAGTTGAGGTCGGGCTCGACATGGCAGCGGCAGGTTGGCGGCCGACGGTCGACACCTATCTCGGCCGCGTCACCAAGGCGCGCATTCTGGGCGCCGTGGCAGAGGCCAAAGGGCAAGCGGCCGCCGATCGTCTCGCCCATCTCAAGAAGGGCGACATGGCCACCGAAGCCGAGACCCTGCTTGCGGGCAGCAACTGGTTGCCCGAACCGTTGCGCAAAATCAGCAGCAGCGATGCTGCGATTGTGCCGACATCCGATGCCGCTGTCGCAGAAACGGCGGTCATCGAGAGCGCAACGGCCATGGGCGATGAGGACCATCTCCCTGACGATGGCGACCCCGACGAAGCGTTCCACGCCATCGCGGCGGAATGACTTGCACCTGCGGAGGATGGCCCCGGCCGTCCTCCGCCCCTTCCCGATCCACAAGCCCGATATAGCGCCGGGCTTGGTTCTTTTGAGGAGCCGATCATGGCCGATTATGCCATTCGTTTCTCGTGCCTGCTCGATGCCGGCAGCGCCAAAAACGCAGCCCGGGCGCTTGAGCTTTACAACGAGTTCGCAACACAGGATGCCGATGAGGAAACTCCATCGGATGGGTTCCTGCTGTCCATCCAGCCAGAGCATGGCGGCTCGACGCTCTGGATCCGCGACGATGGTGCTGGTGACGCCGCAGCCGTGGTCGCTTTCGTGCGCCTCTGCGCCGCCGCGTTCAACCTGACTGGCAAATGGGGTTTCCAATACGCCAACATCTGCTCGCGGCCCCGGCCAGACGGGTTTGGCGGCGGTGCCCATGCGCTCGATCTCGCTACGGGCGAGACGATCGCCTGGATTGACACCGACACATGGCTTGATGCCACGGTCTCGTCAGGCAAATCCCAATGACCAAGGGCGATGCCAGCGATCTTGCATACCGCCTTGCCCGACAGGCCGAAGCGGTGTGCCGGCATTACCTCGATGCCGGACGCCGGCAGGGCAAATACTGGCAGGTGGGCGACGTGCGCAACACGCCGGGACGCTCCATGTTCGTCCGCCTCAGCGACACCGCCAAAGGACCGGCCGGCAAATGGCAGGATGCTGCAACCGGAGAACATGGCGACCTGCTGGACGTGATCCGCGAAAGCCTGGGGCGCGCGGACTTCGCCGAGGTTCTGGATGAGGCTCGCAACTTCCTTCGCATGCCGCCACCGGCAAAAGTGCCTTTGCTCCAACATCGCAACAACAAACCGCCAACAGCCCGCATGATCGAAGCAGCACGCCGCCTCTTTGCCATTTCCCGGCCGATATCCGGCACACTTGCCGAAACCTATCTCCGCCACCGCGGTCTGGAGGATCTGCGCGAGGCAGATAGCCTGCGCTTTCATCCCCACTGCTTTTATCGCCCTGATGAGCATGGCCCCACCGAAACCTGGCCCGCTCTGATCGCCGCCGTCACGACCTGGCGGGGCAAGGTCACCGGCGTCCACCGAACCTGGCTTGCGCAGGACGGGTTGGACAAGGCGCCGATCGACACACCGCGCAAGGCTATGGGTGATCTGCTTGGCCATGCGGTGCGCTTTGGCGTGCCGGGCGAAGTCATGGCGGCCGGCGAAGGCATCGAAAGCGTGCTATCCGTCAGGCAAGTCCTGCCCAATATGGCCATGTGTGCAGGATTGTCAGCCCCTCACCTTGCCGCCATCGCATTCGATCCCGGGCTGCGCCGGCTCTATATCATCCACGACAATGATCCGGCCGGAGACGGTGCGCGTGACACGCTTGTGGGCCGGGCAATGGCCAACGGGATCGAAGCGATTGTGCTCTCGCCGCAGCTTGGCGATTTCAACGAGGATCTGCAGCACTTCGGGATCGATGCGCTGTGTGCAGCAATCCGGGGTCAGCTTGCACCCGAGGACGTCGCACGTTTCATGAAGCCGGGGACATAGCCGGAACGAGCAACGTGGGATCCATCTCGTCCCGTCCATCGGGATAGCTGGGGCACGACAGGGCCCGCGCCACGGCCTTCGAGAGGGCGAAAGGCCCACAAACGGTTCGCGCCCGCAATGGCGGCGGCCAACTATTTTCCGGCGGCGCGTATCCGCGCCGTTCCATCGCGAAGCAAAATAGCCGGCCTTGGCCATCAGGCCCGTCGCGCGAGCGCGACGGGTGCAGGCCCGCCCCGCCCGTGGGCTTCATCGCCATGAAGGCCGCGGTGGTCGCGGGCTTGGCCGACGGAGCATCCCCATGAGCGAGCATGACGATTACGAACCCAACCACGAAACCTCGCCGACCTATCACGTCCTGCAAGAGCTTCAGCTCTACGGCTACCGTCCGTTCGAGGATGAACCGGACCCCCGACCGCTGCCGGAAGGCGACCGCGTCGCTGGCGCCATTGCCGACATCTTCGATGCCCTGATCGCAACGCTCGAAGACACCCGCCTCGAGCCCGATCTGAACGATCTGCTCTGGTCCACCGTGAACGTGTTCCACCGCGCGACCGACCGGATCGAGCGTGAACTGGATGACAACGAGCAGGCACAGCGCCGCAGCCAGCGCGAACAGGATGGCAGCGAGGTCAAATCGGTCGAATTGGAGCGCCTGACCGCCGAGGGACAGACCCTGCTCGAACGGCGTGACGCTTTCGAACTGATGCGCGACCAGGCCGCCGAGCATTTCGATCGGCACACAGGTTCAGCCTGGCGCCCGCGCTCCGGCTCGATGGTCAATCACCGCACCATGACCGCCGCCATGATCGACAGCCGCGATTTCCTGGCCGCAAAACGCCGCGCTGAAACCGAGATATTGCTACCTGCCGGCCCCAAGATCGCCTTCTCCGGCGGCGATAGCAACGACCACCAACTGATCTGGGCCAAGCTCGACCAGATCCACGCCAAGCACCCGGACATGGTGCTGATCCACGGTGGTTCGTCCAAAGGCGCCGAAATGATCGCCGCGCGCTGGGCCGACACGCGCAAGGTGCCGCAGGTTGCCTTCAAACCTGACTGGACCAAGCACGCCAAAGCTGCGCCCTTCAAGCGCAACGACCAGATGCTCAGCCTGATGCCAATCGGCGTCGTCATCTTCCCAGGCACCGGCATTCAGGACAATCTTGCCGACAAGGCCCGCAAACTGGGCATTCCGGTTTACCGCTTCGGATCAGGCAGCGCTTGAGTGCCGCCCGATCAGTAATGAAACCGGCATTGCGCGATTTCCAGCTGCTGATCGGGAGCACTGCCCGTAACGCGATAGACCAGCCGATCTTCGAGCGTGATCCGCCTGGACCACCAACCTTTCAGGTCGCCCTTCAGGGGTTCGGGCTTGCCCGTCCCCTTGAACGGGGTGCGCATGCATTCCTTGATGAGATCGTTGACCCGTTGCAGAATGTTTGGCGCATTGGCTTGCCAGTAGAGATAATCCTCCCAGGCAGCGTCAGCAAAGACCAGCTTCATGGTTCGATCAGATCACGGGCCTTGCCATCACCCCCGTCCAATTGCGCGATAGCGGTCATCAGTCGCTTCCTGTTTGCTTCGGTGGAAAGCAGATGCATCGACTCCTCGATGGCGTTCCAGTCCGAGAGTGAAATCATCACCACGGATTCGGCTTTCTGGCGCGACACCACGATCGGCGCGCGATCGGCGACAACGCGGTCCATCACCTCCTTGAGGTGAGCGCGGGTATCGGAATAGCTGATCACGTCCATGTTAAGTCTCCTGGCTGCGTATATGTACCAATTTCTGTACAAATGCAAGATCGCGATCGCTCGGCGCCGAGCGCATACAAAACGAACCCAGAACGCAACTATCCGCCTGACCTGGAATCACCGAACGCACTCTCGACAACGGCACATGCCGGTCCGCCTCAGTCGGCGCAGAATCCACCCCCACTTCGAATGCGCTGATCCTTGGCCCAGCCAAGCGCCTGAAGCCATCAACCCATAACGGGTCGGACTACGCGTGTCGCGTGCCGCCGCGCCCGGCTTTGCCAGACGCGGTGATTGCAGCCCTTGGCCGGTCACTTCGGGCGCCTGTCAGCGGGGGATGGTCCTTCCGCTTCGCGCAGGAGCCGGTCAGATGTCCCTCAACGATGCCCACGCATTCGCATTCAGTCTTGCCACCACCCTGATGGTCGTGATCGTGATTTTTCGCGCCGATGACGGCTCGGTATCAGTGGCCCCGGCTGATGAATTCGACGGCGATGAAGCCGCAATTCTTTCAGAATATGACCCCTTCGCGCCATGAAAGGCCCGCGATCATAAGGGCGCAAAATTGGCTGCATGGGTGGTTTCCTCTCCCACCCCGCCGCCGCATTTGCTATGCTCACAGATGCGCCATGGTGGTGGTGGAGGCGCAATCCTCGGACCATTTTTTCGGAGATACCACCATGATCCTTCTCGGCATAATTGTGTCGTTGGCGGCCATCGCCTTCTTTTGCTGGCTGCTTTTTACCCTCGCTGTCTATGCCCTGCCATTGCTCGCGGGCATCACCGTCGGGCTCTGGTCGTACAACACCGGCGCCGGCTTGCTCGGCGCGTTTATCGCCGGTTTGATAGTCGGCGCCGCGACACTTGGGCTTGGACAGGGCCTTATCGCGCATCTGCGCCCGGTCTGGGCGCGCATGCTGGTCGCACTCGCTTTCGTGGTTCCGGCATCTTTTGCCGGCTACCATGCAACGCACGGCATCGTGCAGCACCTGATGCCATCACAGGCCTGGCAAGTCCTGTTCTCGCTGATTGGTGCCGTCGCAGTCGGGGCAACCGCTTTTGCGCGCATCACAGCGATGGTGACCACCGAGCCTGTACCAGCGCGCATCGTTCGGGCCTGACGTTACCGGTCGGCGCGCGGCGAAGGCAGATCAGATCACGCGGCAAGATCCATCTTCGTCGTGACGACGGGTATGGTGGCGCGGCGTCGCGGATCTGGCATTTCGGACGGAGCGGGTCGGCTAATTGGAGCGGGAACAGGCATCAACACCCGCATTGGGCGCGCCTTGCACCCGTGACCGACACGGTGCGGGCGCGGCGCGGGATGGGGACGATACATCTGCCGACCTGGGTCATCGGACGATTTGGTGAGGGTGATCCTTTGGGCATGGTCTCAGCAAAAGACCTCTGGGCGTGACTTGATCGCCTTTTTCCGGAACGTATTCGAACCGCACCACACGGCCTCTCTCACGGGCTGATCTGGCCGGAGGACGGCTGCGCCTCGACCGCCTTGGCCGCAACGGCAGGCCGCGCGATTTTCTTCCCCTAGGGGACCACCCCACGCGACACGTCGCGAGGGGTGGTCCCCCATTCCTCGCGAGGCAAGAAAATCACCGACCATACCGTCCTCCGCTTTGCTTCGGTCGCAAGCGATGCGGCGGCGGTGCGCCTCCGGCCGAACGATCGCCATCGAGGCCGCGATGGTCGCGGGCTCGAAAACACGAAAAAGGAATCAAATCATGGCTACCATCGGCACCTTTCAGAAGACCGCCAACAACGAGTTCACCGGCGACATCGTCACCCTCAATGTCCAGGCCAAGGGCGTGCGCATCGTCCCTGACCCCCGCGCCACTGGCGAAAACGCCCCCAGCCACCGGGTTCTGGTTGGCCGCGCTGAAATCGGCGCTGCCTGGTCGAAGCGCTCCAATGAAGGCCGCGATTACCTCGGCCTCAAGCTCGACGATCCCAGCTTCACCGCGCCGATCTATGCCAACCTCTTCGATGACGAAGATGGCGAAGGTTTCTCGCTGATCTGGTCTCGCCCGAACACCCGCCGGGGCGACTGAGCCCCGCAGGAACGAGGCCCCGGCCGCAGGGCCGGGGCCTCAACCAGTGACCATCCATCAGGAACGCCAGGAAATGGAACCCGCCGGGATAATGCTTCTATCGACAGACGGGAGCCAATGGGTGCTCAGGTTCGTTCATAAAGCAACCCAAGCGCCCGGCATGGATTCTATTGTGCAATTGCTTACGGCGCTCGCTCCATTTTGGTGGTATCTGTCGCATATCAAAGGCGACGGCAAACGCGAACAGCGGACGCCACGCGCACGACCGTCCTGGCTCGAGGGGGCCAACCATGTCGAAATTTCTTGATGTGCCTCTGCAAGATGAGGCCCTGACCGATTACGACCGCGAACACATGAAACTCTACCTGCGCCTGATCGACGCGAGTCGCGATGGCGCGGACTGGCGCGAGGCCATCAGCATCGTTTTCGGCATTGATCCCGACACCGATCCGGCTCGCTACCAGCGTATGCATCACGCGCATCTTGCCCGCGCGCGCTTGATGAGCGACTGTGGCTTCCGCCTGCTGGCCGGGGAAAAGCAGCCGCCAGCGAGGGGGTGATGTCGCGGAAGCATCACGTGATGTCAAGACCTGATCTTCCCATCACCCGGCAACCCCGGAATCCTGATCCTCCCACAACCCCTTGATATTGGGGAGGATCACAACGATGCCCGATGCCTCACAGTGGCGCACCGCCACCAATTACGATCATGTTGACACGCTGTCAGCGTCGAGCCTCGCCTGGGAATGGCTGCGTCGCAATGATGCTTACTGTGCGGATTTCGAGGCCTTCGCCGCCCCCGGTGCCGACACAGCCGCCATGACGGCCCGTATCCGCGAACGCTGGAGGTTGCGATTTCCCAGTCGCTCCCAACCTCGATCCGTCAGATGCGTCGGTGTTCTGGCTGCCGGAAGACGATACCAGCGTCATCATCCTTGCACCAACGCCCGAAGTCCTGGCCCCATCTCCGCAGCCGCATCTCATTGACCTCGGCACCGTTGAGCGCGACGAGCAGGGCGCGCACGCCATCCTGCATCTGGCCACGGGCGATCACATACAACTGCTCGCGACCAATGGCCCGCCATTGGCGGCTGTCATTCCGCTCGATAGCGATGGCTTCGCCCGACTTGAGTCCGTTTATCGCCTGCTTGCCGCCATCCATGGCCGGCGCGTTCCAACTGACAGGCGCATGACCAAACAGCAGCGCGTACGGGCGCGACGCATGCTGCGCGCCTTCGATGCCATTCGCGATGGCGCAACCCAGCAGGACATCGCGCTCGTGCTCTTTCGCATGGGTCCGCTCACCCGTCACGAATGGCAGGCATCCTCTGTCCGCCATGCCATCAAGACACTGCTGCGCGATGCACGCAAAATGGTTACTGGCGGTTACCTCCGCGTGTTGCACGCGCGCAAATAATTGGTGGGCCTTCAATAGAATCCACCTTCGCAATCCCGAGCAATAAATGCATTTTGTCGTGGCGGCTCAACCCAACGACCAGTGGCAACAGTTGGGACGGGGGCCAAACGTGGACGGGCCTGGGACGAAGCCGTCGTTCCCATGCGATGTCTCAGACAGCAGGTTATGCCAAGAGCAGACACGCCGTTTGTCCATCTGACTGACACGGCAGAACGACAGAGGTTTGGCCGCGTCATCCCGGGAAGTTCTTAAGGCGAAAAATCGAGAAAGCAGCCGTGCGGTCGCGATTTAACTGATACTGCCGGTTTGTCTCCATCCCAGCAGCGGACGTTGCGGTGAAGGTCGCGGCCCCCCACACTCAATTACATACTAGGCGGTGCGCGGCGGTGGACGCATCTCACTTATGGGAGGCTTTCCGAATTTGATGGCCCAATCGACACCAGCGTCATCTGCGCTAGCCCATCACCCGGCAGCGTATCGATGTCGGCCCTGTCGCCGCGCTGAAGTCGGTCGTCGCGACGGGTGTCAAATCGGAAATCGACAGGGTCTTTTCATCCGGCAACGCCGAGGATGCCTATTCCGGGCTCAAAGCCACTGGTCATCTCGGCAAGATCGCCTTTCGGATCCCGGATTGATCCGGGAGAGAGTGCTGATAAGACTGTTCCCTCTTCCCTTCATCAAAGTCGGATATTAACGATTTGCGGGTGATTGTTTATGTGGACGATGTTCGCTAACGGGCATATCAGCTTTTATTTTGAACGTCTCTGGGGAGCAGATTCGCTGATGACGTCCAATGCGCGTACGGTCATTTCTTTCGGCAAGTATCGCGCCGCGCATCAGCCCGACCAACCGATGCATCCGGACGCCGCGAGATTTGCTGGCGACACCGATCAGATGGCTGCAGAGGATGGCTTGGAAAGTTGGATTGACGGACCGATCGATGACCGCTTGGAGGAGCCCGCCGAGCGCCCGGTCTTCAATGGAAAACCCGCTGGTCAGCATCTCTGGATCGTGACAGCGCACGATGTTCTTCATGCCCCCGAAGCGTGCATCTTCGGTCAGCAGCGCGGCGCAGGCCTCGCCAAGCACAGCAATCTTACCGGGGGCGGCTCCGCTTTTGTTGGTGGAGAGGTCGCGCTCTTGGACGAGACGACCATTGCGATCGCCGGCAGTTCGGGACGCTATCGCCTACGTTCGGCTGAGGAAATGAAAGCCATCGAGATTGCGTTCGCCGAATCCGGCTACAATGTGTGGTCTATGGGGTACAATCAGGACGTCAATCGCCCGAATACGTTCGAAACCGCCATCGATCCTGAATGGGTCTTGCTATGACCGCCGTTTCATCAGCTGATCTCGACAAGGTATTCGGTGCCGACGTTGCTGGCGATACCGCTGAGGCGCGCGCCATGAACTCGCGCCGCGAATTCGTGCGGGGGCAGACCATGCTTGCCGAAGCAAGTCCCGAAGCGACGGGGCATCGCATGGCGGCGGCAGAGGCGCTTTATAACTACGGTTTCGACACCCTCCTGACCGCCGTCGAGAAAGGACAGGCAGTACTCGTGCGGGAACGCGCCGAGCCCGCGCGAACCTTGAGTCGCTACCGTGATGCGCTCGGATATGCGCGCGAGCATCTCGCGCGGCTGGCAAAGGTCCCGGTCGACGATATTGTCAGGGCCGAGACGCCCGGCAAGACCTCCTCGATCTGGACTTTGGAGCGGCTTGCTATCCCGCTTGCTATCGATGAGCGGTACTTGGGCGTGCGGGATCAGCCCAACGGCGAGGATCTTGGGATCCGCTTACGCGAACTCGCCAACGGTCAGGATCATCCGTTCCGGCTCTCACCGACCACGGTCGCGGCGCTTTCCGAAGCCGCCTGGGTGATCGCGCGCCAGCGCTCGCTTGAGGTCCAGCTCAATCGCGGACCAATCTTCGTGCGCGAACACTTCATACCCGATGGCGATTACGGCTATCCCACTTATCTGAGCGGTTACCGCTTGGCCACTCAGACCCGTGACTTGCTAAACCTCGATCCTGAAGCTCCCATCGAGAGCATGCGGGCGCTGGTGTCCGACACACTCAACATTCCGCTTGTGCAGACCAAGATGGGCGCGAGCTTCGCCGGCGCGACCATCGCGCACGGCGCGGAGCGCGGCATTGTCGTCAACGTCGATGGCGCCAACCAGAATGTCTGGGTCCGGCGCATGACGCTTGCTCATGAGCTCGGCCATCTTCTCTGGGATCCGGCCGAGCGGCTCAACCGCCTTACTGTCGATCGGTACAACGATCTCAAGGTCAACAGCCCCGAACGCCGCGATCCGGTGGAAATCCGCGCAAATGCCTTCGCGATCGCGTTACTCGCGCCGCCAGCTGCTGTCGACCGGATCGTCCAGACTGCCAATGACATCCCGTCCGCCGTCTATGAGGTCTCGCGGCATTTCGGCATCTCCGTAAGCGCTGCCCAGGCCCATGTAGGCAATGTCAGCCGCGTCCGCGTCGTCATGCCCCGCCCCGGCCAGCCGGTCGAAGCGTCGGACGAGATGCGGGCAAGCGAGGATTTCACCGTCGATTATTTTCCGATCGGCAACCTTCCACCTTCGGTGGTCGGACGATTTTCCTGGGTCGTTGCGCGCGCGCTCGCCGAGAATCTCATCTCGCGCGACACCGCTGCCGGCCTTCTGCGAACGACGCCAGACAAGCTCGATAGGCAAACTCTTGATTACATCCTCGCGCTCACTGGGCCGCGCTGAGTGCGCCTCCGCGCGCTAGCCGTGACGGGCGGGCGAGTACTGCAGTAAAGCGGCTGCGGCACGCCACGCCAACCATTCGCACGCTCGACCTCTTCCATCTTGCGCAGAACATCGAGAAGGTCTGGCAGCGCGGGATTGCGATTGGCTTCGTGCCACAGAGCGCGGACCTCAGCCGGCGGCAGCTTGACGGGGGCTACCCGCATGTCGCGAAACTTGACATTGTCGAACACGGCGTTGCGCGTCTCCTCCGGCACTATCACAACGCCTATCCTCGTGCTGACCAGTAATAGAATATTTCTGCCCCCGGCTCATCGACTGGACATATTCCGGCGAGACGCCCGGTGTATCGAAAGCGTTCTCGAGCATGTCGTAGAGATATCCGACATTCTCTTGAGAGCGGACGAACGTCGCATTCTGGTCGACTCCAGAAATGCGACTTTTAAACGGCGCAATGCGACACAAGCCGCGTGCGCAGGCTAACCAAAAGCTTCGGATCGGATCGCAACAATCCCTGCAGTACGCGCTCTTACCTCCGGAGTGGCAAGACAAGTTGCCACTGCTTCGTATCCCGGACCGCCTGGGTAAAGGCTGGCGCGGAACGGGAGGCTGTGATTGGCAGGGCAATACCATACGGCCTCCCCGGCAGCGGCCAAATCGACATCCAGAATCGACGACGATCGCGTCATGAGGAATAGGGCACTTTTATTTCCAGGCCTCAGGCGTAGCCACGCCATCAAGGCACGCTGGCTGGCATCGCACAGCCCTTCCTCTACCATGTCGACCACCAAGATTTTGGGCGCGTCAGCTTCAATCGCCGCAACCAGGGCGACGAGTGCCTCAGTTCGTTGGGCGCCTTCCTCGTGCAGCCACTCAAGCGCACGCTCGACCCTTGCCGCGAAGTCGGCATCCGCTTCAAGACGTCGACCGATGCCAGGATCAGAAAGGCGATCGAGACCCAGGAACGAGGCGTCGGGCAACTCGACAGCCAATCGTTCAGCCAGGCGCGTCTTGCCACTGCCGAGCGGACCCGTGATGAAATTGAGCGGCCCGATGTCGCGGGCCTCGAACCATTCTCCCGCCCATGGCCAGGGAAGCTCGAAGCCAACAGTGATCGCCGCATCCCGGCCGAGCACGGCGTTAAACGCGGCGGCGTCCAATCGCATCCCTCTGCCGATATCGGAGCGCAGGCTACGCATCCTTTGCAATGCCACCTCGATTTGCTGCGCTTGGCGCCCAAGTCGCTCTTCGTGGGACGCAAGCGCCGCGTCAAAGCTTTGCGTGTCGCCGTTCATTGTTCGGGCCACCTGTGCAAGGCTAAAGCCCAGCATGCGCAGCGACACGATTGCGGCCGCCTGTTCCAAATCTTCCGGGCTGTAAAGCCGCCACCCTGCCGGCGACCGATCTGGGGCAAGCAATCTCGCCTGTTCGTAAAGTCGCAGGGCTTTAGCTGAAACACCAAGATGTGCAGCAGCTTGTGACGGGGTGTGATTGCGGCGGCGTGGCGGGTTCATGAATCACCTCTATCAGCGTTGAACCCGCGCTTATCCGTCCGGCCCCAACGGCCAGGTCAAGAGATCATGTACTGGTCGTGCCGTCCAGAGGAACCGGGGTTCTCAGGCTACGTGCTTTTCACCGGTCAAGGACCACATTCCTTCTGCATCGGCAATTTTGGCGGGCGTCCGAACGGAAGCGTTCGCTTAATCCAAGGACCAGGCGTTCGAGGCGGATGCCGCTGATAGCGTGCCCCGGTGGGCGAATTTAACACCCCGCAAATTCGCCCTGCATCTAGCCGGCTTCGCTTCGCCATCGTGACCTGCATCCGCCGCATATCACCGGCGGCATCCGATCCCGTCACGAAAGGCCGATCCATGCGCCCCAACCTCGCCGCTTTCCCGCCGCGTTTCCTGCGCACCAAGGAAGCCGCAGAATTCCTGAGCCTTTCCTCGCGCACGCTGGAAAAGCACCGCACTTACGGAACCGGCCCTGCCTACAAGAAGCTTGGCGGCCGCGTGGTCTATGCGATCGAGGATCTGCAAGCCTGGGCTGAGCGCGGTGCGGTTACTTCGACCTCCGATCCGCGCGGACAGGTGCTCCCCGCCAAGCGCCAGCACCCGGCCCCGGATGCCGCGATCAGCCGCTACACCCGTTGATTGTCGCGGGCACCGTCGCGATGCGACACCGATTCCCCTCGGAACGCGGGCAACTCGAGCTTTTCCGGGCATTGCCCGGCGAGTTCGCGGCCCGGGATGCGCAAGACCTTATGGCCTACCCCTTCTTCTCGCTCTCCAAGTCCCACCGCGTCGCACCGATCGATTTTGCGGCAGGCAACGTGGCCATCCGGGTCGAGGCCGTGCCTGACCATGGCATGGCAACGATCTGGGACGCCGACATCCTGATCTGGGCGGCCAGCCAGATCGTCGAGGCGCGTGACGCGGGCCTGCGCACTTCGCGCCTGCTGGCCGCGACCCCTTATGAAATCCTGCGCTTCATCGGCCGCCGCACCGGCGCGCGCGATTATCAGCGCCTCAAGGCCGCGCTCGACCGGCTCCAGTCGACCACCGTGTCCACGACACTGAGGCAGGCGGTACAGGGCCGCCGTCACCGCTTCTCGTGGATCAACGAGTGGAAGGAGCGCACCGATGGGCTAGGGCGGCCCGATGGCATCGAGATGATCGTGCCCGACTGGTTCTACAGTTGCGTGCTCGACGATGCCCTCGTGCTCACGATCGACCGAGCCTATTTCGACCTCACAGGTGGGCTTGAGCGCTGGCTATACCGCATCGTGCGCAAGCACGGTGGGCATCAACGCCGGGGCTGGCGTTTCGACCTGCGCCATCTTCACCAGAAGTCGGGCTCTCTCTCGGTTTTCAAGCGCTTCGTGTTCGAACTGCGCGATATCATCCGCCGCCAGCCCTTGCCGGGTTACACATTGCGCCTCGAAGGGGGCACGGGCGGCCGGATGATGCTCGCTTTCGCGCCCTCCGCGCCTTGTGGACAAGCTGTGGATAGTTTCATGCTATCGGGAACCCAGGGGCACGTGCCATCGGGAACCACCGACACATGCTATCGGGAACCGAAACAGGGTGTAAGGCCTTCTTCTGCAAGAGAAATTCGGCTTCTTAACTTAGAGTCTAACAAAGAATCTAACTTTAGAACGCGCGCGCGAGCCGTCGAAGGCCTCATTCAGAGCACTGCGCGGGCGCTAGGCACGGGGCGCGCTCGCCATCGCACCGAAGTGCCTATGGACACGTCGCAGACTGCTAGTAAGGCGCTCCCGGACACCCTGGAATTGCCCTTCAACACCCGCGCGAAGGGCGACGAGGCATGAGCGCGCGCGTCGTCACCAACGCGTCTCTGGCCATTTGCGCGTGCCCGTCGCACGACATTCTGGGCGCACCGCGTACGCGTTGTCGGCGCTGCCCGCAGCAATGCCGCAGCACCAGTTGTCGCCGCCGTTTTCCCTTCCACCGGTTCGGAGAACCATCATGACCAATACCGCGGTCGGTCGCGCGGGCGGCAATCCTGCGTCTTGCGCGCGCTCCTCCGTCAGCCTGACCGAGGTCGAACTGACCTGGATCGAAAAACGCATCGAGAACTGGATCCGCTTCGGCCGCGACGTCGGCGAAGAGATCCTCGACCGTCGTCGCCGCATCCTTTCCTATCGGCCGGACAGCATTCTCGCATTCATTCGCTGGACGGCGAACGACTTCGGCACCGTCTTCTCGCGCATCGATGTGCTGCGTGCCGTGCGCCCGGGCGAACCGTTCCAGACGCTGCCGTTTGTGCGGCCGGGCGGCGAGATCCTTCTCACCTGCGAAGGCTGGCCCAAGGTCGAGAAAGTGCTCAAGCACATTGACGCGATTGAGGCCGCTGGCCTCGACACATGCGCGGTTTCACCCGACCACTGGCGCCACGTTGCCAACCGTCTGAGCGTCAATCTGGAGCCGCGCGCCTACACACCGGAACGCCATCGCGCGTGGATCAAGCGGCGGAGGGTCGAAGGATGACCCGCTTCGGGTATGTCATGGTGACCTATTCCACCGTGTTCGGCATTGGCTTCGCATCGTTTGTCACGATGCCGGTCAAACTGCTGTGGAACGCCACCGCCAGCACGCCGGTCGGGCTCTACAGCCTGGGTGCACCAGATACCCTGAAGCGCGGCGATTTTATCGCGGTCAGGCCCGACAACCGGCTCGCCGACTTCATGGTCAAACGCGGCTACATCGGGCGCGGCGTTCCACTCCTGAAGCACATTGCCGCCCTTTCCGGTGACAAGGTTTGCCGCAGCGGGTCCCGCGTGACTGTCAACGGACGGGCAATGGCAGACGCCCTGGCGCACGATCATCTCGGTCGGCCGCTGCCGGTTTGGCGGGGCTGCCGGCGCCTCTCAGACGGCGAGATCTTCGTGCTTAACCGTGCCGTCCGGGACAGCCTCGATGGTCGCTACTTTGGCCCGATGAGCGCGCGCGCCGTCATCGGCAGAGCCACGCCGATCTACACTGATCCATCCGGCAAAGGCCACTTCGTCTGGCGTGCGATTTCGCGCTGACCCTTCCTCAACCTAGAACCCAATGGAGGTTTTGATGCCGCAGATCGGCGATTTCATGCACACAACTTCGGGCTTTGCCGGGCGCTTGCGCACGCTCACGCTCGAAACTGACATTGCCATCGTTGACGAATGCCCCAGCGATTCCACGAATACACCCGATTACTGCGTGCATCTCGGCAGCGACGACGGTCCAGTCATCGGCGCAGCCTGGAACCGCACAGGTGATCGCGCCAGCGCGTTCATCGCACTGTCAATCGAGGACCCCAGCTTCGCACAGCCCATCCGCGCGAACCTCTTCCGCGACGATGATGCTGGACAGATATGGTCGCTGCACTGGAAACGCCCCTCACGGCGAAAAGCTCGGGGCTAACACCATGCGCGGCGCCCTTCACCCCCTCCTTACCGGTCTGTTTCTGGCATGCGCGCAAGCCGAGCCGGCCGCTGCCCAATCGTCTGCCGCGCCAATGTCCTTCGCCGTCGATCCGCTCACCACTACGATTGCCGAGGCGGCGCAGCGCTTCGCGCTTCCTGCCACCTGGATCCGCGCCGTGGTCCGCGCCGAGAGCAACGGCAATCCGCACGCGACTTCACCCAAAGGCGCCATGGGGCTGATGCAGGTCATGCCCGCCACGTGGTCGAAATTGCGGCTGATCCATGGTCTTGGCGGCGATCCCTATGACCCGCACGACAACATCATCGCGGGCGCGGCGTACATCCGGGCGCTGTTCGACCGCTACGGGACGCCGGGCTGGATCGCGGCCTACAATGCCGGCCCAGGTCGCTACGAAGCCTGGCTCAAGGGCCGTCCACTGCCGAGCGAAACGATCGCCTATGTCGCAAGGGTTGTGCCCGATCTTGCGGACGATGGCATAATTCCGCACGCGCGGCTTGCGATTGCGCAGAGCATCGCCTGGACCCAATCAGCACTTTTCATAACGCAGCAGGACCACGCGGGTGGCACCACCGACGCCAGTTCCGTGCCGCCTGCGCGCACGGCGACCGACGCGCCTGGGACGCCGTCCACTGGTACAACATTTGCCATTGCGCCGCGTTCAACCGGTCTTTTTGTGGCTCGGCCCGGTCAACGGAGCGAGCCATGAGCAGCAGACGGGCGCATAGCGGCCTGGCGCACTTTGGCTTAGTCTGGCGTGGGACCAGGCGGGATTCTGGCAAACGAACGAGGGGATGGCAGGATAAAGGGCCGCGAGGTGCGGCCTGTTGCGGTCGTGTGATTTCAGAGACTTATAGGGCCATTTCGCGATGTGCGCTCTTGAGTGGCACCTCGCCGACGCTGCCAATTTCGTTCTATTTCTGTGCGTTAACGCGATGCGCGGGGCGCGCGTCATGAGCAGCGAGGAAGATTTCCGGATCCGTCCAGGGCGGAGCCGCAGTTCCGGTGCGCAACGCGCCCGGCCCTTTATCGCCCAGGCACTCGCCGCCGCGCAGCGGGCTGGTGCCGGCATTTCGCGCAGCGGCCGTATCGTCCCGGGCAGTCGCTCCCGCTTCGGGCGCGGCCAGCGCGCGAGCGTGCAAGCCAACCGCCTGATTACCGCCCGCTCACGCGGTGCGGTCATCAAGGCGCGCGTCGTCCGCCAGCGCGCCCGCTCGGCGCCGCTCGCGACCCATCTCGATTACTTGCGCCGCGAAGGGGTGACCCGTGATGGGGAAAAGGCCCGGCTGTTCGGTCCCGGCGACAGCATTGCCGATCCCAAGGCCTTTGCCGAACGCTGTGCCGAGGATCGGCATCACTTCCGGTTTGTCATCTCCCCCGACGATGCACCCGACATGGCCGATCTCAAAGGGTTCACCCGCGACCTTGTCAGCCAAATGGAAAAAGATCTCGACACCAGGCTCGACTGGGTCGCGGTCGATCACTGGAACACCGGTCACCCGCACATCCACCTCATCATCCGCGGTGTCCGCGATGATGGCGAAAACCTCGTCATCGCGCGCGACTATATAAAGGAGGGGATGCGCGACCGCGCGCGCGATCTCATCACCCAGGAACTTGGCCCGCGCACCGATGCCGAGATCCACCGCAGTCTCGAAACCCAGATCGTCGCCGAGCGCTGGACGCAGCTCGACCGGCAACTCGCCCGCGATTCGCGGTCCACCGGGATCATCGATCTGGCGCCTGTTGCCGGCGAGCAGCCGGACGCATTCCATGTCCAGAAGGTCGCCCGGCTACACAAGCTGGAAAGTCTCGGCCTCGCCGAAGAAGTGGGCCCCGGCCAATGGGTGATCGCCGACAAGGCGGAGAGCACGTTGCGCGAACTGGGCGAGCGCGGCGACATCATCAAGCGGCTGCACCGCGCACTGACAGACAGCGGTATCGAGCGCGGCGCCGGGAGCTATGTCCTGTCAGGCGAAAGCCTCGACACGCCAGTCATCGGGCGGCTCGTCGCACGTGGGCTTGCCGATGAGCTGAAGGGCACCGCCTATGCCGTCGTCGATGGCGTTGATGGCCGCACCCATCACATTGCCCTCCCCGACCTTGATGCCACCGGCGACAGCGCGCCGGGCTCGATCGTCGAACTGCGCAAGTTTAACGATGCGCGAGGGCAGCGCCGCGTGGCGCTCGCCGTCCGTTCCGATCTTGACCTCGATCAGCAAGTTGCTGCGCCCGGCGCGACCTGGCTTGATCGCCAAAGCATTGCCCGCGAGCCGGTCGCCCTGTCCCATGGCGGCTTTGGCGCCGAGGTGCGCCAGGCGATGGAACGCCGCGCCGATCATCTCGTCGAACAAGGCTTTGCCGAACGGCGTGGCGGCCATGTGACCTTCCAGCGCGATCTGCTTGCGGCCTTGCGGCGGCGGGAACTGGATAGGCTTGGGCAACGGGTTGCTGCCGAGACGGGCCGTTCCTTCCAGGAGGCCGAGAGCGGCGACTACGTCGCCGGCACTTATTCCCGGCGCTTCACCCTCGCCTCGGGCCGCGTTGCGATGATCGAGGTCATCACCGGCGATGGTGGGCTCGGCTTTCAGCTCGTTCCCTGGACACCGTCCCTCGAACAACAGCTTGGCCGCCACGTCTCGGGCATCGCCCGCAACGGCGGCGGTATTGACTGGAGCTTTGGCCGCAAGCGCGGCCTCGGCCTGTAACCCTCCGCACAAAGGATCCACGCTCATGTCTGCCACGAAAATTCTCTGGGGTCAGATCCTCCTCGTTTTCACCATCGTCCTTGCCTGTATCTGGGGCGCAACGGAATGGGTCGCCTGGCGCTTGGCTTTCCAACCCGAACTCGGGAAGCCATGGTTCCACCTGCTTGGCTTTCCGTTCTACTTGCCACCGGCCTTCTTCTGGTGGTGGTATGGCTACGACGCCTACGCGCCGCGCATCTTCGTCGAGGGCGCCTATATCGCGGCTTCGGGCGGGTTCCTGTCCGTAGCGGCGGCGATCACCCTTTCCGTCTGGCGCGCCCGCGAGGCCCGCAGGATCGAGACCTATGGCTCAGCCCGCTGGGCCGATGCCGGCGAGGTGCGCGCGGCCGGGTTGCTTGGCGAGGACGGCGTGGTGCTTGGTCGCTATCGCAAAGATTATCTGCGCCATGATGGCCCGGAGCACGTGCTCTGCTTTGCGCCCAGCCGATCGGGCAAAGGTGTCGGCCTCGTCATACCCTCGCTGCTCACCTGGCCAGGCTCGGCCATCGTTCACGACATCAAGGGCGAGAACTGGCAGGTGACTGCAGGCTTTCGTGCGCATCACGGCCGTGTGCTGTTGTTCGATCCGACCAACATCAAATCGTCCGCCTACAATCCGCTGCTGGAGGTGCGCCGCGGCGAGTGGGAAGTGCGTGACGTCCAGAACATCGCAGACATCCTGGTCGATCCCGAAGGCAGCCTCGACAAGCGCAACCACTGGGAAAAGACCAGCCATTCGCTGCTGGTCGGCGCCATTCTCCATGTTCTCTATGCCGAACCGGACAAGACGCTGGCTGGAGTCGCGGCCATCCTCTCCGATCCCCAGCGTCCGATTGAAACAATGCTGGAGGCGATGATGAGCACCCCGCATCTCGGCGCGAAAGGCCCGCACCCGGTAATCGCCAGCGCCGCGCGCGAACTTCTCAACAAATCCGACAATGAACGTTCGGGCGTGCTGTCTACTGCGATGTCGTTCCTGGGTCTGTATCGCGATCCCGTCGTCGCCGAAGTCACCCGGCGCTGCGACTGGCGCATTACCGACCTGGTGACCGGGAAGCGGCCCACGACGCTTTACCTCGTCATCCCGCCATCAGACATCAACCGCACCAAACCGCTGGTCCGTCTGATCCTCAACCAGATCGGCCGGCGCCTGACCGAAGATCTGCAGGCCAAGGCGAGCAGACATCGGCTGCTCTTGATGCTGGACGAATTTCCTGCGCTTGGGCGGCTCGATTTCTTCGAATCCTCGCTGGCCTTCATGGCCGGCTATGGTCTCAAGGGCTTCCTGATCGCCCAGTCGCTGAACCAGATCGAAAAGGCTTACGGCCCCAACAACGCGATCCTCGACAATTGCCATGTCCGCGTGAGCTTTGCGAGCAACGACGAGCGAACCGCCAAGCGCGTGTCCGATGCGCTGGGAACCGCGACCGAGATGCGGGCGATGAAGAACTATGCCGGCAGCCGCCTTTCGCCATGGCTGGGGCACCTGATGGTCTCGCGCTCTGAAACCGCCCGGCCTCTGCTCACCCCCGGCGAAATCATGCAACTACCACCCAGTGACGAAATTGTGATGGTCGCAGGGCTTGCTCCGATCCGGGCAAAGAAAGCCCGCTATTACGAGGACACACGTCTTCGCGAGCGTCTGCTGCCACCGCCGGATCTAGCTGCCTCGGAACATCCACGTGCCGATGACTGGACCAGCCTACCCGTTCTCACACGCCCGAAAATCGCCAAGAAGAAGCCGGCCAAGGCACGCAAGGATGACGATCCGACCGAATCCGAAAGTCGGCAGCAGCCCGAATTGAGTCGTACCAAGCCTATCGAAATGAAAGCGCCTGTGCTGGATGAATTTACATTCGGGGACACGCACGATCAGGACGAGGACGCCGCGCGCGCCAAAGAAATGAACCGCGTAATGCAGGGTGTTGCACAACAGGCATCGCTCGATCCCGCCGATGGCATGGGTTTGTGAGGTGCCCGTGGGAAAATCCAACCGCAAACAGCGCCTGTCTGTCTATCTCGATGCCACCACCATGAAGCGACTGGTCGAGCATGCCGCGCGGCGTAGCCTGTCGCGCTCGCTCATTGCCGAGGCCGCCATCGACTCTTTTCTGTCTCCCGATGCGGCCGAGCGACAGGAAGCGGCAACCGCCAAGCGGCTCGATCAGGTCGATCGCCGGATCGCACGGATGGAGCGCGATGTGACGATATCGCTCGAGACCCTGGCAATCTTCGTGCGCTTCTGGCTGGCAACAACCCCAGCACTGCCGGAACCCGCGGCCCAGGCTGCCCGTGCCAAGGCGAGCGAGCGGTATGACAGCTTTGTCGCTGCGCTGGGGCGGCGACTTGCTAAGGGGCCAAAGCTTAGCCAGGAAATCAGCGAGGACAGAGGGCATGACTGAACCTGCGAGATTTGAGCGCCGCTCGCGCGTCTGGGTGAAAGGCCAGTTCTGTAATCTGACGGTCCGAAAGTCGCTTTGCAGCTACCGCCGCGATACCCGACGTTCGCAGGCCCCGATCTAGCTGTAGAAAGTTGCCGGTCATTCACGTCGCCAGATTCTGATAAGCCCGCTTGCGACGAGCTAATTTGTCCAGCTAACATGAAGCTGTGTGGTGGTGGAAGTAGCCATGTAGATTAAGCGGTCATCGTTCATACAATCGCCTATCCACACCCCCGATTGTTGAGGAGTCGATCAATCGCTAGCAAAGGTAAAAGGCGGCCAAAGGGTCTCGGCAAACGGAAGAAGCAGTGGGAGACCTACGAGGAGGTCGCTCGATACGTTCTTCAGCAGCTCGGAAAACGATTCGGATTGGCCGACGTAGAAGGCAAGCAGAAGGTCGTCGGAAAGCAGTCCGGGACAGAATGGGAAATAGACGCCAAAGGCGTTCGTATCGGCGACTCCTCAATCGTCTTGATTGAATGCCGCCGTTACAAAACCCGCTTGAGCCAGGAAGCACTAGCTGCCGTAGCCTATCGGGTACTCGATGCAGGTGCGGCGGGCGGCATTATCGTCAGTCCACTGCCACTTCAGAAGGGTGCCGCACTGGTCGCTAAAGCCAGCAAAATTGAACATGTGGAATTGCAGTGCGACAGCACGCACGAGCAATGGGTAGCGAACATAGAGACAGTTGTGCACATCGGGGTCACTGAAGTGGTGAACCTGAGCATTCAGGAAAAACTGGAAGTTGTTGTTAGAGATAAATCAGGCAATATCGTCGATCGTAACACAATCTATGGGGAAGGCGGCAAATTCTCGTGACGACGAGATAACGGTTAGATTGCCGGTCGCCTTATAGATCGTCGCGCCCCTCACGCGGCGTAGGAACCTTGCACTAAGCCGCACGGTGCTTGCCACCCCGGTCCAATATGGCACGGGGGACTCCTTTTTCGATCATTCATGCTAGATGCGTCGTCATGCAGGTTTTCGGATCAGGACCGCGCCTCGATGCGCCGCAGGGAGACGCCGCGCGCCAGGCCGTGGCGGCGCTGCGCGGCTATGCCTATCAGCTCTACGCCTCGGGCCTTGCCTGGCTGGCGCTCGGCGATGGCGCAGTCCTCCATCTCGAAGTCGCGGAAGATTATGCCGTCGCGACGCAGCAGGCGCTGGTCGGCACCCAGGTGAAGGACACCGCCGGCAGCGGCAGCATCACCCTCCAGTCGGCCGGGGTCCGGGCCGCTATCGATGCCTATGTCGACCTGGTCGCGCGAAATCCCGATCGCAAGGTTTCGCTCCATTATCTGACGACCTCGCAGATCGGCCTCGAGCGCGAGAACGCGCGCCGCGTCCATGGGACGCCGGCGCTGCATTATTGGCGCCGCGCCGCGGCTGGGGCGGACCTGACGCCGCTCCGCGCGCTGGTCGCGTCGCTTGACCTCAAGGAAGCGACCCGGACCCATCTCGCCTCGCTGTCCGACCAGGCGTTCCGCCACGATTTCCTGCAGCACATTCACTGGGACTGCGGCGCGCCGGGCCTTGCCGACATTCGCGCCGATCTGGAGGCCGGGCTCATCGAGTATGTCGCGACGGCCCGGCGGCTGTCGAGTCATACGGCCCGGAACCTCACCTCTTCAATCCTCGAGCGCATTCTGCTGACCGCGGTTTCCAGCGAGGGCCGCGCGCTGCGCCGCGCAGACCTGCTGGCGCTGATCGACAAAGCCGCCTTGGTCGCGGTTCCGATCGAGCAGCTCGCGGATGCCTTCCAGGGCCCGGGCGCCATCAGCACCATATCGCGCGGCGGGTTCCTCGCGCCGGCAAGCGATCTGCCGCTGCCCGGGATCCATGCGCCGCGCGAGGCGCTGGTGGCGGCGATCGACGCGGGCCGGCGCGCCTGTGGCCTCGCCATCATGAGCGGCGCGACCGGGCTCGGTAAATCGCTCACGGCACGGTGCGTCGCTGCCCGAAGCGGCGAATCCTGGTCGATCGCAGATTTCCGTCATCTGCCGCCTGCGGAAACCGCAGCGCGGCTCGCGCATTTACAAGGCGAGCTGGCCGCCTCGCCCGCGACGCATGTCATCCTCGACGATCTGAACGAGATGGACGACCCTGCGGTGCGCGACGCGTTCGTGCGCGTGCTCGCCAGCCTCCGGCGGCGTGACAGGACCGCGATCGTCACCACCTATCGCGCGCCCGCCAACACGACCCTGCACCAGCTGGCGCCCGGCGCGACGCCGCCCGTCGAAATGCCCTATCTCGAAGAGGAGGAAGTGGCCGGCCTCGTGGCCGCGATGGGCAGCGACGCCAAATATGCGGGTCCGGTCTATCGCGCCGCCGCGAACGGACATCCCCAGTTGACGATGGCGGTGCTGCTTCATCTGAAAAGCAGCGACTGGTCGCGCGCTTCGCTTGCGGCGATGCTGGGCGGCCAGCTCCAGTCCGAGCTCGGCGCGGAACGGCGCGCGGTGCGGCAGCGTCTGGTCGGTGCCCTTTCAACCGATGCGCAGACATTGCTGTTGCGCGCGAGCCTTATCCGGGGCGGCTTCAAGCGCGACCTCGCCATCCGCATCGCCGAACTCGACCCTGCGGTGCCGCGCGGCGGGTTGGTCCTCGACCAGCTGGTCGGCCCCTGGATCGAGCCCTTCCGGCGCGACCGGCTTCGCGTCTCGCCCCTGCTCGAGGATGCGGCCGCCGATGTGTTTTCGGTCGACGAGCGCCGTGCCGTCCATCGCTGCGTGGCGGACGCAATACTAGGGGCCGAGGATCTGGCGGCCGCCGACGCGTCCGCGGCCATGCACCATGCGCTCAAAAGCGAAGAGGCCAAGCTCGTGTTCGCCTTCGCGCAGGGCGTGGTCACCTGCAACGTCGAGATGATCGACATGCTCGCGCCATTCCTGACCGAGCTCATGTTCCTCCGTACGGACATGGCAATTTTCCCACCGGATCTGGCGGTCTCGGCGATGATGCGGCTTGCCCAGCTGCTCATCCTGCTCCCCTATGGCACGCCCGGGCAGGCGCGTGCCTGCTGGGACGTGCTCGAGCAAGAGCGTGTCCATATGAAGGGCAAGGTGCTGTTCGAAGGCCTAGCGTTGTCGAAGCTGCTGCTCCATCCGCGCACCGGCGAGTTGTTCGAGGACTGGCTGGAAATCCTGCTCCGCTTCGACCTGCTCTGCCAATCCGATCCCCGGCTTGCCGCGACCGACCGCGACTTCACGTCCAAGGCGGGCGGCAATCCGCACGTCAGCGGCGTGCTGTTCGCCGGCCAGCTGCGCAGCATCCGGACCGTGGCCCGATTCCGCGCGATCCTGGAGCGGTTCGACCGGGAGGACGCGGAGACGCGGGAGCGCCTCTTCTCATCGTTCGGGCCTGGCCGCGGCGACATCTCCGTGCTGGTCAAGCATGGCTGGGTCGGGGAATCGCGAACCGAGGGTTTCAACTGGGAGGCCGCCCAGCTCGATTATGGCGCCTGCGCCGAGCTGGCCATGCGCTGGGGCGATCCGATGCTCGCCTCGCGCTGTGCGATCGCCCAGTCCATATGCATTGATGAAAACGGGGGTGACGCCGAACGTGCGCTCGCCACCCTGAGCGATGCGGAAGCGCGGGTCGGGTTCGACGTGGCGTTCGGCCGCGCCCGCGCCAGGATCCACTGGCGGCGGCGCGATCATGCCGCCGCGCTGCCGCTGTTGACCGCGGCGGCCGAAGCAGGCGGCCAAGACACGATCGAGCGTGCCTATATCGCGCGCGAAGCGGGGATCAGCGCGGCGAACCTTGGCGATTGGCCGGCGGCGCAAGGCTGGTTCGAACGCGCCCAGGCTGCGGCCGCGACGGCGTCCGGCATCCCGTCGTTGCGCGCGATGGCGATCGGATTGCTCGCCGACACATCCCAGGCGGCGTACGAGGGCGGCCGGCCCGACATCGCCATCCTCAGAATGCGGGATGCACTCGTGGCGCTACCAACGATCGATGAGGACGGAACGCTTGCCGAAGCATATTGCCATCGGGTAGTGCGCCACGGCCTCCTTTGGTTGTACCGCAAGATTACCGTGACTCAGGCGGGCGGCGAGGAAGAGGTGGTTTATCAGCCCGGTACGGCGAGCAATTCCGAACCGCCGGAAGCGATCCGGTCGCATCCAGTTATCGCGCTCGACATCTCCTTTTATCTCCTCGCCGACGCCGACGAAGCGCTTGCCGAACCGACCGGCTTTTACCGCGAATTTCGTAATTATTTGGTCGACGGCCCCGTTCTAACTTCGGAGATTTCCGCGGCGATCGCCGAGGATCATAGGTCGATCGCGACGCATGACCCGAGTGATTTCGTGGCGCGCGTGCGGCGGCATGCATCGATGGCGAGGATGGTCGCCTCGGGCGAGGCGCGCGAAGCGGCTGACCAACTCAAGAACCCTAAGCGCGGCACGATCCCGCTCGCCATGATCGATGCGAATGCGCCAAACGACATCCACCGCGCCGCGGAGGATTATATGCTGAGCTTCGCGACCGGCGCGGCGATGGCACGCGCGTTCGATGCGATCGCCTCCATCGTCGAACAGGGGCTTGCAGCGCCGGAAGTCTCGGCGCTCCATCCGTTGCTGCGCCGCATGGGCGGCGCGGTGACCACCTTGACCACCGTCCGGGAGGGCGCCGCCAATTCGATCTGGCTGGTGCGCGAGGATTTGTCGGGCCGCCCGGCCGAGTTCTGCTGGGCGGCCGTCTGGCTGCTCCTTCATGTCAACAACTCGAGACTGCGCGATGGCGTTGCCCAGCCGCTGATCGCTTGGACCTATGCGGGGACCGACCATCTGATCCGCAACGCGCGGTTTCGGCTGTCGTTGCCCGCGACCACGGCGCCGCCGGTCGAAGCGCTACTGGCCGCACCTGAACGGACGATGGCGTCGACGGCGCGGCTCCTGCTCGCGCTGGCGCCTGCAGCGGCGACGCGCTTCATTCCCGAGGTTCGCTCGACATTGGAAGTGATCGCGGGAATCGATCCGGATACCGATAGGTCGCCTTGATCTGGCTGATCGGCTGTGAGGCGGGTCGCCGGACGTCCTGGTTCCCTGTCCGACCGTGGATGCCGATGGAGAATACCCAGCCCCCTAGACGCTACCGGTTGAGCGTGTCATTGACCGGACCAGCGATAGCTCTCCGTCAGCTTTCCGGATCAGTAGATCGAACGCTGAGCGTCTCCAAATGGGTCGCGTTGCTAAAGGTGTCGTGGACCATTGGGAACGGCAGCTTATCGTCTTTTGCGTTTCCGAAGCTGCCATTCCGGTCAGTCCGCAACCCCGGTCATCGCGGTACAAGCGAAGGACCGCAAGATCGAGATCGAAAAGCCCCACCGCCGTTCACCTGTCATTGCACGCCACAGCCCTACGCCGCGCAATACCTATTGAATCCGAACAAAATATGGCTCTCTTAATCATCCCTGTCGGGGCGAGCATCTGAGCCTGCCCCGTTCTCAACGGGGATCCGATGGCGGTTTCGCATCACAATTCAGAAAGGTCGGCGCGCGGCGCGCGCATGCTGCGCACCGCGCTGGGCCCTGCGATCGCGAGCTTTCTGGAAGACGCCGCGATCGTCGAAGTGATGCTGAATCCCGACGGTCGGATCTGGATCGACCGCCTGTCAGAAGGCCTCTCCGACACAGGCGAACGCCTCTCGGCGGCCGATGGCGAACGGATCGTCCGCCTCGTAGCGCACCATGTCGGCGCCGAAGTCCATGCCGGCGCCCCACGCGTTTCGGCAGAATTGCCGGACACCGGAGAGCGCTTCGAAGGGCTCCTTCCCCCGGTCGTCGCGGCCGCAACTTTTGCGATCCGCAAGCCGGCGGTCGCAGTGTTCACGCTCGACGACTATGTGGCGGCCGGGGTTATGTCAGCTGGCCAGGCCGAGGCACTGCGCCATGGGGTCGCGGCCCGCGCCAACATCCTGGTTGCCGGCGGCACCTCGACCGGCAAGACCACGCTCACCAACGCCCTGCTCGCCGAAGTCGCCAAGACCAGTGATCGCGTGGTCATCATCGAAGACACGCGCGAGTTGCAGTGCGCTGCGCCCAACATGGTGTCGATGCGCACCAAGGACGGCGTCGCCTCGCTTTCCGACCTGGTACGCTCATCACTGCGCCTGCGCCCCGATCGTATTCCGGTCGGCGAAGTGCGCGGCGCCGAAGCGCTTGATCTACTCAAGGCTTGGGGGACTGGCCATCCGGGCGGTGTCGGCACCATCCATGCCGGCTCCGCCATCGGCGCAATGCGGCGTCTGGAACAGCTGATCCAGGAAGCCGTCGTCACCGTGCCGCGCGCACTGATCGCCGAGACAATTGACCTGGTCGCCGTCCTCGCCGGCCGGGGCAGAAAGCGCCGCCTCACCGAACTCGCGCGCATCGAAGGCATCGGCCCTGATGGCGACTACCGCGTTTCGCCCGCTGCCATCGATGGCGACGCGCTTGCTTCCCACTCCCCCACGACTGTCGACCAAGGAGAATGCTGATGAACCGTATCGCCCACCGTGCCCGCCATCGCCTTGGCTCGGCAGTGTCCGCCGCCGCCCTCGGTCTACTGCTAGCTGGCCCCGCCTATGCCTCGGGCTCTTCGATGCCCTGGGAAGCGCCGCTCCAGTCGATCCTAGATTCCATCCAGGGACCCGTCGCCAAGATCATGGCGGTGATGGTCATCATCGTGACCGGCCTCAGCCTGGCCTTTGGCGACACATCGGGCGGCTTTCGCCGGCTGATCCAGATCGTCTTCGGCCTCTCGATCGCCTTCGCCGCCAGTTCGTTCTTCCTTTCGTTCTTCAGCTTCAGCGGCGGAGCGCTGGTCTGATGGTCGGCATGACCGACCCTGTGAACGCGGTGCCCGGCTTTTCGGTGCCGGTGCACCGCGCGCTTACCGAGCCGATCCTGCTTGGTGGCGCACCGCGCGCGCTGGCGATCCTGAACGGGACTCTTGCGGGCGCGCTTGGCCTGGGTCTGCGCTTGTGGATCGTCGGCCTCACCATCGGCGTGGCCGGTCATTTCGCGGGGGTCTGGGCCGCCAAGCGCGACCCCCTGTTTGTCGATGTCGTGCGCCGTCACTTGCGCACGCCCACGCATCTCACTGTCTGAGCACCGGACCGCACCCATGATGAACCTCGCCGAATACCGCAGCCGCAACAGCCGCCTTACCGATTACCTCCCCTGGGTCGCGCTGGTGGCAAAAGGCGTTGTCCTCAATAAGGATGGCAGCTTCCAGCGCACCGCCCGTTTCCGGGGGCCCGACCTCGAAAGCTCGGTGCCGTCCGAACTCATCGCGGTCGCCGGGCGTCTCAACAACGCCTTCCGGCGTTTGGGCTCGGGCTGGGCGATATTCGTCGAGGCCCAGCGCCATGCATCCGCCGACTATCCGGCCAGCACATTTCCCGATCGGGCCTCTGCGCTGCTGGATGCCGAGCGCAAGGCAGACTTCGAGGAAGCCGGTGCGCATTTCGATTCCAGCTATTTCCTGACCTTCGCCTGGCTGCCGCCTGCCGAGGACGCGTCGCGCGCCGAAACTTGGCTCTACGAGGGTCGCGAGACCAAGGGTATTGATGCCGGCGAAGCGCTCACCGGCTTTGCAGATCGCACCGATCGGTTGCTGCGCCTGATCGACGCCTTCATGCCCGAGTGCCGCTGGCTCGATGATGGCGAGACGCTGACTTACCTACATGGCTGCGTGTCCACCCACCGGCACCGCGTCCGCGTGCCTGAAACGCCGATGTATCTCGACGCGCTGCTGGTCGATCAGCCGCTGACTGGCGGGCTCGGACCGCGCCTTGGCGACCAGCATCTGCGCGTGCTCACCGTGACCGGCTTTCCGACCGCAACGACGCCGGGGCTGCTCGACGAACTCAACCGCCTCGCCTTCCCCTACCGCTGGTCGACGCGCGCAATCCTGCTCGACAAGACCGATGCCATCAAAGTGCTGACCAAAATCCGCCGCCAGTGGTTCGCCAAGCGCAAGTCGATCGGCGCGATCCTGAAGGAGGTGATGACCAACGAGGCCTCTGTCCTGGTCGACACCGATGCCTCGAACAAGGCAGCCGATGCCGATCTCGCGTTGCAGGAACTGGGCGCCGACTATGCCGGCATCGCCTATGTGACCGCGACGGTCACGGTGTGGGACACCGATCCGCACGCCGCCGACGAGAAGCTGCGGCTTGTCGAGAAAGTCATCCAGGGCCGGGATTTCACGGCGATGGCAGAGACCATCAACGCGGTCGATGCCTGGCTCGGCAGCCTGCCGGGTCATCTTTACGCCAATGTCCGTCAGCCCCCCATTTCCACGCTCAATCTCGCCCACATGATCCCTCTATCCGCTGTGTGGGCGGGGCCGGAACGGGGAGGTCCGAGCAGGGATGGGCACTTCACCGCCCCACCCTTGCTCTTCGGCAAGACCGAAGGCTCGACCCCGTTCCGGTTTTCCCTTCATGTCGGCGATGTCGGGCATACGCTGGTCGTCGGCCCGACCGGCGCCGGCAAGTCGGTGTTGCTGGCCCTGATGGCGCTGCAATTTCGCCGCTATGCCGGCGCGCAGGTTTTCGCGTTCGATTTCGGGGGATCAATCCGCGCCGCTGCGCTCGCGATGTGCGGCGACTGGCATGATCTGGGCGGTGGCCTCACCGAGGACAGCGCCAGCAGCGTGGCACTCCAGCCCCTCGCCCGGATTGGCAATGCTGCCGAACGCGCATGGGCGGCCGACTGGATCGTGGCCATCCTGATGCGCGAGGGCGTCCCCATCAGCCCGGACGTCAAGGAACACTTGTGGACCGCGCTCACTTCGCTGGCCTCGGCGCCGATGGAGGAGCGCACGATCACCGGCCTATGCGTGCTGTTGCAGTCCAACGATCTCAAACAGGCGCTGCGCCCCTATTGCGTCGGCGGAGCCTGGGGCCGGCTGCTCGATGCCGAGAGCGAACAGCTTGGCACGGCCACGGTCCAGGCGTTCGAGACTGAAGGGCTAATCGGCACGGAAGCGGCACCAGCGGTTCTGGCCTACCTTTTTCACCGCATCGAGGACCGGCTCGACGGTAGTCCCACGCTGATCATCATCGACGAAGGCTGGCTGGCGCTCGATGACGAAGGCTTTGCCGGGCAGTTGCGCGAATGGCTCAAGACGCTGCGCAAGAAGAACGCGTCGGTGCTCTTTGCGACCCAGAGCCTGTCCGATATCGATGGCTCGGCCATCGCGCCCGCCATCATCGAAAGCTGCCAGACCCGGCTGCTGCTTCCCAACGAGCGCGCGATCGAGCCGCAGATCACCGCGATCTACCGCCGCTTCGGGCTTAACGACCGCCAGATCGAGATCATCGCAAGGGCGATGCCCAAACGCGACTATTACTGCCAGTCGCGGCGCGGCAACCGGCTTTTCGAACTCGGCCTGTCCGAAGTCGCGCTGGCGCTGTGCGCAGCCTCTTCGCGCCAGCACCAGGCGCTGATCGCCAAAGTGTCCGCCCGCTCGCGCGACGGCGATTTTCTCGCCGACTGGCTGCGCGAATTCGGCCTCGACTGGGCCGCCGACATGCTTCCCGGGCTCGCAAACGTCGTGCCCGCGCCCCGCGCCCTCACCCCCAACCCGGAGACAAAGCCATGATCCACATCCCTGCACTGTCGCGCGCGCGGCGCGTCGCCCTCGCGCTTGCCGCTCTTCCGCTCGTCATGGGGCCGATCCTGGCCAGCCCGGCCGATGCGCAATGGACGGTGTTTGATCCCACCAACTACAGCCAGAATGTGCTCACCGCTGCGCGCGAGCTGCAGCAGATCAACAATCAGATCCAGCAGATCGAGAACCAGACACAGTCGCTGATCAACCAGGCGAAGCACCTTGCCAGCCTGCCCTATTCGCTCGCCTCGACCATCACGTCGCAGATTCAGCGCACCGAGCAGCTGATCAACCAGGCGCAGAAGATCGCCTACTCGGTCTCCTCGATCGATCAGGCCTTCACCACCAATTACGGCGCGATCAACATGAACCTGAGCCAGCAGCAGATGGTGCAGCAGGCCCAGCAGCGCTGGCAGACGTCCGTCGCCGGTTTGCAGGATGCCATGCGCATGCAGGCGACCGTCGTCACCAACATCCCGACCGCCCGCAGCAATGTGGCCACGCTCGGCAGTTCCAGCCAGTCGGCGCTTGGCGCGCTTCAGGCAACGCAAGTGAGCAATCAGCTGCTGATCCAGATCTCGCAGCAATTGTCCGACCTGATTGCGTTGGAAGCCGCAGACGGGCGCGCCCAGGCGATGATCGCGGCGTCCAAGGCGACCGGTCAGAACCAGGGTGCAACCCAGATGTCGACCTTCCTGGCGCCCGGCACGGGCTATCAGCCCGGGACCGTCCAGATGTTCCACGGCAACTGAGGAGATGGACGATGGAAGACAAACACCTCGCGCAGATCGGCGCCATCGTCTTTGCGGCGGTCGCGATCACCACGGCGCTGATGGAATCGGGCCCCAGGGTCCGGCCGGACCTGGGCTCTCCGCTTGACCCCGTCCATGTCATGGTTGGCCCAGATCCCCTGGCACGCGACATCGCGCGCTGCCAGCTGATTGGCGAAGCCGGCGCACATGACGCTCGCTGCCTTGCCGCCTGGGCTGAGAACCGCCGCCGTTTCCTGACGCCCGGCAGCGCGGCACAGACCGGCACCACTGTGGCGGACAATCCGCACACCAATCCCAGCCAGGGGCATTGAGCCATGAACGGCACCGGGGTCATCGACCAGTTCCTCAGCACTTTTACGACCTACATCGATTCAGGTTTCGGCCTGGTCCAGGGCGAGGTGGGCTTCATCGCGACGACGCTGATCGCGATCGACCTGACGCTGGCCGCACTGTTCTGGTCGTGGGGTGCCGACGAGAACATCATGGCGCGCCTCGTCAAGAAGACGTTGTTCGTCGGTATGTTCGCCTACCTGATCAACAACTGGAACGCCCTCGCCCAGGTCGTCTTTCAGTCGTTCTCCGGCCTCGGCCTCAAGGCCTCCGGATCGAGCCTGTCTGCCAGCGAGTTTCTCCAGCCCGGCCGCATTGCCCAGGTCGGTCTCGACGCCGGGCGGCCGCTGCTGACCTCGATCTCCGGGCTGATGGGCTATGTCTCCTTCTTCGAGAACTTCATCCAGATCGCGGTGCTGCTGTTCGCCTGGGTGCTGGTCCTGCTCGCCTTCTTCATCCTCGCCGTCCAGCTCTTCGTCACGCTGATCGAGTTCAAGCTGACGACGCTGGCCGGCTTTGTCCTCATTCCGTTCGGACTTTTCGGCAAGAGTGCTTTCATCGCCGAGCGTGTGCTGGGCAATGTAATCGCCTCGGGCATCAAGGTGCTGGTTCTCGCCGTGATCGTCGGGATCGGCTCGACGCTCTTCACCCAGTTCACCACCGCCAGTTCGACCACGCCCAGCATCGATGATGCCATGGCGATCGTCCTGGCGGCCCTCTCGCTGCTCGGCCTTGGCATCTTCGGCCCCGGCATTGCCAATGGCCTGGTCTCCGGCGGCCCGCAGCTGGGCGCTGGTGCGGCCGTCAGCACGGCACTGGCAGGGGGCGGCGTCGCGGCCGCCGGCATTGCCGCTGCGGGCGCTGCCGCGTCGGGCGGCGCGGCGCTTGCCGGTGGCGCTGCCGCCGCTGCGCGCGGCGGCGCATCGCTCGCGGGTGGTGCTTCGGCGGCTTATGGTCTGGGTGCCGAAGGTCAGACCGGTGCGCGTGCGGTTGCATCCGGGCTCGGCAATGTCGCGAGCACCGGCGCCAAAGCGGCCGTCTCGCCACTGCGCCGCGCCGCCGGGCGCGCTGCCGAAAGCCTTAAGGAGAGCTTTGAGGCCGGTAGCGCAGCCGTGACCGGCAACGGCGGCGAAGCGTCAGACGCTGCAGCCGCCGGTGCCACCGCGCCCGATGCCGCGCCGCCTTCCGGCGACAATCCGCCCGACTGGGCCCAGCGCATGCGGCGGACCCAGCAGATCACCCAGGCCACGCACACCGCGACGCAGGCTGTGCGCAGCGGCGACAGCCATGGCGGAGGCCATTCCGTCGATCTTTCCGAAAGCGAGTGATCCATGTTCAAACGACCATCCGTTCATTACGGCAAATCCCCGACCCCCGAGACACCCTATCAGCGCGCCGCGCAGATCTGGGATGACCGCATCGGCTCGGCCCGTGTGCAGGCGAAGAACTGGCGGATGATGGCCTTCGGCTCACTCGCCCTCTCCGCCGGGCTCTCCGCTGCGCTGGTCTGGCAAGCACGCAACGGTTCGATCGTCCCCTGGGTGGTCGAAGTCGACAAGCTGGGTCAGGCCCAGGCGATCGCGCCGGCCACCGCCGACTATCGGCCCAGCGATCCGCAAATCGCCTTCTATCTCTCGCGGTTCATCGAGGAGGTGCGCTCGATCCCGGCCGACCCGGTCATCGTGCGGCAGAACTGGCTGCGCGCCTATGACTTTACGTCGCAGACCGGCGCGGTCGCGCTCAACGATTACGCGCGAACCAGCGATCCTTTCGCCAACATTGGCAAAGTGCAGATCGCGGTCGATGTCACCTCGGTCATCCGCGCATCGCCGACGAGTTTCCGGATCGCCTGGGTCGAGCATCGCTATCAGGATGGCTCGCTCGCTTCGACCGAACGCTGGTCGGCAATCCTCACCATCAACCTTGCCGCATCCCGCGACGCCGACACGCTGCGCAAGAACCCGCTCGGCATTTACGTCACCGCCCTCAACTGGTCGAAGGAGCTTGGATCATGATCTGCGCCATCCACAATTCCCATGTGCCAACGCGCCGAATGGCCAGCGCGGCGCTGTTCCTCCTTGCCAACACCGTGCTCGCCGGCTGCGCCGCCGCGCAAAAGCCGCCCGTCATTGCGCTCGACAACGCCGTGCCGGCGGTTCGCGCGTCCGATCCGCCGGCCCCCGTCGCCGTGGTCGAGGTGCCCAAACCTCTGCCCTTGCCCGGCCAGTTGATGCCGCTGGGCAAGACGACCAGGGAACCGGAGGCGGCCGATCCAACCGCGCGGATCAAGCAGGCCAATGCCGCCGCGCGAATGCAGCCGGCCCGCGGCGGCTTTGTGAACGCGATGCAGGTCTATCCATTTGTCGATGGCGCGCTCTATCAGGTCTACGCCTCGCCGGGACACATCACCGACATCGCGTTGCAGCCCGGCGAGCAACTGGTCGGCGCCGGGCCCGTGGCGGCCGGGGATACGGTGCGCTGGATTATCGGCGACACCACCAGCGGTAACGGCGGGGGCAACCAGGTCCATATCCTCGTCAAGCCAACCCGCGCCGAACTGACCACCAATTTGGTCATCAACACCGATCGGCGCACCTATCATATGGAGCTCCGCTCGACGCTGTCGACCTATATGGCGTCGGTCTCCTGGCAGTTCCCGCAGGATCAGCTCATTGCGCTACGCCATGAGAACCGTGAGGCTGCGGCCGCGCAGCCGATCGCCACCGGCGTCGATCTTGCCCGGATCAATTTCCGATACGAGGTCACGGGCGATCGCGTGTCCTGGCGTCCGTTGCGGGCCTTTGACGATGGCAAGCAGGTCTACATCGAATTTCCGCATGGCATTGCCCAGGGCGAGATGCCGCCGCTGTTTGTCGTAGGCGCCGAGGGCAAGACCTCGGAGCTGGTCAATTATCGGGTGCGCGACAATTACATGATTGTCGATCGTCTCTTTGGCGCCGCCGAATTGCGCTTTGGCTCGGGCAAGAAGCAGAACCGCGTGCGCATCGCTCGCTCCGATGGGAGGGCAGTATCATGAACGAGCCGATCGAACCCAACCAGACCGAAACGGACAACACCGAGCCGGGCAAGGTCGAGCCCGGTAAGCGCGCACGAGGCAAGGCCCCGCCAGCGAAAGCCGCACCAGCCAACGGTGAACCGGGCAAGATTCAGCCCGACACCGCCGAAGCCGGCAAGGACAGTGGAGTGAAACCCGATCCTGCAACGCAGGTGCAGGCAGACGCAGATGACGCCAGACCTCTGACCGGCGAGGCTGTTGCAGCGATGCGGCTGCGCCCGGAACTGCCCCGCGTCACGCGCCTGTCGCCCAAGGTCCTCGCAGGCGCCGGACTCATTGTCAGCCTCGGTATCGGCGGCGCGCTCATCTACGCGCTTCAAACCCGCGACCACCAGACCGCACCCACCGAGCTTGTCGCGACCACAAACCGTGCCACGCCTGATGGCCTCGCCAATCTCCCCAAAGATTATGCGACTGTTCCCAAGCTTGGTCCCGCACTGCCCGGCGACATGGGCCGTTCGATCCTCGATGCCCGGAATGCGGGGCAAACCATGTCGCCACCCGCGATCGGCGCGCAGCCTCCCGGCCCGAGCCCCGAGCAGCAGCGTCGATCGCAGGAAATCGAGGCGGCACGCAGCGCGCAGATGTTTGCATCTGGGCAAACCCGGCAGGCGGGGACCGGCGGGGGCGGTGCCCAGCCCGCCGCTTTGCCGGCATTGCCGCCAACCGATCTCGCCAGCCTGGGTCTGGCGCCACAGCCAGCGACGCCCTCGGCACAGGATCGCCAGCTTGCTTTTCTGAAGCAGACACCCGATCGGCGCACCACGGCACCGGACCGCGTGACAGCGCCGGAGGCACCCAACGTCTTGCAGGCCGGCGCGATGATCCCGGCGGCGCTGATCACCGGCATCCGCTCGGATCTGCCCGGTGAGATCACCGCACAAGTCACCCAGAATGTCTATGACAGCCCGACCGGTCATCTGCTCCTCGTGCCTCAGGGCACCCGGATCATCGGCCAGTACGACAATGGCGTCGGTTTCGGGCAACGCCGGGTGCTGATGGTCTGGACGCGGCTCATCTTCCCCAATGGCCGCTCGATCGCGCTTGAGCGGCAACCAGGCGCCGATGTGCAAGGGTACGCGGGCCTTGAGGATGGCGTCGATTACCACTGGGGATCGATCCTCAAGGCTGCCGCCCTCTCGACCATTCTCAGCGTCGGCGCCGAGGCCGGCAGCAGCAACAGCGAGAACAACCTCGCCCAGGCCATTCGATCCGGGGCGTCGAACAGCTTCAGTCAGGCGGGCCAGCAAATCGTTGGCCACGAGCTCAATGTCGCGCCGACGCTGACGATCCGGCCGGGCTTTCCGGTGCGCGTGCTGGTCACGCACGATCTCGTCATCGAGCCCTATTCCGGTTGAAGACGGGCCTACCTGCAAACCTGTTGCCTTGCTGCGGACAAAACTGCGGAGATTGAAATTGCCATGACCAATCTGAAACTGGGTCCAATCCTCGATGACAAACCGGTCAAGGTCAGTCTGGAACTGCCCGCAAAGCTGCACCGGGATCTTGGCCTTTATGCCCGGATCCTCGGACAACAATCGGGAGGGGCCGAATTTGATCCTGTCCGGTTGATCGTGCCTATGCTCGAACGCTTTATTGCGTCCGATCGCAGCTTCAGCGCCGCGCGGCGATCGCGCCCGGCAACGGGGGCTGAAGACCCGGCCCGCCCCACTCGCTGATTGACCGTGCAAGATCGAGAAAGCGGTCCACGTCAGGATGGCGCCGGGTAGCTGACCAGACGGCATTAACAGGCAGCGCTTCGCCTTCGATGGGGCGTAGCAAGATCCTCGACAGGCCAAGCCCGGCAATGCCTTCGCCGACCATGGCAACGCCACGTCCCGACGCGACCACCGCAAGCTGGCCGAGCAGCCCGACGCTATGCTGCTCAATGATGGGCTTGCGACGCAACCGCGCGAACGTGACGCGCAAGTGCTCTTCAATCGTGCGCGATCTGGCGGTGGTGCCGACGATGAATCGCTCCGACAAAAGCTCTTCCCATGTCACGATGTCCTGATCGGCCAGAACATGGCCATGCGGCAGCGCGACGTGGGCCCGTTCGGTCCAGACTTGCTCAATCGCGCAATCCGGCATCACATGGCTACCGGTAACAAATGCGATCTCAAGTTCGTGGCGCACGACGGCAGCGACGTGGTCGGCTTCTTCGCCTTCGACAAGGCTGATCCGGACCGACGCATTTGCGCTGGTATAAGCCTCGATCAAGCCTGCGAGAGCTGGTGACGGGCACGCAGTCAGCACGCCGATCCGGATCGAGCTGGCTTTTTCGGGCTGCTTTGGCCGGATTTCTGATTTGGCAAGGCCGAGTTCGGCCATTGCCGAGCTCGCGCGATCGACAAATCGCTTGCCATCGGGTGTCAGTTTGACCCCGCTTGGTCTGCGCACGAACAGCGTAGCGCCCAGGCGATATTCGATGTCGCCAACGCTCCGGCTGATCGACGATTGCTGGGTTCTGAGCGCAATGGCGGCCCGGCGGAAGCTCCCGTGCTCGGCGGCGGCGATCACATGGCGAATATGGCGAAGCTCGATGGTCACTGCGTCAACCCCCCGGAAAAAATGCACGCAGATGGTGATGCCTCGACGAGGCACCGCCGCTTGCGCGGCCGCGCTGTTACTCTTGGGAATGACTGATATTTACCCCCGATTTTGGGCCGCGGTATCCCATGAAATGGGGGTATAAATGTCGAAAGTTGACCCCGACGCAGCGTTTTAGACCCAATTCTGATCCGCGAATCACACCTTGGACCGTCCTGCGCGAATCAGTGGCAGTTCCCTCGATTCGAACACCAGGCCAGCCCTGACCGCGCTTGCCAATCGGCGCACTTTATCTGACCGCCAATCGCGTCGCTGATCACGTTCACTGGAATGGCAGGTGGGCGTCGCTTGGCAATAACCCCGCCTCGGTAGCCCGCAACCCTTCGCGTACCGCTCAGGGTCTTCCACTTCGTTGCAGCCCCTTCGGGGTGCGGGCCACCTCACTAGGCGGGGCCTTCGCCATGCTCGCGCCGCCACCCGCCATCCCGGCGCACGTGGGCGTGCAAGCAGAAAGGCGTTGGTCAATGGAACAGGACGATGATGCACCGAACGGCGCTGATCTCGCGCAGATCGAGGATGCATTCCGCAGGGTGCCGAGGATGCAACGTGCGATCTTCTTCGCGGTGCGCTTCGACAAACTCAGCTACAGCGAAATCGCACAGCGCACCGGATTGACCACGGCACAAGTCGAGCGCGAACTCGCCAAGGCGCTGATGAACTACACCCGCAACCTTGCCGATCCGCACCGCCACTGGTGGCGACGCCATTGGCCGTTGTGACACTACAGCCGCCCGGTAGCTCACTGTCGGGCGGCTAAGCGACGCGGACAGAGCCCGCTACCGGCAGCATCGGGCCACACCACCGGGAAAATTCATTGCCTGACCTATGAGCGCATGCCAGTTTCTGAGAAGGTCTGCCGGCACCGACGCTAGAAGCAGACTGTCGGCAATGCGCCCTAATTGTCGCCGTTCGTAGGGCCGGAAGCCGATCCCGATAGCAGTATACAGCGGTAGATCGCGCTTGGTGTATGACCGTGATTGCGGACGAACCGGAAGGGCAGCTTTGGATCGCCAGCCTGACCTAAGCTGTCATACATTCACCATGGCAATCTGCGGCCCGGAATGAATGGGGTTGCGGACGTTCTGGACGGTCCGCTTTTGGCGGGGACGAGCGATAAGCTGGACGTTCGCTTACCTGACAAGTGCTTGAATGAGACGCTGTTCGCCTCGCTCAGCCATGCCCGGGCGGCGCTGTGCAACTGGCACGACGACTACAACCACGTGCGACCGCATAGCGGGATAGGCGTGCTGACGCCCGTCGATGCTGCCAGGCGGCTTGTGCGACCTTCCCCCGGACGGGCACCGTAACAACCCCGGACTCTACTTATGAGTTGCGGAACTTTGGGGAGCACGTCATTGGCACCAGAGAGTCGGTATTTAGCGCTCTAGTCGCACGCGCAAGCGCCGCGCGCGTTCCCGGAAAGCCGGCTCACCACCTTCGAGAATCTCGCATACAGTCTTCCTGATCGACGCGTCTTCAAGCCCGCCCGCATTGTAGGTGATGACAGGAAGCCCTCCACCGGCATGGCCACCTGCGTCGGCGACGATGATCTGATCCGCGTCGGTGTTGATCACCAGATTTGCGTTGTGGGTGACGATGATAACCTGCCGCTTCGACTTGGCTGCGATAAAGAGCGAAACCAATTCGTCAAAAACCGATTTGGGATCCAGATTTTCCTCCGGCTGATCAATAATCAGCGGTCGATCATCCGCGTCATCGAGCGCGAGATAGAGAAGGAGAAGAACGATACCGCGCGTGCCAGGCGAGAGCTTGCGGATGTCCACTCCGTCGTAGGCGATCTCGTAGCGAATCGAAATATGTCCGGTGCTGAACAACCAGTGAGCATAGCGTTTTGACCATGCGCGGAACTCAGTCTGCTGCGACGGCATGAAGGATGCGTGTGCCAGCACGTCCTTGGTATAGGTCGCGATGAAGGCAGCCATTGCGTTGCGGACGTCGGTGGCTGAACCCGTCTCCCAAGCCGGCCTGAGGTCAGCTTCCGCGACCTTGACCAACGCTCCTCTCCCGTAGAACGGTCCAGCACGCCGGCAATCAATCAACTGATCCTCGGCGGTGGTCGCCCAGCTGGCGGCATCGACCACGCGCGCCACATTAAAATTCAACTTCTGTAACGTGCCCGACGATGTCGCAAGCCGGCGCATGAGAGGCGCGTAGAGATCGGTGAGCGCCTTCTGCTCGCTGGCAACCGCGTCGAATAGCCGCTCATAGGCGTCATCGCGCTCGGTTTGCAGCGTCTTGCGGCGACGCACCGCGCCACGCCCATCCTCAAGCCGAGTCTTCAGCGTCTGCAGGGCGCCATTCTCGGTGGCAATGCGCTGCGCGAGTGCGGTGTACTGATTTCGCACCACTACGTCGGCGCTGATCAGCTTTTCGAGCCGTGACATCTCTGCACGGAGCATCACCAGAGGGATTGTCGAAAGATCGGCGGCATCGGCGATCAGCGCGACATTGGGATCGCCCGGCACCGGCGGTATGCCGTTGACCTTGGCGATCTCGCCATCCACCCAAGCGATATAGTCGACCAGCGCCTTGTCGACGTCGCCCTTGTAGATCAGCAGGAAGTCTTCCCACTGGGTGTCGTTGAGATAGCTTCCGGCATGTCGGACGCGCGCTTCACGAAGCAGTTCTGGCGCGCGCGTAGCCCGAGTGTTCCTTACCTCGTCTTGCATTGCGACGAAGGCGCGGCGCTGGGTGCTGAACGACTGGAGTTGAGACGCGCGCTGCTGCGCCGCGGCATTGACCGCAGTATGTCGCTGGGCTTGCGCCTCGGTGCCCTTAACGACCAGCTTCGCCAGATCGGTCGTGTAGCCCGCGATCAATGCCTCTTTCTGGCTGACCTGCGTCGAAAGGATCGGGACCAAAGCCTCCTTCTCGAATTCATCAGCGATGCGCTCGGACACGGCGGCAATCGACTCGACCTCACGCCGTCGCGCTTGCTGGAATCGATGCGTCCGATGCTCACGCAGCTCCGCGAAGTTGACTGCGCCGTCCCGCTGATCCTGCGCATGTGCCTCGAAGATGACGCGCTCGATCTCTCGGATGAGACCTTCAGACGCCCCTTTTGACGAGCACAGGTCTTCGACGAACTGCTGAGAGAGGTAGCGGGCTCGCGGGAAGGACAGCGGCCCGTTCGCGCCGCGGCCATCAAGGCGGCAGATGGTCTCGCCGCCACCGCCCCATGTCAGCTTGACCTGGCCGTCGCCGAGAAGCGGGCGGGCACGAACGAGGAAAGATGGGCTGACATCCTCGTCCGCGGCCCAACCTTGCGGGGGAATCGCATCGCAGCCCGCCGCGATCATGTCAGCAAGAGCTGTCTTACCCGACCCGCGAGCGCCGATGATCGCGACGAGGCCGGGATTGAGAGGGATCGAAGGCGTGGAAGCCCATGGAGCACCAACCGCTTCGACGCGCGATATAACCTGCGATGGCATGGCGGTGCGCGGCGGCTCGGTCCCGACAAAAGCGCGTCCCGCCGGGTCGATGCACGCTTGACGCAGCGCGTCGAAGGTCAGTGCGCCCTTGATCCAGGAATAGCGATCGTTTGCCGGTTGACCAACGGCGGCCTGACTATGGGCGTCGCTGCCATGAAGGCAAGGTTTGCAGCCGTCGTAACGATCGCGCAGCTGCTCCGGGGTGAGAGCGCGAAGGCCCAACCAGAATTCACGCTGTGCCGGGCTGCTCGAGAAGATGATGTGCGCGAACTTTTCGATTTCCTCACGGGTCGTCCTATCGGCGGAGTCCTGGAGGCCCGAGGTTCCATCGCCGGTGCCGGCAGCGACCGCGATAAGAATGTTGGTCTTAGCCCAGTTACTGGCCATGATGACCGTCCGAAGCTGGTCAAAGCTGACCTTCACCTGTGTCGCCCCGAGCGCAAGCGCGGCTCGATCGTCGATGATCAGTGGATTGGCCTTCTTGCCGAGCCGGATCAGTTCCTCGCGGCTGCAATCGAATCGGTCGCCATGGGCACCGAAATCGAGGCGCTTCAAAATGCGATGCACCTCGGCGACGTGGTTCGGGTCCTCTGGGCTGACCAGCAGGTGAATGTTGATGAAACCCGATTTAGCCGCGGACTCAAGGCGCAACTCAATATTGGGGAACAGGAGCTGGACATCCCGCAAGCGCCCCGCCGCCTTACGGCGCACCAGTTCCTCATAGGTATCGGTGACATAATAGTCGGTAACCGCGATCGCCTCAATGCGCGGGGAAGACGTCTCCAGCGAACCGATATAAGATTCCCACGGATCAACCCCGCCGAACTTGTTATTCAGGATCGTTCCCGGTGCATGAATATGTGGCTCCCAGCGGCGCCATTGAGATCCCCTCGTAATCATAACCCCGCCTGTTTCCGTTTCTGCTTTGTACGTTGATGTAGACTGCGGGAACTAAGAAAGATGCCCCGGCTTAACGCGACTCGTTGTGGAGCGCCAAATCCGCCAAGTCTAACGGCGCTTGTCTTATGACATCCCTATCCGTTTGGGTCATGATGGATTGCCCGGGCCGGGGTGGCCACCCCGGCCCGGGCGGAAGGGGACGGATCGCAATGGTGCCGGTCGTTGAGGGACCGGGTTAGAGTAGGATCGCCCCTTTCTTTTCCTTCAGGCCCGAACGGATACCGGGGCTTTGCGGCCCGGATGACAAGCATGGGACATCGGAAAAGATGAGCAACGATCTACCACAATCCATCGGCATCGACATCTCCAAAGCGAACCTGGACTGCCATGCCTATCCCGCAGGCGCCGAGCGCCAGTTCGCCAACACGGCCAAGGGCCACAAGGCGCTGATCGCATGGCTGCGGCAATGGCAGGTTGAACGGATCGCCTTCGAGGCGACCGCTACATACCACCGCGCGCTTGAGGCAGCACTGGCCGACTGGCCCTGCGTCAAGCTGAACCCTGAACGCGCCCGGCGCTTTGCCCAAGCCACCGGCACACTCGCCAAGACCGATCGCATCGACGCCATGCTGTTGGCCCGCATGGCTGCCACCCTGCAACCCCCTGTCAGACCCGCGCAAAGTGCCGAGCAAGCCCAACTGGCCGAACTCATCAATGCCCGTGACGGCCTGGTGCGTGACCGTACCGCGCTCAAGAACCGCGAGAAAAACCTCACCATCGCTATCCTGAAGCGCCAGTGCAAACAGCGGCTCGAGCAGATCGAGCGCCATATCGACGCGCTCGATGCCGAGATCGCCAGCCTGATTGCAGCCGATGCTAAACTCGCTCGGCGGCACGAAATCCTCACCAGCATCGCCGGCGTTGGAACGCTGACTGCCAATCAGCTTATCGCCACGATGCCTGAACTGGGCAATCTCGATAACAAGCAGGCCGCATCGCTCGCAGGGCTCGCACCCGTCGCGCGCCAGTCCGGTCAGTGGAAAGGCAAGAGCTTCATTCGAGGGGGACGAGCCAATGTACGGCAAGCACTCTATATGCCAGCCCTCGTCGCAGCGCGCTTCAACCCAGACCTCAAGGCGAAGTACCAGCAACTCGTCGGTGCAGGAAAACCCGCAAAAATCGCCATCACCGCCGTCATGCGAAAGCTCATTGTCACCGCCAACGCTCTGCTCAAAGCAGACCGCTGCTGGCAGCAATCTATCGCTTGATCATCACGGATACTCTAAATAAATCCCATTCAAGCCTCGCCCCAATCGCGTTTCCGCTGCTCGACATCCCATTCGGCACTGCGCTGCTGCCACGCCATCGATTGATCAATGCGGCGAAGTTGCTCGGTGACATAAGCTTTCACCTTGGCACGCGGATCGTCGCGCCAAGGTGAAAGCCGAGCGCGCTGCGCGGCTTCCGCTTCGACAAACCCAAATTCGCCATGCACGACGCCGGTCTTGCCGAGAACGGCGGACACGCGCGTGAGCCACTCGTGTCCTTCGTCGAGGCGATCGACCACGTCCATGCAGAGCGGATAGACCTGTTCATCGCCATCATAAGCGAGCAGTGTTTTGAGCACGAAAGCGAGGTCGTCGCGATCGCCCGATTTGACCACCTCGGCGAGCGACGCTGTGACTTCGGGCGTCAGCTTGGGGAAAACATTGCCAATTAGGCGTCCGCCGCGAAACTCATGATAGAGCGGCTCGCGGGCGTACCAGCGCCGCGTAGCGTCAAGGAGCATTGCCGGTTCGCGCGACAGAGGCCCTTGAAGCTGGTGAAGCTGGAACGGGATGGGATCAAAGCGTAGGTCACTGCCATCGCGTTCCCGATACATGCGTGTCTCTAAAAACGCGAAGACGAGTGCGGGGAAACGATCCGCGACCAAGGCAAGCACCTGGTCGGCTCGATAGTCTATCTCCGACACGTCGACGAAGGACTGGAGGAGACGCTGCGCCTGGCTTTCATCAAGCGAGGAAAGCAGGGCTCCGCGGTGGAACCCCCAAGCTCCGAAGATCCAATTCGGCTTCCTCATGTCGGTTAGATAGCCAATCAACGGCATGAAAACGTCATCGATCAACCGTTGGTCCGGTGCTTGGTCAAACCGATGGGATGCGGTGTTCAAGGTGCCGAGCACGGCATCATCGTCGGCGAACTCGATCGCGCGCGCGGCGACGGCGGTCAATATGTCTGGTTCGAACACCACCTGCCAGCGCAGATACTCAGCCAGGTTCGGGAGAAACCTGCCTTGGCCGATCCAGCGCCAGATGAACGAGGGCGCAATCGCGCCCTGCCCGCTCGTCTCGATGCCGAGCAAAAGGGCAATGAGCAACGATGAGAGCGCGTCGTCCATCCCGTCGAGGAAGCGTGCAGCAATGCAGGGTTTGGTTTCCCCTAGCAGTTTGAGGCAATCGGCCAAGGGCATGAGCTCGCCGCCAGTCGATTTCGGCTCGGCGACATATAGCCGGATCCGTTCGATCCACGCCTCCACAGTGTCGTCCGTGATCTGGTCGACGATGTCCGGATAGCGCGCAGAGCGCCAAGCATTAGTCGCGTCGGGATCGAAGGGATGCTCGTCCCAGGCGGTGGGCCGCACCGAGTCATGTCCGATCAGCGTCTTGTAGAGCACGAATTCCGGATCGGCATTGAGCGCATCGCGCAACGCGAGCAATTCAGCGACGATTGCCACCTGCGCTGTAGCAAGCTCCGCGTTATCAGCGAGGTGCGGCGGCAACGCGTGGAACCGATAGTGACAGTGGATTGCATCGGTCTCGCACCAGCGACGCAATTCAAGACCCCAAGACCCGATACGGTCCCGCTCGATGCCGATGACGCGCGCGCCATCTTCCATCACCATGCGCATGAGATCATCGTTGCCGCCATGATAGGGCGTCGTGCCTGCGTTCCGTAGCTCATGCAGGATCTCACGGCGCGCGGCGTCGTCCTCAGCCTGATTGAGTATGTTTTCCAGCACGGTGATTGCCTCAGCGCGTAGCGTCCGAAGGACATCCGAAACCGGAACGGACGCTTGATGGATCGTGACGGACATGGAGTTCCAGCTCGTCCCGCCCAGCTCGGCAGACAGGATGTTGCCCAGCATCTCGAGAAGGAGGCCGCGTGCGGCTTGGACTTGATCCGGCTCGAGCTTGCCGATCTCGTCCAGAATCAGCCGTGGAACGGCCGGTCCATGGCTTTTCCAAATCTCCAAATCATGTTTGGAGAAGGTGTCGGCGAGGTCGACCCAGATCTTGCGTTCAAGATCGGTTGCCGCGGTGACGAAGAGGCGCACCAAGGTGGCGAAGGTAAGCGCGGGGTCGCAGTAAAGATGGTCTCCGAAGAGCTGCGCGACTTTGCGCGCGATATCATCACCGCCCTTGCCTGGATAATTGCCAAAGACCGTTTCGACCAGCGCAGCATCCGATCCTCGCGTTCGCTCAACCGCAGCAATCAGCATCGGCACCAGCTTTACGAACTGAGCAGCGCGGTCATCGAAGTGGGGGAGAATGAGATCATCGAGCTTACCGATGGCGTCGTCCAGCGCATTGTTGTCGGTGGACCCTGCCAAGATTCCGATCGTTTCCTCGACGCTCTCATCGGCCTGAACCAACTGACTAAAGTCGCGTGCAATTTTATCGAAGTCATGACCGGCAGGGAGCAGATGGTCGCGCATGACCTTGTCCATGCGCGCCTTGATGGCATCGAGACGTTTCTGACCAACATGTTGCAGACTGGGCTGCTTGTAGATCGTGTCATGGCCCATTTCGGCCCAGGCATGGTTGAGCAAGGTCTGGACCTGGATCTCCGCGCGCAGCTCCTCGAAGCACTGATATTCGGGAAGCGCGAGCCGCTCGGGTTTCAGGCGAACGAGATAATTGGTGCTGTCGAACAGCTTTGTCTCGGTTTCGGTGCCCGGGACGGGGTGATGCACATTGACGCTCACGACTTCGAAATTGTCGTGCAGGATACCAGTGTTGTTGAAGGCCGCGACCTGCCCGTTGGTCAGGAAGACGATTCGGGCGCCAGCGAGGTCCTTGATCGCTTCGTCGATCGCGCTCTCAGGGTCGATGCCGTTATCGACGAGCTTTTTGCGGAGGGACTTTGGCTGTTTGGCACGCCCTGTGATCGCGTGCGGCACAATCTTTTGGGCATCGACCGCGGCCTTAAGAATATGGCGGATCGCCGCCACGAACGCGGCGTAGCGTAAATGACCTTCAAGCCGATATTCTTCGAATGTCATGCCGCCCCCTGCCGCCATCGTCGCCCCAGCAACGATACAATCCGCAGCTCCGATGTCCTACTGCAATGCCAACCATCAATCGCAGAGCTCCGGCAGCAGTTCTGCGGCCGACGCGGTGATATGATCGGCCAACGCCGCCAGTTTACGATAATTAGGGCTCGTTCCTTCTCATGGTGACCATTTCGGTCAGCCCCGCGCCTGCGTTTCGGCGATTTCGGGGAGGAGCGCCACCGTTTCGGGCACACCAAAATCCGCGAGCTGGCTCGCGAGACGCCGGAACCGCTCGACCGCGGCGAGACGATCGGTTGCCGGGGTCGCGCCCCAGATAGTGCCAAGCAAGTGGCCGCAGCGGCGCCCTGCGGTACCACGCAAGTGCTCGCGATTTTCTGAAGTCATTTGCGCTGCCATGATCTGCTCCAGCCAACCGAGTGCGGGATCGGGGCTGAACGCGGCAGGCGCCTGGTGGACCAAGGCTGCCACTATCGGCGCTGCCGCTTCGAGGCCCGCACAAGCCTCGACCCATTCAGCAATGAGCGGCGCAAAGCTTGCCGCGTGCACCCAATTGGGCTCGAACACTGGTCGGCCATAGGAACAGAAGCCGGCTGCCTGGAGCGCGCGCGAGCGGCGATATTCACGGTGCGGGGCCATGTCGGTGAAGGCGATCGAGGCTGCCGCGCGCCAGACCGTGCCAAAGTCATCGTTGACCGGCTGGTTCGCATCGAACAGCCGCGTGGCGTAGGCATCAAGAAAGGAATCCAGCACTTCCATCCTCGTCTCCTCCTCTTCGATCGCCTCGATGGGAGTCACCAGATCGGCGATGGCGCGATCGGCAGGCATCGAATAGGCAATCCGGCCCATGACGGCGCCGAGCGCCTGCTCCCATTCCACCCGCCGATCACCGCTATCCCAGCTGTCTGGCGGCGGTACCTGCCCATCGGCGAACGAGTGCAGCCATAGAATCGCGGCATGAGCAAAACGGCTCAATCGCTCGCACAGCTCGGGCTCCGCGAGAAAGGCAGAAAGATCGAGCTGACGCAGGATCGAGGCGGCACGATAGGTGTCGAACTGCTGATCAACATCGCCATGCGGATAGAAACCCTGACTCGCCGCGACGAACGGCCTGGGAATCGGCGGAGGGGCGACGAGATCGCAATATTCGCCATCCTCCAAACGCGTCGCCAATTCGGCGACAGCCCGCTCGGCACGTGCCGCGCGATCGGCGCGCAGCCATTGTTCGAGATCCCCGCCCCATTGGCGCCAGCTGAACAGGAAGCTGTCAGCAAGTGCGGCAAGGCCCGCCGCTGCAGCCTGGGGACGCTGCGCTGCAAACGGCGCTATACCCTCGATGCTCGCCTTGGCGACTTCGCGAAACGGACTGGAGACCAGCCTTAGCCAAGCCGTCATCTCATCGGCTTCTGCGATCCCCCGCCCGACCAACGCCGCGAGTCCGCGCCCGGCATTGGCAAGCGGATCGTCGGCCATCGCCGTCTCTTCAAAATGGATGCCAGTCGACCAAGGATCGAGTGTCGCCGCGCGCAAGAGGACTGAGCGCGCCCACGCGCCATGTTCGGCGATCAGCGCATCATCGCCGCCTGCGAGCAACGAGGCAGCGATCGCCGCGACACCCTGCGCGCGCATGGTGAGCGCGACATCGAACGCTATGGCGTAGAACAATTGCGGATGATCAAGGCTGATCGCCAGCGGAATGACGTCCGCGATCGGCGTGCCGTCGGTCGAGATGGCGCCGCGCGCACGGCCGAACGACCAGTCGAGCAAAGGGCCAGTCGCGCCGAGCATCTGCTGCCGCTCGTCGACCTCTGCGGCCCGTTCCTGCAGATGCTCGGGGACGATATAGTGCATCGCAAACCAGCTGCGGTCCTCGGGAACTTGCAACTGCCAATTGTCTGGGTCGGCCTGCGATTGGTAGGTGTCGAGGCGTTCGGCAAGTTCGCCCTCCTCGTCGCCGAGCGACTCCTCGAAGTCAGCGAGATCGGCAATCTGCCAATTCGCCGCCGCCGTCGCGAAGGCAGCCTTACTCGCCTCGTCGCCGAGGAGATGGAGCTGTGCCACCAATCCTTGCAGAAGCGGCCGTTGACGCTGCCGCCGCTCGAGAAGCGCCATCACGTCAGCGCGATGGTCCTCGTCCACGGCATTCCAGAACGCGCCATAGACGCTGCCGCGCTCATCCTCCATCCAGCGTACAAGATCGTAATGCCAGAGCCGCGGCGCGCACATCAGCGGCAGCATGGCGGCTAGGTCTTCCTGCACGACATTGCGGTCGATGCCGGCGGCGATCACCGGTCCGGCAACGGCCACCAGCGGTCCCGCACGGAGCATCTTGGTGGCCAGTTCGGCAAGCGAGCGGCCCGCTGCGACCTGCTCCGTGAGCCATTGATCTGCCGCAAGCAGCAGTGAGGTCAGGATATGCGGACCGAGAATGCCGCGCGACCATTTGAAGACATGCTGGTCGCCCCAGAGCTCCAGCGGGCCATCGGGCAGTTCCAGCCGGATCGGCCGCGGGGTGAGTCCCCGCTCCTGTTGCCGCAACCGCCATTGCTCGCTCGCGGCGCTGCAGAACTGGCCGAGTAACCCTAGCGCGGCATCCTCGTCGGCGGCGAACAGCGCGTCGAATCCCGCCCGGCCGGGCGCGCTCGGGAAGAGCCCGGTGGCTTCGCGAAGGCCATAGCCCCGCGAGACGGCAAGGCTGGTGCCGAAAGGCTCGTCGCGCGGCCTGTAAATCATCGTCCGGGCGACCAACTTGGCGAACAATTCTGGCTCGAGACGGGGAAGGATGCCCGGCGAAGCTACGACCGACTCGATGTGGTGGACGCCGGCATCGGACAACAGCCGTTCGAGATACGCGCGCGCTACCTCGGGCGCTGCATCAGAACCATGGGTTATGACGAGCCGAAGCAACGCGGCCGGATCGCGCTCATCGTCATCAAGGCCGAGCGCCGCGAGGCGGCGATCGCGCTCCTCATGCAGGTCCCAGCCTAGCGCTTCGGCGGCATCCGCGGTAGCGAGCCAGGCGCCGACCTGTTCGACGGCATGGCGGCTAATCCGCCATTGATGGACGGGCCGCCGCAACCAGATCAGCGTAAGTCGGCTCAGTTTGGGAACCAAAGTCTGCGGCCAGCTCGGCCAGCGCTCGACCGACCAGGACATGAAGGCGGGCCAGGCGGGCCAACGCGGCACCTGGTGGCGCTGTGCGAGAGCCGCCCGTGCGCCGGCATCGGCGTCGGGATAAGCCGTGCCAGCGAGGATTTCAGGATGCGGCTGAAGCTCGAAACTGGTAAGCGTATCGGCGAGTTCGCGCATTAGCGCGGCGTCGTCCGCAAGCAGTTCAGGTTCGATGCGGTCGAGCAGGCTCGCCGCGCGCGGCGAATAAAGCGGCGCGACAAGCACTTGGCGTGCCCAGACCGGGTCGAGATCGGGTTCGTCGCGTAGCTTCGCATAGAACGCGCGCCACGCGGCCGCGCCCTCCGCGTCGACCGCGATTTCAGCGACCAGACGCACGGCGCGTAGCCAGGCGAGCGGCTGGCGAGCGGATTTGAGCAAGGCGGGCAAAGTCGTCCGCTGCGCGTCGAGCGCGCGGGCGACAGCCCAGTCCTCATATATGTCGTGAGTGAAGTGTACGACATCGCGATAGGCCGGTTCGGCAAGCGTGCCTTCTGACACCAGCGCCGGAAGGCCGAACGCGAGCCCGCCCTTGGGCAGACCGCCAAAAGGCTGGCCGAGTCGAGCCTGGGCCAGGGTTCGTAGCGCCGCATCGCGATGCGGATCAGGCGGGGTCGCAACGCTGCCGCGCGCGGCCCATGCCTGCATCAGGTCGAGCTCGGAGGACGCGCCTGCCTCAACAGGTCTTGCCGCCATCTGCGCGATGAAGAAGAGGTTCTTGTTGAGTTCGCCATAACCCTGACGCGCGAGCATCATGCGCAGATGCGGGAACTGGCCAGCAAGCAACTGCAGCTCATTGTCATCCGGCGCGTTGACCACCGACCGCAGCATGTCCGGCAGATTGGCGAGCGCAGCGACGTCAGGACCGGCAAGATCGCGCGACGAGACGAGGAAGCGCCACCGCGCCGCGACAGGCGAGCGCGCGATGGCCGCCAGCAGATCATTGAGGATACCAACGGACTGGCTGTCCTGAATGCGGTCGAGCCCGTCGATTACCAGCCAAGCCTCGCCAGAGGCCGCGAGCGCCTCGACGAGCGATGGGAGGTCGGTCGCGAGTTGAAGGCTCGCCGCATAGCCCGGCCAAGTCACCGCCGTGAGCCGGTCATGCTTGAGCACGATCCGCCCATGCCCCCGATCGGCGGCCTCCTCGGCGAGGCGTTTGAGGATCGCGGACTTGCCGCTGCCTGCCGTGCCGCCAAGGCGGACATTCTGACCATCGGCGAGCTGCTCGGACAGGCGCGTGGTGGGATTGGCGCGAGGAAGCCGAAAGCCGGCGATATCGTCGCGGATGCTCGACAGTGCGAGTTCGGCCTCACGGTCCAGCCGAGCAAGACATGGTGCGAGCTGTTCCGACGCGCCTAGGGAAAAGCGATCGGCCAGGCCGCGTGCGAGTTGGGTTCGGTCGAGCGCCCCGGCAACGCGCGCGGTGTCGGCGGCGATCCCCTCCAGCGCGTCCAACACCGCGTGAGCGGACGCGGGATCGGACAGGGCGCGCTCAATATTGCGCAGCGCCCAATGCTCGTGCAGCGACCCCGCTTCTTCGAGATCGGCGACGATGAGCGAGAACCGCTTGAGCAGTTCCCACGTTAGCGACGGATCCGGACCGCCGAACGCATCCTCGACCACCCAGGCCACGGCTTCGGCAAAGGCCCGCTCGCCCGCATTGGCCGCCATAGGATCGGCCCAGCGCTGCCAAAAATCGCTCGCGCTGAGCGACAGCCGAGCAGCAAGCGCAGTGCGCTCCGCATCGCGAGGACCAAATCCGCTCTCCCCGGTCACGATGCGAAACCGGTGCGTGTCGCCCGGATGCGCCTGAAGGTAGCGCGCCGCTTCGGCGATCGGACGCTTGAACGCTGGATCACTGCGCTCGCCGCTTAAAGTGCGCTTGATCTGAATGACCGTGGTGCGAGTCCCCCCGGCAGGGAGGCGGTGACGAACAACGGCGTCGTCGAAACCTGCCACCGCGCCCGAGCGTTGCAGTTCGATTTCCTCGACGACCAGGCCGGCGCCGTCACCGAGCGCAGCGGCTTCGCCGAGTAACGCCGCCAGCAGGCATGCCACGGCTTTCGATTCGAAGGCGGTGCCGGCGCCGCTCGTGCCGATTACCGTGCGGGGCATCGAAGCGCCTCCGCACTCACTAGTAGCGGATGGCGATTAACCGCGCGCCGCGCCCGCTTGCCGATCCGACCGTGGTGAATGCTGCCGCGCCCTGAATTCAAGCTTTCACGGCGGCGCGCCGAGTCCGACGGCGCGCCGAGGGCTTGCCGGCGACGACCGTCTTGCGCTTTATTGCCGTCGGCTGGACCGGCTTCTTCGCGGTCGCGGGCGGCGTCGCGAGATAGCTGCCGGCCTGCTGGCTCAGCGTCTGCAAGCCTGCTTGGATCAGCTCGCGAATGACATCGCCTTTGCTTCGCTCGCCGCGGATCGCGGCGGTCTTGAGCGTCTGGTCCAAATCCTTGGGCAGATAAATGGTGCGCAGGACCATATTCTCGCTTGAGTCGGTCATACAAACCTCCAATCACATGTACATATGTATAGGTGGCGCCCGACGAGTTCAAGAGTCCGCATCGTCGATGTAAGGCTGTAAGATACGGTCGGCCATTGATCCAAGCACCATCAACGAACCGAAGCCCGGCCCCAGCGCGTCGGCGAGCCCGGGCACATGCATGCGAGGCCATTCGTCGGAGGGAAGCGATAGATCGGCGCGCAGATTGGCGGTTACTGTGTCGCGGCCATCGGCGGTGATCCGGTCGCGCACCGCGACCGGCGCGAGCCGGGTGAATCCCCAGGCATCGAAACCGGTGGCATCGACCACCATCCCGGCGTCGATACCTGAGGTCCCGCGCGCATTGGTGTAGCGTACCTCGAGGTCGGGGAACCGGGCACCCGGCCGGTGGCCCGAATGCCGGATCTCGTCGGCCTTGCCTGGCACAAGGGTCAACTGCTCGGCATCGGCCAGTAGATCGGTCACCGTTTCCCAGACGACGCCGCGATTGAGACGGCGGGTGAAATCGCGCCGGTCCTGATCGCTGAGACTCAACCATGTCTCGTCGTCATCGAACAGGCTGCTCTCGAAGAAATTGGTGGTGCGCGTGAACAGCATAGCCTGGTTGTTGAGCAGGACGATCGGCTGATCGCGGTGGCCCGAGCGCACGAACCAGGCGGTGATGGCAGCAGCGGTTCCGCCCCCACCGATGACCACGATCGGCGTCTCGCGATTCTTGGGCAGATGCTTATGCACGGCGCGCAGCCGGCTCCAGAAATCGACGCCGTTAAAGACGCGCAGGTCCTTCACCGTCGGCAGCCGCTTCATTGCCGGTCCAGGACCGGAGAAGACCACGCCGTCGAAACCCGGCCAGTCTACAGTGTCCCCGGTATCGGCATCGATCTGGCGCACGGTCCAGCGGCCGTCCTCAACCGATAGACCTATCACGCGCCCGAGATTGGGCGTGATAGACGCTTGATCGAAGGCGAAGGTCAAATAGTCTGAGAATTCGCGGTGACTGGGCGGTTTGCGGCCGTGATTGACCCAGGCGGAGTAGCGCCCCGCCGGCCGAGCTGCCGCCGTTTGAAACGCGTTCCAGGAAAAGCGCGATTGCATCAACTCGACTACGTCCCCACTGTGCGTAGGAAGATAGGGGTAGCCGAGATCGCGCTCTGCTGGCGTGCAGAGCCGCTGGATGCCGTCAGTATAGCCGTTGCGGCCGGACCAGTTGGCGCCCACCTCGAACCGCTCGAACACAGTTACCGAGACCGGAACGCCTTCCTGCTGCAGGCAATAAGCCTTGGCGGCAAGCGCAGCTGCTTTCGGCCCTGCCCCGATCACGGCGAGATTCTGTTCAGCCATCGTGCGGATCGAGCCCGGTGAAATCGTTCAAATGCTCTCGGTCCCAAATGATCTGTTGTTCGCCGTTGAGGAACAGCGCCCCCGCTTTATCGAGCATCGCTCTGGCGAAAGCGGGATCACGCCCCGCGCGCTCCCTCACCATCTCCTTGAAATCGCGTGTCGGTTCCAAGTCGTCACCTCCTGCCCAATTGGCTTCGCAGCCGCCTTCCCGCCAGCGGACTGGCAGGATCAATCACCTAGTCAACTATGATGCGGGCGTCCGGCTCGGCGAGCAACTCGCCAAAGACATGATCGCCGCGCCGCTCGGCCCACCATTGAGCATGGCGGTCGTGGCCGCGCCAAGCTATTTTGAGCGCCACCCGGTCCCGCAAACGCCGCAGGATCTGACCAGCCACAACTGCATCAACTTCCGCCTGCCTACTTATGGCGGCCAGTCCGTCTGGGAGTTTGACAAGGATAGGCGCGAGATGCGGGTGCGTGTTGAGGGACAGCTCGTATTCAACAACGCGCCGCTGCGCCTTGCATCGGTCTGCGATGGCCTAGACATAGCCTATATGCCGGAGGATTTCGTCTTGGGGCATATCGCCGATGGCAAGTTGATTCGTGTGTTCGAAAATTGGTGCGAGCCTTTCGCGGACTATCATCTTTACTATCCACCCCCCCGCATGCTTCGCCCGCCTTCGCGTTGCTTGTCGACGAGCTTCGATGCCGGGCGCCCTAGTTACAATCACATCTATCGGCGACAACCAGATCTGTGCCAACGCGGTGATGAACGATCGGCAGCTTTCAGGCGGAGAGGTTTCGCGATCGAACGGCCGCTTTCGCGGCGACAACGGCCTGGGGCTCCACCCTCCCGCGAATGTCGGCTATCCGCAATGTCGCGACAGAAACCTGCCATTCGCCTTTCGGACCATTCTCGGACGCTGGGGCCGTACTTTTCGAATGGCACAGCTAAGCTCGAAGCCGCGGTCGCCGCTTAGTCCGAGACGATCGCAACCATCATGTACGACAACTTCCATGACCATCCTGCCAGCCCCGATAGCATGCTGATGCCATCACGGTTGATCGGCGGGGTCTCGCCCTCCATTATCGAGGTCATCATACTTGGAGTGCGGCAAGTCCTCTCATCCGGCGGTGGGACAGACTATGGCCGGTAACTTGACGTACCTGATCGATCAAGGCGCGGAGCAGGGTCCGAACCTCATCGGGCGCGAAGCCTCCATCGCTTGGGCGGGGGCCGTCCAATAAGGAGCGTTGGTTCCATTTCCAGTAGGGCGTGAGCACTTGCGCCAATCGTTGGGTTTCAGCACATTCAAGGCCAAAGCCACTCACATTGGCATAAGCAAGCGATCTGGCAACTTGCAGGCCAATGTGGCGGGCGCACCAAGCGTCGGGGAACCCCACGTCAAGCAAATGAGACGACAAAGCAAGCTGGGCGACGATTCCGGAGAAATAGAGAAAGTCGGGCCAGTCACCGGCAACGCCACGCTGAAGCGACAGCATGAATTCTTCCGCCCGCCGATAGCGCTCGCGGCTGAGGTTACGCCCGTCACGCGTGCGCAAGAGCTGGACCGGCTCAGCGTCATAAGCTTTCCACAACGCTGCCAACGCGGCGTTATGCGGGGCGGCCGCGAGGGCAACCTGTGCAATTGTTGGTGTGGTCACCAGTGCGCCGAGGAGTGCGCGACGCGATGTTACAGGGATAACCTTGTCCATGGAAACCTCCGGTCCGCATCAGTGCGATTACGCGGAAGGGACGAGACGATGCGGTACGGTCCCGAGCTCCCGCACGAAACGCGCGGGAGCCGCCGGGGCTGGTAACATGCACAGGACATGCGCCGCTGCCTTTAACCCGAAGGTTTGGACATGCGCAGCGACACCCCGGAAACCGAGGTGTCCGAGTTCGCTTCCTGAGCGGGATTACCAGTCCCGGCGCCGCCCTTTGCGCAGCGCCCCGATGCGATAGCAGAGGCGAGTCTTCGCGCCAAGGGCCGAACATCGGTACGAGCCGAACCGGAGAAAGAGTGGGTCAAGCGCAGAAAATTGCGCTGTAATGATGCAGCATTCGAGCTAGACGTTCAAACCGTGCCGGAAATTGGCTCCTAGCCGATCTCGGGCTCGCAGTGTGGCTTGCGGTGATAAGCGCATACTTGCTGACCCGCCTGCTGGTCCAATTAGACCGTGCAAATGGCCAATTTTGACGCCGAAAAGGATACGCAGCGCTATCCGGCAATTTTATTCCAATTGCATAGATTGCGCTTGGACGATAGCCGCCCTACTAGACTCTAAGTGCCAGAGCGCCGGTCATTCGACTTGTAACTATCTGTTTTTCTTACGAAAAACTGGAGCGGGCGAAGGGATTCGAACCCTCGACCCCAACCTTGGCAAGGTTGTGCTCTACCCCTGAGCTACGCCCGCTCGTGCGTTGCGCCGAAACCGGTGTTTTTCCGTAGAAAAAGCGCCGTTCGGCTGGGGTGAGGCGGGCCAATAGCCAGCTTGCCGTGGGTGCGCAACCCCTGTTGTGCGATTTCTTTGCACAATCGGGTTGTAGGCTTGCGGGTGGGCGGTTTGCCCTTGTCGAATGGGGGGGCAATCCCACATGGTAGATCGACCTTATTCAACAGTTGCGAAAGATATCCGCGTGGCAAGCCTGGGCCTCAATCTCGAAGAACAAAAAGCGGTCGACCGGTTCCGTTCGGCGGTCGTCGAACCATCGATGACGAAATTGGTGATTCTCGATTTCTGGGCGGAATGGTGCGGCCCGTGCAAGGCGCTGACCCCGGTGCTGGAAAAGGTCACCGCGGAATACGCCGACAAGGGCGTGATCCTGGTCAAGATCAATGTCGATGAGGACCAGTTCATCGCGTCGCAGTTCCAGGTGCGGTCGATCCCCACGGTCTATGCGATGTTTCGCGGGCAGCCGGTCGCCGACCTGACCAGCGCGCGCGGCGAGACGCAGTTGAAGCAGATGATCGACCAGATCCTGACGCAGATCCCGATCGAAGCGGGCGACGCGCCGGTGCAGGACCTGGTGCCCTTGCTGGCCATGGGCGAGGACATGCTCGCGACCGGCGAGGCCGAGCGCGCGATCGACGTGTTTGCGCAGGTCATCGAGATTGCGCCCGACAACGCCCCCGCGCACGCCGGCCTGCTGCGTGCTCTGATCGCCTCTGGCCACAAGGACGAGGCAACCGCCCTGCTCGATGCGCTCGATCCCGAAATGGCGAAGGACCCGGTGTTCGCGCAGCCCCGCGCGGCGCTGGCGCTCGCCGAGGACGCGCCCGAGCCCGACGAACTGGTGGCCTTGCGCGCAGCCGTGGCGGCCAATCCCGAAGATTTCGATGCGCAACTGGCACTGGCCAATGGATTGTACGCGAGCGGCGACCGTGACGGCGCAGCAGGCACATTGCTGGCGATGGTGGCCAGGGACCGCACCTGGCACGAAGGCGCAGCACGCACGCGGCTGCTCCAGATCTTCGAAGCGATCGGGCTCGAAGACCCCTGGGTCGCCGCCACCCGGCGCAAGCTGTCGACTGTATTGTTCGGATAACACGGATGAGCGAAGCGATGTCCATAGAACGGCTGTCGATTTTCCCCCTGGCGGGCGCCCTGCTCTTCCCCGGGCTGCAACTGCCGCTGCATATCTTCGAACCACGCTACCGCGCGATGGTCTCGGACGCCCTCGCCCGCGACCAGCGCATCGCGATGATCCAGCCCCAAGGCACCCACGACGGCGCGCCCCTCTACCGGATCGGCTGCGTCGGCAAGATCGGCGAATTCGAAACCAACGACGAAGGCCGCTATAACCTTGTCCTGCAAGGCATCTCACGCTTTCGCGTCCTGCGCGAACTGACCGTGACGACCCCGTTCCGCCAGGTCGAAGCCGAACTGATCTCCGACGACGACGACACCGCCCTGAGCGCAATCGAACGCGCCGGTTTCGAACGCGAAGCCCGCTCCTTCGCGACATCGCAGGGCTACGCGGTCGATTGGGAATCGGTCGGCCGGCTCGACGATGCCGCGCTGATCAACGGCGTCGCCCAGATCGCGCCGTTCGACATTGCGGCGAAACAGGCGCTGCTGGAAACGGGCACGCTGACCGCGCGGTGCGAAATGCTGGTGCAGTTGATGCAGTTCTTCGGCCGCCGGGATCGGGACGATGGTACGGTGACTTTGCAGTAGGTTTAAGGTGCCTCCGGCGGCCTAGGGCCATTGCCCTAGGAACCCGTTACCGTCTTGAACTGCGCGTTGCCCGTGCCGTTGCGTCCCGCCGCAAAGCGGCAGTATTTGGGCCGCTTCGCGGAGGCGCGCAAAGGCAGAGTTAGCACGCAGTTCAAGACGGTAACGGGATCCAAGGGCCCCCGGCCCTTGGCCGCCGGAGGCCCTACCGAGTGACCACAGCCTGCATAGCGCCGCCCATGTAAGCCCACACAGTCAGGTGGTGCGTGCCGTCGGGCAGGACGCTCGTGCGCCAGACCAGCGAGCCGTCGTCGGAGCGGCCGTCGCGGCTGTCTCCGCCGGTCTGTGGGGGGATTGCGGCGGGTAATGGGCGCAAGGGGGGCGGGCCGGACGGAACGGGCCCTTCGGGGCGTGGGAGGCGTGCGGGGCAATCGGCGAGTTTGCCGGTTACCCAGTCGGGCGATTGTGGCAGTGTTGCCAGTGGGCCGGCATCGGTCAGCGCCCATTTGTAATTGAATTTCTTCTGCTGTTTCCACACTGTGGCGAACCAGCCGTCGTGCCACAGGCCGGCGCTGACGCCGGCGGTGCCGTCACAGGAGGCCCATACGTTTGCGGTCTGGCGATCGACGAACCACGGTGCGGCATTGTGGGTTTTTACCCAGGCGCGCGCGGGGGTGCGCGATGGCGCGATGAATTCGGCGCTGTCGTCGGCGTAAAACAGGAGGGCGGCATTGGCGCCCTTGTCGTGGGCCAGGTGTGCGAGCGCGCTTTCGGCGGCGACGAGTTCGCTGGGGTTGCCGCGCGGCGCGGGGCCGCGCGATGATTGCGCGAACAGCGGCACGGGCGCGAGCGCCAATACTACTGCCAGGCCAAAGCGATCAGATCGCATCGGCTGGCAGATCGATCCCTGCATTGCGATAGGCCGCGACCAGTGCGTTGCGCAGCAGGACCGCGATCGTCATCGGCCCGACGCCACCTGGCACCGGGGTGATCGCGCCAGCCACTGCGCTCGCGCCGGCATAATCGACATCGCCGACCAGGCGCGTCTTGCCCGGTTCGGAGCCCGGAACGCGGTTGATGCCTACGTCGATCACGGTGGCGCCCGGTTTGATCCAGTCGCCCTTGACCATTTCGGGCCGGCCGACCGCGGCCACGACGATATCGGCGCGACGCACGACGTCTTCCAGATTGCGTGTGCGGCTGTGCGCGACGGTTACCGTGCAGCTTTGCGCGATCAGCAGTTGCGCCATCGGCTTGCCCACGATGTTCGACCGGCCGATCACCACCGCATCCAGCCCCGACAGGCTACCCAGGCGGTCCTGCAGCAGCATCAGGCAGCCCAGCGGGGTGCAAGGCACAAAGCCCGCCTGCCCCACGGCCAGGCGGCCGGCGTTGATCACATGAAAGCCGTCGACGTCCTTGTCGGGATTGATCGTCGCGATGACTTTGCCTTCGTCGCAATGCGCGGGCAGCGGCAATTGCACGAGGATGCCATCGACGGTCGGATCGGCATTGAGCGTTTCGACCAGCGCGATCAGGTCGGCCTCTGGCGTTTCGGCCGGCAGGCGGTGTTCGAACCCGGCCATGCCCGCCTCGATCGTCGCCTTGCCCTTGGAGCGGACATAGACCTGGCTCGCCGGGTCTTCGCCGACGAGCACGACCGCGAGCCCGGCCTTGCGCCCGGTGCGTGCGGTGAATTCGGTCGCGAGTTTTCCGACGCGCGCGCGCAGGCCCAGCGCGAACGCCTTGCCGTCAATAACATTGGCAGAAGTCATCAGTACCCCGACATGGCCAGGCCGCGCAGCAGCAGCGACAGCAATTGCAATCCGACGATCAGCACCAGCGGCGAAAAATCGATCGCGCCGGTCGCCGGCAACATCCGCCGGACTGGCCCGAGCACCGGCTCGAGCAGCGCGTTCAACGACTGATAAATCGTCGTCACGACCTGGTTACGCGGGCTGACCACGTTGAACGCCATCAGCAGGCCCAGGATAAACTGGATAATGACGATCGTGGTCACCACGCTGATCAACAGGTCGACCATCTGGACAAGGGTGTAAAGCAACACGGGGCAGCTTCCTTTGGATCAGGCGCGGATCAGGGTACCGGCGCCGCGCGCGGTGAATATTTCCAGCAACATCGCATGCGGCACGCGCCCATCGAGCACAACCGCCGCCTCGCATCCGGCCTCGACCGCGAGCACGCATGTTTCCAGCTTGGGGATCATGCCGCCGCTGATCGTACCATTCGCCGACAATTCGGCAATGTCTGCCGGATTGAGATCGGTCAGCAACTGCTTGTTCTTGTCGAGCACGCCGGGCACGTCGGTCAGCAGGAACAGCCGCGCCGCGCCCAGTTCGGCCGCGATCGCGCCGGCCATCGTGTCGGCGTTGATATTATAGGTATGGCCATCCTCGCCCACGCCGATCGGCGCGATCACCGGGATCATCCCGGCGGCGGACGCGGTGTGGATAATCGTCGGATCGATCTTCGACGGTTCGCCGACAAAGCCCAGGTCGACCGACAGGTGATCGCCGCTATCGGGATCGATGATCGTCTTTTCGACTTTGGTCGCGGTGATCAGGCCGGCGTCCTTGCCCGAAATGCCCAGCGCCTTGCCGCCCGCAGCCGCGATCCAGCTGACCAGTTCCTTGTTGATCCGGCCCGACAACACCATTTCGGCGATCTCTGCCGTTTCGGCATCGGTGACGCGCAAGCCATCGACAAACCGCGATTCGATGCCGAGTTTCTTCAGCATCGCGTCGATCTGCGGTCCGCCGCCATGCACGACCACCGGATTGATCCCGATCGCTTTCATCAGCACGACGTCCTGCGCAAAATCCTGCTGCGCGGCGGGGTCGCCCATCGCGTGGCCGCCGTATTTCACGACGAAGGTCTTGCCGGCATAGCGCTGCAGATAAGGCAATGCCTCGATCAGCGTTTCTGCCTTGTCGAGCATCGCCTGGCGATACACGTCGGTGCTATCGATATTTGTGGCCATAATGGTCCGCGCCAATAGCTGTTTGCATAGGAAAGAGAAACGAATTCCGGCGCTATTGATCCATCGCTTTGCCTAATTTCACCGCGAGCCAGACCAATATCGGCACCATGACCGTCGACAAAACGACTTTGGCGATGATCTGGCTGCCCATCATCACGCCCAGCGGCAATGCATGGCCATCCGCGCCCATGACACCCCAAAACGACAAAGTGATGAAAATCACCGTATCAACGACCTGGCTGAGCAGGCTGGCCAGCCACGCGCGCACGATCAGCGCGCCGCCCACGCCGCGCCCGGCGAGCCGCGAAATCACATAGACATTCAACGTCTGCGACACGCCATACGAACACAGCCCGGCAAATTGCATCCGCGCGCCCTGCCCCAGGATCAGCGCGAACTGGCTCTGATACGCCCACACCGGCGCGGGCGGGACCAGGTCGATCACCGTGCGGATCAGCACCATCGACAGGATCAGCGGCACAAAACCATAGCGCACCATCCGCTGCGCCACCGCGGTACCGTGCAATTCGTTGACTGCGCTGGCGAGCACGATCAACAGCAGAAAGGCAAGGATCCCGCTTTCCACGGTCATTCGCCCGATCACCGGCCACACGCCGACATCGGCAAGCTTTGCGCCCAGGACGCCGGCAAGCACGGCCATCCCGCCATAGATCAGCGAGAACAGAAAAAGGGAGCGGGGCACGGTGATCGAGGAGGTTTTCATGACAGCGCGATAGCGGATTTTGACCGCGCGCCAAATTGCCATTACCCCGCCATACACGGCCTTTTTCGCACATCCCGGAGCACGCATGCATATTTTGTCCAGCTTTGCGGGAATGTTGCTCATCGTGGCAATCGCGGTCGCGCTGTCGCACAACCGCCGTGCGATCCGCCTGCGCGTGGTCGGTCCTGCCTTTGCGCTGCAAGTCGGGCTGGCCGCGCTGGTGTTGCGCTTTCCACCGGGCAAAGTCGCGCTGGAGGGCGCGGCGCATGGCGTCGAAAGCCTGCTCGGCTATGCCCGCGCCGGGGTCACCTTCCTGTTCGGCCAGATCGCCTCGCCCGAAATCGGCGGGCACAGCTTTGTCATTGCCGCGCTGCCGACGATTGTCTTTTTCGCCTCGCTGATCTCGATCCTGTATTACCTGGGCGTGATGCAGCAGGTGATCCGCTGGATCGGCGGCGCGCTGGAAAAGATCACCGGGATCAGCCGGGTCGAGGCGCTGTGCGCGGCGTCGAACATCTTTGTCGGGCAGAGCGAATCGCCGCTGGTCATCCGGCCTTATCTTGCGGCCTTGGCGCCGGCGCAGATGTTTACGGTGATGACCGTCGGCATGGCGGGCGTCGCCGGTACGATCCTGGCGGCTTATGCGGCGATCGGCATTCGCGTCGATTACCTGGTCGCCGCCGCGTTCATGTCGGCGCCCGGCGGGGTGTTGATGGCCAAGCTGATGTACCCGGACGAACCGCCCGCCCCGCCCCAGATCCCCGGCGATGCGCCGCTGCCCGATCCGCATGAACCGGTGGTGGCAGACCCCGATGAAGAACGCCCCGCCAACCTGATCATGGCCGCATCGCAAGGCGCGCAGACCGGTGTGCGGCTGGCGGTGGCGGTGGGCGCGATGGTGCTGGCGTTCGTCGCGCTGGTGGCGTTGGCGAATGGGATGCTCGGCTGGCTGGGCGGGTTTGTCGGGTATCCGGGGCTGGCGTTTCAACAGATCATCGGCACGGTGTTTGCGCCGATGTTCCGCCTGCTCGGCGCGCCTGATTGGCGCGAGGCGCAGATTGCCGGCGGGTTGTTCGGGACCAAGATCGTGCTCAACGAATTCGTCGGGTTTATTGATCTTGGCGCGACCAAAGGGTTGAGCGGGACTACTGTTGCGATCGTGACGTTTGCGTTGTGCGGGTTTGCGAATTTCAGTTCGATTGCGATTCAGATGGCTGTGGCTGGTGGCTTGGCGCCGAACCAGCGGCCGGTGATTGCGCGTTTGGGTTTGCGGGCGCTTGTGGCGGGGGCGCTGAGCAATTTGATGAGCGCTGCGCTGGCTGGGTTGTTTTTGGGGGTTTAGCGTCAGAACTCGAGGGCAATGGGCCGCTCAAGTTTGCACCACTAAAATATGCGCCACCAAAACAACCCCGCTCATCCTGAGCCCGTCGAAGGATGCGCGCCAACGGATGATCGAGGGGATGGACTTCTACACTTATCTTCTGCGCTGCAGCGATGGCTCGTACTACGCCGGGCATACTGACAATCTTGAGGCCCGTGTTGCCCAGCACCAGCGCGGGCTGACCACGGGATATACACTCGGCCGAACGCCCATTGAACTCGTGTGGACACAAATGTTCGCGACCAGGGACGAGGCATTTGCCGCAGAGCGCAGAATCAAGGGATGGAGCCGGGCCAAAAAGGAGGCTCTGATCGCAGGCGATTGGAACAAGTTGCGTGAGTTGGCGCGTAAGCGCTCGGGTTGATGGGTGTGGGGCGTATGTTGCGCGCATCCTTCGACGGGGCTCAGGATGAGCGGGGGTGGGGTTAGTTGGGTTGGGTTTTTTGGGTTTGTTGGACGAAGGTTGCGTTCAAACCCCCAACGCCAAAGCCCCCGGCAACATATCAACCGCGCGCGCCAGTTCCTCGTCCAAATGCCCCAGCAAATTCGTCCAATCGTGCAACCCGGTCGGCGGCTCAGGCCCATCGGATATCCCGCGCAACCCCATCAGCGGCACGCCGAACACCGCGCACACACGCGCCAGCGCAAAAGTTTCCATGTCGACCATATCCGCATCGACCGCGCCATAGCCCGCGCCCGACAGGACATTGCCGCCGGTCGACAGCCGCGCCGATGCTATCGGCAAGGGCGTGACCAGCGGGATATCGACCGGGTGATCGATGAACGGCGTCACGCCTTTGACGAACCCGAATGGCGAGGCGTCGATATCGCGCCAGGATACGCTTTTGACCTGGAACACTTCGCCCAGCGGGCACACTTGCGACCCGGCGGACCCCAGGCAGACCACCAGATCGGGCATGGTCCCCGCCCGCGCCAAAGCGCCCAGCGCCAGCGCGCTAGTCATCGCCGCCTCGACCGGGCCGACGCCGGTCATCAGCGGGTTGAACCGCGCGCGCAGATGCGGGCCGTATTCGGCTTGCGCCGCCATTACGAACAGCACGGACTTGCCCGCCATGGGCACAAGATCAGGGCGATGCGTGTGCGGCATCAGGATTTCGGCGCGGCGATCATCGGGCACAGCGCCAGATCGGCGAGCGGACCGCTGTGGACCGTCGTGCCCAGGTGCATCGCGGGAACGGTCGCGGGATCATCGACCAGCGCGGGCCAGCGCGGCCACACGGGCAGACCGGGGCCGTTGGGATTGCCGGTCTTCGCGAAATTGACCCAGTAGCGCATGACGGTGTCGGACAGCGCGTGATCGGCGGGTTCAGACGGCAGCCACGCCGCGCCGGTGCCAAACACATACGGGATTTCCGCGCCGTGGTATGCGCCGAACCCGTGGTTGCCGGGCCGCACGCGGTCGAAGCGATAGACGTACGTCGGCAGCTCAACCGCGCTGTTTTCGCCCGCGAGTTCGGCCGCCGGGCAATGAAACACCGGCGCACTGGCCAGCATATCGGCACGCGCCGCGCCATCGCTCGATAGGCGCTGCAGCAATTGCTTTGCATCGTCGGCATGGGGTTTGCCGGCCAGCATCGCCGTCTCGGCCGCGCTGCGCGCAGCGGGATCGGCGGGCATGAATATACGGAATTCGTCGGAATTCGTGCCGATCAGCAGCGGGACGCGGAAAGCCACCTTTGGCGGCACCAGCGGCGCGGCGAAGGCGCCCTTGCGCTTGGTCGCGTCCTGCTTGACCACGTCCGCGGCCGAATGCGCCAGCAACGCATCGGCGGTGACATCGCGGGCATAGACTTCGGTCGCGGCGCGCGTTGCTGCGGCAGGCGTTGCCAGTGCAGTCGCGGGCAGATAGCCGCTTTCGATGATCGCGCGGGCAAACAAGCCGCGCGCGATATCCATATGCGTCAGCGCGACAATATCGGTGCCGCCCGCCGATTCGCCGAACAGCGTCACCCGCGCCGGATCGCCGCCGAATGCGGCGATATTGTCATGCACCCAGCGCAGCGCGGTGATCTGGTCCGAAATGCCCTGCCGCCCGGCGCTGACATCGGCGATCGCGGGATGCGCGAAGAAGCCGAGTGCGCCGAGCCGGTAATTGAGCGTGACGACGACCACGCCTTTGCCCGCCAGCCGCGCGCCGCGGTAATCGGGTTCGTGGGCAAAGCCGGTGGTGTTGGACCCGCCGTGGATCCACACCATCACCGGCAGGCCGGCCGCATGCTTGGGCGCAGCTTTGACCGCAGGCGCCCACACGTTGAGCACCAGGCAATCCTCTGCCCCGCCCGTGGCCGGATGCACCACATCGGCCGTGCTGCCCATGCCCACCGCGAGCCGGCGATAAAACGCCGTCGTCCCGTCGCCCTGCGGACAGATCGAGCCGAAATGCGTCGCGTCGATTGCGCCCTGCAAATGCGAGAGCTGCGAGACATGCCAGCGCCGCGCGCCCACTGGCGGCTCGGCGTAAGGAATGCCCAGGAACGCGCTGATCCCGCCGGGCAGCGCCACGCCCTTGATATGCGCTGCGCCCAGTTTGACGTCTGGCTGCGCAACTACCGGCGTTTTTGCGGCGGGCGGCGTTTTCGGCGCGGGCGTTTCAGCCGCGACCGATCCCGTCAGCGCAAACGCCAAACCAGCGCCTGCCGCCATATACGCGATTACAGATCGCCCAATCATGTGCCGTCATTCCCCGTTAGTCCGCGCCATATTTGCCCGAAATTAACCATCTTGGCCAGTCTCAGGACCGATTTGCCTCACGCTTCAGCTCATACAGGCAATCAAGCGCCGCGCGCGGCGACAGCGCATCGATATCGAGCCCGTTCAATTTTTCGCGCAAGGCATCCACTTTATCCTCCGCCGCCTCGATCGCGGCGGCAAACAGCGGCAGGTCATCCAATCCGGCAGCCAGGCCACCCGTCGCCGAGCGACCCTTTTCCAACCGATCGAGCACGCCCCGCGCGCGCCGGATCACCGTCGGCGGCACGCCCGCCAGCTTGGCCACGGCCAGGCCATAGCTCTTGTCCGCCGGGCCCTTCGCCAGCTCGTGCAGCAGCACCAGGTCGCCTTTCCACTCGCGCGCACGCACATGGTGCAAAGTCAGCGCGCTACAGCTTTCGGCCAGCCGCGCGAGCTCGTGATAATGCGTAGCGAACAGGCAGCGGCACTGGTTGACCTCGTGCACCGCCTCGACCACCGCCCACGCCAGCGCGAGCCCGTCGTATGTCGAGGTCCCGCGCCCGACTTCATCGAGAATGACAAAGCTGCGCTCGCCTGCCTGCGCGAGGATCGCAGCGGTTTCGACCATCTCGACCATGAATGTCGACCGCCCGCGCGCCAGGTTGTCGCTCGCGCCGACCCGGCTGAACAGGCGGTCGACCACGCCGATCGTCGCGGCCTCGGCGGGCACGAACCCGCCCGCCTGCGCCAGCAGCACGATCAGCGCATTGGCGCGCAGGAATGTCGATTTACCGCCCATATTCGGGCCACCGATCAACCACAGTCGATCTTCGGGGCTCAGGCTGCAATCATTGGCGACAAACCGTTCGCCCCGCGCCGCCAATGCCGCCTCGACCACCGGATGGCGCCCGCCGACGATATCCAGCACCGGATCATCGACCATGCGCGGCAAAGTCCAGCCGCCCTCGGCCGCACGTTCGGCAAGTCCAGCGGCGACATCGAACCGCGCCAGCGCCGCCGCGGTGCGCGCAATCGCCTCACGCGCCGCAACCGCGCGCGCCGACAGGTCTTCGAAATGCGCTTCCTCGGCCGCAAGCGCATGGCCGCCGGCTTCGGCGATCCGGCTCGCTTCTTCATGCAGCGCCACCGCATTGAAGCGCATCGCGCCCGCCATCGTCTGGCGATGGGTAAAGCCCGAATCCGGTGCCATCAACCGGTCGGCATGGCGCACGGGCACTTCGATGAAATAGCCGAGCACACCGTTGTGGCGGATTTTCAGCGCGGCGACGCCCGTGTCGTCGCGGTATTTCGCCTCCAGCGCGGCGATCGCGCGGCGCGAATGGCTCGCCATCGCGCGCAATTCGTCGAGCGCGGCGTCGTATTCCTCGGCAATGAACCCGCCGCTGCTGCGCTCGGTCGGCGGCATCGGCACCAGCGCGCGGGCAAACAGATCGACCAATGCAGAGTGCCCGCGCAGGTGCGGCAGCAGGTCGGCCGCCAGCAGGGGCAGATGGCCAGCACTACCGATCAGGTCGGCCAGCCGCGCCGCTTCGCCCAGGCCATCGCGCAATTGCCCCAGATCGCGCGGGCTCCCGCGCCCGGCGACAACCCGGCCGATCGCGCGGCCGATATCGGGCGAGGCGCGCAACAGCGCACGCACATCACCACGCAACAGCGGATCGTCATGCAGCCAACTGACCAGTTCAAGCCTTTGCCGGATCGCGCCAAGATCAGTCAACGGCGCCGACAGGTCCTCCGCCAGCATGCGCGCGCCCGCGCCCGTCACACAGCGGTCGACCGCTTCGATCAGACTGCCCTTGCGCGCGCCCGACTGGCTTTGCGTCACTTCCAGGCTGATCCGCGTGGCCTCGTCCATCGCCATCGCCGCGTCGGCGGTGCGCGCGACCGGCGGCAACAGGAACGGCAGCCGACCGCGACCGACATGGTCGAGATAATCGATCAGCCCCGCCGCCGCCGCCAGCATCGCGCGCGAAAACGTGCCGAAACCATCGAGCGTGGTCACCCCGTGCAGATCGCGCAACAACGTTTCGCCGCGCGCCGAATCAAACCCGCGCGACGGCCGGGCGATCGCGTCCGGCACCACGCCGATCACGCTCTCGGCCGTCTCCGCCACGATCACTTCGCTCGCGCCGATCCGCGCCAGCGCGCCGCCCAGCGCATCGGGCGCACATTCTTCCAGCTCCAGCCGCCCGGTCGAAATATCGCAAGCCGCTACGCCAACATGGCCCGCGACCACGCCGACCACAGCCAGCACATTGGCGCGGCGCGGTTCCAGCAGCGCGTCTTCGGTCAAAGTCCCGGCAGTGACGAACCGCACGATATCGCGCGCGACCAGCGTCTTGCCGCCGCGCTTCTTCGCCTGTTCGGGCGTTTCGATCTGTTCGGCGATCGCCACGCGGCATCCCGCGCGGATCAGCCGCGCCAGATACCCCTCGGCCGCATGCACCGGCACGCCGCACATCGGGATCGGCACGCCGTCATATTCGCCCCGGCTGGTCAGCGCGATATCGAGCACCTGGCTCGCCCGCCGGGCATCCTCGAAAAACAGCTCGAAAAAATCGCCCATGCGGTAGAACAGCAGGCAGCCGTCGGCTTGCGCCTTCAGCGCCAGATATTGCGCCATCATGGGAGTTGGGGCATGGGGAGAGGATGGCTGGCTGGTCACGATCCGGGGCTAGACCAGAAATCGGCCCGGCTCAAACCGCCACCTGTAGGATATCGACAATTGCGCACTGCGGGATGCCTTCAATGCGCGGATTTCGAACCGGTTTTCATGGGTAGGTCTGCTTGAAAATGCGGCGATTGCGATTCTGGCCGTTTCACCAGGCTCCGTTCAACCTGACGATGTCGCGCCTGCCCTGGCTGACGGTGCCGGGCATCATCGTGATCGTGCTGCTCGTATGCCTGCCGTTCGGGCTGGTCGACGTGCCGCCATTGATCGACATTCCCGGGCACATGGGCGCCGCCGCGATCGAGGCCGCCGGGCCCAACAGCCCGCTCGAAAAATACTTCGCGTGGAAATGGGTGTTTACGCTCAACATCGGCGACGGAGTGTTGATGAAGTTGATCGGCGCACCGTTCGGCGTGCTCGCGGCGGGGTGGTGGTCGACTGTGCTGGCGACCGCGCTGTTTGCCGGCGGGTGTCTTGCGACGATCCGCATGCTCAATGCGCGCGGCGGGCACGGCGCCGGCTGGGCGCTGATGTATGTGTTCAGCTTTCCGCTGCTGACCGGCTTTCTGAACTACATCCTCGCGACGGGCCTGGCGCTCACCGCTTTTGCCGCCTCGGTCTGGCTCGAACGACAACCCAACCGCCGCGCGACGATGCTGATCGTGGTGCAGCCGATTGCGCTTCTGTGCCATGCGATCGGCGGATTGCTGCTGCCGTTCCTGGTCGGCGCCAATGCGGTCGGGCGCGAGATCGATGCGTTGCCCGCCGGCTGGTGGCGCCGATCGCGGTATCGCGAAGTGCTGGCGACGCACGACTGGCGCGCGGCGGGCCGGCGGCTGTTCGTGCTGCTGTGGCCGCTGCTGATCACGCTGGTCACGATCGCGCTGTGGAAAGTCCTTTCGCCCGCGCCGGCGCGCAGCCTCAACCGCTGGCGCTGGGACGAAAAGGAGTGGTACCTGCTCCTGACCCTGCGCGACCAGTCGATGATCCTCGACGCCGCGACGACGACAGCGTGCTATCTGCTGATCCTGTTTGGCTGGGCCATCGGCGGGCGCATGAAATGGGCGCAAGTCCTGCCCGGCGTGCTCGTCCTGGCCGAATTCGTCGCCATCCCCAGCGATATCAACGGCAGCAATTTCGTCGATGTACGCCTGCTGCCCGTCGCCTGCATGCTGCTGCTCGGGCTGACCGACTGGAGCCGGGCGCGCCCGCGCGTGGCGATGGCCGTGGCCTATACCGGCATGGTCCTGCTCGCGCTGCGCCTGGTGGTGACCGGCGCCAGCTTTGCCGACTACGCCGCCGATTACCGCAAGCAACTGGTCGCGCTGCAACATATCGATCCGGGCAGCCGCGTTCTCGCATTCGTCGAACATTCGTGCCTTTCGGAATCATGGCGCAACACACGCCGCGATCATCTCGCCAGCCTCGCCAGCATCTATCGCCAGGCCTGGGTCAACGACAACTGGGCGGTGCCAGGGCTGCACATGGTCGTCCCACGCTTCCGCCCAGGCCGCAATTTCACCGCCGATCCGTCGGAATTCGTGTGGTCGCCGGGTTGCTCGGGCGGCCGCCTGCGCAGCGTCGATACCGCGCTGAAATACGCACCGATCGAACGCGTCGACTATGTGTGGCTGATCGACACGGGCATGCCGGCCTTGCCCGATCCGCGGCTGCATCTGGTGTGGCAGGACGGGCGCAGCTTGTTGTTTACCGTGCGGCCCCTCGCGATTCCGAACTGGCAGCCACGCGGGCTTTAAGATGCCTCCGGCGGCAAAGGGCCGGGGGCCCTTTGATCCCGTTACCGTCTTGAACTGCGCGTTGCCTCAAGCGTTTGCGCGCCCCCGCGCAGCGGAATGATCGTCTCCCGACGCAGCGGCGGGATGTTACGCCGAACAGGCACACCAACACGGACGGTAACGGGATGCAAGGGCCCTTGGCCCTTGCCCGCCGGAGGCCCTGAACACCCGTACCGGCTTGACGTAGCGGAAATCTGGGCACAGGGGCAGGCGCGTGCCTAGCTAGGGAATACACGATGTCCGATGAAAGCAACGTCCGTTTCACCGAACGCGAAGCGCTGTTCTATCACAAGACCATCCGCCCCGGCAAAATCGAGATCATCGCCTCGAAGCCTGTCGCCACGCAGCGCGACCTGTCGCTGGCCTATTCGCCTGGCGTCGCCGTTCCGGTGCAGGCGATCGCCGACGATCCCGATTGCGCCTATGATTACACCGCAAAGGGCAACCTGGTTGCGGTAATTTCCAACGGCACTGCCATCCTGGGCATGGGCAATCTGGGCGCGCTCGCGTCGAAGCCTGTGATGGAAGGCAAGGCGGTGCTGTTCAAGCGCTTTGCCGACGTCGATTCGATCGACATCGAGGTCGATACCGAAGACCCCGACAAATTCATCGAGGCGGTTGCGCTGCTCGAGCCGAGCTTTGGCGGGATCAACCTCGAAGACATCAAGGCGCCCGAATGCTTCATAATCGAGCAGGCGCTGCGCGAGCGGATGAAAATCCCGGTGATGCACGATGACCAGCACGGCACGGCGATCATCACCGCGGCCGGCCTGCTCAACGCCTGCTTCCTGACCGGGCGTAAGCTCGGCGAAGTCAAGGTCGTGGTCAATGGCGCGGGCGCTGCGGCGATTGCCTGCACCGCGCTGATCAAGGCGATGGGCGTGCGCCCGGACAACGTGATCATGTGCGACCGCGAAGGCGTGATCTACCAGGGTCGCGAGAGCGGCATGGACCAGTGGAAAAGCGCGCACGCGGTGAAAACCGACCGGCGAACCTTGGAAGAAGCGTTGAAAGGCGCGGACATTTTCCTGGGCCTGTCGGCGGCCAAGGCGCTTAAACCCGAATGGGTCATGGACATGGCGCCGCAGCCGATCATTTTTGCGATGGCCAATCCCGACCCGGAAATCACACCGCCCGAAGCCAAGGCGGCGCGCCCCGATTGCATCATTGCGACGGGCCGGTCGGATTATCCGAACCAGGTCAACAACGTGCTCGGCTTTCCGTTCATCTTCCGCGGCGCGCTCGATGTGCGCGCCACGGCGATCAACGAAGAGATGAAGATTGCTGCGGCTGAAGCGATTGCCGAACTGGCGCGCCGTACCGTGCCCGAAGAAGTCGCGGCCGCTTATGGCATCAACCACAAATTCGGGCTCGACTACATCATCCCTGCGCCGTTCGATCCGCGCCTGATGGAAGTGGTCTCGTCCGCGGTCGCCAAGGCGGCGATGGATTCGGGCGTTGCGCGTTTGCCGATCGAGGATTTCGACGCCTATCGCAACACCTTGAAAGCGCGGCTCAATCCGACGACGTCGGTGCTGACCAACGTTTACGCCAAAGTGAAGCAGAACCCGAAGCGGGTGATCTTTGCCGAGGCGGAAAACGAAGTCATTTTGCGCGCCGCGATCCAGTACCGCGATTTCGGCTATGGCACGCCGGTGCTCGTCGGCAAGTCGCAGCCGGTGCTCGACAAGCTGATCGAGCTGGGCGTGTCGAACCCCGAAAGCTATGAAATCCACAATTCGGCGGTGTCGCCGCTGGTCGATGACATGGTCGCGTACCTCTATCCGCGCCTGCAGCGCCGGGGTTTCCTGGAACGCGATGTGAAGCGCATGGTCAACCAGGACCGCAATGTGTTCGCCTCGCTGTTGCTCGCGCTCGGCCATGGCGATGCGATGATTTCGGGCATGACGCGCACTTTTGCGCAGACTCTGACCGATGTGCGCCGCGTGCTCGATTCCAAGACCGGGCGCCTCGCATTCGGCATCCACCTGATGGTCGGCAAGAACGACACCGTGTTCCTGGCCGACACCACCGTCAACGAACGCCCCTCGGCCGCCGACCTGGCGCAGATTGCGACCGAAACCGCCGCCGTCGCCCGCCGCATGGGCCATGAACCGCGCGTTGCGTTCATGTCGTTTTCGAATTTCGGCAATCCCTATGGCAAATGGATCGACAACATCCGCGGCGCCGTGGCGATCCTCGACGAACAGAACCCCGGCTTCGAATACGAAGGCGAAATGTCGCCCGACGTCGCGCTCAACCCGAAGGTCATGGCCAATTACCCGTTTAGCCGCCTGTCGGGCCGCGCCAACGTCTTGATCATGCCGGGCCTGCAATCGGCGAACATTTCGGCCAAATTGCTGCGCGAACTGGGCGGCAACGCGGTGATCGGGCCCATGCTGATCGGCATGGAAAAGCCGGTGCAGATCGCGCCAATGACCGCCCTGGCGCCCGACATCCTGACGCTGGCCGTTCTGGCCGCAGCAGGCATTGCCGGATAAAATCCTCCCCGTTTCGGGGAGGATTAAGGAAACGGTGCACCAAAGCCACCGCGGTCAGATCGCCGGTCACCGTAGTGCCGGTAATCACCGGATCCGCCAGCGCGATCACCGCGACATACAGCGGCATGATCGCCATCGGCGCGCCCAGCACATGCAGCCCCGGCCCGTAGATCGCATAAATCACCGCCGCGCCGGGCAGGCCGGCACCGCTGATGCTACCCAGAATAACCGCCAGCCCGGCCAGCACCAGTTGCACCGGCCCGGGCTGCACCCCGACCGCATGCGCCGCGACCAGCACCGCCGCGACCGCATGCGCGACCGTGCCCAACCGGAACACCGACACCGCCATCGGGATCGTCAGGCCGACGGTTTCTTCGGGAATACCCAGCCGCTCGACCGCGACGTCGATCATCACCGGCGTCGTGGCCAGCGACGAACAACTGCCGGCACCCATCGCCTGCGCCGGAAGGATCGCGGCGGCAAATTTGCCCAGCGGCGCTGCGCCAGTAACCTTGACCGCGACATAACACAGCGCGCCCATCATCAGGCTGGTGGCAAAGCACAGCGCGATGAAAATCCCCAGCACACGCGCCACGCCCAGCCCCGACGACAGGCCCAGCCCCAGCGCCAGCAGGAAAATCCCGACCGGCGCTATCAGCAGCACCCAATCGACAATCTGCATCATCGCCGCCGCCAGCTCGGCCAGCACGCGCATGATCGCGCCATCTTCGACTTTGCCCTGCCGCGGCATGCGCGCGAGCGCGACACCGAGCGCCAGGCCAAATATCACCAGCGGAAAAATCTGACCCTGCGCGGCGGCGCTGACCGGGTTTTCGGGAATGATCGCCATCACTTGTGCCGCCAGCCCCGGCACCGGTTCGGGCGCAGCGGCGCCCAGCAATCCGTCGAGCGCATGCGCGGGGATCGGCCAGTAATGCAGCACACTTTCGACCAGGATCGTCGACAGGATCACCGTGACGACCATCGACGCCAGAAATACGCCCAGCGTCGTGCCGATCAGCCGGCTGCCCTGCCCGCCCGCGACCGCGCTGGCCACGCCATGCGTGATCATCGCGAAAATCAGCGGAATCAGCGTCATCTGCAGCGCGCGCACCCACATCTGGCCCAGCGGCAGAAACGCCTGGGCCGTCGTGGTCAGCGCGGGCGATCCGATCCAGCGGACTGCGATGCCGGCGATCGTGCCAAGCACGAGCGCGGCGAGAATGATGTGCGTACGGCTGATTTTCCCCATCGGCGGGGTTTGGCATGATGGGCGGGTCGTGTCATCCCCGGCGGGGCGAGGCCACGTATGTTTGATAAATATCATAGGTCCGCTCATCCTGAGCCCGTCGAAGGATGCGCGCTACGGTTGATCCGGGCACCGGCTGGGCGGGCGTTTGCGCGGATCCTTCGACGGGCTCAGGATGAGCGGGGTTTGGTTTGAATAAGGCAATTTGCGCCACTTAGCCCTCGCCAAACATCCGCTTCTGCGCGGCCTCGATCTCTTCCAAATACCGCCGCCGCGCGTATTTCTCGCTCAGCACGCCGATCACGCGGCCGTGATCATCAACCACCGCCAGTTCGTCGGCGCCATCGTCGTCGAATGCGCTCAGGATCGGTTTTATCGCGGTATCGGCCAGCAGCATGATCGTCGTCTGGCGCGCGAGTGGCGCAATCGGCTGCGCGGGATCGAGCGTCGGGTCATAGGCCGCGGGCGTCGGCACGATGCCCTGGTAAACGCCGGTCGCGTTGACCATGATCGCCTTGCTCGCCGAGCCCAGTGGCACTTTGCTGCGGAACTCGGCGATCGTCGTGGTGTGCGGCACGGTCACGAAATCGCGCCGCATGATCCGCGCCGCGGTCAGGCTGAGCATCCAGCCGATGTCGCGCGGCGAGCGAATATCCGACCCGCGCACATGCAGCCGCCAGGTCGAGAACGAATAGCCGAAGGTTTCGCGTGTCACCGCGCTGGCGATCAGCGCCGCAGTCAGCACCACACCCATCAACGAAAAATCGTGCGTGGTTTCCAGGGTCAGCATCGCAAGCGTCATCGGGCCGCCGATCACCGACACACACATCGCGGCCATGCCGACCAGCGCGAAATCGGTCGGATCGAACACGACGCCAAAATGCGCCAGGTTAAGCGCCTCGGCAAACGCCTGCCCCGCGAGCGATCCCAGGAACAGCGACGCGAAAAACAACCCGCCGCGAAACCCGCTGGCCAACGAGATCACCGAGGCGCCGATTTTCAGCGCGAGCACCAGCACCAGGAATTGCACCGGCGGCCGGGTCATAAGGTCGAGATGCAGCGCGCCGTGCCCCGCCGATAGCGCCTGCGGCGTAATCCATGCGATCGGCATCAGCAGCGCGCCGCCCAGCACCGGGCGCCACATGCTGCTGCGCGTCACCACCTGAAACAGGCGCTCGACTTGCGTGACCAGCCGCATCACCACGATGCCCAGCCCCGCGCAGATCAACCCCAGCGCAACCGCCGCGCCATAATCGAACACGGTGCGCGCGCGGTTGACCGTTGCCGCCACCAGGTACGGTTCGACGCCGAGCCCGCGCAGCACCAGCACCCCGGCCAGTGCGGCGGCAATCACCGGCGCGACCGCGGCAATGCTGTACGATCCGATCACGATCTCGAACGCATAGAATGCGCCCGCCAGCGGCGATCCGAACGCCGCGCCGACACCCGCGCCCGCGCCAGCGCCGACCAGCGTACGCAGATCGGCGCGGCGCAAATTCAACTGCTGCCCCAGCAACGAGGCCATGCCGCCGCCCATCTGCGCATACGTCGCCTCGAGCCCGACCGACGCGCCGCAGCCGTTGGACACGATCGTCTGCGCCGCGATCACCAGGTTGTCGCCGACCGGAATGCGTCCGCCGTGCAGCGCATTGGCCTCCACGACGTCGACCGGGATTTTGCCGCGCCGCGCCATCCAGCGGCCCATCAGCACGAGCAGCAGCCCGCCGAATGGCAAGGCGAGCAGGCGCCAGGGATGCGCGATCGAGGTCAGCGCGCTCAGCCGGTTGATCGTCACGCCATACAGCACGCTCTGCATCGCATGCGCCAGCCAGCCTTGCGCCAATGTGGCCGCCCCGGCGGCAGACCCGACGATCGCCGCGAGCAGAATGAACGCCGCCTCGCTTTCGCGCAGCCAGCGGCGCACGCGCACCGCGACCGTGCGCACGGGGCGGTTCATACGCCCGGCCCCATCATGCTACCGTCCTCATGGGGTCGCCATAGCGCGGGGGGCTGCGATTGACGACCCGGTTGATGGCCGCCAGCGAAGAACGATGGGACGGTGCCCTTGCCGCTAATACCACATGGCTTGAAAGCGGGCGCGTGCGCGGGCATAGGCCACGCATGCATGATATCCGCCTGATCCGCGAAAACCCCGCCGCCTTCGACGCAGGCCTTGCCCGCCGCGGCCTGGCCCCTGCCGCCGCCGCAATCCTGGCGATCGACACCAGACGGCGCGAGCTGGTGACGCGCATGCAGGAGGCGCAGGCGCGCCGCAACGAGGCGTCGAAAGCCATCGGCGCGGCAATGGGCAAAGGCGATCACGAGACCGCCAACGCGCTGAAGGCCGAAGTCGCCGCGCTGAAAGAGCAATTGCCCGCGCACGAAGACGACGAGCGGCGCCTGACCGCCGAATTGCAGACCGCGCTGGCCGTCCTGCCCAACCTGCCCGCCGACGAGGCGCCCGATGGCGCGGACGAGGCCGACAATGTCGAAGTCCTGCGCTGGGGCACGCCGCGCACGTTCGATTTCACCCCGCGCGAACATGCCGATATCGGCCCCGCACTGGGCCTCGATTTCGAAACCGGCGCGATGATTTCGGGCTCGCGGTTTACATTCCTGCGCGGGGGCATGGCGCGGCTGCATCGTGCGCTGGCGCAATTCATGCTCGATTTCCAGACGGGCACCAATGATTACGTCGAATGCATCACGCCGCTGCTGGTGCGCGACGAGGCGGTGTTCGGCACCGGGCAATTGCCCAAGTTCGCCGAAGACCTGTTCAAGACCACCGATGGCCGCTGGCTGATCCCGACCGCCGAAGTCAGCCTGACCAATTCGGTGCGCGAACAGATCCTGGCCGATGCAACGCTGCCTTTGCGGATGACCGCGCTGACCCCGTGCTTCCGCTCCGAAGCGGGCGCGGCGGGGCGCGACACGCGCGGATTCATCCGCCAGCACCAGTTCGAAAAGGTCGAGCTGGTGTCGATCACCCGGCCCGAAGATTCGGCCGCCGAGCACGAGCGGATGACGCTGTGTGCAGAGGCCGTGCTGCAGGCGCTCGAGCTGCCCTATCGCAAAGTGCGGCTGTGCACCGGCGACATGGGCGCGACCGCGCGGCTGACGTATGATCTCGAAGTGTGGTTGCCCGGGCAGAACGCCTATCGCGAGATATCGTCGTGTTCGAACTGCGGCGATTTTCAAGCGCGGCGGATGAACACGCGCTATCGGCCGGATGGCGCGAAAAACACCGAATTCGTCCATACGCTCAACGGGTCGGGCCTGGCGGTCGGGCGGACTTTGGTCGCGGTGCTGGAAAATTATCAGCACGCCGATGGCTCGGTCGATGTGCCGGCGGTGCTGGCGCCGTATGCCGGCGGGCTGACCCGGCTCGTTCCGGGCGCATGAACCTGCGGGTCTTGTGCCTCGCCCTGGTGGTGATGGCGCCGGTTGCGGCGCAGGCCCATGACTACGCCATCATCGCCTGGTCCTACAAAGTCGAACGCGGCGATACGGTCGCGGAAATCGCGGCACGCATGGGCGTGTCCCCCACCGAACTGGCACGCGCCAACGGCATCGACGCCGACGCGCGGCTGGCCCCGGGGACAATGCTGAAACGCCCCGACCCCAATATGCCGAGCGGCAAGCCACACGGCATCGCGCGTCCGCCGCGTCGCGTGGCGATTGCGCCGCCATCACCGCCGCCCCCGCCAATGCCGACGCCCCGCGCGCCATTCGTGCCCGCCCCGAAACAGCACTCGACCACCGGCACGCCGCATCTGATGTGGCCGACATCGGGCGCCGTGGTCAGCCAGTTCGCCGCCGATGTGCGCGGCCGGCCGAACAACGGGATCGACCTGGCCGCCTATTCCGGCATGATCGTGCGCGCTGCCGCCGCGGGTCGCGTGATCTTTGCCGGGACCGAGCCCGAACGCTATGGCCAGTTGATCGTGATCGACCACGGCGCCGGCTGGGCCACGGTCTATGCGTACCTGGGCAAAGTCGAAATCAAACAGGGCGCGATCGTGGCGAAAGGTACGCCGATCGCGCGGATCGGCACGAGTGGCGAGGCGAAGAAGCCGGCGCTGCATTTCGAACTACGCCACGACAATGTGCCGCGTGATCCCCTGCGCGCGCTGCCGATCAGGCTTTAGGCGGCGATCAGGCGCTTACGCGAGACCGTACAA
>Ga0302310_10000044_pt1 | contig 102780 bp, 88 predicted proteins | sample III_Palsa_N1_2_FD_200451 | JGI IMG/M metagenome (GOLD analysis project Ga0302310, IMG submission 200451) | Peat permafrost microbial communities from Stordalen Mire near Abisko, Sweden - III_Palsa_N1_2 | ecosystem: Environmental > Terrestrial > Soil > Palsa > Peat permafrost | place: Sweden...
ATGTAGGCCAGTACGCCCGCCTGCGCCAGGCGGCGTTCACCGATGCGCGGGACCAGGACCCGCACCAGCCCGCCCTGCATGATCACCGCCGCCAGCGCCGCACCGAACAGCGCAAAGCCGACGGTACGCGGACCCGCACCGAAGCGGTTCAGGGCCCAGATCGCGAAAATCGACTCCAGAATGCCCTGCGCCGTGGTGACCAGCAGCGCGGCCGAAGCGACCAGCAGCAGCCCGGGTCGCTGCCGCAGCAGCGCGAGTGGACCTTGGTGCAAACTCGGTGTCGGCGCAGCTTCCGTCTGACGCCCGCGACTCTCCGGCAGCCGGAACTTCACCAGCGCCAGCGCGAACAGACTCAAGCTCGCCGAAGCCACCGCCGGCCAGTGGAAATTCGCGCTCTGCGCCTGGTTGCCCGCCAGGACACCGCCGATCGGCATTCCCAGCATGAAGCCGATACCGATGGCCGCGCCCACCATGCCCATCGACTTCGCCCGCGTCGCGGGCGAACTCACATCCGAGGCATAGGCAAAGGCGGCGGCCAGATTGCCCGCCATGAAGCCCGCCAGCATGCGTGCCGCCAGCAACATCCACAAGCTGTCGGCGAACCCCAATATCACATACGACAGGCACGCCCCGAGGAGGCTGCTCATGAGGATCGGCCGCCGACCATAACGATCGCTCAGCCGTCCCCATACGGGTGCGGCAAGCAGCTGGCACAGGGAGTAGCTGCCGAGGATGGCCGTGGTCACGCTGGGGCCCGCCCCGAATCGATGCGCCATGTACGGCACCAGGGGAATCAGCACGCCAAAGCCCAGCACGTCGATCATCGACACCACGAACAGGGCACGCAGCGAAGGCGCCCGGGCGGGCGCTGGAATTTGCATTGCTGAACTCATCGTACGGGGCCACACCATACCGGGCTGCCCTTGGACAGCGCCAGCTCGTGCGTCGTTCCGGCCGGCCACTCCTCCCGATTATGGGTGGCAATGACCACGGTGGTCCCCGCGGCGATGAGCTCCTCCAGATGGCGCATCAGGGCAATACGGGTCGATGCATCCACCCCGGAGTACGGCTCATCCAGCAGTAGCAGCGGCGGCGTGCCTGCCCAGGCGCGCGCGAACAGCACACGCCGCATCTGCCCATATGAAAGCTCCTCGAGGCGCCGGTCCGCAAGTGCGTCCATGCCGAAGAAGCGCAGTGCGGCGCGCGCCGCCGCGCGGTCGGCAGTGCTGGGCGCGGCCACCAGGCCGATGCTCGCATGGAGTCCGGACTGCACCACTGCGGCGACGGTCAGCCCGCGTGGCTGATCGGCCTGCAGGTGCGGCGCGACCAGTCCCACCCGGAGCTTGAATATCTCCAGCGGCACCCCCGGGACGATGCCGGCGCGCTCGATGCGACCGCCCGCAGCCACGCCGTGATCGCCATAGAGCGTGCGGATGAAAGTCGATTTGCCCGAGCCATTGTGCCCGTGCACCACCCAGCACTCGCCCTGATGCACCGTCAGCGTGATGCCGCTGAGTGCGCGATGCTCATCCAGGTAGACGTCCGCGTGGTCGAGGCGTACCAGCATGCGCGGCCGCGTGGCGCCGCGCCGCGCAGTGCCTTTGCGCCGCTTTCCGGCGCGATCCGTGGCCGCCGCGAGCGGCAGGCCCGCGGCGCGGGCGAACCACTTGGCGAGCATCGCCCGGGCGATCGGGCCGCGATAGGCAATGCGGCCCGCTTCCAGGATCAGCGCATGGGTGGCGCTCGCCGGCACGTCCTGCGGGCGATGCACGGACAGGATCCACGGCAGCCGTGAACGGCGCATGGCGGCAAGGAACCGCAGTGCGTTCGCGTGTCGCGCGGCATCCAGTCCGTTCAGCAGTTCATCCATCAGCAGCAGTCGCGGCCGGCTCGCCAGGGCACGCGCCAGCAGCACCAGCCGCCGCTCGCCATAGGACAGCGTCAGAAAGCGCCGCGCCAGGAGCGCCGTGATTTCCAGACGGCGCGCGAGTGCGCCGATGGTGCGCCGGTCGGCGTCGCTGAGATCCTGCAACGGAATGTCGGTGCGATGGATGCCGGTACCGATGATCTGCTCCACGGTATGGTTCCAGCCGTAGCGCTCGTAACGATCCTGGCGTTCCGGACCGACATAGGCGATTTCATCCTGTGCTTCGTAGGGACTGGTGCGCAGCTGTGCGCCCCAGCGGTAGCGGCGCAGCGGGCGCAGTTCCGGGGCGGGCCAGACGGCGCCCGCGATGAGCTTCAACAGCTGAGTCTTGCCGGCACCGTTGGCGCCGACGAGCACCCAGTGCTGGCCGGGCCGGATGTGCCAGTCGATGGCGCGCAGGACCGTTCGGTCCCCGCGCGACACGTGGATCCGTTGCAGACGGACTTCGAGATAGGCTTTCACGGCGCGCACATTGGACCGAACAGGCGCACGTGGCAAGATGCTGCATATGCCGATCAATTCCGGTACGGAGAAGTCCTGTGACCTGCTGGTGGTGGGCGGCGGCATCAATGGCTGCGGCATCGCGCGTGATGCGGCCGGTCGCGGATTATCGGTCATGCTGTGCGAACAGGACGACCTGGCCGCGCATACCTCGTCGGCCAGCACCAAGCTCATCCATGGTGGCCTGCGCTACCTCGAGCAGTGGCATTTCAAGCTGGTCCGCAAGGCACTGCAGGAGCGCGAGGTGCTGCTGGCGAGCGCCCCGCACCTGATCCGCCCGCTGCGTTTCGTGATGCCGCACGACGCGCACCTGCGCCCGATGTTTGAAATCCGCGCCGGGCTGTTCCTGTACGACCACCTCGCGCCGCGCAAACGGCTCGCCGCCTCGAAGTCACTGGATCTGCACCGCCATCCGGCCGGATCCGCACTGGATCCGCGCTTTCGCAAAGGGTTCATCTACTCCGACGCCTGGACCGACGATGCGCGGCTGGTGGCCCTGAACGCCCGCGACGCCGCCGAACATGGCGCGACCGTGCTGACGCGCGTGCGCTGCGAACACGCAGAGCGTCGGGCCGATGGCTGGCGGATCAGCCTCATTCCCACCGCCGGCGGCGGAGCGGCCGCGACGGTGCACGCCCGCGCCCTGGTCAATGCCGCGGGTCCGTGGGTTGCAACGTTCCTGCACGAGCGCACCAGCCTGAGTGCCCACCGCACCGTACGACTGATCAAGGGCAGCCACATCATCGTGCCGCAGATCTTCCGGCATCGCTTTGCCTACATTTTCCAGAACACCGATCGTCGCGTCGTGTTCGCAATGCCGTACGAGCGGGAATTCACCTTGATCGGCACGACCGACGTGGAATACCACGGCCAGCCGCAGGACCTGCAAATCAGCGCGCCCGAGGTCGACTATCTGTGCGCCACCGTGAATCGCTATTTCACCCGGCAGATCAGCGCGCGCGATGTGGTCCACAGCTTCGCCGGAGTGCGGCCGCTGCTGGAGGATGAGTCGGCGGACCCGGCCAAAGTCACGCGCGACTACGCGCTGGAGCTCGACACCCAAGGGGCGCCGATCCTGAATGTCTTTGGCGGCAAGATCACCACTTTCCGGCGTCTTTCCGAAGAGGCTGTCGACCGGCTGTGCGAAGTGCTGAAGATCGAAGCGGCGCCCTGGACACAGCTTGCCGTGCTGCCGGGCGGGGATCTGCCGGGTGCGAGCCTGGCGGTATTCCTGCGCGCCCTGGCGCGGCGGTTCCCGTGGCTGCCGACCGCGGTGCGTGAACGCTATGCCCGTGCCTACGGCACGCGGATCGACAAACTGATCGGGGCAGCGCGCAACTTGCCGATGATGGGTGAGGAAGTGTTGCCTGGCCTGTATGAACGCGAGATCGATTACCTGTGCGGCTATGAATGGGCACTCACCGCCCGCGATATTCTCTGGCGCCGAAGCAAGCTCGGACTGCATCTGCCACCGGCCAGCGAGGCGGCACTCGACGCCTGGCTCGCCGGCCGGGGACTGGGGTGAGCGGGCACCGTTACGTGCTTGCGATCGACCAGGGCACGACCAGCTCGCGCGCCATCGTGTTCGATCAGACACGCGCCATCGCGGGTCTCGGCCAGCGCGAACATCCGCAGGCCTATCCCCACCCCGGGTGGGTCGAGCACGACCCCGCGCTGATCTGGGCCACGCAGCGTGCGACCATCACCGAAGCGCTCGCCGAGGCCCGCATCACTGCCCGTGACCTCGCAGCAATCGGCATCACCAATCAGCGCGAGACCACCCTCGTGTGGGACCGCCACAGCGGGCAACCGGCAGGTCCCGCCATCGTCTGGCAGGATCGACGCACGGCCGAGCGTTGTGCCGCGCTGCTCGCGGCAGGTCGCGGGCCCCTGATCAGTGCGCGCACCGGGCTGCTGCCCGACAGCTATTTTTCCGCCACCAAACTGGAGTGGCTGCTGCAGCATGTGCCGGGTGCGCGTGCCCGTGCCGCGCGCGGCGACCTGGCCTTCGGCACCATCGACAGCTGGCTGATCTGGAACCTGACCGGGGGCCGCGCCCATGTCACCGACATCAGCAACGCCAGCCGCACGATGCTCTTCAATATCCACACCGGCGACTGGGACGATGAGCTGCTGGCATTGTTTGATATACCGCGCTCCTGCCTGCCACGGGTGTTGCCGTGCTCCTTCTCACCCGCCGATGAAAAACTGGTAGCGGACCTGGACGGCACTCCGGTGCCCATCACCGGCATCGCCGGCGACCAGCAGGCTGCGTTGTTCGGGCAGGCCTGCCTCAATCCGGGGATGGCAAAGAACACCTACGGCACCGGCTGCTTCCTGCTGATGAACACCGGATCGGCGGTCATGCAATCCGCCCACCATCTGCTCGCCACGGTCGCCTGGCGGCTGGGATCCGGCGTGACGCAATACGCGCTCGAAGGCAGCGTCTTCGTCGGCGGCGCCGCCGTGCAATGGCTGCGCGACGGGCTTGGCGTGATAGCCGATTCAGGGGACGTGGAAGCGCTGGCACTTACGGTCCCGGACTGCGACGGGGTGCATTTCGTGCCGGCCTTCACCGGCCTGGGTGCGCCCTACTGGGATCCGCAGACCCGCGGGGCACTGGTGGGGCTGACACGCGGGACCACAGCGGCGCACATCGCACGGGCCGCGCTCGAAGCGATCGCGTTTCAAAGCACGGATGTGCTCAACGCCATGCAGGCTGATTCGGGGCACGGCGTGCGCGAATTGCGGGTCGATGGCGGCGGCAGCCGCAATGCCCTTCTGATGCAGTTTCAGGCCGACCTGCTCGGTGCACCGGTCGTATGTGCGCAGCAGACCGAAAGCACGGCCCTGGGCGCTGCCGCCCTGGCTGCGGTCGGCGTGGGCTTGTGGTCGCAGGTGCAGGTTGCGGCGGACTGGCAGGCCGGCCCGACCTATCTGCCGCACATGAGCCGCGATGCGGCGGCATCGAAGTTACAGCGCTGGGCCCTCGCGGTCGCGAGTGCGCGCAGCTTTCAGTGATGGGTCCGCCCGGAATCGGGGCTGTCGAGCACCACGGTTTCCTCCAGTACCCCGGGTCCGGGTGCATCCTGGTGCGGGTCATCCGGGGCCGGCTCGATACGCACGCAGTTGCGGCCGGAGCGCTTGGCCGCATACAGCGCCGTGTCGGCGCGCGCCAGCACGATTCCCAGATCGTCCGCACCGGGCCGCGATACCGTCAGTCCGACACTGGTGGTGACGCCGCCATGTCCGGGAATCACGGCACGGGTGTTGATGTCCGCCACGCTCTGGCGCAGACCTTCGGCAAACCTGCGTGCGCCGGCAAGGTCTGCATCCGGCAGAACGATCAGGAACTCCTCGCCGCCGAGCCGGCCGAAGAACGCCGGCGCCGGCACCACGCTGCGTACCGCCTCGGCCACCAGCTTCAGCACTTCATCGCCCGCCGCGTGGCCGTGCTGATCATTGACGCGCTTGAAGAAATCGATGTCCATGATGAGGATCGCGCAGGGCGCCGGTTCGGGGCCCCTGAGTAATTCACTCAATCGCGCGAGCACCGCGCGGCGGTTTGGAGACTTGGTCAGTTCGTCAGTCATCGCCAGACTCCCCATGCGTCGTGCCCGTCCCCGATTGAGGATGACGAGCCAGATCAGCACCGCGGCCAGGGCCATGCCCAGACCGATCACCACGCCCTGCAGCTGCCGCACGCGGCGGGACTGCGCGAGCGCAATATTGGTGGCATTGTTCATGCGCAGCAGCGCGCGATTCTCCTGCTCCTGCGCAGCGGTATCGTATTGGACCTTCAGGATCGCGAAGCGCTGGTCAAGGTGGCGCGACAGCAGCTGCTCCTGCTGCCGTGCTGCCTCGGCCTCATCGGCGTAGGCCGCGCGCCATTCGCCCATGTCGGCCTCGACACCGGCCAGTTCACTGTCTGCGTCCACCAGTTCCGACGCGGACAGTGCGGACTTGAAGACCACGCGCGCCTGCTGCAGAACGACCGCGCTCTCGAGAAGCCGCCCCGCACTATGCAGCGCCCGTCCCTTCTCAAGGTTGATCTGCGCGCCAAGGCGCGCATCCGGCGTGTCCCGCTGCAGCACGGCAGCGCGGGCGAGCTCCGTCAACGCCCCCGCGGTGTCATGCCGCGCATCTTTCACGGCGGCCAGGCCGCGCAGGGCGTAGGCCTCAACGCGCGGGTACTTGAGCCTCTGGGCCAGCTCGAGCGCCTGGCTGAAATCGGCTTCAGCGAGGTTCCACTGCCGGGAGTCCTCGTAGGAGCGTGCGAGGTTATGCAGCGTGACCGCCTCCTCGCGCACCATGCCGGCCTGGCGCTGCATGCGCAGCACCTCGGCATACAGATGCGCGGCTTCGGCGTGATCACCCATGCGGCTGTAGAGCGTGGCGATGCTGTCACGGCAGGACAGCGCATCGTACTGGCGGCCGAGCCGGTCATAAAGGACCTGTGAGCGGCGCAGATCGATCAGGCCCGCAGCATATTCACCCTGCAGACCCAGGAGATAGCCGCGCGCATACAACGCCGCGGCGAGCTTGGTGTCATCGCGAGTCGTCGTCGCCGCAGCCACGGCCAGCGTATAGAGTCGCAATGCCTCGGCATTGTCACCGGCAGTCTCCCGCGTTTCACCCTGACAGGTCAGCACGCCGGCGCGCAGGCCCGCATCATGCGCCTGGGGCAACAGTTCCAGCGAGCGCTGCGCCTGGTCCTCGGCGGCGTGCAGATTGCGCTCCGAGTCGTACTCGCACAGGATCAGTCGCGTGCGGATTTCCAGATCCGCATTCGGGCTGCGCTGCAGCGCATCGAGCGCCGCGCGGGCATCATGGTTCTGCGCCTCAGGATCCGTGAAACCTTCCTGCTCGGCGCGTTCGATCAGCTGGCGGATATCCGGCGTTGCCGCAGTCGCCTGGATCGCGGGCCACAGCGAAACGCCAATCAGCAGCAACGTTGCATATTCTGCCGCTCTCACGCCACGACCTCAGCCTTGCAGAAATCCGGACGCGCATTATCCAGTATCACCGCCCCGGCAGTGCGGCTGAATTGCCCGGACGGTCACAATTCGTACCGGCGCGACGCGCCGTCATATGTCGCGTTCAGACGGTCAGGTGCTTGTGCACCAGGTCATCGGTCAGCTCACTGATGGCCCCGGAGACCATTAGGCGACCCTTGTCCAACATGTGGAATTGATCCGCAACCCGCCGTGCAATAGGGAGTTTTTGCTCCACCAGCAATACTGTCAGGCCGGCCTTGCGCAGGTTGATGATGACATCGCCGATTTCGTGAACAATGTTCGGCTGGATGCCCTCGGTCGGCTCGTCCAGGATCAGCATCGTCGGCTCGATGACCAGTGCCCGCCCGATCGCCAGCTGCTGCTGCTGCCCGCCGGAGAGGTCCCCGCCGCGCCGATGTAACATCTTCTTGAGCACGGGGAACATGTCATATATGTGCTCCGGCACCACTTTCTTCCGGTCGGCGCGGGCCGGAAGGCCGACTTTCAGATTCTCCTCGACCGTTAGTTGGGAAAAGATCTCCCGCCCCTGCGGCACAAAACCTATCCCCAGGCGCGCACGGCTGTGGACGGGCAGCGGCCGGATGTTCTCGCCCTTGAAGATCACCTCTCCGCTCGCCAACGGCAAAAGACCCATGATGCATTTCAGCAGCGTGGTCTTGCCCATGCCGTTGCGGCCCATGAGACAGGTGCAGGAACCCTTCGGCACGGCGAGACTCAGGTCCCACAACGTATGGCTGCCGCCGTAGTACTGGTTCAGATTCGTAATGTTGAGCATTCGGCTGTCACTCGCCCAAATAGACTTCGACGACTTTCTGGTTTGCCTGAACCTCGTCCATGGTGCCCTCGGCCAGCACATGGCCTTCGTGCAGCACGGTCACCGTGCGCGCAATCGAGCGGACGAAATTCATGTCGTGCTCCACCACCACCACCGAGTGCTTACCGGCGAGCGAGAGCAGCAGCTCTGCCGTACGTTCGGTTTCCTGGGGCGTCATTCCGGCCACCGGTTCATCCACCAGCAGCAGCCGGGGGTCCTGCATCAGCAGCATCCCGATCTCCAGCCACTGCTTTTGTCCATGTGACAGGGCACCCGCGCGCTCGAACCGGCGTGCACTGAGTCCGATCACTTCGAGCACGTTATCAAGATGGTCCCGTTGTTCACCGGTCAGTCGCGCGACCAGCGCCAGCCAGACCGCCTTGTCACCGGCCATCGCCAGCTCCAGGTTTTCGAACACCGAGTGATGTTCGAATACCGTGGGCTTCTGGAACTTGCGGCCGATGCCGGCCTGCGCGATTTCCGGTTCGGTGTGCGCCAGCAGATCGATGCTCTGGCCAAACCATGCCGAGCCGCCATCCGGTCGTGTCTTGCCGGTGATGACATCCATCATGGTGGTCTTGCCCGCACCATTCGGACCGATGATGCAGCGTAACTCGCCCGCCTGGACGTAGAGGGTCAGGTCGTTGAGCGCCTTGAAGCCGTCGAAACTGACGGTGATCTCTTCCAGATACAGGATGACCCCGTGCGAGGCGTCGGGTCCGGCGGCCAGCACATCCTCCGGCGCAATGACCAGGGGCCGCGGCGGCTTGGCACTTCGGGAACGACCGCTCAGGCGTTGCAGGCTGCTGCGCATGTTCATGGCTGCTCTCCGGCGCTCATGCCACGCCCGCCGCAGGTCGCTGCGGACGGCGCTTCAGCTGCGCCGCCAATCCCATCACGCCCTTCGGCAGGAACAGCGTCACGAGCACGAACATCGCTCCGAGTGCATACAGCCATAGTTCGGGGAAAGCGCTGGTGAAGTAGGTCTGAGCGAGATTCACCAGCAGGGCGCCGACCACCGCGCCGTAGAGCGTGCCACGCCCGCCGACCGCCACCCAGATCACCACTTCGATCGAATTCACCGGCTGGAACTCGCTCGGATTGATGATGCCGACCTGCGGTACGTAGAGGCTGCCGGCAATTCCCGCCAGCACCGCGGAGAAGACGAACACCCACAGCTTGTACGACTCAACGCGAAAGCCAATGAACCGCGCCCGGCTCTCGGCGTCGCGGATGGCCTTGATCACCCGACCGGCGCGCGAGGACACGATGTAGCTGCACACCACGTAGGCGAGCCCGAGCGCCACCGCCGTGATGAGGAACAGCGTCAGATGCGTGGCATCGCGCGTCAGGTCAAACCCTAGGATGTCCTTGAAGTCGGTGAAGCCGTTGTTGCCGCCGAATCCCATGTCATTGCGGAAGAAGGCCAGCATCAGGGCGTAGGTGAGGGCCTGGGTGATGATGGACAGGTAGACCCCCGTGACCCGCGAGCGGAACGCGAGCCAGCCGAACACCAGCGCCAGGAGTCCCGGAACGATCATCACCATTGACGCGGCGAACCAGAACATGTTGAAGCCGTGCCAGTACCAGGGCAGCGTCTTCCAGTTGAGGAACACCATGAAGTCCGGCAATACCGGGTCACCGTAGACCCCACGCGTTCCAATTTCGCGCATCAGGTACATGCCCATTGCGTAGCCACCCAGCGCGAAGAACGCCGAATGACCGAGGCTCAGGATGCCGCAGTAACCCCAGATCAGATCCACCGCCATGGCGAGCATGGCGTAGCACATGTATTTGCCGAGCAGGCCGACGGTGTAGGTGGACAGGTGCAGTACCGAAGAAGCTGGTACTGCTGTGTTGAGCAGCAGTACCAGAATTGCCAGCGTCGCCAACACCAGGAGAAACGTCTTGCCGTGCCGATCAAGCCCGGACAACAGCAGCATGGGGCGCGATGAATCCAACATCACGCCTCCGCCGCCCGGCCCTTCTGCGGGAAGATGCCCCGCGGACGGCGCTGGATGAAGAGAATCAGGGCGACCAGCACGATGATCTTGCCCAGTACCGCGCCGGCATACGGCTCCAGGAGCTTGTTGATGATCCCCAGGGACATCCCGCCGATCATCGTGCCCCAAAGATTGCCAACCCCGCCGAAGACCACGACCATGAAGGAGTCCACGATGTAGGACTGGCCGAGGTTGGGGCCGACATTGGTCAGCTGACTCAACGCCACGCCCGCAATGCCGGCGATGCCGGAGCCTAGGCCGAATGTCATGGCATCCACCCACTGGCTGCGGATACCCATCGCACGCGCCATGGCGCGATTCTGTGCCACCGCGCGTACCTCCAGTCCCAGCCGCGTGCGCTTCAGGACCATCAGCAGCGCGCCGAACACGACCAGCGTGAAGAGCACGATCACCAGCCGGTTGTAGGTGATCGAAAGCGCGCCGTTGATCTGCCACAGGCCCGACATCCAGCTGGGGCTTTCGACCGGTCGGTTGTTGGCGGTGAACACATCGCGTGCCGCCTGCTGCAGGATCAGGCTTACCCCGAAGGTCGCCAGCAGCGTTTCCAGGGGCCGGCCGTAGAGGAAGCGCACGACGCCGCGCTCGATGAGCACTCCGACGGCGCCGGAGACCAGGAAGGCCGCGGGCACGGCGATGACCGTGGAGGCGCCGGGATGGCCCGGCATGATCAGCTGCATGACGTAGACCGTGTAGGCGCCGAGCATCATGAGTTCACCATGCGCCATGTTGATGACCCCCATCACGCCGAAGGTGATGGCGAGGCCGATGGCCGACAGCACCAGCACCGAGCCCAGGCTGAAGCCGAAGAACAATGTCTCGATGGCGCCGTAGAAACTGCGCCAGCTCTCGATGCGGGTCATGGCCTTGGCTGCCGCGCCCCGCACCGCGGGATCCGCATCCGAGGCAGGATCCGCCAGCGATACCAGTCGGTTATAGACATCCGGATTCAGGCTGCCGGACAGCGCCTGGATCGCCGCCAGACGTCGCTGCGCCGGCAGGCTGTCGTCCAGGTCGCCCATCGCCAGGCCCTCCTGGATCAGGCGGCGCACGCCGGAATCCTTCTCGCGCCCCAGCTGCGCCTGGAGGATCGGCGCCGTCGTGTCATCGATGGAGCGCAACATTTCGGTGACTGCGGCGCCACGCACCGCAGCATCGGGACTGCTCAGATCAAACTGCGCCAGCGCAGCGCGCAACGCCTTGCGCAGGTGATTGTTCATCCCCACCGTGTCGAAATCGTCAGTTGAGCCGGTGCCGGCGGACTTGCCGGACAACGGATCAGTGAGCGCATACCCCGCCGGGTCGTCGCTGACGATGAAAACCTTCTTGTCGCTTTCGCGTACTGCCAGGTGCCCATCCAGCATGGCCTGTAGCAGTTCCCGCGAACCGTTCGGATGGGCCAACGCGAGGCCCTGGATGATGGCGCTCTTGTCCTCGAAACTCGCCGCCGGCAACTGGTTCAGTGCCGTCGGCAGATCCATTCCAGCCGCCGATACAAGGCGTATGCCGAATGCGCAAACCAGAGCCAGACAAAAACCCAGCGCCCTGCCGGCGGCCCTGCCATTGGTGATGCTCATTCGATTGGCTCCCATACACGCGGACGCCGCCCGGCGGCGGCGAGTCTGGCGGCCGGTTTTCGCAGCCGGCCGCCAGCAGTTTCAACTCACACCCAACACTCGTTGTCCTGATCGCTTACTTCAGGTTCTGACCCGAACACACCTTGGTGATGGTGTTGTAGTTACCGCACTTGAGGGTGACCCAGTCGGCAACCACGCCCTTGTCCGAGGGCAGATAGCGCGACCAGGCTTCGCCGGGTACCACGGTCGGCGTCTTCCAGACCACGTCGAACTGGCCATCCGCGCGGATCTCACCTACGTAGACCGGCTTGGTGATGTGATGGTTCGGCAGTACCTTGGCGATACCACCGGTCAGATTGGGCGTCTGCATCCCCGGCAGGGCGGCAATCACGGTCTCAGGATCGGCCGTCCCGGCCTTCTCCACCGCTTTGACCCAAAGACTGAAACCGATGACGGTCGCTTCCATGGGATCATTGAACGTCCGCTTCGGGTTCTTGATGAAGGTGTGCCAGCGCTTGATCCACTCCTTGTTCAGCGGGGTATCGATGCTCATGAAGTAGTTCCACGCTGCCAGATGCCCGACCAGGGGTTTGGCATCAAGACCTGCGAGTTCCTCTTCACCCACCGAGAAGGCCATCACGGGAATGTCCTCGGCCGAGATCTTCTGGTTGCCCAGCTCCTTGTAGAACGGCACGTTGGCATCACCGTTGATGGTCGAAACCACCGCCGTCTTCTTGCCGGTCGAACCGAAGGCCTTGATCTTGCTGACTTCTGTGTTCCAGTCGGAGAATCCAAACGGCGTATAGTTGACAATGATGTCGGAATCGGCGACACCCTTGAACTTCAGGTAGGCCGCAAGAATCTTGTTGGTGGTGCGCGGATAGACGTAGTCGGTGCCTTCGAGCACCCAGCGCTTCACACCCACTTCCTTCATCAGGTAGTCGACCGCGGGAATTGCCTGCTGGTTCGGGGCGGCACCGGTATAGATGACGTTTTTGGAAGACTCTTCGCCCTCGTACTGCACGGGGTAGAAGAGCAGACCGTTGTCCTTCTCGAACACCGGCAGCACCGACTTGCGGGACACCGAGGTCCAGCAGCCGAATACTACGGAGACCTTGTCCTTCTCCAGCAGCTGCGCGGCCTTCTCCGCGAACAGCGGCCAGTTCGAGGCCGGGTCGACGACCACCGGCTCGAGCTTCTTGCCAAGCACGCCGCCCTTCTTGTTCTGTTCATCGATGAGCATCAGGACCGTGTCCTTCAGCGTGGTTTCGCTGATGGCCATGGTGCCCGACAGCGAATGCAGTACACCGACCTTGATGGTGTCGGCGGCCTGCGCCAGGGTCGCGACCGCCGCCAGTGCGACACCTACCGCGACCGGTAGCGCTCGCGCCAGCGGGCGGCGGATGTTGGTGATTTTCATGCGAGTCTTCCTCTCTTTGGAGATGGCGATATTTTTGAATGGGGCGGTGTTACATCTGCAGTTGCAGCCCGATACCGAACAGCCGGTAGCTGTTCAATCCGGCGAAGTTGTTCGTGTCGAACTGCACCTTGTTGTAGAACAGGCTGACGCGGGCGTTGAACTCCTTGATGACGTAGCCGATCTCGGCGATGTCAGTCTTCTGCCCCACCGACCCCAGGTAGATGCCCGCCGCGTCATCAAAGTCGTAGGTCGTCTTCGCGTACTTGGCGAGGATCTCGAACTTGCCGATGCCGATGACCTGCGGGAACAGGTAGCTGATGAGGCCGAAACCACCGTCACTCTTATTGCCGGTATAGCCGCCGAACTCGTACTTGGCGTATTCACCCTGCACGCTGATCATGCCCGCATCCCCGAGCTTCTTCTCCATCAGGAAGTCCACGTCATAGGCGTTCTTTTTGGCCAACTGCTGCGCAGCGACGCCCAGCGCGAGGACGTCCTTGTCGCCGTAGTAGGTGCCGTTGATGTAGTAGCCCTTCTCAGGATCCCAGAGGTCCACCTGCAGGCGCTCGGCCCAGACGATATTCGCGGTGCCGAATGTGGAAGGAATCGAAAACGCGCCGCCGTTGACGCTGAGCATATCGTTGAAGAACTGGCCCCAGTACGCGATGCCGTCGTCACGGCCGACCGCCACACTGGCGTAGCCATCCTGGACGCCGTCGATGTAGCTGGACCACTCGTTGGCGTAGTAAGGACCATGGAGGTTGGCGCGATCGGACGGCGGCAGGAAGCGCCCCGCCCAGATGTTCAACTCATCGCTGAACTCGAAGCGCGCGATGGCATCCAGCACTTCGACCTTGTTGGCATCACTGCCACCGGTATCTCCGGTGTACTCGGTGTTGAAGGTGAACTTGATGTTGTTGGTGACCGACCCGCTGACGTATAGACGCACGCTGTCCAGGTCGAAATCATCGGTTGACTTGGCGCCATCCACCTTCTCGTCCGCGAAGCTGGTGCGCATCCCCGCCCCGACACTGATCGGCGGCAAACTGTCATCAGCCAGAACGGCCGACGCGGCGGTCAGTGCCGTCATTCCCAGCACCGCCGCGACGGTGAGCCGCGCCGCTGCGCCGCCGCGCACTGCACCCGGCTGGTGCGGCGCGCTCGACTGAGCGCTAACATTGGTGCGAAGCATCGCCCGCACGGTACTTTTGGACGTTGTCCTGTTCATCTGTGGCTCCCCGAAGTAACTTTTCGTGTCTCTGCGGGACTACGCTATGGAACCGTGGCCCAATGGGGTACGGGGCATTTGACGTAGACACATGGGCTGTTTGACGTAGAGGCCACGGATGGCGGACGTGACAACATCGATGAAAGGCTGGAAAGAACTGTGAGAGCGGCGTTGCGGCAGCAGCGGGCTGACGGCGCCGCCATCCTGAGCATCGCCTGCGACGATGTCGGCTGCAGCCGGCTGCGCGACCTGTATCAGCGTGCGCCGTGTCGGTTGCTGTTTCCGGACGTTGAACGCGAGGAGCCGTTGCAGGCCGTGCTGCTGACGACGACCGGCGGCCTGACGGGCGGTGATCGCACCAGTGTTGCGTTCAATGTCGGAACCGCTGCCCGCGCCATGCTGACCACCCAGGCGGCCGAGAAACTGTACCGGGCTTTGCCGACGGAGTCCGCCGTCGTGTGCACGCTGTCGCTGACCGCCGCCGCCGGCTCCTGGGCTGAATGGCTTGCGCAGGAAACCATACTGTTCAATGGCGCGCGGCTGCGGCGCTCGTTTTCCGCGGACCTCGAGGCCGGCTCGCGTATGCTTGCCGTGGAGAGCGTTGTGTTCGGGCGAAAAGCGATGGGCGAGGAATTCCAGGTGGGCATGCTGCATGACTCCTGGCGCATCCGGCGCGCGGGCCGGCTGGTGTGGGCAGATGCCATGCGACTCGAGGGTGACATCGCCGCACTGCGTCGCGCGCCGTTCGGTTTTGGTGACGCCAGCGCCTGCACGACGATCCTCTACGCCGGCGAGGATGCAGGTACATTGCTTGAACCCGTGCGCGCACTGCTCGAAGGCGCCACGGATGAGTGCGGTGTAACACTGATGGATGAGCTGTTGATCATCCGGATGCTCGACGGCGATGTGCCCCGGTTGCGTTCGCGCGTGATCAGCGTCGCAGGGTTCATCCGGCACGCGGCCGGCGGTTTCTCGCGCACGCTGCCCAGAGTCTGGCACTGCTGACCTTCATCGAGGGACAACCATGAATCTGACACCCAGGGAAAAGGACAAACTGCTGGTCGCCATGGCCGCGATGGTTGCGCGCCGGCGACTGGAACGTGGCGTCAAGCTGAACCATCCCGAAGCGATGGCGCTGATTGCCGATACGGTCGTGGAAGGCGCGCGCGACGGGCGCACGGTCGCGCAGCTCATGCATTCCGGGGCACAGGTCCTCACCCGCGACCAGGTGATGGAGGGCGTTCCGGAAATGATTCACGAGATCCAGGTCGAAGCCACGTTCCCCGACGGCACCAAGCTCGTCACCGTCCATCAACCCATCAGGTGAAGTCATGATTCCCGGAGAAGTCATCACCGCGGACGGCGACCTCATCCTGAATGAGGGCCGCCGCACCATCACGCTCGTCGTGGCCAACAGCGGTGACCGCCCCGTGCAGGTCGGCAGCCACTATCACTTCGCCGAAGTGAATCCGGCGCTGCTGTTCGATCGCGCGCAGGCGCGCGGCATGCGGCTGGATATTCCTTCCGGTACCGCGATGCGCTTTGAGCCCGGGCAGCAGCGCGAGGTGCAGCTGGTGGACTATGCCGGCGCACGCACCGTGATCGGCTTTCGCGCCGAGGTCATGGGACCTTTGGAGGTTTGAAGTCATGGCCTACTCGATCACTCGCCGCGCCTACGCCACCATGTACGGTCCCACTGTCGGGGACCGCATCCGCCTGGCCGACACCGAACTCTTCATCACGGTCGAGGCGGATCGGACGCTCTACGGCGAGGAGGTGAAGTTCGGCGGCGGCAAGGTAATCCGTGATGGCATGGGTCAGTCGCAGGTCAGCCGGGCCGCCGGCGCCGTGGACACCGTCATCACGAATGCGGTGATCCTCGACCACTGGGGCATCATCAAGGCGGATATCGGCATCCGCGATGGCCGTATCAGCCGCATCGGCAAGGCCGGCAATCCGGACGTGCAACCGGGGGTCGACATCATCGTGGGTCCGGGCACCGAGGTCATTGCCGCCGAAGGCAAGATCGTCACGGCCGGCGGCATCGACGCCCACATTCACTTCATCTGCCCCCAACAGGTCGAGCATGCCCTGTTCGCCGGCATCACCACCATGCTGGGCGGCGGCACCGGTCCCGCCCATGGCACACTGGCCACGACCTGCACGCCCGGTCCCTGGCATCTCGCGCAGATGCTGCAGGCCACCGACCATCTGCCCATGAACATCGGGCTGTTCGGCAAGGGCAATGCCAGTCAGCCGCAGGCGCTGGTGGAAATGGTGCGTGCGGGCGCCTGTGGACTGAAACTGCACGAGGACTGGGGCACCACACCGGCGGCCATCGACTGCTGCCTGTCGGTGGCCGATGCCCTGGATGTCCAGGTCACGCTGCACACCGATACGCTCAACGAATCCGGATTCGTCGAGAGCACCATCGCCGCCTTCAAGGGCCGCACCATCCATGCATTCCACACCGAAGGGGCCGGCGGCGGACATGCGCCCGACATCATCCGCGTGTGCGGTTTGCCGAATGTACTGCCCTCGAGCACCAATCCCACCCGTCCCTACACCGTGAACACGCTGGACGAGCACCTGGACATGCTGATGGTGTGTCATCACCTGGATTCACGCATCGCCGAGGACGTGGCCTTCGCCGAGAGCCGGATCCGCAAGGAGACCATCGCCGCGGAGGACATCCTGCAGGATCTCGGCGCCTTCTCCATGATGAGTTCGGACAGCCAGGCCATGGGCCGGATCGGTGAAACCATCATTCGCTGCTGGCAGACGGCAGACAAGATGAAACGGCAGCGCGGCGCACTCGGCAGCGATACCGCGACCAGCGATAACTTCCGGGCGCGCCGCTACATCGCCAAGTACACCATCAACCCGGCGATCGCCCATGGCATCTCCCAACACGTCGGTTCGGTCGAAGCGGGCAAGCTCGCGGACCTGGTGCTGTGGTCACCGGCATTCTTTGCCGCAAAACCGGAGCTGATCCTCAAGGGCGGCATGATTGCCGCCGCCCCCATGGGCGACCCGAACGCCAGCATCCCGACACCGCAACCCGTGCACTACCGGCCGATGTTCGGCGGTATCGGGCGCGGCGCCTCCAACAGTTCGCTCACCTTCGTCAGCGGCGCGTTCGCGGAGGCGGCCGGCCCGCAACGGCTGGGACTCGCGCGCCCCGCAGTGGCCGTGAGCCGGACGCGCTCCATCGGCAAGGCCGACATGGTGCTCAACAGCGCCATGCCGCACATCGAGGTGGATGCGGAAACCTACGAAGTGCGCGCCGATGGCGTGCTGCTGACCTGCGAACCGGCGCAGGTGCTGCCGCTGGCGCAGCGCTATTTCCTTTACTGATGATCAGGGCGACACAGGTGCTCAAAGCAGGCAGCTGGCAGGCGGCGCCCGCGGATCGCGTTACCCTCAGCTACGACGAGCGTCACCGGCGTCGGTTGCGCTACGTTGCCGAGGCCGGCACGGAATTCCTGCTCGATCTGCCACGGACCACGGTCCTGCGCGGTGGCGACGGCCTGCTGCTCGAAGACGGCCGCGTCATCCATGTGACCGCCGCGGCAGAGCCGCTGCTGGAAATCCGGGCCGCCGATGCGGACCAGCTTGCGCGGCTGGCCTGGCACATCGGCAACCGCCATCTGCCGGCCCAGATCGCGACCGCTCGGATCCTGATCCGCGAAGACTCCGTCATCGAGAACATGCTGAACGGGTTGGGCGCCGTGGTTCGTCACGTGGACGAGCCTTTCGCGCCCGAACCCGGCGCATACGACAGCAGTCACTCCGTGCCGTTCGCAGCGGGTCACTCCGGTCATGGGCACAACCATGGATAGCTCCCAGGAAAAGCAATCGATCAGCCAATTCCAGCTGCTGGCGTGGTGCTCACCTGCCTATCCCACCGGGGCGTTCAGTTACAGCCACGGCATGGAGTGGGCGGTCGAACGTGGTGCGGTCACGACACCGGCGGGCCTGCTGGACTTCATCGGCGCAGTCCTGGAGCGCGGCGGCGGCTGGATCGACGCCGTCCTGTTTGCGCACGCCTGGCGGGCGGCCCGGCAACCCGCGACCATCTGGGAGGGCAGCGCCCGCTCGCAGCTTCGCGAACTGGCGGAGCTTGCCGGTGCATTTCGCGCCACATCCGAAACCGCCCTGGAAAGCCGCCAGCAGGGCGCCGCCTTCCTGGATGTGACCCTGAAGGCATGGCCGCATCCGCGCCTGACCGAATTTGCAGGTGATCTGCGCGGCCGGCCGATCGCGCAGTCCGTCGCCGTCGCAGTGGCGTGTGCAGCGCACGGTATCGAACTGTCTACGGCCATCCAGGCCTTCGTGCAGGTGATCGCCGCCAACCTGGTGTCGGCCGGCGCACGGCTGATCCCGCTGGGGCAGACCGCCGCGCAGATTGCGGTGGCTCGTCTGGCACCGCTGGTTGCGAGCACCGCTGCGCGCGCGCTGGTCGCCGATCTGGATGACCTGGGCACGTCGGCCCCGGCGCTGGAGCTGTGCTCGATGCGTCATGAAACCCAATATACGAGGCTGTTTCGATCATGAATGCCACCGCTGCTACTCCCGTCACCTCCACCGGTCCGCTGCGGGTCGGCATCGGCGGACCGGTGGGCTCGGGCAAGACCGCGCTCACGGAACGCCTGTGCCGGCACCTGTGCCGCCTTTACAACACGGCGGCCATCACCAACGACATCTATACCAAGGAAGATGCGCAGTTCCTGACGCGCTCCGGCGCGCTGCCGGCAGAACGCATCATGGGTGTGGAAACCGGCGGCTGTCCGCACACGGCCATTCGCGAGGATGCGAGCATCAACCTGGCGGCAGTGGCGCAGATGCATGCCCGCTTTCCGGGTCTGGAGCTGATCTTCATCGAAAGTGGCGGCGATAACCTGGCCGCGACGTTCAGCCCGGAACTTGCCGATCTTACGATCTACGTCATCGATGTCTCCGCAGGCGACAAGATTCCGCGCAAGGGGGGTCCAGGGATCACCCGCTCGGATCTGCTGGTCATCAATAAAATCGACCTGGCGCCACTGGTGGAGGCTTCCCTGGAGGTCATGGACCGGGATTCGCGCAAGATGCGGGGCACCCGTCCCTTCATCTTCACCAATCTCAAGAAGGATCTCGGCGTTGTCGAGATCGCGAATTTCATCATCAAGACAGGTGGCCTGCCCGCAAGGTGAACACCCAGCATCGCCAGCGCATCGTCAGAGAGCGGCGCCAGTACAACCAGTGGGTGAACAGCCAGACCCTGGAGGACTACGCCCTCCGGTACACACCGGAGCGTGCGCGCAAGTCATCGTTCCGCGTCGGTAATACGGCCCTCGGTCCCATCGCCTTTCTGGCCTGCGAGGCCATCGGCGGCTCACTGACCCTCACCTATGGGTTCTCCAACGCGGTGTGGGCGATCGCCTTCTTCTCGGTGCTGATGTTCCTGATCGGATTGCCCATCGCGCGCTATGCCGCCCGCTACGGGGTCGACATCGACCTGCTGACCCGCGGCGCCGGGTTCGGCTACATGGGCTCGACGATCACGTCGCTCATCTACGCGTCCTTCACGTTCATCCTGTTTTCCATCGAAGCCAGCATCATGTCGGTGGCACTGCACATGCTGTTTGGCCTGCCACTGGCGCTGGCGCACATCATCAGTTCGCTGGTCGTCATCCCCATTGCGCTGTACGGCATCAGCCTCATCAGCCGCATGCAGATGGCAACCCAGGGCATCTGGCTGGTGCTGCAGTTCCTGCCACTGATCTATGTCGCAACCCGCGGACGCGGGGAGCTCGCGGCCTGGACGCACTACAGCGGCGCGCAGGGCAATCCCAATGGCTCGCTGAGCCTGCTGCTGTTCGGCATGGCTGCCTCGACGCTGCTGTCATTGCTGCCACAGATCGGCGAGCAGGTGGACTACCTGCGTTTCCTGCCGGAGCGCAAGGCCGGCAACAGTCGCGGCTGGTGGCTCGCGCTGCTGCTGACGGGCCCGGGCTGGGTGCTGCTGGGAGGCTTCAAGCTCATCGCCGGCTCCTTTCTTGCCTGGCTGGCATTGCGGCACGGGCTGTCGTTGGAGGCGGCGACCCAACCGACCTCGATGTACTCGCTGGCCTTCCGGCAGACGCTGGGTTCACCCTCCCTGGGCCTGATTCTGGCGGGCGTGTTTGTGATCGTGTGCCAGCTGAAGATCAATGTCACCAATGCCTATGCCGGCTCGATTGCCTGGTCGAATTTCTTCTCGCGCCTGACCCACAGTCACCCGGGACGCGTGGTCTGGCTGGTCTTCAATGTCGTGCTCGCGCTCCTGCTGATGGAAACCAACATCCTGCACGTGGTGGAGAGCATTCTGCGCATCTATGCCAACTTCGCCGCCGGCTGGATCGGCGCGCTGACCGCGGACCTGGTCATCAACAAGCCGCTGGGCTATTCCCCGCCCGGTATCGAGTTCAAGCGTGCGCATCTCTACGACATCAACCCGGTGGGTGTCGGCGCCTTGGGTCTTTCCATCCTGGTATCCACCGTGGCCTTCCTCGGGGGCTTCGGTATTACCCTGCAGATCCTCTCGCCCTTCGTTGGCCTGGCGGTGGCCTTCGTGGCCGCGCCCGTCATCGCCTGGGCAACGGATGGCCGCTACTACCTGGCCCGCAAGCCCGGTGGACTGCCGCCGGGCCAGACCGAGATTCGCTGCACCATCTGCGAGAACAGTTTCGAAAGCCGTGACATGGCACTGTGCCCGGCCTATTCAGGGCCGATCTGTTCGTTGTGCTGCACGCTCGAAGCGCGCTGCCACGATGTCTGCAAGGAAGACAGCCGCTTCGTCCAACAGCTGGCGCTGGCACTGCGCTGGCTGTTGCCGAGCAGGTGGGCCGCTGCCCTCTATACCCGCGCCGGACAGTTCTTCGGCCTGCTGTTCTGCTTTACGCTCGCCAACGGCCTGCTGCTCTCGCTGATCTATCACGCGTACGGCAGTGACGCCGGCGTTCCGGAGCGTGACGTTATCCGCACGACGCTGTGGGTGGTGTTCCTGAGCCTGCTGGTGGTTTCGGGCGTCGCCGCCTGGATCATCGTTCTCGCCCATGAGAGCCGGCGCGCGGCGGAAAAGGAATCCGACCGCCAGACCACCATGCTGATGGAGGAAATCGAAGCCCATCAGCGCACCGACGCCGCCCTGCAGCGGGCGAAGGAAATCGCCGAAGCAGCCAACGTGGCGAAGACGCGTTACCTGGTGGGCATCAGTCACGAGATCCGCACGCCGCTGAACTCGATTTCCGGCTATGCCCAGCTCATGGAGCGCAACGCCAGCGCGCCTCCGGAGAACGCGGTGCGGATCATCCGCCGCAGCGCCGAGCATCTGTCGAACCTGATTGATGGGCTGCTGGATATTTCGCGCATTGAAAACGGACTGCTGCGGCTGAACCGGGACAAGGTGCAGCTGGTCGATTTCCTGGATCAGCTGGTGGACATGTTCCGGCTCCAGGCCGCCGCGAAGGGGATCAACTTCCAGTACCACCGGCCGCCGCATCTACCGCTGTACGTGCACACCGACCAGAAGCGGCTGCGTCAGATCCTCATCAATCTGCTGTCGAACGCCATCAAGTACACCGAGGCGGGTCACGCCAGCCTCATCGTCCGTTACCGCAGCCAGGTGGCGGAGTTCGAAGTGTCGGATACCGGCATCGGCATCCACCAGTCGGACCTCGAACGGATCTTCGAACCCTTCGAACGCGGTCGGGATCCGGCGGTGCGGGCGCTTCCGGGCACCGGCCTCGGGCTGACCATCACCAAGCTGCTCACCCAGATCATGGGCGGGGAGCTGCTGGTGCGCAGCGTCCCAGGAGAAGGCTCGACCCTGACCTGCAGGCTGCTGCTCTCGGAAGCCGCGCATGACCCCGCGGTCGCGGATCAGCCCCGGCTGGTGCGCGGCTACACGGGGCCGCGTCGGACCATCCTGCTGGCGGACGATGATCCGTCGCACCTCGACCTCATCCATGATCTGCTCGGGGCGCTCGGATTCACGGTCGTGCTGGCACCCAATGGCCGCACCTGTCTGGAATTGGCAGCGATCCACACCCCAGACCTGGTGCTGCTGGACATCTCCTTGCCTGACATGACCGGTTGGGAAATCGCGCAGGCGCTGCGCCGCAAGGAGGAGGCAGAACGTGGAGCCGGCCCGTGGTCGGAGGAGTCCGCGACGCATGGCCTTAAAATCGTCATCGTCTCGGCCAATGCCCACGAGTACCAGCCCGGTGGCGACGGCGCCTCACCCCACGATGGCTTCATCATGAAGCCGGTGGAACTGGAGGCCCTGCTGACTCAGATCGGCGAGCTCCTGCATCTGCAGTGGCTGCACGAGTCTCAGCCGCCGCCGGTTTCCCAGGCCACTGAACCGCTGCCGGAAATGTCCGGCGCCTCCCTGCAGCATCTGGATGCGCTGTATCAGCTCGGCCGCATCGGCCATGTACGCGGCATCGAGGCGAAGTTGCGCGAAATCGAGCAGCAGGACGCCGCCACGTCCGCCCTGGCCGCCCGCCTGCGAACTCTGATCTCAAACTTCGACCTGAAGCGCTACATGAGCGTTCTGGAAGAATTGCGCCAGAAAGGTTGAGCCATGCGACGCGATACAGTACTCGTAGTGGATGACACGCCGGAGACCCTGGGTTTCCTGACGGACACCCTGGATCACGCCGGATTCACCGTGCTCATCGCCACGGATGGCGAAAGTGCCCTGGCGCTGGTCGAGCAGATCACACCCGACCTGGTGCTGATGGATGCCGTCATGCCCGGCCTGGACGGCTTTGAAACCTGTCGGCGCCTCAAAGGGGAGAAACTTCTCTCACACCTGCCGGTCATCTTCATGACCGGGCTGTCCGAGACCGAACATGTCGTGCAGGGACTGGCGGCGGGCGGGGTGGACTATGTGACCAAGCCCATCGTGATCGATGAGCTGTTGGCCCGGATTCGCGTGCACCTGGCCAACGCGCGCATCGCCCACGGCAGTCGCGCCGCGCTCGATGCGGCGGGCCGCTTCCTGGTGGCCACTGACGGCACTGGCCGGCTGCTCTGGTGCACACCGAAGGCCAAGCAACTGTTGTCGGAGCTGTTTCCTGCGAACGGCGATGAAGCTGCGGGTTTGCCCCCGAATGTGGTGCGCCAGCTGACCGGGCTGCGCCACGGAGGGGGCCTCGCCGGCGCGCGCTCCATCATCGAGGTCGGCGGCCGCAAGATGGAACTCGCCTTCCTCAGTTCCACCGGACCGGATGAGCTGCTGTTCCGGCTGACCGAGACCAGCACCGTACCGGACGAACAGCTGCTGCAGCAGACGCTCGCCCTGACGACCCGTGAATCCCAGGTGCTGCTGTGGATCTCCCGGGGCAAGTCGAACCGCGAGATCGGCGCAATCCTCGCCATCAGTCCGCGCACCGTCAACAAGCATCTCGAACAGGTTTTCGTTAAACTCGGGGTGGAGAATCGCGCTGCGGCAGCCGCCCGGGCGGTGCGCTCGCTGACAAGGTGAGTGATGACTAGCGAATCAAGACAGCCGACGTTCTATATTCCCCATGGCGGCGGTCCCTGTTTCTTCATGGACTGGCCGTATCCCTCGCCCAATCCCTGGACCAGCCTCGCCGAGTGGTTGAGTCAGCTGACCGGCACGCTGCCGCAGCCGCCCCGCGCCGTGGTGGTGATCTCGGGTCACTGGGAGTCGGATCCGGTTGCGGTGAATGTGCAGAAGCGGCCGCCCCTGCTCTTCGACTATTACGGATTTCCCGAGCACACCTATCGCTTGAAGTACCCCGCGCCCGGGGATCCGCAGCTGGCGGCCGACATCCGGGGTCTGCTCAGCAAGGCCGGACTGGCCTCCACGACGGACGGCAATCGCGGCCTCGATCACGGTGTGTTCGTACCCTTCCTGCTGGTCTATCCCAATGCCGACATGCCGCTGGTACAGCTGTCGCTGAAGCAGGGACTGGACCCCGCGGCGCATTTGAAGCTCGGCGCGGCACTGGAACCCCTGCGTGATCAGGGCGTACTGATCATCGGCAGCGGCATGAGTTTCCACAACCTGCGCGCGCGATCCCCCGACAACGAACTCATTCCCGGTTCGCAGCTCTTTGATGACTGGCTCGGGCAGGCCGTATGTCAGCCGGATATCGAAGCCCGAAACACCGCGCTGACCCACTGGGCCCAGGCACCGGCCGCGCGCTACGCCCATCCCCGCGAGGAACATCTGATGCCGCTGCTGGTCGCCGCCGGTGCGGCGGGCAATGATGTCGGCGTGCGGACCTTCAACGATGTGATGATGGGCTGGCGGATCTCGGGCTTCCGCTTCGGCTAAGGCTGTTGGCGCCGCAGGTGCAGGAGCGCGAACAGCTCGCGCGCGCGCTCACCCAGCAGCTCATAGACGGCCCGGTTGGAACGTTGCATGCCTTCCGCCGAGGGCATGTACTCGTACAGCGGGTAGGGACCGTACGGCGTTTCTTGGTTGCTGACCAGAACCTCATCCGGCGCCGGCGTCACGGCCAGGCCCGCTGCCATGAATTCCCGTGTAGCGCGCAGTATGTGGGTGGTGCTGGTCACCAGCAGCACTGAAGTCACATGGTCGGCGCGCAGGATCTGCGCGGAATTGCGCGCGTTCTCGTAGGTGTCGTGCGCGTTCGTATCGACCCAGTGGGGCGGTATCTGGAAATCGCGGGTCAGGGACACCGCCATGGCGCGGGCATTCATAGGATCGCTGGTCACGAGTATCGGCAAGTGTGTCTGCCGCGACAGCCATGCGCCGTAGTTGAGCCGGTCCAGCAGCTCCAGCTCCGCGGCCGGCTCCCCACCGTACTCCGCCGCCGGATCGCGATGGCCCGCACCGCCCAGGATCACAATGGCCTGTGCGCTCGTCGCCGTGGCCGGATTGAACGCCGGATAGGTCTGTACCAGGAGCATCAGTGAGTTGGCGACGATTGGCATCGAGAGCAGCCACATCAGGCCCAGGCCCACTGCGAGGCAGGTCCAGCCGCTGCGCCGGTGGCGCAATGCCAGCAGCACGGCGCCGAGTACCGCCAGGATCAGCAGTCCCATGGGTGGCAACAGCGCTTCGCGCGCCATTGCCTTGAACACGTAGAAATGCATCTATTCGGTGCGGATACGATCAACGATCAGCCACTTGCCGCCGATCTTCTTCAACGTGTCGGTGTAGCGGCCGATCGCGGAAATGTGGATGTTCACATTGGTATGCATGACGACCATCCAGGTGGAGGTGTGCTTCGCGGTGGTGTCGTCGAGAATGACAATGCGGTCATCGCTGTTGCGGTTGAAACGTCGCAGGCTCGCCGGATCATAGCTGAGGGACTTCGGATCGGCAGTGCGGGCCTTCTCGAGGCGGCTGGTGATGATGGTGCGGATCTCATCGCGGCCGCTGTAGACCATCTTGTCGTAACCAAAGACCGGCCCCTTCTCATCCAGCTGGTACACGGCATCCGGGGCGAAGGCACCGGCAAACAGGTCCGCATCACTGAGCTCGAAGCCCATGTTGGCCCGTGCCAGCACCTCCTGGATCGCCTCGTGGTCAGCCAATCGCGGCTCGCCACCCTGCGTGGTCACAGGAGCGCTGACGCAGCCCGTCAGCAACAGCACCGCGGTGCACAGCACCGTCCTGAAAATTCGCATTCGCCCTCCCCTCACTGTCCCTTGCTGAGCCGGCGATAGTACTCCGCCACCGCCTCCTGATACCCCTCCGGCACCGGCAATGAGTCGGCATTGCGCACGATGTTGCGATTGTCATCGGCGGGATCATGGCCCAACTGCAGCTCCAGGCGATCCACGTCGCCGTGTACCTCAGCGAACAGCTGCTCGGCGACTTCCGGATTACCCGGGAAGCGCCGCGGGTCCAGGTGCTGCATGGAGCGGATGAGATCATCGACCTGGCGCTTCGCCGCCGGATCATCGGCGACCGTGCGCCGCACATTCTGCAGATCCGCCATACCCAGGTCGAAATTCCTTTCACGATCCTCGGGGGTCGGGCCGGTCTGCGCCGTCGCGACACTTCTTCCGGAGTGCGGGTTATTGCCGCTGTTCCAGCCCCCGTCGATATAGCTGCCCGCGCCGCCGCCGGCAGCGGTCACGCCGCCACTGCGAACCCCCTGTCCACCAGGGGGTAATCCCATTTCACGGAGGCGTTCGCGGAAGCGCTGAACGTTAGCCAGTGCATCATCCGGTACCGGCGCCCCGCCCGCAGCGCGACTTGCCTGGCGCACCGACTCCCCAAGTTTCGCCAGTTCGTCGGGGATGTCGCTTTCCGATGCATCACCTCCCGGGTTATAGCCCATGCGCAGGTGATCGGCACTGGCCTGCAGGCGGCTTTGAATGTTCGACTCGTCCAAACCAGTCAGAGCATCGCGCAGCGTCGAGGCCGCCTGGCGATTACCCTTGAGTGTTTCACGTTCGGCGTCACGCAGTGACTGCTCCAGGCGCCCGACATCATCGGCGAGCTTCTGCCGTGCATCGATCATGCGGTCAGTATTGGGTACGGGTCGCCCCGAGCGCCCAAGCGCTGCGTGACCGTTCAGGTCCCGCAGCTGGTCCTGTTGCTGGCGCGCCCGGTCGGCGAGTTCCTGCGCCTTGTGACCCAGCTCATCCAGTTGGCCTGCCGATTGATTGCGCTGCAGGCCGCCCAGCGCAGCCATGGCATCACGCAGTCCTTCGGCGGCACGCCGCGCACCTGCGGCGTCGCGTTGATCGACCGCACGCCGCATCGATTCCTGCGCTTCCCGCAGCCGATTCATCGCCTGACGTATGGTGCTGGCGGCAGCCTCGCTGGCGGCAGCCTCGGCGGCGCCCTGCCCCTTGCCGGTGTTCTCGCGTCCCGGCTGCGCACGGGATTGCCCGGCAGATTGGCCTGACTGTCCGGACTGGCCCGATTGACCGGATCGCCCGGATTGGCCGGATTGGCCGTTCTTGGCCATCTGTTCCAGCTGCCGCTGCAGTTCCTCGGCCTGTCGACGCAGCATTTCCTGTTGCCAGCGTTGACTCGCGGCGTCCGCAGCATTGGGACGTTCCTGCGCGAGCTCCTCCTGTTTGCGTGCCAGCTCATCCAACTTGCGCAGCGCCGCGTCGATCTGTGCGTCCTGCTGCTGGGAGGGCGAGGCCGACTGCGCCGTCTCGTACTGATTCTTCTGGGTATCCAGTTCCAGGTCAGACAGGCTGGCGAGATCGTTGCCCATGCTGCCGCCACCGCCACCACCACCGCCGGCACTGCCGAAGGCGACCTGGATCTGGCGGAAGGTGGCCTCCGCGCGCAGCAGATGCTGCAGGGCCTTCTGCTCATCCGGCAGCGCCTGGCGCCACTGGGAGCGGGCGAGCTGGGTGGCCGCCGGGGTCATTGCGTCGGCGGCCGCATTCATCTCTTTCTGAAAGGCGTTGAACTGCTCATTGGCCTCGTTCAGCCCGCGCATCTGCAGGCGACCGGACAGCGACAGCGACTGGTCACGCAGCGTGTTCTGCACGTCGGAGAGAAATTTTGCCTGTTCGGCCTGGCGGGCCGCGGCGGCGCGCCCGTCCACCTGAGTCCAGGTGCCGGCTATGATTTCCTTTTCGCGTCGTGAAATCTCCATCTGATCGTTGGCACTGCCGCCCCCGCCGCCACCGCCACCACCGCCGGCCTGGGACTGCGAGAACTCCCGTTCGTAGGGTTCGGCCTGGACGAAAACCATCTGTGATCGGCTCTGCGCGCGGGCATCGGCCGCCTGTGCATAGAGGCTGACGACATCACCCGGCACCAGCTTCATGCTTTCCAGGCTGATGACGGTGCCGCCTCGAGCCTGCCGCGACCCGGCGTGCGGCAACAGGTTGATCTGCCGCTCCGGTCCACCGTTGACAGAGTAATGCAGGGAAAACTCGCGCAGGCCGAAATCATCCGCGGCCTGCGCGTTGATGGTGACTTCCTCAATCGGACTGGCGCGATAGTCACCGCCGGGCTTCACGATGGCAACCTGCGGCGCACTCGCCTCGCCGGCCTCGATGAAATAGTCCTCGGTGAGCCGCAGGGAATGCTGTGCGTCCACGGTCGTCAGGTGATATGCCCCATCCTTGTCCAGCGGCACGGTCACGCTGTAGGTGTTGCCGGCGCCGGCGACGAGCGGCAGCTGGTGCCCATCATCAAGCACCAGCGCGCCGGACTTGAGCGGCTGATCGGTGAGGATCGTGAGTTCGGCGTGCGTGCCCTGAACGGCCCGCAGGTCGCCGCCATGTTCCTCGGTGCGATCGGGCAGCTGCGTCCATGCCGGATAGTGGTAGGTCACGCGGATCTGGCGCACCTGCGCGAGGTCGGCCACCTGCGCCGTGAAATGCGCCGATTCCAGCGGGCCGGCCTCGACATAGTATTCAGCGTGGTCCGGCAACGCGGACAACAGATAGCGGAAATCCCCGGACTGGGGCTGCGGCTGCATGCTGACCTGCTGCCAGGCCGCATTGCCGATACGCACGTGCAGCCGCACATCGGGCGTCGTGAGCCCCACGAGTCCGGCCGTCACCAGCAGGTCGGCGTGACGCCGCAGCGTGGTGTCGCCGGGTGCCACCTGCAGGTCATAGATCGGGCCGCTGCGCGGCACCGACCACAGCAGCGCCGCGCCATAGCCCATGTATCCCGGTCCCGAACGGATCAGCCACACGAGGGTGGCAACGCACACCAGGCCGCAGCTGAGCAGGCCCGCGAGCAGTGTCGTGGACACCAGCGACGCGGGGCGCGCCGTGTGCGCCACGCGCAGGGTATCGGCCGCCAGCAGTTCTCCAAAGGCATCGGGGGCCGCAGTGCCAGCGGCGGTTGCTGCCGCCGCCTCCCGTTGGCTGAAGGTGCGCAGTCGTTCATCGAACTGCGGGAACCTGGCTTCAGCGCGCCGGATCACGCCCCACCGGTTCAGACGCCACAGCGGTATCGCCACACCCAGCACCGCGCCGGTGATGAGCGCCAGCAGCAACACCAGGCGCGAGCCGTGCACACTGGTGGCGGAAAACGCATACCGGTTGGCGAAGATCACCAGCAGCGGTGTCATGCCGAGCGCAATGCCGCCCAGGATCGCGGCGCCGCGCGCGATGGCACCCAGCCGCAACCGCGCATGCAGTCGCGCTACGTAGTCACGCAGTTCCTCGCTGGCGTTCATGACGATTCCCGGAGCGTGTTGAGATATCGGCTGGACACGACCGATTCGGTAACCACTGCCACGAGCAGGAGGCACATAGCGTACCACCAGAGGTTGTGAGTCGATTCTTCGGCGGCGACTGCTGCCGGCGGCGGTGCGGAGGCCGTGCCGGCGGGGACGGCCTGCGGTGCCTGGCTGGCCGCCTGCCAGAGCTTGAGCTTATCGTCGCTCGCCGGCGTGAGATCGGACTCCAGCCGGGAGATATTGGCCGCCACCAGGTCATGCCGCGAGTCCGCGAGAGTGAGCGTGTAGAAGCCCGCGGCCGGGAGGGGCCAGGTGCGAACCTGCTGCGCCTGTTTCAGGTCAAGCGGATGGCTGCCGTCGGGCGCCAGCACGTCCGCGCTGCCGCGCACCGCCGGGTCAGGCCGCAGGTCGACGGCATCCCCGACGCTCAAGGCGCTGCTGCGCAGGGTGCGACCGCTCAGGTAATTCGCCAGCCGGTCCACGAAGGCGACAAACTGGGGATGCAGCGGCAGATCGGTGGTCAGCCGGTCAAACCCCGACGTGAACAGCAGCACCCGCCCTTTACCCAGAGGTTTCTCGAGCAGCAGCGGACTTTGGTCGGCGAGTCGCAGGCCGGTCTGCGCCGCGGGCGCCTCCACGCGCGTCACATAAAAGAACCTGATCCCCTGCCAGCCCGCCAGTGTCCCCGCCGGCGCATACGCCTCATCGACGGCCGCCACCGCGGCGAAGCGAATCTCATCGCGGGTGTAGTCATGGGAACCGATGATGCGCGCATCGAAGACCGGGATGCGCTGCTGCTGGGCCGCCGCGGTGCCAGCGCTGATCAGCAGCCGGCCACCGCTGTTCACCCAGTCCGTCAGGCGCGCCTCCACCGCAGGCGACAGGTTCGCGAGGTCGGACAGAACCACAAAGGCGTAGGACGACAGGTCGCGGTTCCGCAGCTGCTCCGTCGTGACCTCATCCAGCACCACGGCGGCATCCGCCGCCGATTGCAGCGCGGAATGGAAATACAATCCGGTTGCCTGGTCCGAACCCTGATGGACGAAGAGGCCATGGACGCGCTCGCTGCGCTCAATCACGAAGTCATAGCGGTCATCGGCGCTGAGCGCATCAGCACTGTCGATCTGCACCGTGCCGCGGACCAGACCGTAGGGGATATCCGGACCTGCGAACACCACCGAGGCGCGACCGGATGGGGGCACCTTGATGACCTGCTGGCCGGACGGACGCCCATTGATCAGCAGCACCACGCTGCGTGTCGCCTCGGGTGTGCCGAAGCCTGCGACAGTGGCAATGATCCGCGTCTTGGCGGGATCCCACACCTGTGCCGGGGCCGCCACTGTCTCCACCGTCCAGTTTGGCGTCGCCGCCGCGCCAACCCTGTGCAGCACCAGGGTCACTCCGGCCGGCAGACGCAACTCACTGAAATCAGGCGGTAGCTCCGTGGCCTGCATGTCGCTGAACAGATGCAGCTCGATGGGCATGTGGGTGCCGGCCGCCAATGTCCGTGCCAGACCCGCCAGCAACACCAGGCTGCCCCGGCCATCAGTCGCCGCGACATGCCGCACGGCGCTGGCGAGCGCCGCGGCATCCTGTAGCTGTTCGGTGAGCACAACCGCCTGCGAACCCAGCGCCACCACCTGCGCCCGGGTGTCCCGCGGTTTGGCCGCCACCACCGCGAGCGCCGCACGGCGCGCATCCTCCAGGCGGGTGCCGGCACGCATGCTGAATGAATCATCCACGGCCAGCACCAACAGCTTCTCCGGCGCCACACCGGGCAGATGCCCGCGCACATAGGGTTCCGCGAAGGCCACTGCAATCAGGAGCAGCACCGCGACCCGCAACAGCAGCAGCAGCCAATGGTCGATGCGGCGCCGCCGGGTGGTGCTGCGCTGCTGCGGTTCAAACAGCATCAGGGAACTGAACTGCCGCGGCCGGCTGGCACTGCGTTTCAGCAGGTGCAGCCATACCGGCACCGCGATGGTGAGCGCGCCGAGCAGAAATCCCGGTGCCAGCCAGCCCATCAGTCGCGCCCCGTGCGCAGGCGCAGGTACTGCATCAGCGCCTGGTCCAGTGGCTGATCGGTCTGCATCAGCTGATAGCCGATCCCGGACCGCCGCGCTTCGAGGCGCAGGGCGGCGACGTGCGCGTCGATTCGCTCGCGGTACCGACCCTGCACATAGTCCTCGGATACCTCCAGTTCCGCACCGGTCTCCAGATCAATGAGCATGGAGGATCCGTCGACGCGCGGCCGCAGTTCCTCCGGATCCAGCACCTGGAACAGGACTACCTCGTTGCCATGAACGCGCAGCGGTGCGACGGCCCGGATGATATCGGCGGGCGGCGCGTAGAAATCGGACAGCACCACGACCATGCCGCGACGGCGCAGGAACGACTGCAGGTGCAGCAGCGGTGCGGCATAGGACGTGTTCGCCTGCGGCTGCGCGGCGACCAGCGCCGCCAGCACCCGCTGCAGATGGCCCTGGCGTGAAGCCGGTGGCACGAAGTCGCGCACGGTGTCGCCGAACACCAGCAGCCCCGTCGCATCGCGTTGCCGACGCGTGGCCATGTAGGCGAGCGCCGCGGCGATGAAGCGCACATAGGCCAGCTTCGAGACCGCATGCGAAGCAAAGCCCATGGAACTGCTGGCATCCACGAGCAGCATCAACTGGCTGTTGGTCTCGCCATGAAAGCGCTTGATGTAGGCGCGATCGGAGCGTGCGTAGACATTCCAATCGACATGCCGCAGATCATCACCGGGCGCATAGGCGCGGTATTCGGCGAATTCCTGGCTGAAACCGAAGTCCGCGGAGCGATGCAGGCCGGCAATGAAGCCATCGACCACGGTCGCGGCGACCAGGTCCAGCCCGGAGATCGCATTCAGCACCACTGGATCGAGCAGGCTCTGCATGGTGGCCCCTAAGGCCGGCGAATCTGCGCCAGCATCTGGCGCAGCACCTCGTCCGCATCGACCCGATCGGACTGTGCGTGGAAGTTCAGCAGGATGCGATGGCGCAATACGGGCAGCACGTAGGCGTCGACATCGTCGAAATCCACATGATAGTGGCCGCGGGTGAGCGCACGCGCCTTGGCCGCCAGCACGATGAACTGCGCCGCGCGCACGCTGGCGCCATAGTTCACATAGCGGCGGATGATCTCCGGCGCCTCCTCGGACTTGAAGCGCGTGGCGCGCACCAGCCGCACCACGTGGCGGGCGATTTCGTCACTCACCGGCACCATGCGGATCAGCTGCTGGAACTCCAGCAGCTCCGCGGCCGAGGTCACGGCCGTCACCGAGGCCGTTTGCGTGGTGGTGGTGCGCGCGATGACCTGCACCTCATGCTCGAGACCCAGGTAATCGAGCACGGTGTTGAAGAGAAAGCGATCCAGCTGGGCCTCGGGCAGCGGGTAGGTGCCTTCCAGTTCGATGGGATTTTGGGTTGCAAGCACGAAGAACGGGCTGGGCAGCTGATGGACGGTGCCGCGAACGGTGCAGGAATGCTCCTGCATGGCCTCGAGCAGCGCCGATTGGGTCTTGGGTGGCGTGCGGTTGATCTCATCCGCGAGCACCACGTTGCCGAACAGCGGGCCCGGGGAGAACGACCAGCGCCGCCGCCCGGTGGATTCATCATCTTCGATGATGTCCGTGCCGGTGATGTCGGCGGGCATCAGGTCGGGCGTGAACTGAATGCGGCTGAAGAGAAGCCCCAGCGTTTGGGCGATGGTGCGTACCATCAGCGTCTTGGCGGTGCCGGGCAGTCCGGTGATCAGACAGTGTCCACCCACCAACAGCGCGGTCAGGATCTGGTCCAGTACCTCGTCCTGGCCGACGATCACCTGGCTCACCTGCGCCAGGATCTCGCCCCGTACCGTCCGGAAGCGTTCCAGGCGCGCCGCCAGCGCAGTGGCGTCGAGGCTCGTAATGTCGGATTGCGTCATGCGTGTTCTCTTTGCGGGTTATTGACCGGTGAGTTCCAGCAACAGCTTCTGGGCGGGTTTGAAATCCGGCGCGACTTCCAGCGCGGCCAGCACCGCATTCTTCGCACACTCCGCGTCGCCCGCCGCATGGCAGGCGCGCGCGAGATCGTAGTTGGCCTGCGCCTTGTCCAGTGCATGCAGTGCCAGCACGGCCGCGAACTCGCGGCGCGCACCGCCGAAGTCCTTCGCGTTCATCAGCAGGTCACCCAAGCGCCGGTGTGAGTCGGTATCAAATACCGGATCGATGAGATTGATCTTCTGCAGGGTCGCGATGGCGCCGGGATCATCACCGGCCTCCTGCTGCAATTTCGCCAGCTGTTCCAACGCCGCGGGTTCGCGACCACGATGCCGGACGTAGCGCTGCAGCGCACTGATGGCAATGGCGGGCTTGCCCTCGGCAAGCGCCGCCGCGGCGAGCATCTGATAGGCGTTGGCATCGAACACGTAATCCGGATAGAGCGCGATCACCGCATCGGCCTGACCCAGCACCTCAGCGTTGTGCTTCGCTCGAGCGGCACTCACCAGCGCCGCCAGCTGCTTGTGCCAGGCATCAAAACCGCTGACCAGTGAGGCGGTGTCCTGGTTCAACCAGGCCTGGAACTGCGCGTCGAAGGCCGCAGGCTCCATGTCCAACACTGTCCTGATGGCCTCGGGCGTACTGCGCGGGATTGCGAACTGCTGCACCAGATCCAGCAGTTTCGCCGCACCCCAGCGGGCCTGAATGTAATCGCAGATCCGGCCCGCCTCGAAGTAGGAAACCAGGACCTGGGCGTCGTACTGCGGGTGGATGAAGCCGCGATCCAGTTGCGCGACCGGTAGCAGCTTGTGATCGCGCAGCGCGACGATGATGTCCGGTGTGATGGAGTCGCCCCACTCCGGGGACGCCTCGGTTTCCTCATGGACGGCGAGGCCCTCCGTGAACCAGCGCGGCACCCGGTGGCGCGTGGCCTTGAGGATGAACACGTGGCTCATTTCATGGCGCAGCGTGCTCGCCCAGTGGAACTCCCCGGGCCTGCGTCCGGAGGGGCTGTCCATGGCCACCACCTGGCCGAAGGTCACACCCAGCGCGCCCAGGCCCGGCATGCCCAGCGTGCGCACGGCGAAGTCTTCGTGGTCCGGGTACACCTCGACCTGCACCGGTCCGTCGAGTTCGATATGGTATTTCGACCGGTACGCCTCGATGGCCTGCGTCAGCACCTCGTGAAAGTACGGGTACAGCAGGTCCGATTCCTTGCGATTCAGTTTGAGGATGGTGCCGGCGTCGGTGAAGGTCGCGAAATCCTTGAGCGTGTCGAGCAGACGCAGGCTGTTGACCGTGGCATCGTTGCGGTAGCCGTTCTGGTAGCACTGCGCCAGCTGCTGGCGGGCTTCCTCGTCCTGGCCCAGCCGCATCAGGTTGATGCCCAGGTCCGAGCGCGCCGACCACAGTCGTGGCGACAGTTCCAGTGCCTTGCGGTACATCGCCACGCCGTCCTGGTAGCGGCGATTGAAGATGAGATGCTCGGCGGCAATGGCGTAGCCGCGACCATAGCTTGGATTGATGCTCCGGATCCGCGCCCACCAGGCCTCCGGGGAGCGGTCCACGAGGATCTCGATGACCGCGTGCAGCGCCATCGCATCGAGCGCCTCGCCATCCAGCGCCAGCGCCGTATCGGCCTCCTTGGCCGCCAGTTCCGGCTGGTCATCCTGCAATGCCAGCTTCGCCAGCAACTCATGCGCTGCAGCCAGCTTCGGATCGATGGCAAGCGCCTGTTGGGCCCGGGCGACGGCCTGATCGTCGAAGCCATCGGCACTCACTCGCGCGAGGCCCAACAGTGCCTGCGCATCCCCGGGGTCGCGCAGCAGAGCCTCCTTGAAGAGACCGGCCGCATCGACATTGTTGAAGCGTTCGTGCAGCAGTTCACCCCAGCGGGTGCGGTAGAGCGCATTGCCGTCCGCCTGCGCGACTGCTGCGCGGAATTCGGAGTTCGCGGCGTCGTAGTCCGAAAGCCCCCAGGCGCCTTCGGCGCGCAGGTACGGTGAGCTCGCATGCGTCAGTGCCATGAAGCACTTCTGCGCTGCCGATTCCTGGCCGTGCAGGCGTTGCCCCAGGCACTGCCGCACTTCGGGCGGGGGCGCCGCTGCCTGCGATACCGCCGCGCCAGAGAGTGCCGCCACCACCAATCCGGTCAGCGCGGCAGTCCTCACCGGCGTATCGCGCGTGCCGGTCACTGGTCGAGCTCCTGCTGCACCTTCGCCAACGCCACCAGCGTTTGGGTCAGTTGCGCCCGGTAGTCCTCCGGCGACATCGCAGCGCGCTGGTACTTGAGCAGATCGACCTTCTGTTCCAGCTGCTCCTTCTGTTTGAGCAGTGCCAGCTTGGCCGGATCGGAGGTCGTCGCCGAACCGCCTCCCAGCCGCACCAGTGGAAAGGCCGCGAGCATCCGGCCCGCAGTGCCGTCGGCAACGCCATCCCGCACCGGCTCGGCCTTGCCGCCTTCTTCAAATACCGCGTGCTCCGTCGCCAGGCGCTTTTCGGTTTCATAGAACGCGGCGATCTTGCGGCTCGTGTACTGGAAGGCCTCGAGGCCCGTAATGACCTGGTTCTTGTCGGTGTCGGCGCCGGGGTCCTGCAGCGCCTCGACCCAGTAACGCGCAAATACGGTGGCATTCTTTTCGGTACCCGACTTGGTGGCCGCGATCACCACCCGGTCGTGACGCTGCAGGGCCTTCACCGAGCCTCCACTGGCGCTGGTCGTATTGATGATCAACTGCCGCGTGGCCGATATGTGGTCGCACCAGCTCGCCAGCTGTTCCGCGGACACATCGGGGCCCGGCAGATTGAATTTGTACTGCATGCCATCGAAGCTGCCGTGACCCACCAGTGTCATCACCAGCACGTCATCGGCGTGGGCCTGGCCCGCGATGTCACTCAGGGTCTGCTGCAGGTGTTCACGGGTGGCCTGCGGGCCGGACAGCGTGACCACATGCGCAGTCGGACCCGTCGCCTTCGCGATCCGATCCAGATCCGCGGCCAGCGCCGCGAAGCGCTGTTCGTAGTCCGGCTCGCCGCCCAGCCCCGCCACATTCACGAAGTAGATGTCGGCGTGCGCGAGCGCACCACCGGCCAGCATGCCCAGCACCGCGAGCCGTGCCACCGCCTTCAAACGACACCCCAACGCCGCCGCAGCAGCCACTCGCCCAGCGGCAGCAGGATCAGCAGCAGAAACACCGCAGGCATGTTCCACAGGTCCTGAAACCTCTGCACCGACACGCCGGCATTCGAGAACGGTATCGCGCGCGCGAGCCCCGCGAGGTCATCGGCCGACCAATAGCGTCCGCCGGTATCAGCGGCGAGCGATTTCAGCAGTTGGACGTTCTGTCCGGTATGGAAATTCTCCGCCACTCCGTCCTCGCGCTGGAACGCGACGGTATCGCGGCCGGCGCCGAGGGATCCCTCGGCCGCCGTGATGTCGGCCACGTACATACCCACGGCCGGCGCCGTCCAGTCGGTCTGATAGCGGCCCGGCTGGCCCGGCACCAGGCGCAGGGGGACATCGGCCTGCAGACGATCCGGACCGATCAGATGGGCATTCACCACCGCATCGGTTGCGGGCAGGTAATTGCGATCGCGCACATCGGCGAGCAGCTGCAGATGGCCCTGGTCCTGCACCGTGCTCGCGGATACCTGGGCACTGAGCTGACCACGGGTGTCCGACACCAGCCAGTGCACCAGCTGGTGCCAGAACACCGAATGCGTGGCATCACCCAGCGGCAGACTCATCTGCCAGCGCCAGGTACCACCCGTTGCCAGCACCGCGGTGCGCCCGCGACCGTAATTCTCGGTGACCAGAAGCGGCAGCGTGCGCCCCGCGACATGCATCTGCGCCAGCTCCTGGGCGCCGGACTTGGCCGTGCCGGGATCCTGGAAATCCGCAAGATAGGGCAGCTTGTTCCACAACGTGATATTTACCGCCCGATCATCCACCAGTCGCGTCACCGCGCTGTCGGCGCCCACCGCAGTCAGACTCACGGTCGCGGGCTCACGGCGAAACATGCTGCCGACCATGGGCAGCGTCACGGGCAGCAGTTCATTCAGCTGCGATCCGCCCCACACCCCGTCGGACAGGGACTGCCGCCCGCCCAGGAACAGCAGGCCGCCGCCGCGGCGGTCGACGAATTCGCGCATCAGCGCCTGCTGCACTGCATTGAAATAGCCGGCATCGACGGACCCCATGATGATGCCGTCGTAGCCGAACAGGTCCTCAGGTTTGGTCGGAAACCCTTCCGCCAGTTCCAGCCCATCCCGGACCCCCTGCCGATAGATCTTGTTCTCGCTGGTGCGCAACATCGACACCAGCTGCACCACCTTGTCGTCCTCCTCGGCACGGCGGATGAACTTGTATTCCCAGCGCGGTTCGCCTTCCACATAGAGGATGCGCCGCGGCCCGGCCTCGACATTCACCAGCCGGCTCAGTTCGTTGTTGCGTGCGTTGGCCTCGCCGGGCAATGCCGCCACCACAAAGCGCAGCACCCTCGGTCCGGCGTCGGGCAGATCAAATGTGAGATCCGTGCTGACCGTTGCGCCATCCGCGCCCAGCGTCAGCTCGCGGGTGGCGAGCAGCTTTGCGCCATCCCGGACGGTGACGCTGGTATGCCGGCCCGCGAAACCGGACTGCGACACTTCGACCACGGCCGTGACCCGCGAATGCGCCAGCGCGCGCACGGCCAGGGCCACACCCTCGATCTCCACGTCCTGCGGCACCAGCGTCGCCCCGAAGCCCACCGTATGCACGGGAATGTGCCGCTGCCGCAGTACCTCGATGGTGCCGCGATCGATCCGGCCGCTGTTGTCGCCGCCATCCGAGAGCAGCACGATGGCCCCGACCGGGACACTCGCGGTGTCACTCGCGAACTCCGCGAGCACGGCATTGATATGGGTCGCAGGACCGGTCGCGGTCAGCGTCGCGGCCGGCCCCTCCAGGCGCAGCAGATTGGAATCGAAACGGTACAGTCGGGTCTGGAAATTGCGCGACAGGCTGCCCAGCCAGCTGCCCTGCAGCGCCTGGGTCGCCTGCTGCATGCGGGTGACACCGTGTTCGGCGATACCCATGCTGCGCGAATCATCGACCAGCACGGCAATGATGTTGGCCTGCGGCACCAGCTCGTTGATGGCAATCGCCGGTCGCCACAGCAACACCATGATCAGCACGGCGATGGTCCATTGCAGCAGCCAGATGAGGGGCAGGCGCAGGCGCCCGGTGAGCTGGGTATCCGAAGCGCGCCGACCGCGCAATACCCACGCGAGCAGCAGCCCGATGACGATCACGCCCAGCGCCAGCAGCCAGCGCGGCCAGGCGCTGCGCAGCAACAGCTGTCCATGCAGGAACACGGTCGGCGGATACTTGAACAGCCATTCAAACATCGCGCGTCAGTGCGTCATGCCGTAGATGATGTAGTTGATGCCGATGCGAAACGCCATGGAGGAGAAGTTTTCCGGGTACTCGGCGATATCAGCCCACTCCCAGGCGTCCCCGAGGTGCATGTTGTGGCAGATCGCGACCACGATGCGGCCCTTGTCGTCACGGATAGCGCGCCACTTGGGCACGTAGCCATCCTTCTCGTAAGTGCGTCCCGTGTTCACGTACTGCTCGCCGGGAATCTGGAAGCGATTGGACAGGTCGAACAGCACGTGAAAGATCTCATCGCCGTCGGGGAGATCCTCGACCGGCCGATCCGGAAACACCTGGCGCATTCCTGCCATGAATCGATCCCAGTCCTCCGTGCCGTGGAAGTCATCGACCATCAGGAAGCCACCCTTCAAGAGGTACTCGCGCAGCCGCCGGGCCTCATCTTCGGTGAAGGTCCAGTTGGCGACCTGCACGGCATACACCCAGGGGTAGTCGTAGATCTTGTCGCTGTCGAGATCGACCACCTGCTCGTAGGAGCGCATCTGGATGCGCGTGAGTCGTTTCAGCGCCTCGAGGAACTGCCGGTCGGCCTTCGGATAGTCACGGGACCAGCCCGAGAAGCTGTAGCCGAATCCGAACGCGCGGCCGCCGCCGCCGTAGTCGTTCGCGGAGGTATAGTGCAGCCGCGACCAGTAGAACTCCGCCTTTTCGGGCGAGTTGTCCGGCGTGTCGACGTCCTGCTGCGAGTGCGCGTGGTCCACCCACAGCCAGCCGCACACCAGGGTTGCAACAAGCACGATGTGCCGCCAGGGTCCTTGGATTCGCATGATCGCCGCCCTCGCAGTGAGCCTGCCGTGCCAGTGTAGCGAGTTGCCCCTGCTAACGGTGCGCTTCGACCTGCGCCCATCGGTCACAAGCCGCTTGTCGCGGCGGTCATGACATGACACCATTTTTGACCCGACAACGCCTTGCACCGCAAATGAGACGCCGCGACTTCGTCACACTGGCTGCAGCAACACTGGGCCAGGCCGGCGCCGGTGACCTGTGGGCGCAGGCGGGCGGCGCAGGGCCCATGGACATGGGTGCCTCGGATCCCGGGCCGCACGCGCCACCGGCGGACTTCACGCTGCGGATCGCGCCGATCGCCCTCGAGATCGCCCCCAGCCGGTTCATCAGCACCGTGGGCTACAACGGCACCTCGCCGGGGCCGGTCCTGCGGATGCGCGCAGGCAAAACAGTGACGGTGGACGTCATCAATGATTCCGACGCCGCCGAGCTGGTGCACTGGCATGGCCTGTTTCTGCCCGCACAGATCGATGGTGCGGAAGAGGAAGGCACGCCGGCCATTCCCGCCGGCGCGCGGCGACGCTACCAATTTACGCCGCGCCCCGCCGGTACCCGCTGGTATCACTCGCATGCGATGGCCATGGGCGATCTGCACCGCGGTTCCTACACGGGGCAGTACGGCTTTGTCGTCATCGATTCGGGTCACGACCCGGGCGCCTACGATCAGGAGGTGTTCCTCGCGCTGCGCGACTGGGAACATTTCTACACCGACCAGTTCGTCGACATGGACGATCAGGATGCACCGGGCCCGCAACCTGAGAAGCCTGCAAAGCTGGACACCCGGCCGAACGGACTGGAGGTCATGAGCCAGCTGTACTCCATCAATGACAAGGCGCTGCGCGCCGGTGAACCGATCCGCGTGCGCCCCGGCAGCCGGGTGCTGATGCACCTGCTCAACGCCAGTGCTGTGGAGAACCGGACGATTGCCCTGCCCGGCCATGAGTTCCATGTGCTCGCCCTGGACGGCAATCCGGTGCCGAATCCGCGCTCCATGAAAGTGCTGACGCTGGGGCCGGGGGAGAGGATAGATGCCATCGTCGAAATGAATCAGCCCGGCGTGTGGATACTGGGCGCGGTCGATGAGGCCACTCGTCAGGGGGGCTTGGGCGTGGTGGTCGAATACGCCGGTCAGCACCGGCCACCGCAGTGGGCGCCGCAGCCGGGGGTCTACTGGGACTACACGGTGTTCGGCGGTCCGGCCTCCGGCAAACCGCCCGCGCAGACCATCGAGATGGTCTTCGAAAAAGTGCCTGCTGGCGCCCGGCCCTTCAACCTCTACACCGTGAACGGCAAGGCCTATCCGCACGACCGCGAGTTCGTGCTGCAGCAGGGCCGTCGCTATCGACTGCTGTTCCGCAATCGCACCGACGACGCGCACCCCCTGCATCTGCACCGCCATATGTTCGAACTGGCCGATGTGAACGGCAAGGCCACCGGCGGCATCCTCAAGGACACGGTCATCGTTCCCATGTACGGCCGTGTCGCCGTGGACTTCACTGCCGACCAGCCTGGCCTGTCCCTGTTCCATTGCCACATCCAGCACCACATGGACTACGGCTTCAAGGCGCTCTTCCGGTACGCTTGAGCCGAAGCCGACCGGGAAGGCCATCGCAACGATGCGCGAGAATTACACTTTGTACGGTAAAGTATAGACACTATGACTGTCACCCTTCATGCCGCGCGGGCCTTCCTGCGTCCCGCATTTGCTGTTGTGCTGCTCCTGTGCCTGACGAATGTCTGGGCCGCGCCGTGGGCCGAGGTCGGCGACGCTCAGCTGCGCTCGGATATCGAGACCCTCGCCAATGCCGGCGTCATCGACAACCTCACCACCGAATGGCCCGTGCCCTGGACCCGCATTCTGGATCGGCTGTCAGTCAGCGGTGCCCTGCGCCAGCAGCCGGGATACGTCATCGATGCGGCCGACCGCATCCGCAGCCGGGCCGCAAACCAGGTGGCCCAGGACACCTCGAGTTTTTCGGCCTATTTCGATGCCACGAATGCGCCGGAAGTGGTGCGCGGCTTCGACGCCCTGGGGCGGCAGAATGTACAGACCCAGGGGACACTTTCCTGGAATGGCGAGTCGACTTTCATCCAGCTGTCGGCGGGCATCAAGTCGCACGACCGCTTCGACAGCCAGACGATCATGCTCGACGGTACCTACATCGCCAAGCAGATCGCCGGTGCCGCAATCTATGCAGGCTACATGACGCACTGGTGGGGGCCGGGCTGGATCTCGGCCCTGTCGATGTCGAACAACGCGGTTCCGATACCCCAGATCGGCATATCGCGCATCGACACCAGCCCGTTCAAGAGCGGCTGGTTGTCGTGGATGGGTCCCTGGCAGGCCGAGTTCTTCATAGGCACGATCGAAGGGGACCTGATCCCGAAGCACACCCTGGTCGATGGCCTGCGGTTCAACATCAATCCCCTGACGGGCCTCGATATCGCCGTGGAGCGCATGGATGAAGCGTGCGGGCGCGGCCATCCGTGCAGTCCCGTCAATTACTTCAATCTCAGCAACAACAACGCCAACCCCAGCAAGACCAACGACCAGGGCGATATCGACATCAAGTACAGCCACAAACTGGGCGCTGTGGATCTGTCAGCCTATCTGCAGGTGATGAACGAGGACTCGAACCCCTTCTACCACTCCGGCACCAGCCATCTTTTCGGGGTCACGGGCTGGGTACCGGTGGGTCAGACGCGCGTGCGCATCACCGCGGAATTTACCGACAGCATCGCCACGCAACAGATCTTCAGCTTCGGCGATTACGAATACGGATTTGCCTACAACGACTACAAGTATCAGGGCGGCATGCGCAACCTGGATCGCGCCCTGGGCTTCAGCCTGGACTCTGATTCCAAGCTCGCCACGCTGCAGGCGAGCTGGCTGGGTGCACACAACATCACCTGGACGCTCACCTATCACCATGCAGATCTTGATGTGGCGATACCGACGGGGGCCGTGATTTACAGCACCATCAATTTCGTGAGCTCAGCGCCGGTGCCCATCAACATCGGGCAAGCACTCGCCAGCTTCCCGCTCACCGAGCATTTCACGGTGGATGCCGAAGTGCGTTACTCGAGCGACCAGCCACGACCTGCGCATGGTTCGCAGGGAGCCGGTGAATTGCGTCTCAAGTATTCGTACTGAAGGAATGCGCGGCGCACGCTACTTCACCGGAGCGGCCAGCTCCTGATCCCAGTACAGTCCGCGCCGTGTCCCCTGACCGGGGGCATAGGCGAGCCCCATCTCGATGAAGCGGGAATCCATAATGTTTTCGCAGTGCCCGGGGCTGTGCAGCCATCCCGCCACGACCTCATCTGCCGAGGCGGGGCCATAGGCGATGTTTTCACCGACCAGCGTGTACCGATAGCCGCTCGCACGCACGCGATCGGCGGGTGAGTGTCCGCCCAGGTCCACGTGTTCGAAATAATCGTGCTGCGCCATGTCCGCAGCGTGCTCGGAGGCAGCGTTGCCCAGCGTCCCGGACAACTGCAGCGCCGGGGCGGGTCCGAATGAGCGGTCCCCACAGCGCGTACCTTTGGCGCGGACCGCGTTGACCTCATCAAGCACCCGCAATGCCACCGTCGATGTCTGCGAGCGGTCCGCCAGCAACTGCGGCCGCGCCGGCGCCAGCGACCCCGCGGAGGCAATCACCAGCCAGTATTGTGCGCCGCTGCGATAGACCCCGATGTCACGCAGCGACTCAAGCGCAACGGCGCGGCAGCGTGTCTGGCGCAAGGAGCGCATGATTGCGTCGTCCGAGCCCCGCAGGCGCAGCCCCACTGCCGAGGCGGCCTGATAGCCACTGCGCTCGGCTGCGGTCAGGGGCGAGCCACCCACCGACCACAGCGCCGCTGCCCGATCCAGCAGCACGTTATGTTGCAACGGCCGCAGGGCCGGCAGTTCTCCGGCACAGCCGCTGACGCGCAGCAGCTGCACCGCGGACACGGGGTCCGTCCAGCCCGCTGGTGCGCAGAAGACGCCGAGCAGAACTGAAAGGCAACCGAGCGGGTGCAGGAAAAGTCGTTTCATAAACGACCGGAACGCGCGACGGCGGTCCCGGATGACAGTTGACTTCTCAAGTACCCTATGTAGACTTACAATCATGGGTAGGCAGATACGTGATGTGCGCATGTCCCTGCAGACACTGCGGGTTCTGGAAACCTTTCTTGAAAACCCGATGACGGAACTCGCCGGGGCCGACGTGCACAAGCGCGGCGAGCTGGCCTCCGGCACCCTGTACCCCATCCTGCTGCGACTGGAAACGGCAGGTTGGTTCGTGAGCCGCTGGGAAGCCGTCAATCCGGCGCATGTCGGTCGACCGCGGCGGCGTCTGTACCGTCTCACACCCAGTGGACTTGCCCGTGCAAGTGAGGTCTTCGCCAGCTTTGGTCGAGGAGTTCCCGCATGACACCGCAAAATGATCTGGCACAGCGGCTGATCCGGCGCGCGGCACGCAACGTGCCGCCTGCACTTGCCGAAAGGCTGGACGAAGAATGGTCGGCCGATCTGGCCGCAAGGAGCGGAACCTTTTCCCGCCTGCGCCTGGCGATCGGTTGCTGGTGGGCCACGGGAGTGATCACGCGCGACGTCGCAGTGCCGCAGGTGGCGACCTCGGGCGCCGGCGGCAGCGTCCGCACACCGCTGGGCGGACTGCACTATGATTTGCCGCTGCTGTCTCGCCGGACCGTGACCTTCCTGGCCATCGCCGGCGTGCACGTCTTGCTGATCTACGGCTTCACCTCCGGAATTGCTCAGCACGTGGTCCAATCCCTGCCGCCGCTCACCCACGCCGTGGTCCTGGACGAAACAAGACCGCAGCGTCCCGCGCTGCCCGCGCCCACCCTTGACGTGAAGCCGCTTACCGGCAGGATCGATCCGAGGATTCTGCTGCCGCCACCGTCTTTCGAGTTTCCAGCGGCGGGGACGAGCGGCCCGGAGATCAAGGCCGGACCCGAAGTCATCGACACTCTGCCGCAGCCCCCGCCCGTGCTCCATCGGCTGGCCGGGGGGCCCGGCAGGGGTTTCCCGAATACCGATGACTTCTACCCTGCCGCGTCCCGACGCCTGGCGGAGACGGGGGCGGCCACCGTACAGGTGTGCATTGACACGCAAGGACGGCTCGCCGGCGACCCCGTGATCACACAAAGCTCCGGCATTGTCAGGCTCGATGAGGGCGCGCTGAAACTGGCAAAAGCAGGCTCCGGTCACTATCGACCGACCACCGAAAATGGTCAGCCGGTAAGTTCCTGCTACCCCTATCGGATCCGCTTCAGGCTGGATGACTGAAGGATCTGGCGCGCCCGGAGAGATTCGAACTCCCGACCCTCAGGTTCGAAGCCTGATGCTCTATCCAACTGAGCTACGGGCGCTTTTGGTCCGGACGAATGCCGGCGGGATTGTAGGCTACCGAATTCCCGCCCGGATTGGGACCTGCCCCGCCGAAATCGCTTAATATGGGCGTCCGGGCACCGGGTACCCAGGTGCGACCAATTCTTACATTTTACTGGGGGTTCCTTATGAAGTTCCGTTCCACCGTGCTGGCCACCTTCCTGGCCACTGCCGCCTTGGCCGTCGCAGCACAGGCCTCCGCGGCCGGCTGCAGCTATCCGAAGGCGCCGGACAAGATTCCGGACGGCACCACGGCCTCGAAGGAGGAGATGATCGCCGGCATGAAGGCCATGCGGGCCTACAACGACCTCATCAAGCAGTACACCGACTGCCTCAAGAGTGAGCACGACGAGCAGATCGGAAAGATCGACCCGAGCCTGGCGCAGGACAAGAAGGACGCGCAGAAGGCCGAGCTCGACAAGGTCCTGGCGCAGAAGAATGATGCTGCCGTGGATGAAGCACAGGCTGTGACGGGGCACTTCAACGATCAGATTCACGCCTACAACGACAAGCACAAGAGCTGAGTGAACCCACCGGCAGCAGCGCAGACCGATACGGCCGCACCAGAATTTCTGGTGCCCGCCCAGGCTGATCGACTGATCAGCGAAAACCTGCGCTGCCTGCCGATCGAGTCGCTGCCACTGGTGCAGTGTGCCGACGCGATCCTGCGCGAAAACATCTATGGCGAACGCGATCAGCCACCGTTTGATCGCGTCGCCATGGATGGCATCGCCCTGGACAGCACTGCGGTTCGCGAGGGCCAGCGCACCTTTGCCGTTGAGGCAGTCCAGGCGGCGGGCGATGCGCAGTTGAGCCTGGGCCGACGCACCGGCTGCATCGAGATCATGACCGGCGCGATGCTCCCCGCGGGCTGCGACACCGTGGTTCCGGTGGAAGAGATCGCCGTGAGCGCCGGCATTGCCCGCCTCAAGGACGAGGTGAGCGTCGAACCCTGGAACAACGTCCATCGGCGCGGCTCCGATTCACGCCAGGGAGCGTTGCTTCTGGAGGCCGGCACGCGCCTGAGCCCGCCGGAGGTGGCCATTGCCGCCGGCGCCGGCATGGCCCGGGTGCGGGTCAGCGCCCAACCCATGCTGGCGGTGCTCTCCACCGGCAATGAGCTCATCGAGCCCGGCGAGGCGGTGCTGCCGCACCAGATCCGTCGTTCAAATGTCTACGGCGTCATCGCGGCCCTGCGCCGTCATGGCTTTCAGCGGGTTGCGGACGACCATGTTCGCGATGACCGCGAGGAAATGCGCGCGCGCCTGAAACTGCACCTGGACACGCACGATGTGCTCATCCTGAGCGGCGGGGTGTCCATGGGTCGCTTCGACCTCGTCCCCACGCTGCTCACCGAGCTGGGCGTGCGCATGGTCTTTCACAAGGTCGCACAGCGCCCCGGGAAACCGTTGTGGTTTGGGGTGGCGCAGTCCGGACCGGCCGTTTTCGCCCTGCCCGGCAATCCGGTGTCGACGCTGGTGTGTCTGAGTCGCTACGTGATTCCGGCGTTGCTGGCTGCCATGGGCGAAACCGGCGTCGCGGCACGCAAGATTCCGCTCGCGGCGCCGGTCACCACGACCACGAAATTCGTGCAGTTCATGCCCGTGAGGACGGAAGTCGACGACTGGGGCCGGGACTGGGCCGTGCCGCGCAGTACCAACGGCTCCGGTGATTTCACTTCATTGGCCGGCACCGACGGCTTCGTGGAGCTCCCGGCCGGACCGAACACCTACCCCAAGGGCTTCGTCGCACGCCTGTTCCGCTGGTAGCCGCGATGGCCGCACCCGAAGTCATCGTTCCGCTCAACGCGCCGCGCCCGCGCGACCGGCTGGACCGGCCGCTGCGGGACCTGCGCATCTCGGTGATGGACCGCTGCAACTTCCGCTGCCCGTACTGCATGCCGCGCGAGCAGTTCCACGACGCCTACCGGTTTCTCAAATCCTCGCAGCGGCTCGCTTTCGAGGAGATCCTGCGCCTGACGCGGCTGTTCGTCGCCCAGGGCGTGCGTAAGGTCCGGCTGACCGGCGGCGAACCCCTGCTGCGCGCGAACCTTGCCGATCTGATCGGCGATCTCACCAGCATCGCGGGAGTCGACGATGTTGCGCTGACGACCAACGGCATCCTGCTCGCGCGCCACGCCGCGGAGTTGAAAGCCGCGGGCCTCAACCGCATCACCGTGAGCCTGGACAGCCTGGATCCGCAGGTCTTCACGCGTATGAGCGGCGGCTTCGGCGGCGTCAATGAGGTGCTCGCCGGTATCGAGGCCGCCCAGCGCGCCGATCTCACACCCATCAAGATCAATGCGGTCGTCCAGCGCGGGGTGAACGATCACACGGTACTGGATCTGGTGAACCGCTTCCGCGGGACCGGCGTGATCGTGCGTTTCATCGAGTATATGGACGTGGGCAACCGCAATCACTGGGAGGCCGAGCGCGTCGTCCCATCTCGGGAACTTGCCGACATGATCAATGCGCGCTGGCCCATCGAGCCGCTGGAGCGCAATTACCGGGGCGAAGTGGCGCGCCGCTACGGGTTTGCCGACGGTGCCGGCGAAGTGGGCTTCATCTCCTCGGTCACCCAGGCCTTCTGCGGCGATTGCTCGCGCGCGCGGCTGTCTTCGGATGGGGCCTTGTACACCTGTTTGTTCGCGGCGCACGGCTTGAGCCTGCGCGATCCGCTGCGCGCCGGTGCGACGGATGATGAGCTTGCCGAACTGATCCGGCACATCTGGTCGGGGCGCCAGGACCGCTACAGTGAGCTGCGCGCCAACCTGCGCGAAGCGAGCGGGGATCACACCAAAGTTGAGATGTATTACATCGGCGGTTGACACATGACTTCAGGACTCACTCATCTCACCGCCCGCAATCAACCCACGATGGTGGATGTCGGGGACAAGGAGGTCACGCGCCGCACGGCGACCGCCGAAGCGCGCATCCGCCTGCCGCGCGCGGTGCTGCTGGCGCTGCGCCGCTCCGGGCACCGGACCAAGAAGGGACCGATCTTCGACACCGCGATCATCGCGGGGGTGATGGCTGCCAAGCGCACCTCCGAGCTGATCCCATTCTGCCATCCCCTCTCCTTGGACAACTGCAAGCTGGAAGTGGGCGCGGCCCCCGGCGGCATCCGCATCGTGTGCACCACATCGGTACAGCATCGGACCGGCGTCGAGATGGAGGCGATGACCGGCGCAACGGTTGCCGCGCTGACCGTATACGACATGTGCAAGGCCCTGTCGCACGACATCGAGATCACGGGCGTGCGGCTGCTGGCCAAAACCGGCGGAAAACGCGATTTCAGCCACAGTTCGACCCGACGGGCCTCCCGGCCGTAAAATGACCCCCATGGCTCCCCCCCTCTACGGCCTGGTGCTGGCCGGGGGCCGAAGCACGCGCATGCAGCGTGACAAGGCCACCCTCTCGTACCAGGGCCGCAATCAGCTCGACCGCGCCATGGAACTGCTGGAACCGTGGGTAGTGCAGGCGTTCGTGTCCGTCCGGCCGGATCAACGCCAGGATCCCGCGCGCGCCCGGTATGCGCAGGTGCTCGACACGCACGAGGGCATGGGTCCCATTGCCGGCATTGCGGCCGCGCAGGCACTGCAGCCGGCCGCGGCCTGGCTGGTACTGGCCTGTGATCTGCCGTATCTGGACGCGGCCACGCTTGCGTATCTGCTCGCCCACCGGGACCCGGCGCGGATTGCCACGGCCTATCGTTCCAGCCACGACGCTTTGCCTGAACCGCTGTGCGCCATCTACGAGCCGCGCAGCGCCGCGCCGATCCTCGAACGCATCGCTGCCGGCAAGGACTGCCCGCGCAAGTTCCTGATTCTGTCCGATGTGCTGCTGCTGGATCAGCCGCATCCGCAGGCCCTCGACAACATCAACACGCCGGAGGAGTACCGCACCGCCGGTGGCACCCTCCGCGCACCGCAAGGACGCGATCCGATGCAGATCAAGGTTCAGTACTACGCCATCCTGCGCGAGCAGGCCGGGCGCAGCGAAGAAACGGTGGCCACCGCGGCGCGCACCCCGCTCGATCTGTATACCGAACTGCAGCGGCGGCATCCGTTTTCTCTCGGCGCCGAGAGCCTGCGCGTGGCCATCAACGCTGAATTCAGCGACTGGTCGCAGCCCCTGGTCGAAGGCGACGCCGTCGTGTTCATCCCGCCGGTTGCCGGCGGCTGACGGACAGCCGGTGCGCACATGAGAGTCTTCAGCTTCGCCACGAGTGCGATCGATACGGACGCCGAACGCCGGCGGGTCGTGGATCCGGCCTGCGGCGGGTATGCCTCGTTCGAGGGTTGGGTGCGCGATCACAACGAAGGCCAGCAGGTGCGACACCTGGAATACGAGGCTTTCGAAGTGCTGGCGATGAGGGAAGGCGAGCGCATCCTCGCCGAGGCGATCGAGCGCTTTGGCGTCGACCACGCCGCCTGCGTCCACCGCGTGGGCGATCTGCAGCTGGGCGACATGGCCGTGTGGGTCGGAGTGAGCGCGCGCCACCGCCAGGAGGCCTTCCTCGCCTGCCGCTACATCATCGATGAGGTGAAGCATCGCGTCCCGATCTGGAAGAAGGAGCACTACCTCAACGGTGACTCCGGCTGGGTGAACTGCGAGCGCTGCGCAGCCGTCACGCAAGACCATGACCACAAGCCTGTTGCTCACCAGCACGGGCACCAGCACGGGCACGACGACAGCCCGCACGCTGAACCTGCCGCGATACGGCCCCACGCCGACTACTCGCGCCAGCAGGCGCTCAAGCAAGTCGGCGAATCCGGCCAGGCGAAGCTGCGCGCCGCGCGCATCCTGGTGATCGGTGCCGGAGGACTGGGTGTTCCGGTGCTGAGCTATCTGGCCGGGGCCGGCGTCGGACGCATCGGCGTCGTCGACGGGGACCGGCTCGAGGCTTCGAATCTGCACCGCCAGCCACTGTACAGTTTTGCGGCAGTAGGACAACCCAAGGCACAGCTCGCCGCCGAGCGGCTGCGGGCGCTCAATCCGGATGTCGACGTGCAGGTCTACGGCCTGCGTCTCACCGCGCAGAACGCCGCCGACGTGGTTGCCGGCTGGGACCTGATCATCGATTGCACCGACAACTTCAGCACCAAGTTCCTCATCAACGATGTGTGCGTGAGCGCACGCAAGCCGGCCATCCTGTCGAGCATCTATCAGTACGAAGGTCAGCTGCAGGTGATCCGTCCGGACACCGACGGCGCCTGTCTGCGCTGCATCTGGCCTGAGGCCACGCGCGATGGACTGGTCGGCAACTGCGCCGAAGCCGGCGTGCTGGGGCCGGTGCCCGGCGTCTTCGGCAGCCTGCAGGCGCTGGAAGCCCTCAAGATATTGTTGGACCTGCCCGGGCAGCTCGGCAACGAACTGCTGGTGATGGACCTGCTGACGCTGCAGGTTTCGCGCATGAAGGCGCGGCGCGCGAGTGCCTGCGCGGCGGGCCCCTGCGCCCGCATGCCCGCGACCCTGGGCACGGATGCGCAACTGCAGGTGCAATTCGCGTCACTGGAGCGCGCCCAGGCGGCGGGTTATGCCGTGATCGACATCCGCGAACCCGATGAAGTCGCCGAGGAGCCCGCTCCCGGCACGGATATCCGGCTCATGCCCCTGCAGCAGCTGCTGCGTTCGGATGTCGCGCTACCGATGAACGGGAAGTATCTGCTGGTCTGTGCGACCGGCCGCCGCAGTCTTGCGGCGGCGCAGACTCTCCACGGCCGCGGCTTCGAGCACGTCGCCTCCCTCAGCGGTGGGGTCACGGCGCTGCCGGCGCGGGCGCAGCCGGCCTGACGGTTCAGGTACGCGGCTACGGCCGCAGTTGCCCCGTGCCGCGCACCACGTATTTGTAGCTGGTCAGCTGCTCCACGCCCACCGGACCGCGGGCATGGAAGCGATCGGTGGAAATGCCGATCTCCGCCCCCATGCCGAACTCGCCGCCATCGGCGAACTGGGTCGAGGCATTGTGCAGCACGATGGCACTGTCCACCTGCTGCAGGAAGCGGGTAGCGGTGGCCGCATTCGCCGTGATGATGGCCTCGGTATGCGCCGAGCCGTAGCGCGCGATATGGGCAATGGCCGCATCGACGCCGTCGACCACGCGCACCGCAATGATTGCATCGAGGTACTCGGTGGACCAGTCCTCTTCCGTTGCTGCGCGCACCCGGTCGTCGACCTGCTGGACCGTCGCATCACCGCGCACCTCGCAGCCGGCCGCGAGCAGATCCTGGACCAGAGGGGCGAGGTGGGTCGTGGCGCAGGCGCGGTCGACGAGCAGGGTCTCGGCGGCACCGCAGATCCCGGTGCGCCGCAGTTTGGCGTTCAGCACGATCGCGCGCGCCATGGCCAGGTCGGCGTCCTGGTCCACATACACATGGCAGTTGCCTTCGAGGTGACCGATCACCGGCACGCGCGCCTCTTGCTGGACGCGCGCGACTAGGCTCTTGCCGCCGCGCGGCACGATGACATCGATGTAATCGGTCATGCCCGAGAGCATCAGACCGACGGCCGCGCGGTCCGTGGTCGGCACCAGCTGGATGCAGGCCTCCGGCAGCTGCGCCGCGTGCAACCCGGCCTGCAGGCAGGCATGGATGGCGCGGTTGGACCGTTCGCTCTCGGAGCCGCCGCGCAGGATCACCGTATTACCCGACTTCAGGCACAGCGCCCCCGCGTCCGCAGTGACGTTCGGGCGGCTTTCATAAATGATGCCGATGACACCCAGCGGCACCCGCACGCGCGAGATCTCAAGGCCATTGGGGCGCGTCCACTGCGCCAGCACCGAGCCGATGGGATCGGCCAGCTGCACGATGTCCTCCAGACCCTTCGCCATCGCTTCGACGCGCTTCTCGTTGAGCTCCAGGCGATCCAGCAGCGCTGCGGACAGCTGCCGCCCGCGCGCGCTTGCCAGATCCTCGGCATTGGCGGCGAGGATGGCGGCCTGGTGGGCACGGATGGCCGCCGCCGCCTCGCGCAGTGCCTTGTTCTTGGCCGCCGTGTCGGCGAGCCCGAGGGCATCCGATGCAGACAGCGCCGCCTGGCCCATCTGCCGCATGAGCTGTGTCAGGTCAGGCATGCCATTTCCTTGTGCAGGATCACCAGATCATCCCGGTGCACCAGGGCATCGCCGCTGCGATAGCCCAGGATGCTTTCAATTTCCGCGGACTTGCGGCCCATGATGCGTGCCACGTCGCCGTCCGAGTAGGCGCTGATGCCGCGCGCCACCTCGGTACCCTCGGGCGCGAGGATGCTCACGGTGTCCCCGCGGTCAAAGCGACCCGCCAGCCGCACCACCCCGGCCGGCAGCAGGCTCTTGCCCACGCTCAGTGCCTTGAGTGCACCCGCGTCGATCCCCAGCGCCCCCGCCGGGCGCAGGGTCCCGGCAATCCACTGCTTGCGTGCCGCCACCGGGGTCTCGGTGGGCACAAACCAGGTGCAGCGACTGCCCTCCTCGAGCCGGCGGACCGGATGCGGGTGATCGCCGGCCGCAATACACATGTGGCAGCCGGCGGCCACGGCGATTTTGGCGGCCAGCAGCTTGGTGGTCATGCCGCCGGAACCCACGGCCGAGGCGGATCGGCCCGCCATGGCCTCAATTTCCGGTGTCACGGCCGTGACCCGCTCGATGAACCGCGCCTCCGGATTGCGGTTGGGGTCGGCGCTGAACAGGCCCTCGACATCCGAGAGCAGCACCAGACAGTCGGCGCCGGCCATCTGCGCCACGCGGGCGCCGAGGCGGTCGTTGTCGCCGTAGCGGATCTCGGCCGTAGCCACGGTGTCATTCTCGTTGATGACCGGCAGGGCACCCAGGGCGAGCAGGGATTCCAGGGTGGCCCGCGCATTGAGGTAGCGCTGGCGCTGCTCGCTGTCCTCCAGGGTCAAGAGCACCTGCGCCACGGTCACACCATGCTCTCCCAGCAGTTCCTTGTAGGCGTGGGCGAGGCGGATCTGCCCCACGGCAGCGGCGGCCTGGCTCTCATCCAGGCGTAACACCCCCGGGGCAAGCCCGAGCTCACGTCGACCCAGCGCAATCGCGCCCGATGACACCAGGATGACCTGCTGCCCGCGCGCCCGCAGCCGCATCAGATCCTCGATCAGGCTGGTGAGCCATTCGCGGCGCAGCTGACCGGTATCCTGGTGGACCAGCAGGGCCGAACCTACCTTGACGACGATGCGCCGGGCGGCAATCAGCGGGGACGCAACATTCTCACCGGCGGTGCTCATGGTAAAAACTATACGGGATCGGCGCCGGGCGGGCGAATCTAGGCGCCCGCGAGCGTTGCCACCCGCAACAATCCCCCCTTAAACTGGCGACCGCCTTTAACAGATGAGCCCTCGAGGACCAAAACGGTGAGCAGAGATTACGAACCGGCAGCCGGCCAGTGGTACCAGAACGTGGAAGAAGAGGAGTCCTTTCGCGTGCTGTCGGTAGACGAAGACTCCGAACTCGTCGAAATCGAATATGTCGACGGCGACATCGAGGAGATTGACATCGAAGCCTGGCACGAAATGGACCTGGAAAAAACCACGGCGCCCGAGGGCTGGTCCGAATCCGAGGAAGCCGAGGATGAGGACGAAGATGAAGATGAGGACGAGGAGGACGACTGGGACGAGGACGACGATGAGGATGATGATGACGATCTGGACGAGGATGAAGACGAGGACGAGTGACGCAGCCGGGTTCCAGTAGCCAGGCGGTCGCCCAACTCGCCACTCTCCTCGGGGCCGACTGCGTCCGCACCGATGCGGGCGAACTCGCCCCGCTGCTCGTGGATCATCGCGGCCTGTACCACGGCAACGCCGCGGCAGTGGTCCTGCCGCGCTCCGTCGAACAGGTTACAACCACCTTGGAGTTCTGCAATGCGCACCACATCGGTGTGGTGCCCCAGGGCGGCAATACCGGCTACTGCGGCGGTGCCACGCCCGACCCGTCCGGCCACCAGATCATCGTCTCACTGGCGCGGCTGAACCGGCTGCGCACCATTGATCCATTGAATTACTCCCTGACCTGCGAGGCCGGCTGTCTGCTGGCCGACGTGCAGCGGGCTGCCGCGGATGCCGAGCGGTTCTTTCCCTTGAGCCTGGGCTCCGAGGGGAGTTGTCAGATCGGCGGCAACCTGTCCACCAATGCCGGTGGCACCAGCGTCCTGCGCTACGGCATGATGCGCGAGCTGGTGCTGGGACTGGAAGTGGTGCTGGCGGACGGGCGGGTGCTGGACAGTCTCACCAGCCTGCGCAAAGACAACACCGGTTACGATGTGAAGTCCCTGTTCCTGGGAGCCGAAGGCACGCTCGGCATCATCACGGCGGCCACCCTGAAACTGTTCCCCGCGGTGCGCAGCATCGCCACCGCCTTTGTCGCCGTTGCCGACGTGCAGGCCGCAGTGGAACTGCTCAGCCGCCTGCGCAATCACAGCGGTGACCGCGTCAGCTCATTTGAACTGATTCCGCGCCTGGCGGTGGATCTGACGGTGCAGCACATCCGACCCACGGTGGACCCGCTGCCCGGACGCTACGACTGGTATGTACTGTGCGAGCTCACCTCACCGCGCGCCGATGAAGCGCTGGACAGCGTGCTTGAAGGCGTCCTCGCGGACGCGCATACCGCAGGCCTGGTCCAGGACGCCGCCATCGCCCAAAGTGGTCGCGAGGCCGACAGTTTCTGGTTCCTGCGCGAGAACATACCGCGCGCGCAACGCCTGGACGGCGAGAGTCTCAAACATGACATCTCCGTGCCGGTCGCGGCATTGCCGCAGTTCGTGAACCAGGCCGCCGCATGGCTCACCGCCCATGTGCCCGAGGGCCGGCTGATCGCCTACGGTCATGTCGGGGACGGCAACCTGCACTTCAACCTCAACCAGCAGCCGCTGGTTGCAGCGGAGAGGTTCCTGGGCCGGGCGGGTGACGTGCAACGCGCGATCCATGACCTGGTGCGGGAATTTGGCGGCAGCTTCAGCGCCGAGCACGGCATCGGGCAGCTGAAAGTCGCCGAGCTCGAGCGTTACGCCTCCCCGGTTGAACTCGAGCTGATGCGGGCGATCAAGCGTGCGTTCGATCCCAACGGAATCATGAACCCCGGCAAAGTCCTCAAGGCTGGCTGAGATCCTTTGCTGAAACACTCGGGCCGCGTGCTCCTGTGCACCGCACTGGCGGTGCTCACCGCCTGCGGTTCGCACCGGCCCACCGTGCCGTCCGCTGCGGCAGCCTCACGCCCGGAGAGTGCGCAGACCAGCGCGCCGGTCGCGGCCGCGCAATTCACGCAATCCGCCGATGGCGTCAGCATCGCCTGGCACCGGTACGGTCAGGGTGAAACCGCGGTCGTCCTGATTCACGGCTGGGCCACGGATTCGAGCATCTGGCATGCACAGCTGGCAGCGCTGGCGGCGCACTACAGCGTGGTGACCCTGGATCTGGCGGGCCAGGGTGCCTCGGGCGCGAACCGCGAGGCCTGGACGTTGGCGCATTTTGCCCAGGACGTCGCCGCCGTCGTTGCGCAGCTGCCCAGTGCCCACCTTGTGCTGGTCGGGGATGGCCTGGGTGGTCCGGTGGCCCTGGAGGCGGCACCCCTGATTGGTACGCGCCTGACGGGCATCATCGGGGTGGAGACTTTTCGCACCATCGGCTTGAATCCGCCGCTGCCCTCGACGCTCAACCACGAGCTGCAGCCCTTCCGCGCCGATTTCGCAGGCGCGGTCCGCCAGTTCCTCAGCAGCACCCTCTTCCACGCTCAGGCGGATCCGGCACTCGTGCGCTTCGTAGCGGAGCTGATGGTGCAGACCCCGCCCGACAGAGCCGTGGCCGTGCTCACCGAACTGAACAAACTGGATTACGCCACCATCCTGCCCGCCGTGAAGGTTCCCATCGTGGTCATCGATTCAGACCTGGGTGGTGCAGTCGATGCGGCCCGGCTGCAGCACACCGCAGCGCGGCTGCGGGTCGTGAGTCTGGTCGGTGATGACAGCTTTGCGATGCTGGATGATGTGCAGCGCTTCAACGCCACGTTGCTGCAGGCGCTAGCTGCGCTGGTGGCGCAATAGGTCCGCAGCGGGCGTCCATGGATTTCATGGCAGCAGTGACCTGCAGCGCATCGGCGGCAGTCCAGCTGCGCACGGTCGCACCCTCGGGCGCAAGGTCCTCGAGGATCAGGATCAGCGCGTTGTTGCTGGCGTCGAAGGGCCAGTCATCGCTGTGCAGAATCAGGCGCAGCACACGGCCGTCGGGCAGCGAAAAATCCGCGCGGCCACCATGGTCGGCAAGCTCCACGTTCAGCAACGGCGACAGATCCGCTGCCCGCCCGGAGGCCGACCAGCGCACGCGACAGCTGAAGAGCCGCGCCAGGTGCAGTACCGGCCAGTCATAACCGGCGCTCTCCTGCACCAGCGCATCATCCTGGAACCGGAACTGGCGGGTGCGGAACCAGTAGAGTCCCGCCCCGACCTGCAGGCGATAGTCCACGTAGCGTTGCGGAGCAGCCGGTGGCGCGACGCAACCGCGACCCAGGGTGCCGCCGCGGAACTCATCGCCATCGCGGCTCAGCAGCAGATCACACCCGGGAATGGCATCGATGTCCGTGCGGCGCAGCGCCAGCTGCGCCTGCGGATCGGCGAAGAAGCCCCGCCACTGTGCGGGCGTACTGAAAGTGTATTGCCGCACGCGCACGCGTTGCGGCCGCAGCTGCGAATCAACGGAGAGACGCAGCAGCACCTGGCGTCGCGGTGCCCCCGGCACATCGTGCAGGGTCTCCTCCAGGTAGAGCACGGAAGGACCGAGCCAGGGCAGATCCACCGGTTCGACCACGGTGCGCAAGCGCGCGACATCCTCCGCTGCGGCCTGCGGTGAGTGAGTGTCGAGAATCACCTGCAGCGCGCTGTCGTGAACCCCAGACCACAGGCGCATCAGGTCGGCGATCTCGGGCGGCGAATCCGCAGCGGCCGGACCCGCCCCCAGGATCAGACTCAGCCACGGCGCCAGCCACACACAGCGCGCGGCGCGTAGCGCGCTGCCGTTCAATTCTTGAGGTCCGTCAGCCGCACCAACCCTTCCTGCGCGGTGCTGGCGACGAGGGTTCCATCCCGTGCGAAGACATTGGCCCGCGCAAAGCCGCGGCCGCCGGAGGCGCTGGGACTTTCGACGGCATGCAGCAGCCAGTCATCCACCCGCAGCGGACGGTGGAACCACATCGCGTGATCAATACTCGCGACCTGAGCCTTGCCACTCAGATGCGAAATGCCGTGCGGCAGGGTGGCGGTTTCCAGCAGATGAAAGTCAGACACATAGGCGAACAGGCAGCGCTGCAGGGTCTGATCGTCCGGCACGGCCGCCACGGCGCGGAACCAGACCTGCCGTGACGGCGCATGACCGGGCGCGGGGCCGGCATGCACCGGCCCCACGGCGCGAAACTCAAACGGACGCGGAATGGCCAGCACGCGCCGCACGCGCTCGGGCAACCGTTCCAGGAGTTCCGGGGCGACGCGCGAGGTATCCGGCAGGCTTTCCGGTGGTGGCACATCCGGCATCGACACCTGGTGTTCCAGACCCGCCTCCGCGGTCTGGAATGAACAGGTCATGTTGAAGATCTGCTCACCGTGCTGGATGGCAATGACACGGCGATTGGAAAAGCTGTGGCCGTCGCGGCTGCGATCGACCTGGTAGATGATCGGCGCGGTGAAATCACCGCGCCGCAGGAAGTACGCGTGCAGGGAATGCACCATGCGGCCGGTCACGGTGCGGGATGCGGCGTTGAGGGCCTGGCCGAGTACCTGGCCGCCGAACACCTGCGGACTGCCTATGTCGCGGCTTTCGCCGCGAAACAGGTTGACCTCGAGCATCTCGAGGTCAAGCAGCGCGATCAGATCAGCAATCCGCTGGTCCACCAGCGCACCTGCCTTGTGTGAATCAGCCGAACTTGAGGATGCCCTTCATGATCACGTAGTGACCGGGGAACGTGCATATATAAGTGTAGTCGCCGCCCTTGGTGAGCTTCGCGGTCGGGAAGGTCACCGTGGCAGTCTGCCCGCCCCCGACGATCTTGGTCGCGGCAATGACGTGCGGGTCATTGGGCGTGAGGTAGTTGTTGGCGAGACCGGCGGACATGCCGGCATTGGCCACCGTGGTCACGTCGGCAGTCTTCACGAGCACCCAGTTGTGGCCCATCGCCGCGGCGGGAAGTTTGCCCGTATGCGTGAGGGTGAGTTCAACCTGGGTGCAGTCGGCAGCGACGTCGAGTTCCTTCTTGTCGTACTGCATTGCATCGTTGCCGGAAATCTCAAGCTTGCAGACCTTGTCGGCTGCGAACGCGGCGTGAGTGCCTCCACCTAAGGACACGGCGGCAATCGCCAGCGCGGCCAGAACAGAGTGTCTACGGATCATCGGTAACTCCTTAACGGGAACTGAACAGTAGGGCATTGCTGCCAAGAGGGGCGGTATTTTGCATGAGCTGACTGCCAAGCGCACGCCGCAGCGCCAGGCCCAACACTTCAGGTATCGGGAACCCCGAGGCGCCGGTGCATGATCGGACTGGTGGTGGTGTACTGCAGGAATTGCTTCTTCTGCGGAAACAGATGGTGCTGGATACCGAATGCCGCCAGCGCCGCCTCGTGAAATCCGGACAGAATGAGCTTCTTCTTGCCGGGGTAGGTATTGATGTCCCCCACCGCGAAGATGCCCGGCACGCTGGTCTCAAACTTCTCGGTATCCACCGCGATGGCTTTGCGCTCCAGAGCCAAACCCCACTCGGCGATCGGCCCGAGCTTGGGATGCAGCCCGAAGAACACCAGGATCTGCTCGCCATGCACGTCGTGCGATTTTCCGTCATTGCCCTTGATACGCACGCCCGACAGGGCAGTGCCATCCAGCAGCAACGACTCGGCGAGTCCCTCGATGTGTCGGATCCGGCCGGCGGCCTGAAGTTCCCGCATGCGCGCGACCGTGGCCGGCGCGCCCCGGAAATGTTCGCGACGGTGCACCAGCGTGAGGCCCTTGGCGGCCGGCGCCAGTGCCACTGCCCAGTCGAGCGCGGAATCGCCACCACCGAAAACGATGAGCCGTTTGCCCGCGAGCTGCTGAGCATCGCGCACCCGGTAGTGGATCCGCTCACCCTCAAAGGCCTCGGCACCGGGGACCCCCAGCCGACGTGGCTGAAAAGCGCCCAGGCCAGCGGCAATGACTACCGCGCCCGCGCTCAATTCAGTGCCGCCCGCGGTGGCGACCTTGAACTGACCCGCGCCATCCGGCAAAAGCGTCGTGACCTCCTCGCCCAGATGGAACCGGGGATTGAAGGGACGGATCTGCTGCATCAGCCGGTCCACCAGTTCCTGAGCACCGCAGACCGGTAGCGCCGGAATATCGTAGATGGGCTTGTCGGGATAAAGCTCCGCGCACTGCCCGCCCACCACCTTCAGGGAATCGAACACGTGGGCCTGGATCCCGAGCAGTCCGAGCTCGAACACCTGGAACAGGCCGCAGGGACCGGCGCCGATGATGGCCACCGATTTGCCGGGCTCAGCCTCTTTGGTATCGGTCGCCGCAGGCAGGTTCATGCTGTGGCGGGCCTCAGGCGCGCCCGGCGTTCGCGTCCGTGGGCGTATGGAAGTACTCGCTCTCCGCCGCCAGCTGGTCCACGAGGCGCTTCAGTTCAGCCATCCGCCCTTCCGCGGTGCTGATGGGCATGCAGTCCTGGCAACGGGGGTCGCCACAGGGCTGGCGGGAGTACAGCCAGTACTGCAGGGCGCCGGCAAGCAGCCCATCGGCAATATCCCAGAGGTCAGCATCCTTGTCCTTGTCTGCCAGGCGGTTACCAAGGTCCACTGCCTTGGCAAAAGCCGAGTCAAAAGTATCTGCAAGTTCAGTCATGCCGGGAGTATAGAGCAACTGGCCTGGGGATCCGCCAAACGCTCAAAACCTCGCCTTTAGAGCCCCCGCCGGCACTTATTCAGCCGGCTTTTGCGAAGCCCGCCACGGACTGAGGGCGTAGTCATGGCGCACCATCGGGATCTTCGCATGATCCTGAAATCAATGGTTTCAGGCTTATGTCTCATGCTGCGGAACACCAACAGTGCAGTCGGCTACTGAAACGGCTCCCGACCCCGCCACCCCCCGCCGCATCTGGCGGCTGGGCATCGGTGCACACCTTGCGCTGGGCCTGGCAGCCGTCGGTGTTGTGGTGCTGGTGGGGCAGCTGGTCGCCGACAACATCACGCATACCGCCGTGGAGGCAGTACGCTCCCTGCAGCTGCGTTACGAACCGCAGGCGCGCTCGGCAAGCGCAATCATCGAAAAGCTTGCCGCATTCGATCGCGATGTCGAGGAATCCCTCGGCCCCGAAGGCACCTCCGTCGAAGCGCAGCGCTCGGCGCAGGCGGATCTGGAAACCGCCACGGCGGAACTCAACAGCTCCCTCGAGGCGTGGTTCACTCGCATGCCCAGTGATTCTGCGACGACACCGGATGGCCGCAGCCAGGTGCTGTTGAAGCAGCGGATCGGGAGCCACGTGAGCGCCGGTCGTGCACTCGCCAACCGCTCCGGTCAACGCCAGCAGTGGCTGCGCGAACGCCACGAGCTGCTGGAAGCTGAAGGTCGTCGCATCACCAAAGCCGGCGGCACGGGTCTTGCCATCGACACCACTCAGGTGGTCGCCCGCAAATCGCTGGTCGAACTGTCCCAGGCCGCGGCGGCGCTGCGCTCCGTCGAGGACCTGGATGACGCCGCGACCCGCGCTGAACATGATTTCGCCGCGGCGCTGGATCGCAACAACGCCGAACTGATGCACTCCCCGGGCGTGGCATGGATGGAGATCGTACGCGAGGACTTCACCCGCTCGGTGAGCCTGCGCAATCAGGTCAATCGCTTCGATTCGAGCAATGCGCGCGAGCGCCGTGACTTCCTCGGCGCCGGCAGCCAACTCATCAGCGACGCGCAGTCGCTGCTGCAGGAGCCTGCGCGCCAGGCGCTCTCAGCCGCCGCCCAGCGCGCCGCGCTGGCTGCCAACAATGCGCAGCGCGCCCTCGTCACCACCGGCATCGCCGTGCTGGCGGTGGTACTGCTGGTCTCGCTGCTGCTGGCACTGCGCATTTCGCTGCCCGTTCGCAGACTCATGGTCGCAACCCGCCGACTCGCCTCCGGTGAACGCGGCGTCACTGCCCGCAGCACCGGCTCCGCCGAAATCGCGGAGCTGGCCGAAGCCTTCAATGCCATGGCGGCGAAGATCAGTGCCGCCGAAGAGGATCTGCGGGCCCACCAGGCGGTGCTGGAACAGCACGTCGAGGATCGCACCCGCGCGCTGCATCACCTCGCCCACCATGATCCCCTGACCGAACTACCCAACCGCCGGCATCTGGCCGCGCGGCTGGCCGCCGCTCTGGCCGCGGCCGCGCACAATCACCATCAGTGCGCGCTGCTGTTCGTGGATCTCGACAATTTCAAATCCGTCAACGATACCCTCGGTCACAAGTTCGGCGATCGTGTGCTGCAGATGGTGGGACTGCGGCTGCAGGAGGCGCTGGGACCCCAGGCCTTCATCGCCCGGCTCGGCGGTGATGAGTTCACGGTGCTGATCGAGGATGCGCTGAGCGCCGAATATGTCTGCGAACAGGCCGCGAAGGTGATCGACGCGCTGCAGAAGCCGCTGACGGTGGATGGCCGGCAGCTGTCCACCAGCGCCAGTGTCGGCGCGACCCTGTATCCGGATCATGCCCGGGATGCGGATGCCCTGCTGCGCACCGCGGATGTGGCGCTGTTCCATGCCAAGGACCTGGGTCGCAACCGCTTCGCAATGTACACCCCGGAGCTTTATGACCTGGCCGCGCACCGCTTCCGTCTCGAGCAGGCGCTGCGTCAAGCGGTCGAGGCCGGCGATCTGCTCCTCATGTACCAGCCCCAGATAGCCCTGCACACCCTGGAGCCGGTGGGCGTCGAGGCGTTGCTGCGCTGGCGCAAGGCGGATGGCCGCATTGCCAGCGCCAGTGAATTCATCGAAATCGCCGAGTCCACCGGCCTGATGCGTGAACTCTCCACCTGGGCACTACGCTCCGCCACTGCGACCGTGAAAGCCTGGCGCGCGATGGGCTGGCACAATGCCAGCGTCGCCATCAACGTCTCGGCCATGCAGCTGCTGGATGGCAGTTTCGTGGACCACGTCATCGAGGCGCTGGCGGTCACCGGATTGCCTGGAGATGCGCTGGAGATTGAAATCACGGAGACCGTCATTCAAACGGCTCCGGCAACGCTCGCGGCCCTGCAACGGTTGCGGACCCTCGGCGTCGCCGTGGCACTGGATGATTTCGGTACCGGATATTCCTCACTGGCCTCACTGGCGCAGCTGCCCATCACCCGCGTGAAGCTCGACCGTTCGCTGATCGAGGAAATCGACCGCAGCCCGCGCTCTGCCGCCATCGCCCGCTCGGTGATCGCGTTGTGCCACGGACTCGGACTCGAGGTCGTCGCCGAGGGCGTGGAGCGCGCCGGACAGCTGGTGCTGCTGGCTCAGTGCGGGCCCATCACCGTGCAGGGTTTCCTGCTGGCCGCGCCCGTGGAGATGCAGATCACCGCGCAGACGGCGGAAGCCGCAGCGGCACGTGCCCGGGTGCTGCTGCAAAGTCCCGCAGATCCCGCGGCGCATGGCACGCGGGCCGCGGACGGATCACTGGTGTTCGTGGGCGCGAAGTCGCGCCGCCGCCCCTAGGCCGGCTCGCGGGTGTTGAGCAGTGCATCGCGCGTGCGCACACCGAACACCGGCTGGTCGATGAACACGCCATCCAGGCCTGCCTTCAGATAGGGAATGAGTTCGGCGGCAAGATCGCCCAACCCGGCCGGATCCGCCGTCGAACGCAGCGGCGCGGGCAGAAAGTGGTTCTCGGCGCGAAATGTCCACGCGTGCACCAGCAGTCCTTCGGCGTGCGCATCATCGATGAGCCCGGTCGCGGATCCCAGCGTGTCCTGCGCAGTGCGTGGAATCACCAGCGTTTTCTCGACCCCGATCGCGTCGGCGTAGTCGGCGACCTGTGCCAGACCGCGCCGCGTGATCATGCCGGCGTAGTTGCGTGCCTCGGCGGTGAGCACCCAGTCAAAAGGCGCGCCGCTTGCGGCCACCAGCTGCACCAGCGGCAGCTCCGTCATCGAGCGCAGCGCTCGCAGATTGGCCGTTTCGAATGACTGGATGAAAATCGGTGCGTCCTCACCGGCGTAACCGTGGCGGTCGAGGGTCTCCAGCAACGGTTCCTCCAGACCCAAGCCGATTCCGGAAAAATAACTGGGGTGCTTGGTTTCCGGATAGACACCGATGCGCCGCGGTGAGGGCTCGTGACGTGCGCGCGCCGAGTGCGCGCGCACCACGTCCGCGCCGTGCACCAGGTCGAGGATTTCATCCAGGGTCGGGATCTCGAACTGCCCGTCGAAGCGCGCGTTGGCCGGCCGCAGGTCCGCGATGCGCTCGCGCGCCCGCAGGGTCTTGAGCTCCACGAGCATGAAGTCCTCGGTGAACCAGCCCTCGATGCTGGCGCCGTCGATGACCTTGGTGGTGCGCCGATCCGCGAACTCCGGATGCGAGGCCACGTCCGTGGTACCGCCGATTTCATTTTCATGACGGGCGACCAGCACGCCGTCGCGGGTACTGACCAGGTCCGGCTCAACGAAGTCCGCGCCCTGCTGGATGGCCAGGAAGTAGGAGGCCAGCGTGTGCTCGGGAACATACCCGCTGGCACCCCGGTGGCCGATGATGATCGGCACCAGTGCACGCGGCGACACGGTCTGCCCAATATCGGTGCTTTCGGTCATGATTCTCCGACAATAATCGATTCAGCAATGGCGGAACAAGCCACACTCAAAAGTGTACGATTACCTCATGAGTGAACTCACCGAAACCGACATCTACCACTTCCGCGAAGGCACCTTCTTCCGTGCCTATGACAAGCTGGGGGCACATCCTGATAGCGTCGATGGCATCAAGGGTACGCGCTTTGCCGTCTGGGCGCCGAACGCGGCTGCCGTCCACGTCATGGGCGACTTCAACGGTTGGGACCACGACAGCCAGCCGATGACGGCGCGGCCGGATCAGTCCGGCATCTGGGAGTGCTTCATTGCGGATGTGGGTCCGGGCAGTATCTACAAATACTTCGTCCGTTCCCGCTATGCCGACTACGCCGTGGAGAAGAGCGATCCGTACGCCTTCCGCTGCGAGGAGCCGCCGCGTACCGGGGCAGTGGTGTGGGACAACGCCTACGCCTGGGACGACATCGAGTGGCAGCGCAATTGCGGCCGGGTCAACGCCCTGGATGCCCCCTGGTCCATCTATGAAGTTCATCTGGGCTCCTGGAAGCGCGTGCCCGAGGATGGCAACCGCTCGCTCAACTACCGCGAGGTAGCCCACGAGCTGGCCGACTACGTCGTCGAGATGGGTTTCACGCATGTCGAGCTGATGCCCGTCATGGAGCATCCGTTCTTCGGCTCATGGGGCTACCAGATCACGGGCTACTTTGCGCCCTCTTCCCGGTACGGCACGCCGCAGGACTTCATGTACCTGGTCGATCACCTGCACGCCAGGGGGATCGGGGTGATCCTGGACTGGGTGCCGTCGCATTTCCCGAGCGACCAGCATGGCCTCGCGTTCTTTGACGGGACGCATCTGTACGAGCACGCCGACCCGCGCCAGGGCTATCACCCGGAGTGGAGCAGTTCCATCTTCAACTACGGCCGCGCAGAGGTCCGCAACTTCCTCGGCAGCAATGCGCTCTACTGGCTGCAGACCTATCGTGCGGATGCGCTGCGCGTGGACGCAGTCGCCTCCATGCTCTACCTGGACTATGGCCGCAAGGCCGGCGAGTGGATCCCGAACCAGTTCGGGGGTCACGAGAACCTGGACGCCCGCGACTTCCTGAAGTCCTTGAACGAGGCCATCTACCGCGATCACCCCGGCACCCAGACGATTGCCGAGGAGTCGACGGCGTGGCCACAGGTGTCACGGCCGGTGTACCTGGGCGGCCTGGGGTTCGGACTCAAGTGGAACATGGGCTGGATGCACGACACGCTGAAGTTCTTCCAGACCGACCCGCTGTTCCGCCGCCATCATTTCAACCAGATCACCTTCTCGATCTGGTACGCGTTCACGGAAAACTTCGTGCTGGCGCTGTCCCATGATGAAGTGGTGCACGGCAAGGGCTCGCTCATCGGCAAGATGCCCGGCGATGAGTGGCAGCAGTTCGCGAACCTGCGTCTGCTCTTCGGCTACATGTGGGGTCACCCCGGCAAGAAGCTGATTTTCATGGGCTGCGAGTTCGGGCAGAAGCGCGAGTGGCAGCACGACGGCAGCCTGGAGTGGGACGTTCTGCAGTACCCGCTGCACGCCGGCGTCCAGCGCTGGGTCCGCGACCTCAACTTCTTCTATCGTGAGACGCCGGCCCTGTTCGAGCAGGACTTCACCCAGGAAGGGTTCGAGTGGGTGGACTGCAATGATGCGGACTCGAGCGTCCTGTCGTTTCTGCGCAAGGATCGCACGCTCGGTACCGTGGTCCTGGTCATCTGCAATTTCACGCCCATCGCGCGCAGCAACTACCGTGTCGGGGTGCCGCGCGGCGGCATCTGGCGCGAACGGCTGAACAGCGATGCGACGGTGTACGGCGGCAGTGGCCAGGGCAATGCGGGCATGGTGCAGGCCGACGACCACAGCACCCACGGTCGCCCGCACTGCCTGACGCTGACCCTGCCACCCCTGGGCGTGCTGCTGCTGTCCCCGCAATGACGGCGGTCTGGCCGGGAAATCCTTATCCTCGTGGCGCCACCTGGGATGGCGAAGGCGTCAACTTCTCGCTGTTCTCTGAAAATGCGACCAAGGTGGAACTGTGCCTCTTCGATGCCAGCGGGCGCCACGAAGTGCAGCGCATCGAACTGAAGGAGCACACCGACCAGATCTGGCACTGCTACCTGCCCGAGGCGCGACCGGGTCTGCTGTATGGCTACCGCTGCCACGGCCCTTACGACCCGGAGCGCGGCCACCGCTTCAACCCGAACAAGCTGCTCATCGAGCCGTACGCGCGGCTGCTGTCGGGCCGCATGCGCTGGAGCGATGCGCATTTCGGCTACGACGCGGCAGACCCGACGCTGGATCTTTCCTTCGACGAGCGCGACAGCGCACCCGGCACACCCAAGTGCCGGGTCATCGATCCGGCCTTCACCTGGGGGGATGATCGCCCGCCGCGCACGCCGTGGCATGACACGGTCATCTACGAGCTGCACGTGCGCGGCATGACCATGCGGCATCCGGAAGTCCCACCGGCGCTGCGCGGAACCTACGCCGGGCTTGCGACCGCGCCGGTCATTGACCATCTGCGACGCCTGGGCGTCACGGCGGTGGAGCTGATGCCGGTGCATGCCTTTCTCGATGACCGGCACCTGGTCACGCAGGGACTGCGCAATTACTGGGGCTACAACACCATCGGGTTCCTGGCGCCGGAGATGCGCTACAGCGCCAGCGGCCAGGTCGAAGAATTCAAGACCATGGTGAAGAGCCTGCACTCGGCCGGCATCGAGGTCATTCTGGATGTGGTCTACAACCACACCGCCGAGGGCAACGAACGCGGCCCCACCTTGAGCTTCCGCGGTATCGACAACTTCGCCTACTACCGGCTCGTACCCGGCAGCCTGCGGCATTACATGGACTTCACCGGCACCGGCAACACGCTCAACCTGCAGCACCCGCGCGTGCTGCAGCTGATCATGGACTCGCTGCGGTACTGGGTGCTGGACATGCATGTCGATGGCTTTCGCTTCGATCTTGCCTCGGCACTCGCCCGCGAACTGTTCGAAGTCGATCGCCTCGGTTCCTTCTTTGACACCATTTCCCAGGACCCGGTGCTGTCGCAGGTCAAACTCATCGCCGAGCCCTGGGACGTGGGCGAAGGCGGCTACCAGGTCGGTAATTTCCCGCCCGGGTGGAACGAATGGAACGACAAGTACCGCGACAGCGTGCGCTCCTACTGGAAGGGTGATGGCGGGCTGATCGGAGAATTCGCGCAACGCTTCACCGGCTCCGCGGACCTGTACGGGGCCAGTGGTCGCAAGCCCCACGCCAGCATCAACTTCGTCACCGCACATGACGGCTTCACGCTCACCGACCTGGTCTCGTACAACCAGAAGCACAACGAGGACAACGGCGAGGACAACCGCGACGGCACCGACAACAACCGTTCGTGGAACTGGGGCGTCGATGGTCCCAGCGATGATCCGCAGATCTGCGAGCTGCGCGAGCGACAGAAGCGCAACCTGATCGCGACTCTGCTGCTGTCGCAGGGCGTGCCCATGTTGCTGGCGGGGGATGAGCTCGGGCGCACCCAAGGCGGCAACAACAATGCCTATTGCCAGGACAATGAGATCTCATGGATCAACTGGGAACTGGATCCGCAGCACTGCAGCTTCATGGACTTCGTCGAGCGCGTGATCGCCTTTCGGCGCAGCCATCCGGTGTTCTCGCGCCGCCACTTCCTGACCGGACTGCCGGTGGAAGGCGAAACCTTCAAGGACATCACCTGGCTCACACCCTCCGGGACCGAGATGACGGAGTTTGACTGGCAGCAGGGTTTCGCCCGTTGCCTGGGCGTGCATCTGTCAGGCGCCGCGGTGCATCGCACCGACAATCGTGGCCATCCCGTGCGCGATGAGAATTTCACGCTGTTGTTCAACGCGCATCACGACACCATGGCCTTCGTGCTGCCACCACTGCCGGCCGGGCGTCGCTGGCGCATCGAGCTGGAAACCGCCGACGGTCGGCCCGCCGAAGGGGAGCCTCTCGCCGGCGGCGCCACGCTCACGCTGCCAGCCCGGTCGATCGCGCTGCTGATGGAGTTCAGCGCTGCCTGAGCGGGTCGGCGAGCGTTAGCGGTAACCGCGTGCCTGCAGGGAGAACAGCGCCGCATAGTGGCCTTCGCGCTGCATCAGCTCCTCGTGGCTGCCGCGCTCGACGATGCGACCATGCTCGAGCACTGCGATCTGATCGGCCATGCGCACGGTGGAGAAGCGATGCGAGATCAGGATGGTCATGCGGTCGCGGCCCAGCTGCCGGAAGCGTTCGAACACCAGCGCCTCGGCGCGCGCATCCATCGCCGCGGTGGGTTCATCGAGCACCAGCACATCCGCCCGGATGCGCATGAAGGCACGTGACAGCGCAATCTTCTGCCACTGGCCGCCGGAGAGCTCCCGGCCGTCCTTGAACCACTTGCCCAGCTGGGTGTGATACCCCGAGGGCAGCGTCCGGATGAAATCATCGGCCTGCCCTTTGTCGGCGGCTTCGCGCCAGCGCGCCTCGTCCAGAAAGAACGGCTCATCGCCCGCGCCCACGTTCTCCCCCACCAGCATCTGGTAGCGGGCGAAGTCCTGGAAGATGACGCCGATGCGCTCGCGCAGCCGGATCTCATCCCACTGTTCCAGGTCCAGGCCGTCCAGCAGCACGCGCCCGGCGGTCGGGCGATACAGGCGCGTCAGCAGCTTGATGAGCGTGGTCTTGCCCGAGCCATTCTCGCCCACCAGCGCCAGGCTCGCGCCCGGCGGCAGGTGCAGCGTGATATCGGCGAGTGCCGGTTCGCTCGCTCCGGGATAGGCAAAGCTCACATTCTCAAAGCGGATGCCGTCCTCGGGATGGGGTCCTTTGACGAGTTCGCCGCGCGTGTGCGGCACGGGCGTGTCCAGATACTCGTACAGCGTCGACAGATAGAGGTTGTCCTCGTACATGCCGCCGATGGAGGACAGCGCCGCGGACATGGCGGACTGTCCCTGGCGGAACAGCCCCAGATACATGGTCATCCTGCCCAGCGTGATGAAGCCGCGCACGGTGGCGAGCGCGATCCAGGCATAGGCCAGGTACAACGCGCCGGTGCCGAGGAGCCCGAGGAAGAACCCCCAGACATCGCGCCGGATGGTGAGCGCGCGATCCTCCTTGTACAGCGTCGTAAAGATGCTGCGATAGCGATCCAGCAGCCGTGCCCCGAGGCCGAACAACCGCACCTCCTTGGCATGCTCCTCGCGCCCCAGCACCGACTCCAGATAGATCTGCATGCGGGTCTCCGGCGAACGCCAGCGAAACAGGCGGAACGCATCCCCGGAGAACCGCGCTTCGGCAATGAACGCGGGCAGGCCCGACAGCAGCAGCACCGCGACCGCCCACGGGGAAAACCGGAACAGCAGGCCGCCGGCGCTCACCAGGAAGATCGCGTTCTGCACCAGTCCGAAGGTGCGCATCACCAGGCTCAACGGCCGGCTGGAGGCCTCCCGGCGCGCCCGCGTGAGCTTGTCGTAGAACTCCGAGTCCTCGAAGTGCGCGAGCTCCAGCGTCAGCGCCTTCTCCAGAATCATCACGTTCACGCGCTGGCCAAGCAGGGCCCGCAGCAGTGACTGGCACAGCGACAGCCCGCGCTGCGTCGCCGCCATGATGGCCACCAGCACACCCTCCAACACGACGAAGTGCAGTACCCGGTGCGCGTTGCCGTTGCCCACCCGGATGACGGTCACCACCGCGTCCACCAGCTGGGATCCCACCCAGTTGATGCCGACCGGCACCGTGCCCGCGATGATGGTCAGCACGGCCAGTGCCAGGGTGAGCTTGCGGCTGGTGCTCAGCACCAGGGTCAATGCCTGCCGGCTGTAGCGAAAGACGCCGAAGAATCCCACCAGGGTGGAATCGACGGTGCCCGCCGCTGCGGTAGAGGGGGAATTGTGGGGGCTGACAGCCATCCCGACATCGTACTCTGGCACTATGCGCCCATGGCGCTGACACCGACTCTGCCCTCTGACGTCGCCCGCATCATCCAGCTCGCCGTGGCGCCGGTGTTCCTGCTCTCCGGCGTCGGGGTCACGCTGACCCTGTTCACGAACCGGCTGGCGCGGATCGTCGATCGCGCCCGGCTCCTGGAGGACCGGCTGGCGGAGCATCCGCACGTCGATCTGCACGAGGCACTGGCGGTGCTGGTGCAACGCGCCCGCTACATCAACTACGCCATGGCGCTGGGCACCATCTCCGGGTTGCTCGTGACCACCACCGTGATCCTGTTGTTCACCACGGCGCTGCTCGGCAACAATCTCACCTTGCTGATTGCGGTGGTCTTCAGCGCGGCCATGCTCACGCTAACCGCCTCCCTGCTGGTGTTCTTCGTGGAGGTCCGCTACGCCACCTCCAACCTGCGCATCGGGGGGCGGGTCCGGGACTGATCCCCTGCGCCTAACTCCTGCCCCAACATGGGGCTATCTGCTCGGATAATCGTCAAATCGGAGGTTCCGGGGTCACCACGGGCCGCCGCAGGGCTGTAACCGCTCGTTTTCTATGGGTTGCAGCATTCTTCTGGTAATCTTCGCGACCCTTTCGGACCGCGTAGAACCCCATGAACCGCCCCATCCGCAACATCGCAATCATCGCGCACGTCGACCATGGCAAGACGACGCTGGTGGATTGCCTGCTCAAGCAGTCCGGAACCTTCGAAGCACATGAGAAGGTGGGCGAGCGGGTCATGGATTCGAACGACATCGAGCGCGAGCGCGGCATCACCATCCTGGCCAAGAACTGCGCCATCGAGTATGGCGGCACCCGCATCAACATCGTTGATACGCCGGGACACGCTGATTTCGGCGGCGAGGTCGAGCGCGTGCTGTCCATGGTGGATGGCGTGCTGCTGCTGGTGGACGCCGTCGAAGGCCCGATGCCGCAGACCCGGTTCGTCACCCGCAAGGCCCTCGGGATGGGCCATAAGGCCATTGTCGTGGTCAACAAGATCGACCGGCCCGGCGCGCGCCCCGGCTGGGTCGTCGACAAGACCTTTGAACTCTTCGACCGCCTCGGTGCCACCGACGAGCAGCTGGACTTCCCGGTGGTGTACGCCTCGGCGCTTCAGGGCTGGGCAAGCCTGGACCGAACCGAGCGACCCCAGGACATGACCGCGCTGTTTGAGGCGGTGCTGCAGTACGTTCCGGCCCCGCCCAGCGATGCCAGCGCCCCGCTGCAGTTGCAGATCTCCACACTGGACTACAATTCCTACGTGGGTCGGATCGGCATCGGCCGCGTACGTCGCGGCACCATCCGCGCCGGCCAGCTCGTTGCCCTGCGCCACGGCGATGAGAATCGGGGCGAATCGAAGATCGTGCAATTGCTGACCTTCCAGGGGCTGCAGCGCCAGGCCGTACCCGAAGCTGTTGCCGGCGACATCGTCGCCATCACTGGCATCGAAGATGTGAACATCGGGCTCACCATCTGCGATCGCGAGAACGCGGAAGGACTGCCGCCCATCAGCGTCGATGAGCCAACGCTGTCCATGAACTTCCAGGTCAATACCTCCCCGCTCGCCGGTCGCGAAGGCAAGTACGTGACCAGCCGGCAGATTCGCGAGCGCCTGTACCGCGAACTGCAGAGCAACGTCGCATTGCGCGTCGAGGACACGGCCGAGCCTGATGTGTTCCGCGTGTCGGGCCGCGGTGAACTGCATCTGACCATCCTCATCGAGAACATGCGCCGCGAGGGCTACGAGCTGGCCGTCGGCAAGCCGCAGGTGCTCAATCGCATGGTCGAAGGCGTGGTGCACGAGCCATATGAGGCGCTGACCATCGACATCGACGCGGAGCACCAGGGTGCGGTAATGGAAGCCCTCGGCACGCGCCGCGCCGATCTGACCGACATGATCATCGATGACATGGGCCGGGTTCGCCTCGAATATCGGGTGCCGGCCCGGGGCCTGATCGGCTTCCAGGGCGAGTTCATGACCATGACCCGGGGCAACGGGCTCATCAGCCATATCTTCGACGGCTATGCGCCGGTGAAAGGCGATATCCCGGAGCGCCACAATGGCGTGCTCATCAGCAACGAACTCGGTGAGGCGGTGGCCTACTCCCTCTTCAACCTCCAGGAACGTGGCCGCATGTTCGTGCACCCGGGTGAAAAGCTGTATCCGGGCATGATCATCGGCATCCACAGTCGTGAGAACGATCTGGTCGTGAACCCGATCAAGACCAAGAAGCTCACCAATGTCCGTGCGGCGGGCAAGGACGATGCCATCCTGCTCACCCCGCCCATCCAGATGACACTGGAATATGCGGTGGAATTCATCGACGAGGACGAGCTGGTCGAGGTGACCCCCGAGTCGATCCGCATCCGCAAGCGCTTCCTCGATGAGAATGAGCGCAAGCGGGCCGCGCGCAGCTCCGAAACCGCCGCCTGAGGGCTTACCGCAGCGTGTGCAGTTCCTGCTCGACCTGCTGCTGCCAGCGGGCACGCTCGGCAGCCACTTCAGTCGGCTGCTCTGAAGGGGTCCCGGTCCAGGCCTGCACTGCCTGCTGGGCCTGCGTAAAGGCGCGCCGCGCGGCGTCGGTGCCGACCCCCTTCGCCTGGGCCTGCCCCAGCGTAATCAGGTTGGGCGGATAGCCCGGCTCGCGCTGTACGGCGCGCTGCGCCGCCGTCACGGCCGCGTCCACGTCGCCGGGCCCCAGCGGCCAGGGCGGTGCCCGCAGCAGCACCACCGCCGCAAGCCGCGCAGGGCCTGCATGATCGAGGCCCGGATCCTGCGCCTCCGCCTTCGTCAGGCTCGCCAGCATGTCCTTCAGCTGCGAGGGCGCCTCCAGCGGTCGGGCGCGGGCCGTGAGTCCCTGGACCTGCGCCTGCGCGTACTGGCAGGTGCCGGAATCCGGGGCCTGTGCCAGGCACTGCCGGGCGCTCGCCGTTGCCGCAGCCAGCAGCTGTGAACGCTGTGCGGAATCCGTGGTTTGATCGATGCCGTCGGCATCGCGTTGCACCGCCGCGAGCAGCTGCGCGGGGGTCATCGTGCCGACCGCTGCCGCGCCGCCGGCCGGAGGCGGCGCGGTGCGGGTGGTCGCGCAGCTGGCCAGCGCCAGCGCCGTCAGCACCGCAACCCCCCGCTGCGTGGCGTTCATGATCCGGGAGTGGCGGGCAACCGGGGTGCGACGAAGCCATTGAGGCGCAGCCGGTTGAGGGCGGCCGTACCTTCGGGCTTGGCCGACAGATGCAGCAGCGCCTGTTGCAGGGCCTCGGCGCGGGCCTTCGGGACACGACCGTCGACGACGACGATCAACGCGACCGGCACCGCCGCGGTGGTCCCGACAGTTTGCAGATTGGCCGCAAACGGCAGGCTGCCCAGCGCCGCAGTCTGTTCCTGGTCCAGCAGCACCGCGACCGGTTCACCGCTGGCCACCCGTCGCAGTGCCGAGAGCACCTGCCCGGTGGCTGTAATGGGGGTGCCGGCAGGCACCGGCCCGAGGTTGTGCAGCACATCGCGGACGAAATCCTGCGCGTAGCCTGCAGTGCTGATGATCGTCATGCCGGCAAGGCCTGCCGGGAGCGCCGGATGGCCACTCTTCATGACCAGCGTCCAGTGCTGCTGCACGCCGCCGGGCGGTACGTCCGCCTGCGCCAGCGGCACCAGGTGCATCGCGGCGCCGTGCTGCACGAAGAACGGATAGGGCACGAAGGCGAGTCCGGCATCCGGTGCTGCGAGTCGCTGCAGATCGCTTTGCTCGCTGGCGTCATAGACCGCCGTGAGACTGTCGGCAGGCCAGCCCGCCGCGGCCGCGAGCGTCGTGGCAAATGCTCCTACAAGAGGTTGCGCGTCGCTGCTGGTACCGGGATACCCCGGCGCACAGAACACCAGCAACGAGGCCGCGGCTGCGATCAGTGAACTCATGGTTCTAGGCTATCATTCCAGCGCATGAAGTGCCCCGCCCGAACTCTGATCTCACCGTCAGGATCTGCCCCGTGACCGTGCCAGCCTCGCCGGCCGCGGTGCGGTTCTTTGGCCGCGTACTGGCTGCCCGGCGGGTGATTCTGGTGGTATTTGTGTTGCTCGGCGCACTCGGCGTCTACGGCGCGACGCTGATTCCGGACGACAACGCCATCGACACCCTGATGGTGGCGAATGACCCGAACGCCAAGGCGACCGTGGCCTTCGAGAAGCTGTTTCCGGAGGGGGTCCATGCACTGCTGATGCTTGAGACGCCGGACCCGTTGAGCGCCAACGCACTGCGGGGGGCCGATCAGCTCGAACATCGCCTGGCGATGATCAGCGGCGTCGACCCGCAAAGCCTGCTGACCATCTACCGCGGCGCCAACCCCGGCTCCGCCTTGAGCGCCGATGACGCCAGTCGCGTGCGTAAGTTTGCAACCGGCACCCGCCTTTTCACCCGCGCAGGCCTGCTCGGTCCCCACTTCCTCGGAATCGCACTGGAACTGCACGTGCGCTCCCCCGCGGACCGGGACCGGATGCTGGCCGCCATCGATGCCGACATCGGGCCGCTGCTGAGCACGCAAGGCGGCCCCTTCGCGCGCATTCGACGCGTGGGTTCGCCGTGGCTGGACGCGTGGCTGGAGCACGAAACGCAGGTCGCGACCCAACGCTCCATGCCGTTGTTCGGCGTGTTCCTGGTCACGCTGATATTCGTGTTGTATCGGTCCTGGCGCGCGCTGCTGGCCATCGTGATCACCCTGGGCCTGGTGGTCGCCATGGCCATCGGCGTGGCCGCAGTCACGGGCTGGGCGCACACCATCGTCTCCTCGCTCGTGCCGCTCACGGTCCTGGTCACCGCGACCTCGACGCTGGTCTACATCCATTCGCGCTACATCGATCGCGGGGATGCGCCGGACCTCGCGGCCCACCATGCCCGGGTCCTGGCCAACAAGTTCCTGCCCTGCACCGCCTCGATCTTTGCCACGGCGGTGGGCTTCGCCGCGCTCGTGGTCTCCAATATCCGCCCGGTGCGCGAGATGGGGCTGTGGACCGCCTGCGGCCTGATCATCGCCTGGATCGCCAGTTTCACGCTGTTTCCGGCCTTGCAGCACATGTTGCGCACGCCTACCCAGTCGGAGGTCGCGCCCGCCGGGCGCTGGTATCCGCGCTTCGTCGAGCGCTGGCTGCCGCTCACTCGAGCGCTGCGCTGGCCGCTGGTGGCGGCGGCGCTGCTCGGCATGGCGGCGGGGGCCATGGCCCTCCTGGGAATTCCCGGACATATCCGGCCGCTCGCCCTGGAGACCGATACCCTCACCTACATCGATCCGAGTCTGCCGGCCGCGCAGGACACCCGGTTCTTTGAAGGCCGGGATGGGCTGGATGTTTACCAGCTGTGGCTGAAAGTGCCGCAGTCCGGAGCACTCGATCCGCAGTTCCTGCGCGCCGTGGATCAGCTGGTGCGCCAGCTGGAGAGCGACCCGCGCATCACGGCCGTGGACGGGCCGACTTCACTGTTGCGCTGGGCACGTTACGTTCAATCCGGGATCGATGAGCTGCCCACGGAGCCCACGGCCTGGAACGATCTTGCGAGTCAGCTCGAGCAGGTCCTGCTCACCACACCCGGGGCGCGCGGCTACGTGGACCTGGCGACGCTCGGGGACGTGCGCCTGACCATCCGCGGCCGTGACCGGGCCTTCGGCGACATCGGCGTGATGCGCCACTACATCGAAAACGTCTGGACGAGCGTGCAGCGACAGCAGCCGGCGCTGGCAGCGGTGTCGGCGCGGGTGGTGGGCGAAAGCGTGCTGTCCGACCAGATCACCCTGCAGCTGGTGCCGACGCTGATGGAGAGTTTCGCGCTGACGGCCAGTATCATCTTCTGCGCTTTCCTGGTGGTGTTCCGCAGTCCGATGGCGCGGCTGATGGCGATGATTCCCTCGCTGTTCGCGATCCTGTCGGCCTTCCTGGTGATGCGCGGCGCTTCCATCTCTTTGAACATCGCGACCATCCTCATCGGTTCAACGGTGCTCGGGGCGACCGAGAACGACCAGGTGCATTTCTTCTATCACTACCAGGAAGGCCGCGATGCGGGCTCGACGCTGGCGGCACTGCGCCATGCCTTCCTGGTCGCGGGCAAACCAATCCTGTTTGCCACCCTGATCAATGCTGCCGGCTTCCTGGCGCTGGCTTTTTCGCCCCTGCCGCCGATGCGCCAGTTCGGCACGGTATCATCGGCGGCATTCGTCCTGGCACTGCTTGCCGATTTCACGGCATTGCCGGCCGCACTGTGGATCTGCACCCGGTCCGCCAAGACCGTGAGGAACTCATCATGACTGCCACCCCCGCTGTTCTTCGCTGGAATGACGTGCTCGCGATCGCGCGCAAGGGCAACCCACCGCCGCCGCGGCGGGTGGAGAAGCCCGAAAGCGAATGGCGCCGGATCCTTGACCCGCAGACCTTTCACGTGGCCCGTGAGAAAGGCACCGAGCGTCCGCACAGCTCGCAGATGTGCGACCTGTTCGAACCCGGGCAGTATTCCTGCGCGTGCTGCAACACCCTGCTGTTCGACAGCGCCGAGAAGTTCCAGAGTGGCACCGGCTGGCCGTCCTTCACGCAGGCGGTCGCCCCTGACGTGATCGCCTATCACGAGGACTTAAGCTACGGCCGCCGCATCGAGGTGACGTGCAATGTCTGCGATGCCCACCTCGGCCATGTGTTCCAGGACGGGCCGCCGCCGAGCGGTCTGCGCTACTGCATCAACGCGGTGTCGCTGCAGAAAATGAAGACCTGAGCGCCGCTTCAGATTGCGCGCGAGCCGCGGATGTCGATGAACTGCAGGAACTCGGCGCGGGTCCGGGCATCACTGCGGAAGATCCCGACCATGCGGCTGGTTACCATCGACACGCCGCGCTTGTGGACACCGCGGGTGGTCATGCACTGATGCTCCGAATCGATGACGACGCCGACGCCGCGCGGCTTGAGCACCTCATCGATGCAGGCCGCAATCTGTGCGGTCAGCTTTTCCTGCACCTGGAAGCGCCGGGCGTAACCATCGACCACGCGGGCCAGCTTGCTGATGCCGACGACCTTGTTGGACGGCAGGTAGCCGACATGGGCCCGACCGATGATGGGCGCCATGTGATGCTCGCAGTAGCTTTCAAATGCGATATCGCGCAACACCACCATTTCGTCGTAGCCCTCGACCTCCTCAAAGGTCCGGCGCATGTACTCGCGCGGGTCCACCGCATATCCCGAGAACCAGTCCGCATAGGCCCTGACCACGCGCTTGGGCGTATCAAGCAGGCCTTCACGGCTGGGGTCATCACCGGCCCAGCGCAGCAGCGTCCTGACCGCCTCTTCGGCCTGCTCGCGCGAGACCTTGCCGGTGCCGACGGGTGTGGCCGGGCGGCCGGCTGCTGCCTTGCGATCGGACCTGGCCATGGTGCAGACACATCCATCGTGACGAGGAAACGGCGATGGTACCGGACCGGACCTGCCGGCACGAGGCGCAAGCCTGTGAAAATGGTTTAGAATCTTCGGTCATGGCGGTCCCAACAGAACGATTCCAGGTCTTGGCCGCTGGTGACTGTGGGGCAATCCGGTTGCTGCTCGAGCGCGGTCCGATGGCCGCGCGCTTCCAACTGGAGTGCTTCCCGATCCAGGCCGACATCATGGCGAAGATCGATCAGGTCGCTCCGGACCTGATCCTGATCGATGCCGACAGTACGGCCCATGCCGGCCTGCAGTCCTGCCGCGCCCTGAAGGAGCACCCCGCGACCATGATGCTGCCGGTGGTGGTGGTCAGCCTCAGCTCCGAAATGCAGATGGCCGCGTATTCCGCCGGTGCCGATGATTTCGTGGTCGTGACCGGGACGGACACCGTGCTGCTCGCCAGGCTCGAGGCCCTCGCCCGCGCCGGTTCGCGGCGTCGCAAGGTCGCCGCCGCCGCGCGCAATACCGAAGAGCGGCGTGGCGAGGAACTGCAGGCGACCTTCCGGCGCTATGTATCCCCGCAGCTCGCCGATCGCATCCTCGACAACTCACGGATGCGCGACAGCATCCTCACGGCGGCGGACATCCGCACCCATGCCGTCATCATGTTTGCGGACCTGCGCGGCTTCACCAGCATCTCCGAACGCCTGAGCCCGCACGAGGTCGTGCCGCTGCTGAATGAGTACTTCTCGCTGCTCACGGAGATCACCTTCCAGCACGAGGGCACGGTGTTTCACATGGCCGGCGACTGCCTCATGGTCGGCTTCGGCGTGCCGTTCGAACAGGACGACAGCCCGGAACGGGCCGTGCGCGCAGCGCGGGAAATGCTCGACCGTTTCGCGCTGCTGGCCGACAGCTGGCGCCTGCGCCACAACATCGAAACCGGGCTCGGGATCGGCATCAACGAAGGTGACGTCGTGGCCGGCAATGTGGGCTCGGCGATGTTCATGAGTTACACCATCATCGGCGATGCCGTGAACGTGGCCTCGCGGCTGTGCCAGCGCGCACGCGCCGGTGAAATGGTATTCTCGCGCTCGCTCAAACGCTCGCTGGACGAGCGCGGCCATGACATCAAGGCCGTGGAACTACCCTCGATGACCCTGCGGGGTCGCATCTCACCCATAGACATCTTCTGCGTGCCCATCACCAAGCGAATGCGAATCATCGAAGCCATGCCGCCGACTGTCTCGGCATGAGCGACACCACCAATCTGGCGCTGTTCTGTGATTTCGAGAACATTGCCCTGGGCGTGCGGGATGCCCGCTATGCGCAATTCGACATCAACCGCGTGCTCGAGCGGCTGCTGCTGAAGGGTTCCATCGTCGTCAAGAAGGCCTACTGTGACTGGGACCGGTACAAGGAATTCAAGGCTGGCATGCACCAGGCCGGCTTCGAGCTCATCGAGATTCCGCACGTCAAGCAATCGGGCAAGAACTCGGCCGATATCCGCATGGTCGTGGATGCGCTGGACCTGTGCTACACCAAGCCGCACGTGGAGACCTTTGTCATCATCAGCGGTGACTCGGATTTCTCGCCGCTGGTCGCCAAGCTGCGCGAGAACGACAAGGGCGTGATCGGCCTGGGGGTCAAGAACTCCACTTCCGATCTGCTGATGGCCAGCTGCGATGAGTTCATCTACTACGATGACCTGGTGCGCGAGCAGAAGGCCCGCCGCACCGGACGGCGCAAGCCACCGGCCGAGACGGTTGCTGCGGCTGCCGGTACTGCCACAGTGGGTGCGGCCACCGCCGCGCCGGTCCCCAAGGACGAGGAGCGCGAGCACGACCGCGAACACGAGGCTTTCGACCTGGTGCTGGCGACGATCGATGCACTGATCGCCGAACGTGGCGAGGATGAGAAGATCTGGGGCTCCATGGTCAAACAGGCGCTCAAGCGCCGTAAACCCGGCTTCAACGAAAGCTATTACGGCTTCCGCTCCTTCAACAAACTGCTGGAAGAGGCCGCGACTCGCCGGCTGATCACGCTGGAGCGCGATGACAAATCCGGCGGCTATGTCATCCACAGCACCGCCGATCCCGGCTGACGGGTAACCGCGTCCCGCAATGGCACTGTGGGTTCTGTTCCTGGCCGCCCTGTGGGCGGGAGTGCAGAACGCGCTCGCCGGGGGCGGTTCGTTCGTGACCCTGCCGGCACTGATGTTCACGGGCATGGATGCCCGCGCCGCCAATATCACCTCCACGATTGCCCTCTTTCCTGCCCAGATCGCCACGGCGCTCACCGGGCGCAGCCTGGTCACCGGAGCTGCCGGGCTGTCGTTCCGGGCCCTGGTGATCATCAGCCTCACCGGCGGGGCGCTCGGCGCTGTACTGCTGCTCGTCACGCCGCCGAGTTTCTTCGCGCGACTGGTGCCCTGGCTGGTGCTGTTCGCGACGCTGGTCTTCGCCTGGGGGAGTTTCGCGCCGAGGCGGGAATCGCATGCGCATCTGTCCCGCCACGCCGCCATGGCGGCGCAGTTCGCAATCGCCATCTACGGCGGCTATTTCGGTGGCGGCATTGGCTTTCTGATGCTGGCGGCGTTGACGGCCGCGGGGCTGGTGATGCGCAACGCCGGCGCCACCAAGAACGCCCTGGCCGGCGTCATGAACGCCTCGGCGGTCGTGATCTTCATGTTCTCACCCGAGGTGCGCTGGCTGCAGGCCGGCATCGCCAGCGCCGGCGCGATTGCCGGGGGCATCACCGGCGGCCTGCTGCTGCACAGGCTCAACGAACGGGTGCTGCGGGCCCTCATCGTGCTGATCGGCATCGCCTTGACCATCGGGCTCTTCATTCGTCGTTGACACCACTCTCAGACCACAATATCTTGTGTTGAACAGCGGTGCCTACCCCAACAGGTGGGCCTAAGAGGGAATCCGGTGCGGCGCCATGCGCTCATTCCGGAGCTGCCCCGCAGCGGTAATCGGGAACGACCGGCGCCATCAGCACTAGGGCTCGAAAGAGCCTCGGGAAGCGGCGTCCAGTAGCTCATTCACCCACAAGGTGAGTCCGCCCGAGAGCCCGAAGACCTGCCGTTGTGACCGCGGTTTGCCGCGGTCTGGCTTAAGGCTCTCGGGGGAGGAGCTGCCGGAATCGGGGCTGGACGTTTGCCGTCCGGGGCTACCCCCCATTCCCTCCATCTTCCCCCGGCAGCCCGCAATGAACGCACATCCGGGGGATCTGCAATGTCTTTGGAAACTACCGATATGGCCGAACCGGCCACGCATACTCAGTCCAGCTTTCGCCTCACGCCGCCGAACACGGGGCGCAACCCCATGGGCGTCACCAAACGCAACGGCGGCCGCGAGCCGGTTGATGTCAACAAGATCGTCCGCGCTGTCACGCGCTGCTGCGAGGGCCTGCACGACGTCGACCCCATGCGCGTCGCGCTCAAGACCATCGCCGGCCTGTACGACGGAGCCACGACACGCGAACTGGATGAGCTGTCGATCCGCACCGCCGCCTCGTTCATTTTCGAGGAACCCGAATACTCGCGGCTGGCTGCCCGCCTGCTGTGTGCGTTCGTCGACAAGGAGGTGCAGGGCCTGGGTGTGCACTCCTTCTCCCAGTCCATCCGCCTCGGGTTCGATGTCGGGCTGATCAATGAACGGGTGCTGGAGTTCGTCGAGGCCAACGCGCGCAAGCTCAATGCAGCAATCGATGCGACGCGCACCAACCGGCTCGAATACTTCGGCCTGAGGACTCTCTATGACCGCTACCTGCTGCGCCACCCGACCCGGCGCAGCGTGCTGGAATCTGCGCAGCATTTCTGGATGCGCATCGCGGTCGCGCTGTCGCCCAGCGTGCACGAGGCCATCGAGCTGTATCAGCTGTGCTCGGGGCTGGATTACATCCCGAGTTCGCCAACCCTGTTCAACGCCGGCACGCGCCACGAGCAGCTGTCCAGCTGCTTCCTGCTGGACTCGCCGCAGGACTCCCTCGAGTCCATTTATGACCGCTACAAGGATATCGCGCTGCTGTCGAAGTTCTCCGGCGGCATCGGCGTTGCCTGGCACCGCGTGCGTTCCGAAGGTTCGCTGATCCGCGCCACCAACGGCCTGTCAAACGGCATCGTGCCGTGGCTGAAGACGCTCGACTCCTCAGTGGCCGCGGTCAACCAGGGCGGCAAGCGCAAGGGCGCGGCCTGCGCGTACCTGGAACCCTGGCACGCGGACATCGAGTCCTTCCTGGAGCTGCGTGACAACACCGGTGATGAGGGCCGCCGCACCCATCACCTGAATCTCGCCAACTGGATCCCGGACCTGTTCATGCGGCGCGTGGAAGAGGATGGCCAGTGGTCGCTGTTCGATCCGAGCACGGTTCCTGACCTGCCGGACCTGTTCGGACCGGCGTTCGATGCCGCCTATGCCCAGGCTGAGGCGCAGGGCCTGGCCCGCAAGACCGTGCGGGCGCGCGAGCTCTATGGCCGGATGATGCGCACGCTGGCGCAGACCGGCAACGGCTGGATGACCTTCAAGGACAAATCCAACCGCGCCTGCAACCAGACGGCCCTGCCGGGGCACACCGTGCACCTCTCGAACCTGTGCACGGAGATCCTCGAAGTCACCAGCAGCGGCGAGACCGCGGTGTGCAACTTAGGATCGATCAACCTGGCCCATCATCTGGGGCCGGAAGGCTTCGATTTCGAGAAGCTCGCCCATACCGTGGAAATCGCGGTGCGCCAGCTCGACCGCGTCATCGACCTGAACTTCTATCCCATTGCTTCAACCCGCGCCTCGAACATGCGCTGGCGGCCGGTGGGGCTGGGGCTGATGGGTCTGCAGGACGTGTTCTTCCGGCTGCGGCTGGCCTTTGACAGCGAAGCCGCCCGCCGCTTGTCGACGCGCATTTCCCGCACCATCTACTTCCACGCCCTGCATGCCTCCGTGCAGCTGGCGCGGGAGCGCGGCGCCCACGAGGCGTTCGCCCTGACCCGCGCCGCGCGCGGCGAGCTGCAGCCGGACTCCTGGGAAGTGGTGCCCGATGCGGATCTGCCCTGGGACGCCCTGCGCGCGGACATCGCCGCGCACGGCCTGCGCAACAGCCTGCTCATCGCCATCGCCCCGACGGCGACCATCGCCTCCATTGCTGGCTGCTACGAATGCATCGAGCCGCAGATCTCCAACCTCTTCAAGCGCGAGACCCTCTCCGGGGACTTCCTGCAGGTCAATCGCTATCTGGTCGAGGAATTGAAGCAGCTGGGGCTGTGGAGCGAGGATCTGCGCAACGCGGTCAAGCTCGCCGATGGTTCGATCCAGGGACTCGAGGAGCTGCCGACGCAACTGCGCGATATCTACCGCACGGCCTGGGAGGTGCCCATGCGGGCGCTGATCGATCTGGCCGCCGAGCGGGGCGCCTACATCGACCAGAGCCAGTCCCTGAACCTGTTCATGGAAAACCCGGATATCGGGCGCCTGTCCTCGATGTACATGTACGCGTGGAAACGCGGCCTGAAGACCACCTACTACCTGCGCTCGCGCCCGGCGACGGCAATCGCCAAGACCACGGTGCGCGCCGCCGCACCCGTGAGTGAAAGCCAGATCATCGCCTGCTCCTTGGAAAACCCGGAAACCTGTGAGGCCTGCGAATGAGCGCTCCTGCCTGTCTGCTCGATCCCGGCTTCGACCTCACCTTGCGGCCGATGCGCTACCCGCGCTTCTACGAGATGTACCGCGGTGCCATCAAGAACACCTGGTCGGTCGAGGAGATCGACTTCCAGATCGACCTGGGGCACCTGCGCACCCGCATGACACCGGCGGAGCGCCATCTCATCGAGCGGCTGGTGGCGTTCTTTGCCACCGGCGATTCGATCGTCTCCAACAACCTGGTCATCAGCCTCTACCGGCATATCAATGCGCCGGAGGCGCGCATGTACCTGTCGCGGCAGTTGTACGAGGAAGCCCTGCACGTACAGTTCTACCTGACGCTGCTGGATAACTATGTCAGCGATCCGGAACGCCGGGCGCAGGCGTTCGCGGCCATCGAGAACATCCCCTCGATCCGCCGCAAGGCACAGTTCTGCCAGAAGTGGATCGATGCGGTGGCCACGCTGCCCCACATCAATGACGCCGCCGACAAGCGCCGCTTCCTGCTGAACCTGACCTGCTTCGCCGCCTGCATCGAGGGGCTGTTCTTCTTCGGCGCGTTTGCTTATGTCTACTTCCTGCGCTCACGAGGCCTGCTGCCCGGACTCGCTGCGGGTACGGCCTGGGTATTCCGCGATGAGAGCGCCCACATGGCGTTCGCCTTCGAAGTCATCCGGACCGCGCGCGCCGAGGAACCGGAGCTGTTCGATGCCGAGTGGGCGCGCCAGGTCGTGCAGATGCTCGAGGAGGCGGTGGAGTGTGAGAGTGAGTTTGCGCAGGACGTGCTGGCCGGTGGGGTCGTGGGCATGACGCGCACGGAAATGCGCCAGTACCTGGAGTACGTGGCGGATCAGCGCCTGAGGATGCTCGGACTGCCGGCCCGCTTCAACGCCCGCAATCCGTTCTCGTTCATGGAACTGCAGGACGTGCAGGAGCTCACCAACTTCTTCGAGCGCCGGGTGTCCGCCTACCAGGTCGGCGTCAAAGGGGAGATCTGCTTCGACGCAGCCTTCTGAAGGCCATCTGCCTCGAGCCATGCGCCGGTATCCGTATTCCTGGCCTGGGCGCTGGTCGGGGTGCCCCTGCTGTGGGGCGTATATGAAGCCCTGCTGAACGCGATGAAGCTGTTCAGGTAGGCACCCGGTAGGGATGCCGACACCGCAAAAAGGTGCCGGCACCGTTTACCTTGAACCGAAACGGTCTAAGCGCTTACTGCGCGGGCGGGGCCTGCGGCGGACGCTGCGGCAGCTTTGACAGGGCATCCTTGCACCCCGGGCTCGCCTTGTCGCTATTGGTACGCAGGCACATGAACATCTCCCGGCCCTGCTTGCCGCTGCACAGAGTCGAGGCATCCGTGGCGCAGGCCTTGGTCACCGCCTCGCGGGCGGCCTGCATTTCCGGTGACGGCGCCGGTGGCGCCTGGGCGAATACACTGGGTGCCACCAGGGCGGCGCCCAACAGAACAAGCGTATGCAGTTTCATGATCATCCCCTCTAAGAATTGTCGCCGCAGGATTCTGGCATACCTGCGGCATGCCGTGTTGCTTCGGCAACACTCCCGACCGTTGCGACTTGTTGCTGATTGTGCCATTCGCGGATCACGGCGGTGGCGTCCATGACCCGGCCCAGAATATTGCCTTCGCCGGCGATGCACTTGAGCATGGCCGCGTGCACTTCAGGGTCACCAGCCGCGCAGGCATCACTGACGGTGGTGCAATGAAAGCCGCGATCCACCGCTTCGCGCAGCGTGCTGTGCACACAGATGTCGGAGGTGACGCCGGCCAGCACCAGGTGTGTGATGGCATTGGCGCGCAGCAGCAACTCCAGGTCCGTGGCGTAGAACGCCCCGAACCCGGGCTTGTCGATCACCGCCTCGTGGGATAACGGGGCAACTTCGTCGATGATGTCGTGACCGAACTCGCCGCGGACCAGGAGGCGCCCCAGGGGACCGCGGCTGCCGATGGCAGCGCCGCTGCCCTCGGTCCGCTGGCGCTTGAAGTCAGTCAGGTCGGTGAGATCGGGCCGATGGCCCTCGCGGGTATGGATCACGCGCACTCCCAGCGCCCGGGCGCCCGCCAGCAACCGCTGGACCGGTTCGATGGTCACGCGCAGCAGGCTCACATCGACGCCCGTCTGCGCCACGTAGCCACGCGGGTCGAGGAAGTCCCGCTGCATGTCGATGACGATCAGGGCGCAGCGCTCGGCGACCATCAATGCCCGGCCTGCAGTGCCTGGACAAAGCGGCTGTCGAGAGTCGAATCGATGGGTGCGAGATGCTGCAGCTGCCCGGACTTCACGAGCATGTCGCCGATGATCCTGCCGCTGGCGTAGAAGGACGGCAGCGACTCGCTTTTCTGGAAGACATCCCCAAGATGCGGCAGGTCCGGATTTTCGATCAGCGGCAGCTGGCGCGCCACTTCCGCCGGGGAGATCTCCAGCACCTTGGCGATGATTGCTGCGGCCTGCTGCGGATTGCTGCGCATGAAGGCCACGCCATCGAGCGTGCCGCGCATCAGGCCTTCGACCAGTTTCGGGTTGTGGGCGATCGTCGCCTGGGTCACGACGAACACATCGGTGATCATGCCGCGAGCCTCGCGCGAGGTCAGCAGCGCATGAAAGCGGCGGCCACCATCCAGATTGAGCACGGTCGAAACATTGGGCTCATAGGTAACCCCGACATCCACCGCGTGGCTGGCCAGCATGGCCGGCACGCCTTCGGGTGTCGAGGTCACCGGGCGGATGTCCCGCTCCGACAGTCCCACGGTGCCCAGCGCATAGCCGAGCAGGAACTCGGACGTCGTGCCCGGCTGGAAGGCCACGTTGCGACCTTTCAGGTCGTGCAGCGAGCGCAGCGAATTCGAACCGACGATGGCATCGCCACCGACGGAGTAATCCACGGGCATGACCACCTTCAAGGTCAGGCCGCGCGAATCCCCCATGATCACCTGGTCGAAAGTCAGGGTGGACGCGTCGAGCTCGCCGCCCTGCACTGCGCCCGGCATCAGCGAGTTGTCGCTGAATGTCACCAGGTGCACGTCCGGTCCGTACCGGCGGTAGTAGCCGTTGGCGGCCGCGACATAGATGGGCCCGTAGCCGATCCAGTTGACGACGCCGAGATTCAGATCACGGGCCGCACCGGTCTGGGGCAGGAACAGAACACAGGCGAGCACCAACAGTGCAAGCGCGGGTATGTGGGGTTCCTTCATTCACCCGATACTGGCACATCCCGAGTGACCATTGCCATGCTAAGACTACTCGTAGCGCAGCGCGTCGATGGGATCGAGCAGCGACGCGCGCCGGGCCGGATAGAAGCCGAAGAACACCCCGATCGAGAAGCTCACCGTGAAGGCAAGCACGATCGAGCCCATGCTCACGATGGGCTTGAAGCTCGACACGGCACCGATCAGCCGCGTGGTGCCGATGCCCAGCAGCACGCCCACCAGCCCACCGAGCAGGCTCAAGGTGATGGCCTCGATCAGAAACTGGATGCGGATGTCCCCCGGCTGTGCGCCGACGGAAATCCGGATGCCGATTTCGCGGGTGCGCTCCGTGACGCTGACCAGCATGATGTTCATGATGCCGATGCCGCCCACCACCAGTGACAGCCCCGCGATGGCGCCGAGCAGCAAGGTCAGGGTCGAGGTCACCGTGTTGACGGTGTCGGCGATTTCCTGCTGATTGAAGATGTTGAAGTCATCCGATACACCCGGCAGCAGCCGGTGCCGCTGGCGCAGCAGGCGGGTGATCTGGTCCTGCGCTATCGGAATGCGTTCGGCCTCACCGATCTGCAGGTACACCGAACGCAGATACTTGTCGCCGGTGATGCGCTTCATCGCCGTGGTATAGGGAATCACGACGCGATCGTCCTGGTTCTGACCGCCGACTCCGGCGCCCTTGCTGGCCAGCACACCGATGATCACGAACGGCATGTTGCCGACGCGCACCGTCTGGCCCACCGGGTCGAGCACGCCGAACAGTTCGTGGGCAGTCTTGGCCCCCAGGACCGCCACCTTGGCCGCACTGCGGACTTCACGATCGGTAAACATCGAACCGGAAGCGACCGTCCAGTCGCGGATCACGAGGTATTCAGGGGCTTCACCTGCGATGGTCGTCGACCAGTTGCGGCCATTGGCGATCGCCTGCGCGGTCGTCGTGACCTCCGGGCTCGAGGCCACGACATCGGGAATTTCGCGGCGCAGGGCCTCGGCGTCCTCGAGCGTGATCGCGCTGGCACTGCCCAGTCCGCTGTTGACGCCGCCGGAGCGGCGGCTGCCGGCGAACACCATCAACATGTTCTGCCCCAGGCCCGCGACCTGGGACTCGATGCTGGCACGGGTGCCGTTGCCGATGGCCACCATCGCCACCACGGCGAACACACCGATGATGATGCCGAGCGCCGTGAGACTGGAGCGCAGCTTGTTACGGCGCAGCGCGCGCAGCGCCGTGAGCGCGGTCAGCGCGGTTCGCAGCAGTATGCCGCGCAGCCAGGTGAACATCAGTGCACTCCCGGCTTTTCACCGATCTTCGCGTCGCGTTCCTCGCGATCGAGCTTGGCGCGCAGCTCATCGGCGCGATTGGGCTTGGGGTTCACGCGGTCCTCGATCACCCGGCCATCGCGCATGATTACGATGCGCCTGCAGTAGGCGGCGATGTCGAGCTCGTGGGTGACCATGACCACGGTGATTCCCGAGTCATTCAGCGCCTGGAACAGGCCCATGATCTCGATGCTCGTGCGGGTATCGAGGTTGCCGGTGGGCTCATCGGCGAGCAGCAGGTCCGGACTGTTCACCAGCGCGCGGGCGATCGCGATCCGCTGCTGCTGACCGCCGGAGAGTTGGCTGGGCCGGTGCGTGAGCCGGGAGCCCAGACCCACCTTTTCCAGCGCCTCGCGGGCACGCCTATGGCGCTCGCGCAAGGCGACCGCCGGCTCGGTGTAGAACAACGGCAATTCGACATTCTCCATGGCAGTGGTGCGCGCCAGCAGGTTGAAGCTCTGGAACACGAAGCCGATCTTGCGATTGCGCAGCTGCGCGAGCTGCTTGCGGTTGAGGCCTGCGACATCGACCTCATCGAGCAGGTAGCGCCCGGCGGTCGGCCGGTCGAGGCAGCCGAGGATATTCATCATGGTGGACTTGCCCGAGCCGCTCGCGCCCATGATGGCCACGAACTCGCCACGTTCGATGTCAAGACTCACGCCGGCGACGGCCCGGACCTCCACCTCGCCGGTGACATAGACCTTGGTGATATCGCGCAGTGCGATGACATGCTGGGTCATGGTTACATCTGCGGCGGCGGCCCGCCATTGGTCTGCCCGAACTGCACGGCCGTGGCACCGGCGGCCGCCGTCGCCGTGACGACGCGGTCCGACGCCGCAAGTCCATCCAGGATCTCGGTGCCCACGCCATCGGTGGCACCGGTATGCACGATCTTAGGTGTCAGGGTGACGTTGTCCGTCTGCAGCGCGTAGGCCAGCTGCTGCGCGCGCTGCAGCTGCTTGGGCGGCGTGGTACTGAATTTCGCATTGTCGGGCGGCGAGTAGCGCAGGGCCGCGTTCGGCACCTTCAGCACATTGTCGCGTTCCAGCACCAGGATCGAGACATCCGCGGTCATGCCCGGGAACAGCTTCTGCTCGGGGTTGGCGACGGCGATGATGGTCTGGTAGGTGACCACATTCTGCGTGGTCGTCGGTGACTTGCGTACCTGCGACACCTTGCCGTGGAACACCTCGTTCGGAAATGCGTCGACCCCGAACTCGACATCCTGGCCGACCTTCACCTGACCGATATCGGCCTCGGAAATGTCGGCGGTGATGTTCATCTTGGTGATGTCCTGGGCGACGGTGAACAGCACCGGGGTGCTCATGGCGGCGATGACCGTCTGCCCCTCGTCCACTTTGCGCGAAATCACGATGCCATCGACCGGCGCAGTAATCTTGCAATAGCTCAGGTTCGCCTGCGCACTGTGCAGCGCCGCCTCCTTGACGGTGACCGTTGCCTCGGCCTGCGCCAGCTCCGCGGTCGCCTGATCCAGGTCCAACTGCGAGGCGGCCTTCAGGGGTACCAGGATCTTCTTGCGCTGCAGGTTCTGGCCCTTGAGCGTCACATCCGCCCGGGCGCTGGCCAGATCACCCTGTGCCTGTTGCAGCTGCGCCTCGTACACGGTGGGGTCGATTTCCGCCACCAGCTGCCCCTTGTGCACCGGTGAATTGAAATCAGCGTACAGGTGCGTGATCTTGCCGGACACCTGGCTGCCGACATCAACGCTCACCAGCGCGCTCAACGAGCCACTGGCCGTGACATGCTCCTGGATATCGCCCCGGGTGACGGCGGCGACCTCATACCGCGGGCCCTTGCTGCCCGGGCGACCGCAGCCGCTGACGGCCAGGATTCCCATGAGGCCTGCCACGAGCAGCAGGCCCCGGCTGCGGAAACGGATGTCTGTCATGTCGCTTCTCTCACTTCCAGCCGCCACCTAGGGCCTGGTACAGGGAAACCTTGCTTGAAAGCCTGTTGAACTGCGCCTGCAGCAGACCCTGTTGTGCGCTGTACAGGTCCTGCTGCGCCGCGAGTTCATTCAGGTACGTGTCCTCGCCCTGCCGATAGCGCAACGTCGCCAGCTCCAGCCGGCGCTGCTGAGTGTCGATCAATGACTGTTCCAGGGTGATCTGGCGTGCGTAGCTGTCGACGCCGACCAGGGCATCCGCCACTTCCCGAAACGCCGTCTGGATGGCCTTCTCATAGGCGACGACCTGCAGCTGCTCACCGACCTTGGCCGAATCAAGTCCCGCGACATTCTTGCCGCCCGCGAACAGCGGCACGGAGATCTGCGGCCCGAAGCTCCACTCGCCGCTGCCGGCCTTGAAGAGCGATGACAACTGCGTGCTGGTGACGCCCACCGAGCTGGTGAGGGAGATCGTTGGAAAGAAGGCAGCCCGTGCGACCCCGATATTGGCGTTCGCCGCTTTCAGGCCGTGTTCGGCCTCGAGGATGTCCGGGCGGCGGGTAATCAGATCCGAGGGCAGACTCGCCGGCACATCCGCCACCATCTCCGCATCGGAGAAAGGCCGCACCGGCGGCAGATCCGCAGGCAGAGGCGCGCCCACCAGCAGCTGCAGGGCGTTGAGTGCCTGCTGCAGCTGGCGCTGATAGGTCTCCACATCGATGCGCGCCGTCTCGACCTGGCCTTCGGACTGACGCAGGTCCAGTTCGTTGCTGGCGCCGGCATCGAACGTGGCCTTGTTGAGATCGTACGAAGACTGCACTGCGGCCAGCGTGTCCTGGGAGAGTTTGAGCAGCTCCTCGGTCTCGCGCAGCGTCAGGTACTGGGTTGCGACCTGGCCGACCAGCGAGACCTGCGCTGCGCGCTGTGCCTCCTCGGTCTGGAAGTACTGCTCCAGCGCCTGGGCATTCTGGCTGCGCACATGACCGAACAGGTCCAGCTCATAGGAGGTCACGCCGACACTGGCGCTGAAGCTGTTGGCGGTGTAGCTGGTGCCCGACGCCGCGGCGCCCGCGCCCGATCCTCCGAACTCACCCGGCAGCTGGGTCGCGGTGCTGAAGGAAGTCTCCGAGCGGGTGAAGCCCGCGCTCCCCTGTACCGTGGGAAACAGGGCTGAGCGGGTGATCCGGTACTGGGCCTGGGTCTGCTGCACGTTCAGCACCGCGGTGCGTAGATCGCGATTGTTGGCCAGCGCCAATTCGACGAGGCGGTTGAGCCGCTCGTCGCGAAACAGCTCGCGCGAGGCGATATCGGCCGCGGCAGCCGGGGCCGCCTTGGCGGCAGTGACCTGGTCCACGCCCTGCCCCGGATACACATCCGGTACCGGCAGTGGCGGTCGCTGGTACTGCGGAATCATGGCGCAACCGGCGAGGACCGCCGCGAGCGTCGCCGTGATCGCAGGACCGGCAGCTTTGAACGATCCGGTCATGCTGACCTCCGGCGCATTTCCGGCGGTCGCAGCCGCGCGAGTTCCGCACCCAAAGTGGCCGGGGGGCTCGCGAGCCCACTGGCTGTAAAACGCACCAGCTCCTTCAGGAACGCGGCCTCGCGCTTCGCATCCCGCTTGATCTTTATCGCGCTCACCTGGACACCGAACATCAGCGTGGCCCCCAGCGCCAGCGCCAGCCGCAGGTTCAGTACGTCGGTCGGCACCGCCGGCAACGCGCGCTCCAGGGCACTGACGAAGACCTTCATGTTCGGTTCGAGTTCAGCCTGCGCGTACTCATGCAGAAACGGCGGTGGTGCCAGCAGGGTCCGCGCCACGAGCTTGTTGAACGCCGGGTGCGCGAGACCGGCTTCCACTGACGGCCGCATCATGCAATCGACGATGTCCTCCACAGGCAACGGCTGCCCGTGCGCCGCCGCGTCCGCCGCCGCGAGCAGCTCCAGTCGGCGTGAATTGACCGCCCGGAAACGGCGCAGAAAGGTCTCCACATACAGCGCTTTCTTGGAACCGAAGTGATAGGTCGTCGCCGCGAGATTCACCTTCGCGTGCTGCGCGAGCGTGCGCATGCCGACGCCGTTGTAGCCGTGCTCGCCGAAGAGTCGTTCGGCCGAGTCCAGTAGCCGCAGCGCGGTACTCGCCGAGTTGTGTTTCCTGCCAGTAGCCATGCCGCATTTAAAACATACGTATGAACTTCTTGCAAGTCGGATGCACCAATGGCACCCGCAGCGCCATGGAATGCTTGAATTTCCCCTTAGGCTTGCGGATAACTATGCCTTGCACATAACTCACCAGGACCGCCCATGCCAGAGATCAACCTCCCCGAGGTCGTCGCGGAAATCACCGCGCAGTTCAACCGCTACGAAACCGCCCTAGTCGGCAACGATGTGCAGACCCTCGACTCGCTGTTCTGGAACAGCCCCCACACCCTGCGCTTTGGTGCGACCGAGAATCTGTACGGCTATGAGGCCATTGCCAGCTTCCGCGCCGGCCGCTCGCCGTTGAATCTCGCCCGCACGCTCACGAACACCCGGATCACGACTTTCGGCCGCGACCTGGCGGTTGCGAATACGGAATTCCGCCGCACCACATCGGGGGTTACCGGGCGGCAGAGCCAGACCTGGATGCGGACCGAGGCAGGCTGGAAGGTGGTCTGCGCACACGTGAGTGTGCTCAGTTGAGCGCCCTCACCGACCGGATGCTGGTCCGGGAGCTGGTCGAGAACTGGGCGCTGTATCGGGACGCAGGTGACTGGGAACGGTTCCGGACCGTCTGGCACGATGACGGCCGCATGATGGCCACCTGGTGCCAGGCCGACGTGGACGGGTTCATCGAGGCGAGCCGGCAAGGCTGGGCCAAGGGCGTCAACATCCTGCATTTCCTGGGAGGGTGCTCGATCGAGATCGAGGCTGACCGGGCCCTCGCGCAGACCAAGATGACCATCAGCCAGCGCGCGGGCGTGGATGGCGTCCTGGTGGATGTCGTGTGCACCGGGCGGTTCTATGACTTCATCGAACGGCGCCAAGGCAGATGGGGTTTCGTATTGCGCCAGCCGATCTATGAAAAGGACCGCATGGATCCGGTGGACCCTGCGGCACGACTTTCATTGGATGCCGGGCTGCTCGCACAGTTCCCGGAAGGCTATCGCCACCTCGCCTATCTTCAGACACGCATCGGCTACGAGGTGAAAAAGGACATGCCGGGTCTCAAGGGTCCCGAAGTGGAAGCCCTCTATGCCCGCGGCAAGGCCTGGCTCACCGGCTTGGCCGCGGCGCGGTAGCGACTCGACGTGTATCTCCCGAAACTGCACGAAGAGCATGACCTGGGCGTCCTGCACGCGCTCATCCGCGCGCATCCGCTCGGGACCTGGGCGACCCAGGGCGATGACGGCATCATCATGAATCATCTGCCCCTCATCCTCGACCCGCAGCGTGGGCAGTACGGCACCCTGATGTGTCACGTGTCGCGGGCCAACACCGTCTGGAAGTCATTCTCAGCCACCGTTGAGTCCGTGATCGCCTTTCACGGTGCCGAGGCGTACATCAGTCCCTCCTGGTACGCGAGCAAGGCCCTGCACGGCAAGGTGGTACCGACCTGGAACTACGCCGTCGTCCACGCTCACGGCATTCCCGTGCTGGTCGATGAGTCCCGGCTGCTTCAGCATTTGACGCAACTCACCGATGAACACGAAGCCGGACGCCCGGCACCGTGGCATGTGGGGGACGCGCCCGCCGACTTCATCCGGCAGATGCGCCAACAGATCGTCGGCATCGAGATCCCGATCTCACGGATCGTCGGGAAGTGGAAGGTCAGCCAGAACCGCTCCCCTGAGGATCGGCGCGGAGTCGTGGCAGGACTTGCGGAGCAGGGTGACGCGCGGTCCCGGGAGATGGCCGAGCTCGTCGCAGAGGCCCTGCGCAAACCTTAAGGTTCCCGGGGCGTACGCGCCTGCAGGTAGTCCTTCAGAGTATTGGACAGTGAAACAAAGTCCGAGGGGATCATCAGTACGGTGGTGCTGTTGTTCTCGGCGCCCACTTCAGAAACCATCTGCATGCGCCGCAATTCCAGAGCCACCGGATTGCCGGCCATCTGTCCGGCGGCCTGGGCCAGCTTGACCGAGGCTTCCAGCTCCGCTTCGGCCTTGATGATGCGGGCGCGTTTCTCACGAATGGCCTCCGCCTGCATCGCCATGACCTGCTGCATGGCGCCGGGGAGTTCGACGTCCTTCATCTCGAAGCGCTCGACCTCCAGGCCCCAGCGGGTGGCCGATCCGACGATGTTCTCGCGCAGCAGATCATTGATCTTGTTGCGCTCCTGCAGAACCTCGTCCAGGTCGTGCTGCCCGATGATGTTGCGCAGTCCGGTGAGTGCCAGCTGATAGACGGCGGCGGGCGCGTCATCCACCGAGATCACCGATTTCGCGGCGTCCACGATCCGATACCACAGCACGCCATTGACCTTGATGGTGACGCTGTCGCGGGTAATCGTCTCCTGCTGCTCCGCGGAGACGGTCCGCGTCCTGATGTCGATGGTGACGGAACGCTCGATTCCCAACGGCATGATCCAGTACATCCCCGGACCGCGAAGTCCCTTGTAGCGCCCGAGCCGGAATACGACGCCACGCTGATATTCCTGTGCGATGCGGATACCCGAGAGTCCCAGGAAAGCAATGATGATGATCACCACAAGCGCCGCCATGGTCATCCCCTTGATGTTGCCGAAAGTCATCGTACGCCCAGCCTGTCGCAGTGGCATGCTGATCCGGTGAGCACGTCCCCGCTGATCCATTGGACTGAGAACGGCGAGCCGCGCAGCGCGTCTTGGCGTTCCGCGAACGCCTCGCCGCCCAGCCACGTGGTCGCGATCGATGATCGCACCAGCGCCGATGAGGCCTACGGCCTCGCCTGCCAGGGGACCGCATTGCTGTGGCGCGGTGACTTCCAGAATGCGCGCCAGATGCTGGTAGCGCTGGCAAATCGCGCTGATCGGCCGTCGCGCAAATCAAGGGCCGTACCGGCAGCCGCGTCCACCATCAGTGCTGCAGAATTCCATCGGTATCGCCAGGCTCGCGCCCAGCGGGCACGCACTCTCGGCATGCTGCTGGTGCTGCTCGACGGGGAATATCATCTGGCGCTGCGGCGCGCACCGGACATCCGCGCGGCCTGCCTTGCGGCGTTCGGCCCGGCGGAGGGACCCACGCTGCTGTCCTTGCGCGCGCTGCTGGGACTGATCGGAGCCCGCGAGTGGCGCACCAAGGGAATCGACATTCCGGCCCTCGGTGGTCGAATCCATCCTCACTACGGAGTTTTTGCGCCCATCCGCAGCGAATACGTCGATCTCGTGAACTCGACGCCCCTGCCGGCGCTCACTGCCACGCGCAGCGTCGCATTCGACATCGGCACCGGCACCGGCGTCCTGGCCGCGGTATTGGCACGGCGCGGTATCGGGCACGTGGTGGCCACGGATCTGGATCCGCGCGCGCTGCACTGCGCTCGGGAGAATCTCGAACGACTCGGCGTGGCGGATCGGGTCGAAGTCGTGGCGGCGGAGCTTTTTCCGGCCGGTCGCGCTGCCTTGGTGGTCTGCAATCCACCCTGGCTACCGGCGCGACCGACTTCAGCGCTGGAGCAGGCGCTCTATGATCCGGAAAGCCGCATGCTGCACGGTTTCCTGAACGCACTGCCGGGGCACCTGCACCGCGATGGGGAGGGCTGGCTGATCCTGTCGGATCTCGCCGAGCACCTGGGGCTGCGGTCACGGGAGGAATTGCTGGCCGCAATTGACGCAGCAGATCTGAAGGTCCTCGGGCGGCACGAGATTCGGCCACGACATCCGAAGGCCGGCGACCAAACTGACCCGCTCTACCGGGCGCGCGCCGCGGAAGTCACTTCGCTATGGCGACTCGCGGCGCGCTGAATCGGGCGCACACCGCTCAGACCGTCGCGGCGCCGGCCTCCGGCGCCGGGCGCGGGCCGGGAGTCTGCGGCGCCGGGGGCTGGGATTGCGGTTGCGTCTGTTGCTGCCGCAGCTGCCGTTGCCGCTGTTCCTTTTTCTTCGCCAGGTGATGCCCCACGGCACAACCGGTCACGGCGCCGAGCACCGCATGGTGCCCCGCCACGTGTCCTGCCACGGCGCCGACGGCGGCGCCCTTGATGCAGCCTCTGGCCTCGGCCTGGCTTGCGTTAGCCATGAACGCCAGGATCACGACCGGTATTACGAGTGCTTGCAGCAGTGTCCGCCATGCCATTTTCATAACTCCTTGATTCTTCCCAACCTAGCCGCCGCGAGGTAAGGGAACTGGGGCCGGTTTCGTACCCCTAGCACACCGCAGAGTGACAAAAGTTGCAGGAGTTTGGCAACGCTTCCGCGCAAATGCGGATCGTTAGGAATCCTGTTCCGCCAGACAGTCCATCGCGATTTTTTCCGCCTCCACCCAATCGAAGGGACAGCCGTCGAGCTGATCGAAAAAGTCCTGGCCGACCACGCCATTGCGCCGCGGCGGACTGGCGAAGGCATCGCTGTCATCAGTCCCGGACAGCGCGAGCGCTGCCGCCAGTGCCGACAGCGTATTGAACCGCCGCGCGCCGACGCGTTCGGGCGTGTGGTGGTAGGCAATCGCCTCGACTAGGGTATTGGGCATACCCCACAACCCGAGAAGGTACGCACCGATCTCAGCATGGCAGGTTCCGAGCACGCGCCGTTCGGCCTCGTGCACCGGGATATCCGCGGCGACGGCCAGAGCGGCTGCCCGATCGAGCTCCTGCGGCCGCTCCTGGGCCAGTACCCAGTAGCCGATATCGTGCAGGAAGGCCGCGAGCACCGCTTCATCCCGGTAGGGTGTGCCGGCCGTCAGCGCCGCGACCACCCGCGCGACCCGCTGCACATGGGCCTGCATGGAGTCCAGGTCGACGCTGCTGCCCGCCTTCCTGCTCCAACCGGCGAGAACCTCGGTGCTGAGCACCAGGTTGCGCACGCCCAGGAACCCGAGTCGCACCAGTGCCTGTTCGATGTTCCTGACCCGTTCGCCGTCGTGGAACAGCGCACAGTTGGCGAGCTGCATGACCTTCGCCGTGATCGCCGCATCCGCTTCGATGACGGCGCAGATTTTCTTCGGCGTGACATTCTTGTGGCTGAGCATGACCTGCAGCCGGGTGAAGATGCGCGGGCGCGACGGCAGATGGCGGATACTGCCGATGAGCGAGCGCAACCCCGGGTTCGACAGCAGATCCTGGAGATGCAGGCAGCGTTCGATTGCCTCGCGAAGATCAGCGTGGGCGGTATCCCAGCCGATGTACTGGTGCGCGACCGGCGCGGATGTCTGGTACGACTGGCCCGGATAGTCCGCAATCTGCGAAAGCGCTATCCGGGAAATGCTCGGCCAGCGCTGTGCGACGGTGAGCAGCAGTGAAATCCCGTCCTCTGCCAGCACGTCCAGGTCCACGACCATCACGTCCGGTACGCGACGCTCCAGTTCCTCGATCGCCTGCGCACATCCGTGTGCCGCCGTGACGCTCAAGTGGGAGGCGCGGGGCAGCAGCTCCGGGGCTTGCAGCCGCCGCCCCTCGTCGCCGACCAGAAGAATGTGCCGTGGCATAAGACTGCCGAAAAAGACTCGCCCCTAAAGACGCTATCTCACCCGGGGCTGCCCGGTCTGTCTGGCATCACGTCACAGTCCTAAGATCGAGCGCCTCAGAACTGCGCATGCACACGCACCGCAAACACCGACACCGGCCCGCGGTCGCGGTTGTAGGCGGGATTGGCAATCCACTGGTAGTCGAAGCTGACCTGCGCGTACGAGCACAGCGAAGCATTGTAATAGGTCTCGACTACCTGCTCCGTGCCCGGATGAGGCAACTTGCCATCGCCTACCAGGATTCCCAGTCCGCCTGCATTCAAGAACCGCTCGCGCTCGGCCGAAATGGCGTTGTCGATGAGCGCCACGCCAACCGAATCCTGACTGCGCCGCCAGAGCCTGCCTTTGAGCGACAGTCCCGCCGCAATGGCGCGATCGATGTCGGAGAACTCGTAGGCTTCGACGTTGCCGGCGGCCTTGCTGTAGCGGGCAAAGGCACCAAGATCGCTCAGCAGTTCCTGCTGAAAATTCACCAGTCCGCCAAAACGGCTGCGGTAGTGCCGCACGGCCGCGATGTCGGCGGGAGAATCGCTCGCTGCGGCAACTGCGATGGCTTCATCCAGTAGTCCCATGCGCCCCCGGGTTTCGTAGCCGGTGATCAGGACCTTTCCGGGGTGACCCGCGATTTCCTGCCGATGCTCGATCTCGGCCATCAGCTGGAACTCGTGAAATCCCGGCTCCAGGTGTGCGCTGTTGGGCACGTCGGACAGGTCGAAGATCCCGGCGCGGACCGCCCACTGCCCCTGGTACCGCTCGACGGCCGCACCGACCGTGTACCCCCAGGCATCGGCCGCATAATCGAAGGCACCTGCATCAACCGCAGCCCAATTCAGAAAATCTTCCCGCGGATCGTGCGCGTAGTCGTTGCTGTCGAAGATATCGGTGACGCTCAATTTGCCGACGGTGAAGACCCAGCGATTCATACTGCGTTCGCCGCCCAGAACGCCTGCGGCTGCCGCCACCGGTTCGCGCTCCCCCTCGCCGTTGACGGTCTCGCGCACGAACAGCCGCTGCAGCCGGAAATAAGGATGTCTCGCTCCGACTTTGTAGGCCTCACCGCTCGGAAAGCCCGCGACGCCCAGCGTGTCATTCAGGCCAAAACCCTGATCGATCTCCGGGTTGATCCACAGCTGCGCACCGGACCACAGTTTCGCACCGATCGACAGGTTGGCATCAACGGTTTCCCGGCCCTGATTCGGCGTGAGGCTGTTCGGCCCGGCGTAGGGCGCATTGAAGTCCGAGTCCGCCTGCTCGACATAGGTGAACTCGCCATGCACGGCGAATGCCTGTTGCGCAACCTGCGCGTGGCCGGCGCCGGCGGCCAGACCGAGACCTGCAACGACGAGCAGAATTCGCGACGCAATGAACATAAACCCTATAATGAGGCATGTCCAAGTACCAAGCGACCATCGACTGGCATTGCGACGGGAGTACGTTCACCGATAACCGCTACCCTCGAAGCCATCGCTGGCTGTTTGACGGGGGAGTCGAAGTGCCTGCCTCCTCATCCCCCCAGGTCGTGCCGTTACCGATGTCGCGGGCCGATGCGGTCGACCCGGAGGAGGCGTTTGTGGCAAGTCTCGCCAGTTGCCACATGCTCTGGTTCCTCTCGATCGCCGCCGCGCGCGGCTATCGGGTCAATGCCTATCGGGATACCGCGGTGGGCGTCATGAGCAGGAACGAGGAGGACAAGCTTGCGATTACCAAGGTTACGCTGCGTCCACATGTCGAATTCATCGGCAGCAACCGACCTGATGCTGCGGCATTGCAGGCCCTGCACGAGGCGGCACACGACAGTTGCTTCCTCGCGGCCTCCGTGAAGTCGCAGGTATGCTGCGAGCCTGAGGGGTAATGGACGTGTGGGCGCGCCTCACTCCCACCCGGTCGGTGAGTTGTACGGCACGCTGATTCCCACCGCCTCGATCTCGTGCAGCTGACCTCCCCAGATCTTGAAAATATGCATCGCCGGCATATCGAAGGGCTTCTGGTTGCTCATGTCGGACTCCTGCCGGTCCGGGTTGCCGGTGATCCGGAACTTCTTTTCCGTCATCGGATGATGGAAGTGCGAGAAACCGATCGCCAGGCCCGTTACGGTGTCGGCGATCTCCACGCGGCGGTCCTCGATCGTGGTGATGTACTGGAACGCCCCCGAATCCATCTGCGAAGTGCAATCCTGCATTCCCTGCAGGCCAGGCGGCCGCGGCGCCGCGCCGGGGATCTGTCCGCCCAGTGACGGACCACCAAACGGCGCCGTACGCATGCCATTCTCGTGACGTTCGCAATCCGGCGCAAACGGGGCGAGGTGCCCGTTGTTGTTGTCCAGGGCGTCGTAATAGGACTTGGCGATATGGATCATTCGACCATGCGAATCCGCATACTCGTCCGGAATCTCAAGCGCGATGGCCGGGCGCGGCTTCTGCAGATTCGGATTGTCGGGATTGCGGATCGCGACAACCAGGTGCTCGGCTTCGACAATTTTGCGGTTCACCACCTTGAGGCGGAAACCGAACTGGACCGGCTTGCCGTCGTTCTGCATCACGACCAGACCGCCCACTTCCTGCAGCATCGGATCGGCCGCGACGATCTTGAAGTCGGTGGCGCCCGCGGTGGCCGTCTTCCAGATTCCTTCGCCGACCTTGATGTGCGTGATGTTTTCGATGACCCTCGCATCGTTCGCAAACGGCACCTTGCTCGGGTCACGTGCGACCACCGCAGCAAGATAGGTATCGGCCAGCTTGAGCAGCGCGGCACGGTCCAACAGGGTATCGGCGGCTTCGGCCACCCCTGCCAGGAAAATCAGCGCGACACTCATCGCACTCAGCCACGCAATAAGCTTCATTCGCTTCATTTTGTTTATCCCCCTGGAAATCCGGCGGGCCTAGTCTAGCCACTTGCAGGCTTTTACTTCAATAACTTAGTGTGACCATATGATTGATCCACAAACCGATCTGAGCACCCTGGTGCGCCATGCCGTCAGCGCGGCCTTTGGCGCGATCCCGGAGTCGCTCGAAGTTGCCGTTCGCCGTTCGGAACATGCGGACTACCAGGCAGACGTGGCACTCGCGCTTGCCCGTTCGCTGCGGCGCAATCCGCGAGAGGTCGCGACGGCGATCGTCGACCACCTGCAGCGGGGAGACATCATCCAAACGGCCGTCGTCTCCGGGCCTGGCTTCATCAATCTGACCTGCCACCCCGAATTTCTTGCAACGCAGTTGCACCGCATGATCGAGGACCCGCGAATCGGCATCGAGCAGACCGATACGCCGCAAACCGTCGTCGTGGACTACTCCTCGCCGAACCTGGCCAAGGAAATGCACGTCGGACATCTGCGCAGCACGATCATCGGTGATTGCCTGGTGCGGACACTGGAATTTCTCGGCCACAGGATCATCCGACAAAACCACATCGGCGACTGGGGCACACCCTTCGGCATGCTTCTGGAACAGATGCTCGATGAGGGTCTGCACCATGGCGGCGATAACGTGCGGGAGCTTTCCTCGTTCTACCGGGCTGCACGGCTCAAGTTCGATTCGGATCCGGCATTTGGCGACCGCGCGCGCGCGCGGGTCGTGCTGCTGCAGCAGGGCGATGCGGAAACGCTGCTGCTGTGGCAACGGCTGCTCGAGGTGACCACCGCGTATATAAGAACGCTGTACGAGCGGCTGCAGGTCAGGCTGACGGATCAGGACATCGCGGGAGAAAGTCGCTACAACCCGCTGCTCGAGGCTGTCGTCAGCGAACTTGAGGCCAAGGGTCTGGCCCGATCCAGTGAGGGCGCAATCTGTGTTTTCCCACCGGGATTTTCCGGAAGAGACGGCAACTCCCTGCCGCTGATCGTACGCAAGCAGGATGGCGGTTTCGGCTATGCCGCCACCGACCTCGCGGCAATCAAATACCGGGTTGACCAACTGGGTGCCCGGAGGATTCTCTATGTCGTGGGCGCTACGCAGAGCCAGCACTTTGCGATGGTGTTCGAAACCGCGCGGCTTGCCGGCTGGGCGCCGGCGGATGTGCGACTGGAGCACGTCGCCTTCGGATCAGTGCTGGGGCAGGACGGCAAGGTGCTCAAGAGCCGCGCCGGCGAGGCGGTGAGCCTCGTGGCACTGATCGATGAAGCCGTGAGCCGTGCAAGAGTGATCCTGGATCAGGGCTCAGCCGAGCTGGATGAGACGGAACGCTCGCGCATCGCACAGATGGTGGGCGTGGGAGCCGTGAAGTATGCCGACCTGGCCAATGACCGCATTCGCGACTACGTTTTCCAGTGGGACCGGATGCTGGCGTTCGATGGCAATACCGCGCCCTACCTGATGTACGCCCATGCCCGCATCAGCTCCCTGCTGCGCAAGGGCGGCGCGGCGGGCCTTGCGGAAGTTGGCGACAGTGGTGCGATACGCATCGAGGCGTCGGCGGAGCGGGCGCTCGCGCTGGAGCTGCTCGAGTTCCCCGCGACGATTGCCGGCGTCGGGGAATCCCTGCAGCCGCATCGGCTGTGCCAGCGTCTGTTCCAGATCGCCACCGCGTTCACCCGTTTTTACGATGCCTGCCCGGTGCTGACCGCTGAACCCATCGTGAGAACCTCGCGATTGAGGCTGAGCGGCCTGACGGCGCGAGTGCTGGCGCGCGGCCTGGATCTCCTGGGGATCGGCGCTCCAGAGCAGATGTAGTTGTCGTGCCAGCTACTCCGTACATACAAGGAATGCTGGAAGTCGCCGGTGGCGATCGTATCTATTGGGAGTTGTGTGGCAATCCCAAGGGCAAGCCCGCCGTGGTCGTGCACGGCGGACCCGGTTCGGGCTGTCAGCCCTGGCACCGGCAACTGTTCGACCCACGCGCCTACCACGTCGTGCTTTTCGATCAGCGCGGCTGTGGACGCAGTCTGCCGCATGCAGGTCTTCCCGGCACATCGCTGGCGCTGAACACGACGGCAAACCTGATCGCTGATATGGAGCTGCTCAGGCAACACCTTCAGATCGAACGTTGGTTGGTTTTGGGCGGCTCATGGGGCAGCGCACTGGCGCTAGCCTACGCGGAACTGTTTGCCGAGCGCGTCTCAGAGCTGGTTCTGTTTGGCATCACGACCGGCCGGCAGGAGGAATTCGACTGGCTGTTTCGTGGCGGCATCGGCAGATTCTTTCCCGAGGAGTGGCAACGCCTTCGTGACGCCTTGCCCGAGCGGGACCGCGACGGCGATATCGTTGCGGCCTACTGCCGAGTGCTGGAGCATCCGGATGCGTCCGTTCGGGATGCCGCAGCGCTGGCATGGTGTCACTGGGAGTCGGTCACGCCGAACTGGCCGCCGGTGCCCGGCCTTGCTCGCCGATTCCGCGACCGGGAGTTCGCGTTGGCCTTCGCAAGGATCGTCACTCACTATGTGAGGCACAACGCCTGGCTCGGCGACGGGCGCATCTTGCATGACGCAGCCAGGATCGCCGACATCCGCGGTATTTTGGTGAACGGGCGCTTCGACTTTCAGGCACCCATCGCCAATGCCTGGGCGCTGCATCGGCGCTGGCCCCGCTCGGAGCTGGTGATTGTGGATGATGCAGGGCACGCTGCCGACCACCCTGGCATCGCCGGAGAGTTGAGGCGAGCCATCGCCCGCTTCGCGACAGTCTGAGCGCGACCGCGGCCCTCGGATGGTCAGGGGGGCTGCCACGGGCAAAATGAGTCGGTGATTA
>Ga0302310_10000053_pt1 | contig 97644 bp, 82 predicted proteins | sample III_Palsa_N1_2_FD_200451 | JGI IMG/M metagenome (GOLD analysis project Ga0302310, IMG submission 200451) | Peat permafrost microbial communities from Stordalen Mire near Abisko, Sweden - III_Palsa_N1_2 | ecosystem: Environmental > Terrestrial > Soil > Palsa > Peat permafrost | place: Sweden...
CGCCGCATTCGACAACCAGCGCGCAGCCTTTGCGTCCGACCGCGACCCGTCTCTGGCGGAGCGCCGCACGCGTATCGAAACGCTGATGGGCATGATGGCGACCAACCGCGAGCGGATCAGCGCCGCGCTGGCTGCCGACTTCGGATCGCATCCGGTAGGTGCGGCCGAACTGATTGAAGTGCTCGGTGTTTTGGGGCGCGCGAGTTATGTGCTGGAAAAACTGGAGGCGTGGATGGCGCCTTCGATACGCGCGACCGATCCGGCACTGCTGGGCACGACGACAGCCTCAGTACGCTATCAGCCAAAGGGCGTGATCGGCAATATCGTGCCCTGGAATTTCCCGTTCGACATCGGCGTTGGCCCCGCGATCGAGATGCTGGCGGCGGGCAACCGCGTAATCCTCAAGCCATCGGACTACACACCGGCTTGCGGAGCGCTGCTCGCCGAAATGGTGGCCGCGGCGTTTGATCCGGCGGTGATGCATGTCGCGGTGGGCGGTGTTGATCTGGCGCGCGCCTTTGCGGCGCTGCCCTGGGATCACTTGCTCTATACTGGCAGCCCGAATGTCGGCCGCGAAGTGATGGCCGCCGCCGCCGCCAACCTGACCCCCGTGACGCTCGAACTCGGCGGCAAATGTCCCGCGATCCTGACGCCAGGTTCGGTCACGGCAAGCGCAGTTCAATCCATCGTCGGCACAAAGACGATCAAGAACGGCCAGATGTGCGTTTCGGTCGATTATTGCCTGGTGCCGCGCGCCGACCTGGAAACGTTCGTCGATCTGGCGCGGACGCATATGGCATCGGCCGCGCCGGCGTATTCGCGCAGCACGGACTGCACCGGCATCATTTCGCTGCGCCATCTCGACCGTCTCGAAAGCATGCTGGACGAAGCCAAAGGCCGTCAGACGCGTATCGTGCCTCTCGAAGATGGCGGCACTGTCGATCGCGAAACCCGCCGCATGCCGATTGCGCTGGTGATCGATCCCGCCGCCGATCTTGCGCTGATGAAGGAAGAGATTTTCGGTCCGATCCTGCCCGTCTTGCCTTATGACGATCTCGCCAGCGCCATTGCTTTGGTCAACGCCGGCGATCGTCCGCTTGGCCTCTATGTCTTTGGCGACGATGCACCCACGATCGAGCATGTGCTGGCAACGACGACATCCGGCGGCGCCTCGGTCAACGCCTGTGCCTTGCAGGGCGCCTTGCCCTCGCTCGGTTTTGGCGGCAGCGGCACCAGCGGCATGGGGCGGCACCATGGTATCGAGGGTTTCCGCGAATTCTCCAACCAGCGCGGCGTTGTCGTCAGGGGTACCGGCGATCAGATCGACGCCTTTTATGCGCCTTATGCCAAAGCCGAAGCCCTGGTGCAGATGGTCCTTGCGGGCGGCTGACCTGTGAACGATCTTGATGCGGCAAAGCTGGCCGGCTGGCTCGCCACCGTCCTGCCGGACGGCGGCGGCCCGCTGCTGATCGACAAATTTGCCGGCGGTCAGTCGAACCCCACTTACAAAGTCACGCAGGGACGGCACGCGATGGTGCTGCGCCGCAAGCCGTTTGGAACGCTGCTGCCCTCGGCGCACGCGATCGAGCGCGAATACCGCCTGATCGCGGCACTGCATCCGACCGGATTCCCGGCGCCCCGCGCGATCGCGCTGTGCGAAGATCCGTCGGTGATTGGCGCGCCATTTTACCTGATGACCCTGGTCGAAGGCCGGAATTTGTGGGACGGCACATTGCCCGCCACGCCGCACGAAGAGCGACGCCCGCTATATGCGGCAATGATCGACACCCTTGCGGCGCTCCACACGCTCGACCCGCAAGCGCTCGGGCTGGCCGATTTCGGCCGGCCGGGCAATTATTTCGCGCGCCAGGTCGAACGCTGGACCAGGCAGTATCGCAGCGCGCAGACCGAAGAAATTGCCGAAGCCGAGCGCCTGATCGAATGGTTGCCCGCAACATTGCCGGCGCAGGACCGCACATCGATCATCCATGGCGATTATCGCATCGACAATCTGATTTTTGCGCCCGATGCCCCGGAAATCGCAGCCGTGCTCGACTGGGAACTGGCGACGATCGGTGACCCACTTGCCGACTTTGCCTATCTGGCGATGAACTGGACAATGCCGGCGGACGGTCGTGCCGGGCTGTCGGGCATCGACCTTGAAGCGGCGGGGATACCGACGCTGGACGAAGCGGTCGCGCGCTATTGCGCGGCGACCGGCCGCGATGACCTGCCCGATCTGCACTGGTATTTTGCCTATAACCTGTTCCGGCTGATGGCGATCGTCCAGGGCATCAAGAAACGCCTGATCGAAGGCAACGCCGCCATTGCACAGGCCGGGCAGACGGTCGCGCGCCTGATGCCGCTGGCGCAGGCGGCATGGGCGCAGGCCCGCCTGGCCGGCGCAACCGGCTGATCCCCGCACCGATCGAACGATCACAAAACGCACGCAATTCGCGCGCACGCGGCCAAAACGATCGCCCGTTTAAATATACCGATCTGTACGATTTCGCTTGACCGACTCATCACGCAATTTCATAACAGCACCGTACAGTACGGTTGATATTACCGACCGCGCGGAGCGCTCGTGACGCGAGTGGGAGAGACAGATGAACGAGTCGGCCATCGCCAGGCGGACCACGAGCGGTACTGACGATCGCGCGCAGTCGCTGTCGCCGAACGCCCCGGTTGCCGGCCACGCAGTTTCAGAACCCCGAGCCCGCCTGCTGGCGGCCGTCGCAGCAATCGCGCCAACGCTTCATGCAGGAGCTGGCACGTCGGACGACAACGGTCGGCTGGCCGACGCATCGGTGACTGCCCTGCGCATGCACGGTTTCTGGACCATGCGGTTGTGTCAGGACCTTGGTGGCCTGGAACTGTCGATCGTCGACCAGATCGAAATCCTTGCAGCACTCGCTGCCGAAGATACTTCTGCGGCGTGGTGCACGATGGTCGCCAACAACGGCGTATCCATTCTGGGCGCCACGATGCCGGCAGCGGCAATCGCGCGCCTGTTCGCCGATGGCGTTCCGCCCTGCTCGATCGTGGCCGCGCCGGGCGGATCGGCAATGCCGGTTGAGGGCGGTTACCTGCTGAAAGGAACATGGCGACTGGCCAGTTCGATCCACAATGCACGGTGGGTCCATGCGCTGGCGCTGGTCGAGCGCGACCCGTCGCGCCCGCTGGCGGTGGCCATCCCGGTGGCCGATGTCGAACTGCTAAACACATGGAACGTCGTGGGCCTGGCGGGCACCGGTTCCAACGATTTCAAGCTGACCGACTATTTCATCCCGGCCGACCTGGCGGGCAACGAAGGCGATCCCCATCGTCAGTTGCGCGGGCGCCGGCGCTATGACCTGGTCGATGTCGAACATCTCGAAAGTTATGAACATCTTGCCTTTGCGATCGGCGTGGCCCGGCGGGCCCTACGCGAATTGCGCATGGTTCTCGCCCAGCCGCCCGCTGGCCGGCACATCGGTGACCGCGAACTCGTGCAGGAACAGTTCGGCCGGTCGGTGCTCAGGTTACAGACGGTCGAGGCGCTGGCGCATTCGCTTTATGCCCGGATCGATGCCGCGGCGCTCGGCGCAGAGCAGTCCTGGTCGAGTGGAGAACGCTACCTGCCGCGCGTGCTGGCGACGCAGGCCAGCGAGCTGGCGCTGGAATGTGTGCAACTCGCCTTCCGCCGATCGGGCCTGGCGGCGCTGCACAAACCCAACATCCTGGAAAAACTGCTGCGCGACATGAGCGTCGCCGCAACGCACACCGTCGTCGATGACACGGCCTTTGCCGCTTACGCGCAACACCTGGTGGAATCCGGGCTGCCGTTCGAATTCCGCAGGGCCGCGCCGGCACACCATTATTCTTCGTGAACCAAGCCCCGAACGGGTGGGAGACCAAGACGTGAACGTACACAATCCGATCAAGCCGGTGCGATCGCGCGCCGATCTGTTGGACCAGGCGCGCGAGATCGCCGACCGCGCATGGAGCATGCGCGAACAGACCGACTTGGACCGTCGCCTGCCCGATGTGGTGATCGACAGCTTACGCGGATCGGGCCTGATAAAATTGTGCCGGCACCGCAAATGGGGCGGCGCAGAGGCGGACCCGATGACGTTCCTCGACGTCGGGCGGGAAATCGCGCGGGGATCGGGTTCGCTGGGCTGGATTTTCAGCGTGCTGGGTTTTCATGAATGGTACATGGCATTTGCATCCGACGAATTGCAGGCCGAAGTCTGGGGCAACGAGCCCGATGCGATGGTGTGCGACAGCTATGCGACCGTTGGCCAGATCGAAAAAGTGGCCGACGGGTACACAATGGCGGTTCTGCAGCGGGATCGAATGGTCTTCATGGGTCGCGGTCGGGGGCGTAGCGGTGCCGCCCGATGGCGACGAGCCCGAGCATCTGATGTTTTTTGTACCGCGCAGCAAACTGACGATCATCGATGACTGGGATACGCTGGGCCTGCGCGGCACGGCCAGCCGCGCGGTCGACATCCCGCGCACATTCATTCCCAATCATCGCGTGATGGCGCTTAGCCGGTTGATGAACGGTCAGGAACGGGGCCCGGTTGCCAACGATGGCCCGCTGTGGCGCATGCCGCTTGTCACCATGCAGGGCCTGGCCATCCTCACCCCGTCCACCGGCATTGCGCAACGCGCGGTCGAGGAATTCCATGCCTGGACCAAGGCGCGCATCCGGCCCCACGAACGCGCGCCCGCCAAGGAGGCGCCCGCACCGCAACTCGCCTATGCCGAACATGCCACGCAGTGGGACGCGACCTGGGCGCTGGCAAAACAATATGCGCAATATGGCTGGGACCGCGCGATCGACAACGGATCCTGGGTCCTGACCGAAGAGGAACGCGCCCGCTTGTTTTCGTGGCGCGGCTATATCGGCCGCACTGCGGTCGAACTGACCGACCAGTTGTATATCGGCTCCGGCGCGATGGCGCTGTTCAACAGCCACCCGCTGCAACAGGTGTTTCGCGATGTCCATGCGACGGGCGTGCACATCGGGGTTGACCGGGCGGATGCCTTCACCAGCCGCGGCCGCGTCGCGATGGGCTTTGCCGGCAACGGCTTTCACTGATTTCCCTTTGCAGGAGACTCCGATGTCACAGACTGCTGTTTTGACCGCGCAGACCATTGCGCCCGCCGCAACGCTTGATGACCTGATGGACGACGTGCGCGCACTGTTGCCCGCGATCCGCGCTCGTGCCGAAAAGTCGGAAAACGAACGCTCGATCCCGCAGGAATCCGCGCAGGAATTCCTCGATATCGGCCTGGCGCGCGTGCTCACGCCCAAACGTTATGGCGGAACCGAATTCGGCCTGCAGGCGTGGGTCGATATCTGCGTGGAAATCGGCAAGGCCGACGCCGCCCATGCCTGGTGCGCCAGCCTGATGATGCACCACCCGCATTACCTCGCGCAGTTCCGCGACGAGGCCCAGGCCGCTGTGTGGGGCACCGGGGCGAACGTGTCGGCCGATGTTGCCATCGCCTGCACGTTCACGCCGACGTCGCGCGTCGAACCGGTTGCGGGCGGTTACCGGGTGTCGTGCGCCATCCCTTATCTCAGCGGCATCAACCACAGTTCGCGCGTGATGATCGGCGGCATGCTGCCGACCGAAGCCGGACCGCCCGACTGGACCCTGTTCCTCGTGCCCGGCCATGAATTCACGATCAAGGACACCTGGCACACGATGGGCATGCGCGGCACGGGCAGCAATACCGTCGTCGTGGAAAACGCCTTCGTTCCCCACGAACACACGCTGCGCGTAGATGACATGCGCGAAGGGACAACGCCGGGCGGCGCGCTCAACCAGACGCCGATGTTCAATGTGCCGTGGATCTATTATGCGGGCATGACGTTCATTGCCCCGATGCTGGGTGCGGCGTTGGGCGCGCTGGAAACCTATCGCGCCTGGACTGCAGAACGCGCCAGCCTGTTCGGCGCGCAAGTGGCGCAATATACCAGCATCCAGGTGCATCTGGCGCGCGCCGCCGCCAATCTGGATGCCGCCGAACTGCTGATGCGCCGGTGCATCACCGACGCCGAGCGGCCCGATGCCAGGCGGACGGACTTGCGGTCACGCGCCTATCGCGACCAGTCGCGCGCCAGCGAACTGATCGTCGAGGCGATGGACATGATCATGAAGATTTCGGGCGCGGCCGGTTTTGCCTCGGCCAGTTCCATCCAGCGGGCATGGCGCGATGTCCATTTTGCCGCCAGCCACGTCGCGCTAAACCCCGAAGTCAGTTTTGCCGCATGGGGACGCGAACAGTTCGGTCTGCCGCGCGAACCCCGGCAGAACATGTACTGATCGAGGGACGAGACAATGACGGGATGGACCAGACGGGCGGTTCTCGCCACGAGTACCGCAGCAGGGTTGCTCGCCGGCAAAGTCAGGGCGGGCACCATTACCGCCACGCCCGCAAAAGGAATGACCATGACACCAGGCGCCAACCGGATCGACGTGCATCAGCATCTGTTGCCCCCCGAATTTCTCGCCGCGCTGGATCGTCATGGCATGAGCGCCTGGGCACCGGCCAAATGGAGCGCCGAAGGGGCGCTGGCGATGATGGACGAGCACCAGATCGCCACGGGCATCCTGTCGTTGTCGACACCCGGCCCGCATCTGGGCAACGATGCCGAGGCGCGCGTGCTGGCCAGGCAAGTCAACGAGCGCCAGGCCGCGCTGGTCCAGGCGCATCCCGACCGGTTCGGGATGTTTGCCTGCGTGCCCCTGCCCGATATCGATGGCGCGCTGCAAGCGATCGCATATGCCTATGACCACCTCTCCACCGATGGCGTGATCCTGCTGGCGAACAACGCCGGCGTCTATGTCGGCGATCCCGCGTTCGACCCGGTGATGGAAGAGTTGAACCGCCGCAGCGCGGTCGTGTTCATCCATCCTGGCCCCATTGCCGGCCCGCCGGCCAAGGGCATCCATCCCTCGCTCGCCGACTTTCTGCTCGATACGACCCGGGCGGCGATCAATATGGTGAACCACGGCATCCTGCGCCGTTATCCCAAGCTGCGGATCATCCTGTCCCATGCGGGCGGTTTCCTGCCCTACGCTGCCTACCGCATCGCCAACCTGTCGCATGTCATTCATGACGAAGTCGATCCGGCGGCGATGCTGACCGACCTGTCGAGTTTCTATTTCGACACGGCACTGTCGGGCAGCCCGACCGTTTTGCCCAGCCTGCTGGAATTTGCCCGGCCCGGGCATGTGCTGTTCGGCTCGGACTGGCCTTATTGTCCCGAAAAGACCGTGGGCGTGTTCACCGACATGCTGCAGTCTTACCAAGGGCTCGATGCCACAGGACACGCGGCGATCAATCGCGGCAGTGCGGAAATGCTGTTCCCGCGCCTGGCCAGACGGACGGCGATCTGAACCATGTGCATCGACGTTCACGCGCATTATCTGCCCGCGCGATACATGGCGCTGCTGCAGGCCGGCGACAGACCGACGTTTGGCGCCGCGCACGACGACATGACGTTGCGGCGGATGGTGACCGAGCAGGACGAAGTCGGCATCACGTCACAGATCCTGAGCACCGGACCCAACAGTCCGTATCTCCGCGACGAAAACCAGGCCGTGGCGGCCGCGCGGCTGGTCAACGATGTCTACAGGGATGTCGTCGATCGCTATGACGGACGTTTCGCCGCATTTGGCAGCGTGCCGTTGCCGCATGGCAAGGCTGCTGCAATGGAGGCGGTGCGCTGCCTCGACGAGCTTGATTTCGAAGGCATCCATGTTGGCTGTTCTGCGCTGGGGCGCCCGCTCGACGATCCGGCCTTTGCCGATATGTGGGCACAGCTCGATCAGCGCGGCGCCATCATCTATGTCCATCCCGCCGGCATCTTGTGCGGCACCGAACCCGGGCTTTCGGGCATGGACGATCCCGGCATCGCGGTGACTATCGGCAGCGCGGCGGAACTGTCGACGGCGGCGCTTCGCCTTGCGAGCCTGTGTCGCACCCATCGGCGGCTGCGCGTCATTATCGGGCTGCTCGGCGGCTCTCTGCCATTCCTCCTTCAACGGGTGATCTGGCTGGGGTCGCGGTTCAAGGGCAAGTCGCTGCTGGCAGACGTCGGACCCGATGGGTCGCTGATCGCCGAACTGCGCCGGTTCAGCTATGATACCAACCTGTTGCCCGATCCGGCCGCAATCGGCGCCGCGCGTCAGGCCTATGGGCTCGACCGGTTGCTGTTCGGCAGCGACGCGCCCGCGGTTGCGCCCGCCGTCACCGCGCAATTCATGCGCGATGGCGGCCTGACCGACGAAGAATTCATGCAGGTTTTGCGCGACAATCCGGCCCGGCTGTTTGGCGAGCGCATGGCGCGCCACCCCGCGCCGATCCATTCCCACTGATTGCAGGAGACGGCACATGGCCTCGGTTTCGACACTTTCCCCGGTGACAACGCGCTATCGCAGCGTCGACGAAATGGTCGCGCTGATCATGGCCGCCGCTCCCGCATTGCAGGCCAATGCACTGGGTGAGGAAAAGGCGGGCCGGTTGAGCGCCGACACGATCAGCACGCTCGATGAGATCGGCGTGTTCCGGGTCAGCGTCCCGCGCGAATATGGCGGGCTGGCCTATACCACCGAAGAACAGCGGCGCGTCTATGCGGCGGTAGGCGCGATCGCCGGGTCGACCGGATGGGTCAGTTGGGTAACAACCACGCATGGCCGCTGGATCACGATGTTTCCCAAACAGGCGCAGGACGACGTATTCGGCATGAACTGGGTCGGGCCGCTGATCTCGGGCGTGTTGTCGCCCCATGGTCCGGGCCAGGCGCGCCGGGTCGACGGCGGTTACATGATCAAGGGGCGCTGGCCATTTGCCAGCGGGTGCCGCCATACCGCCTGGAGCGTGCTGGGTTCGATGATGCAAGGCCCGGATGGCGAATCCGACATGCTGTTGCCACTGGTGCCGACCAGCGCGGTCGAGGTCATTGACGACTGGGCGGTAAGCGGCATGAAAGGCACGGGCAGCAACACCGTCCAGATCACAGAGGAAGTGTTCGTACCCGAACACCGGGTGATCCGCATGAAGGATGCCGTCAATGGCGTCTGGGCCGAGACGCCCCCCGAAGGCGCGCTGTTTCGCAACAATTTCCTCGACTATACCAGTGTCCTGTCGGGCTCGACACCGCTCGGCATGGCGCAAGGCGCACTGGCCTATTTTCGCGAGCGGCTGGACAAGCGCGGGATCATGGGTACCGATTACAAGCTGCAAGCCGCCGCGCCCGTCGCCCATTTTCAACTGGCCGACGCGATTGCCAAGATCGATGCGGCGGAACGCGTGCTGTCCGAAGATTGCCGCGAACTCGATCGCCGGGCCCTCACCGGTATTCCGTCGGACGACCTGTTCCAGGCCAAGTTGAAGTTCGATGTCGCGCTTTCGGTGCGCGGATGCAGCGAGGCGGTGGACATTCTGCACCGGGCGAGCGGCGCTTCAACAATTCACGAGGGCAATCCGATGCAACGTTATGCGCGCGATTGCCGCGTCGCCACCGTCCATGCCCATTTCAACTATGAAACCTGCGCCGAAAATTACGGGCGCGCGGTGGCGGGCCAGCCCTTGTTCGGGCATTACTCAGCGCTGGCGAAACAGGCTTGATTCAGACGGCGTAGCACATGAGAAATGCCGCAACCGCGTCATCAATTGCTTCGGGCCCGGGCGTTGGCGCACCGTAAAGCGCTTCTTCCAGAAAGCCTGATTCCACCAGGCCCTTGAAATGCAGGGCGACGGTGGCAGGCGTCGCTGTCCGCAATTTTCCGCGCGCGATCAGCTGCCCGAAATACGCCGTCATTTTGGTCAGCGCCCGGCCCGGCCCATTTTCGAACAAGTGAGGTCCCAGAGCCGAGGAATGTCCTTCCGCAATGGCCGTGCGCGTAATCGCCAGGACTTCGCTGCCGATCACAAACCCGACATAGGCGCGGGCAAAACGCGTGAGAATAGCGCGCAGGTCATTTGATTCAGGGTCGAGCAGGTTCAGGATCTGGTCGCCAGGCCCCTCGCTTGCCGCCTTCATCGCGGTTTCGAACAGCTCCTCCTTCGATTGGAAATAGCTGTAGAGCGTGCCCTTTGAACCGCCCAGCCGACGGGAAATCAGCGCCATGCTGCCCCGTTCAAAGCCGACCTCGCGAAACACGTCCAATGCCACGTCGATAATCGCCTGGCGTCTGTCTTCCGTTTTGACCCGCATGGTGTCCCCTGTTCTCGAACAGACCTGTACGATTAAACTCCGTACAGAGCAACGCGGCACCAGGGGCAATGGCAAAAAACCCGCTGAACGAGCCATCGGCCAAACCCATGAACGTGATCGGACCGACCTGTACGGTTCCACTTGACTCCCGCTTTATCGCACCATACAGTACGGTCAACAATTCGCTAAGCGGATGTATTTCGGGAGAAAAGCCATGCGTGTTGCCTTGATGGCTTCGGTCGCGTTTTTTTTCGCTGTCGCATCGACCTCCCCGGCAACCGCGCAGCAGGCCTCTTCCGATGCTGCGGCAAGACCCATCCCGGCGGCTGCAGCGGGCACAGGGCTGAACGAAATCATCGTTACCGCACAGCGCCGGTCGGAAAATCTTCAACGCGCTGCGGTTCCGGTCGATGTCGTATCTGCCGACGGCCTGATCAAGAACGGCGTGGTCGGCCCCGATTCCCTCGGCACGTTGGTTCCCGCGCTCAGCGCAACGCCGGCGGGCGGTGGCCGCGTCAATTTCTTCCTGCGCGGCGTCGGCAATTTCACCGCGAATGCCAGCTTCGACTCGTCGATCGCGTTCAACTACGACAGCGTCTATGTCGGGCGTCCCGGATCGACCGGCGGCCTGTTCTACGATCTCGAGCGCGTCGAGGTGCTCAAGGGGCCGCAAGGGACATTGTATGGCCGCAATGCCACCGGCGGCGCGATCAACGTCATTCCGGCACATCCCAAACTGGGCGAAACCTCCGGCTATGTGACCGGCAGCTATGGCAATTACAACGCCTACAGCGCCGAAGCCGCGATCAACGTTCCGCTTGGCGCCAACGCAGCGCTGCGGGTGTCGGGCAATCTGATCAAGCATGATGGCTATCTGTCGGACGGCACATCGGATGACGATACCAAAGCCGTGCGCGCCCAAGTTCTGGTCAAACCCACGTCCGACCTGACGATACGCCTGTCGGCCGACTATGCCAATGTCCGCGGCGCCGGCGCGGGCACCAGTTATGTCAACACTTACCGCTACAACGCCGCCACTGGCCAGTACGCCGTTACCCCCAGCGGGCTGGGCCCCGCAATCGGGATTTACGATCCGGCGGCCCAGGCGTTCCGCGATACGTTGCATGCCGGGCCTGCGGGCCGCAACGTCGAAAATATTGCGCCCTATCCCTACGTCGACAACGAATTTTACGGCGCAAACGCCGAAATCACCCTGACCACCGGGGCCGGCACCCTGACCGTCATTCCGGCATGGCGCGTCGGCCAGGAAAACAACATCAGCGACACGTTTGCCTTCACGGCCAAAGTGGTCCAGCACGACCAGCAGTTCAGCACCGAAGCGCGCTTCGCCGGCAACCGGATTGGCATTTTCGACTACACGCTGGGCGCCATGTTCTACAACGAGCAGAACAAGGGCCATTATGCGATCGGGCAGCAGGCGCTCGCCAACTTTCAGGATATCGATCAGAACCTGACTTCGCTGGCGATATTTGCACGCGCGACTGCGCATCTGACCGATGCCTTGCGCATCGTGGGCGGCGCCCGTCACACGCACGATCACAAGACGTTCGATGGCGACGCCGACGGGTACACCATCGTCTGCGTCGCGCCGGCCTGCCCCACCGTCCCGTTGTTCCCCCAGGTCGATTACCCGGGCCAACTGGGCGTACCCCAGCCCGCGCCCGGCGGCGTCGCGCCCCTGATCGGCACCGGCGCGATCGTCGCGCGCGCGCCCGCCGAGGTCGTCAACCAGGGCTTCAACGCGGGCCGCGTCACCTATCGGGGCGCGGTCGAATATGACGTTGCCCCGCACTCGCTGGCCTATGCCAGCGTCGAAACGGGCTTCCGTTCCGGCGGATTGCAACCTGTCAGCGGGTACGAAGTCTACAAACCCGAATACATCACGGCCTATACGATCGGCAGCAAAAACAGGTTCTTCGACAACAAGCTGCAGCTTAATATCGAAGGTTTCCTGTGGAAGTATCGCGACCAGCAACTGGCCAGCATCACGGTCGACAGTTCCGGTCGCCAGGGTTTCTTTGTCAAGAACATCGGTCGCACGACCAATTACGGCGCAGAAGTCGAAGCCCGCTTCCTGGCGACGCCGCTGACCGTCCTGAACGCCCAGGGACAGTACCTCCACACCAAATACGACAGTTTTCAATATACCGTGCCCACCGGAACAGCCCCGCCCTATACAACGTGCGCATCGACCATCGACGCGGCCAATCCGGCGGCCCGGGACGTCGACTGCTCGGGCAAGCCCGCTTATAACGCGCCAGTCTGGACGCTGAACATGGGTATCGACCAGACCATTCCGCTGGGCGATTTCAAGGCGGTTGCCTCGGTCGACACCCAATACCGCACCGGCCGCTGGGTCGGTTTCGAATTTGCCCAGGGCGAATACGTCGGCCCGACCTGGCAGACCAATGCGCAGCTCAGCTTTGGCCCGACCACCGGCCGCTGGTCCATCGCCGGGTACATCCGCAACATTGAAAACAACCGGTTTGCGGTAAACGCCAACACCTTTGCGATCGGCAGCGCCGTCGTCGCCACGACCAACCCGCCCCGCACATATGGCGTGCGCGGCTCTGTAAAATTCTGATCGGGCGTTGGCGCCAAGGGAGGTCTTATGGCTGAACTGCTGAATAACACCTGGTATATGGCGGCGTGGTCCGAAGAAATCTCGACCACGCCATTGTCCCGGCGTATGCTGGGCATGGGGACGGTCCTGTACCGCAAGGCGGACGGATCAGTGGCAATGCTGCAGGATCGCTGCCCCCACCGCTTTGCGCCGTTGTCAAAGGGCAAAGTCGAGGGCGATTGCATTCAATGTCCCTATCACGGCCTGACTTTCGATGCGGGCGGACAATGTGTTTCCGCTCCGCTGCAGGAAGCTCCGCCACGAGTGGCCCGCATCAGAAGCTTTCCCACGGTCGTGCGCGACAATATCGTCTGGTTCTGGCCGGGCGATCCGCAGGCGATCGATGCTTCGCTGATCCCCGATTTTTCCTTTCTGAACGATCCTGCGCTCAAGCATGTGTTCGGCATGACCCGGGTCAAGGCCCATTACGAACTGGAAACCGACAATCTGATGGACCTGAGCCATGTCGTTTTTCTGCATCCACCGTTCGCTGGCGTGCTCAGCAAAAGCAGCACATATGCCGCGACGCGCGAAGGCGACATGGTCCGCTCGCACTGGTTTTCGCGCAACGCACCGAATCCGGCGGCGCTGGAATACGGCCCCTTCCCGACGCACGGCGCGCCCATCGATCAATGGCTGGAAATGCGCTGGAATGCGCCGGGCGCGATGTTGCTGGAGGTTGCGGTAACCCGCACGGGCGAACCGCGCGAAGCGGGTTATTCGATGCCTGGCGTTCATATCCTGACGCCGGAAAGCGACGACGCGACGCTGTATTTCTGGTCCGGCTCGCTGCAGGTCGAGGATCCCGTGCCCATGGACGTGTTTCATGAAAGCTTCGTCCGGGCGTTCGAACGCGAAGACCGCCCGATGATCGAGGCTGTGGCCGAACAGATGGGTGGTGAAACCGACCTGCTCGCCATGAAACCGCTGCTGCTGCGATCCGATGCAGGGGCAGTGCTCGCGCGCCGCGTGCTTGCCGAAATGATCGCGCGGGAAAAATAATCCGGCGACACGGTGCGCCTGCTTCGCATATCGATGCCGGGTGGAAATGAATAACAAGGATACAGTCAATGAAACTGGTTCGATTTGAACATGATGGTGGCGCCGCGCTGGGCGTTGTTGGCAACAGCGGCATCGTGCCCTTTACGTCCTATCCGACGATGCTGGCTCTGATCGAGGCGGGAGCAGACGGCCTGGCGCGGGTGCGTGCGGAGATCGAGGGGAAATCCGCAACGGTCGCGCTGGCGGATGTCCGGCTGCTTGCACCGGTCGAGCGGCCCGGCAAATACCTGGCGATCGGCATGAATTACGCCAAGCACCTGGAAGAGGCCGACAAGCTGGGCGTCGCGCGCGCCAAGCACCAGACCTGGTTCAACAAACAGGTCACCTGCATTGCCGGACCCCACGACGACATCGACCCCGGCGTGACCGAAAAACTCGATTACGAAGTCGAGCTGGGCGCCGTGATCGGCAAGCCCGCAAAGCGCGTCACCGAAGCGGACGCCCGGCAACATGTGTTCGGCTATTTCGTGGCCAACGACGTTTCGGCGCGCGACTGGCAGTTCCACACCCCCACGTTCACGATGGGCAAATCGTTCGACACCCACGGCCCGGTCGGCCCGTGGATCGTCACGGCCGACGAAGTGCCCGATCCCCACGCGCTCGGTCTGCGCGCCTATGTGAATGGCGAACTGCGCCAAAGCAACAACACCAGCCAGATGATCCACAATCTGTGGGCGCAGATCGCCTATCTCTCCACCGCATTTACGCTCGAAAGCGGCGACCTGATCGCGACGGGCACCCCCGAAGGCGTCGGCGTCGGCATGGAGCCACCGCAATTCCTGCAACCCGGTGACGTCGTTCGCTGCGAAATTGACGGCATCGGGGTGATCGAAAACCGGGTGATCGCACCCGCACAATAAGGACATCGACCATGGCCGTACTGGGTGCGCTGTCGCTGACGCTGGAAGTCCCCAGCATCGACGATGGCGTGAAATTCTACACCGACGCCGGGCTGATCGCGATCGTCGAAGGCGATACGGCCCGGCTGCGCTGTGACGGCCAGGATCGCGATGCGATCGTTCTGCTGGGCGGCGCGCCCCGCAAACGGCTGCACCATATTGCGCTGTGTGCCGATGCGCTTGACGCCATCGCCAGCAAAGTGCCGGCGCATGGCGGCCGGCTGTGCGATGCGCCGGCCGGTTTCGCCAGCGACGGGCTGTGGGTGGAGGATCCGCACGGCATGCTGATCCACCTGGTCGAAAACAACGCCGAGCCAGACCTGGTCGCCAGCGCGCCATTTTCGATCAACGCGCCGGGCCGGATTGTGCGCAAACGGCGCTCGGCGATGCGGCCCGCCGCCTCGTATGCGCCAGCCCGACCGCTGAGGCTTGGCCATGTTCTGGTATTCTCACCCGACGTGCAGGCAAGCGTCGCGTTCATGACCGAAGCGCTGGGCATGGGCCTTGCAGACCACGCGCAGGACGTGATCGCTTTTACCTGCGCACGGCGCGACAGCGATCATCACGTCGTCGCCTTTGCCAAATCGCCGGGCATCGGATTTCACCACGCCAGCTTTCAGGTCAATGATCCCGACGAAGTGGGCCGCGGGGGCCGCGCGCTTGTGACGAAGGCGGGACGCGGCGACTGGGGTTTTGGACGCCATACAATCGGATCGAACTTCTTTCACTATATCCAGGATCCGTGGGGTTCATGGTTTGAATACTATTCGGACATGGATCACATCGACGATCATGCCCTGTGGACTCCGACCAATTACGAATTGGAAGACAGCCTCGCCAGCTGGGGGCCAGCCGTTCCCGTCGATTTTGTCCACAATTACGAAATGGACGCAGAATACTCGACCCATCCTGCGAACATTTGACCGCAAATTGGCCGGATTCCCGATTATGCAAAACGTACTTCGTCACGTAATTGATTTTATATTTCGGCTTTTATAGAAACATATTTTCGAAGATAAAGTAAAAATCAAGATATAACAATCCATATTTCATTTATATTAGAGGACGTTTATTTTAAGTTATGATGTGCTCCGACACGTGCAGGTTCGGCGGAACCGGTGACGGCACATCGGGTCCGCGCAGTCATCTGCCAGGCACCCATGCCGGTTACCAGCGCGACCCATGCTGCAACAAGGTTATAGCTTACGCGTTCATCTAATCGACATTCAAAATGGGGCTGATAACCAAAATGCTATATAGATCCATCACAGTCGGCGACGCTCCGTTGAAGCAGAAAGGAAGTTGGATTGGCGTATACCATGCGGACTGAAAAGAGACTTCCTCGCATATGTCCAAATGACCGGCGCGATAATATCATTGCGGTTGCCACAGAGATTTTTTCCAGGGAAGGCTATGGCAGCACCTCGATGTCGACCATTGCGGTGGCACTCGGTGGCTCGAAAGCCACCTTATACAAATACTTCCTTTCGAAGGAAAAATTGTTCGAAGCAGCGATCGAACAGTGCTGCCTGCGAGTACTGGCCCCGCTGCGTGATTTGCGCAGCAGCGAAGAGGACGATCTGGAAGCGCTGCTTGCAGACTTTGGCGAACGGTTCCTGGCCAAAATTTATGAAGCTGGCGCCCTGGACGTGTACCGTTTAATCCACAGTGAGAGCGTACGTTTCCCTGATCTGGCGACCACCTTTTTCCACTCGGGGCCAGATGCAGTGCTGGAAGAATTGCGCGCCACGCTCGAGGGTTTTGCCGCGAGCGGGAAAATCAACTGCGAAGACCTGACGTTGGCCGCTGAGCAATTCCTCGGCATGCTTCGCGGTGACCGGCATCTGCGTTTCGCCACTGGTACCACGCCAGCGCCCGATGGAACAGAAATTGCACATCATGCCAAGCATGCTGCCGGCATTTTCGCCCGTGGTCTGCGGCGGTTTTAGCCAGGGACACATTCGCGACCCTCGACAACCCTTGGCAAATCAATGGCTTGCCCGTTGCATAATGTAAGCGGGGCAAATTTCCGGGCAAGGGTTCAGGACAAGGTAGCCGAATTTTGATTCACGCTATGGATGAGCACTGGCAGCGACATTGACGGTGAAGATGGCGATTTCGACATTCGCCGTGTTGTTGCTGCGCTTGTGGACCGGTGTGATCGTCTCACTGAAGAGATCGAGGCGCTTCGTGCTCAGAACGAAGATCTGAAAGCCGAGAACCGGGATCTTCGTGATGAGATTGCGCGGCTGAAGGGACTGCCGCCGCGCCCCAAATTCAAGTCGAAACCATCTGGGATGGAGAAGTCTACCGAGCCAGCATCGGTCAAAGGCAGGAAGCGTGTAAAGCGCCGGCGCGGAGCGGTGAAGTCCAAGCTGGAAGTCACCCGCGAGGTGCGGCTCAAGGCAAATGTGCCGGTGGGCTCTCGGTTCAAGGGCTACGAGGACGTTCTGGTCCAGGACCTGCGATTGAACATCGAACTGGTTCGATACCGGCGGGAGATTTGGCAGACAGTGGCAGGTGAGCGGGTTGTTGCCCAGCTTCCTGCGGGCATCATAGACGGATTTGGTCCTGAGGTTCGGCGCTTTATCGCAGCCGGTCACTTTCAGGGGCAGGTTACCAGTGAGCGGCTGACGGCGTTGCTGACCGGGATGGGTCTGGCGATTTCGAAACGCCAGGTGGTGCGTCTGCTCAGCGGTGGCCTTGAGGCCCTGGTGGCTGAGGATCAGGCGGTGCTGAGCGCCGGGCTGCAGAGTGCGCGCTGGATCAGCGTTGATGACACATCTTCGCCGCATGGCCGGCGCAACGGCTACGTCACGCATCTGGGTGACCGGCGTTTGCCGTATTCCGGAGCGGTTTTTTCAAATCCCGCCGCGCCTTTCTTCGACTGCTACAGGCCGGCTGTAGCGAATATGCCGTCAATGACGCAGCCCTACCCGGATGCGGGAGATGAACATGGCCGCTGCCCAGATCGAGGCCCTTGCCAGCCACGGTGACAAGCGCTTCAACGATGGCCAGGCCTGGGTCGCACACCTGACCTCGCTGGGCTTCGACAAACTTGCCATCCATCCCGATCCCATCAAGGTCGCCACCGAAGGGGCATTGTGGGGCGCCATCTGTGAGCAGGGCCTGCTGGGCGACACCGCTATCGTCTCGGACGGCGCCGGCCAATTCCGGGTCGGTAATTATCATGCACTGTGCTGGGTTCATGCGGAAAGGCTGGTCCACAAACTCCAGCCCAGATCGAAGGGTGACCGCGAGGCCGTCGAGCTCAAGCGGACCTTGATTTGGTGGTTATACGGCGATCTCAAAAAGTGGCAGCTTGATCCTGATCCCAGACAGGCGAGAGCCTTGCGCGCCCGATTTGATCGCATTTTTCACCCGCAAACCGCCTACGTGATGTTCGACAGATTATTGGCCCGCCTCCATGCACAGAAGGCCCAACTTATGCGTGTTCTCGAACGTCCCGAGATCCCGCTGCATACAAATGGCTCGGAAAACGACATCCGCACTTTCGTCACCAAGCGCAAAATCTCCGGCGGCACTGTCAGTGAGCGAGGGCGCGTCGCACGCGGCACTATGCTGGGTCTCATGAAAACATGCGCCAGGCTCGGCGTCTCGTTTTACCACTTCCTCGGCGACCCCTTCGCCGTCCAAGGCACACCAAGCATCCCCTGGTTGCCCGACCTCGTCATCGCAGCACCAGCATAACCGCCCGGGAATTTGCACCGCTTAACATCATAAAAAACCCGATCCCGCGTGGTCATCAAACAGCTCGGCCGAGCGCACATAGCCCAACAGAACCTTGACTGACTTGTGCCGCGACACCTCCTGCATCTTCGGGATCGACGCTCGTGTGCGCGCGGCCTTGGTCAAGAACCCGGCACGCAACGAATGCGCCCCCAACACCGCCGGATCGAGCCCGACTTTGTTAGCATAGCGCTGGACAAGCCGCGCAACCGAGCGATCAGACATCGGCGCCATCGTGAATTCGCCCGTTGTGCCGGTTCGGGTGAACAGCGGCCCCGGCGCGCCGCCACGCACCGTCAGCCAGGCATTCAAGTGGTCCACGGGTTTCAACAGCTTGCCTGCCGGCACCGCGATCGTCGCCCCCTCCCCCTCTTGATCGGTTTTCGAATGGCGTATCCGCAGCTTGAGCCCCTGATCGATCATCTCGACGTCCGATAGCTGCAGCGCCACCAGCTCGGAGCGCCGCATGGCCGAGGCGAGCCCGATAGCAAGGATCGCCCTATCGCGCAGCGCGGTGGTTCCCTGCCCTTCGGCGGCGCCAATCATCCGCGCGAGATCCTTGGCGCTGATCGCCGCCTTTTTGCGCGTTGGCCGCGCGCGCTGCTCGCGGCGGATACCGGCGAGCGTGTCGCTGATCAACCCGTGCGCGTCGCGGCCCACCGGCGCCACAAGACCATCCTGACGGTGCTTCCACCCGATCGCCGCAAGATGTCGGGTGATGGTGCTGTCCGCTTTGCCCTTCAGCGCCAGCGCGGCGAGCCAAGTCGCGACCACCTCAGGCGCCGCCGGCAGCGGATCGAGGTCGCGCTCCCAAGACCAGTCCTGGAACTGCCGCCAATCGCTCCCGTAAGCACGCAACGTCGCCTCGGCCTTTGCGCGGGTGCGGTAAGAGCGCGCCGCGGCGATTTCGTCTGCCAGCGGACCGGAGGGCGTAAGGGCGCCGGTCGGCGCTGGCAGTGTTTCGCCTCCCTCGATCTGCAACGTCAACTCGCGCCCGTCCCTCAAACCACGCTCCCCCTGCCCTAAGGCGGCCAAACCAGCCTTTCGGACGCTGCCGACCGCACCGTCTATATCGTAATATGGCCTGTCCGTGAAGGACACTTATCGGACAGTAATTGTCTGTCAATAACCGGGTTCCCGTACTATTTCCGCCAAAAGTGCCCTGAAATGGTGCGGGAACCCCTATACCGTCTGAGCACGAATTCGACCGAAGTCGGGAATGGCCGATCGGCGAGTGTGAGCATGGCGTTTTCAGAGGATTTCATGGAACGTTTCTGTCCAAAAACCCGCAATTCGGCAAGTACTCACCACCGCCGGACTTTGGGCCACTTTCCTGTGGAGGTGTCCGGATAGGTGAGTGCGGACGATTGGCCTGTTTTCGCGCGTGCTCGGTGGCCGCTGCGGAAACCAACCGCGCCGTACAATCGAGCGTGAGAACACCGCACGCGCAAATCAAAATGCCCATGACAAGTGCCACAGTTCCACGCCATCTGGCCCTCAACCCGAGATGGACGCCGGACGCACCATGCGCGATGCCCGATGCAAAGATTGCCATCGCCCCAATGATGTACGTCCCGCCACCCACAAGCTCGGTCGCGGCGAACATATGAAGCCCGAACGAGGGACCGAGAGCAAATAGCCCACTTACAATGAACGTGAGAAGCATCACGAAAATGATCAACACCCTCAACTCGTGATCAAAACGGTCGACGGACAGCTTCCATCGGCCTGCGATCAACCGAAGGATGATGGAATAGTGGCTATACAGGAGCCGACGGCATTTGGCGCAGTGCCAAAATTCAAATTCCCCCACCGGTGTCTGGATCGAACCGCATACAGGACAGTTGAGAGGGGTGCCGGTCAATCCTGGCCCTGGGACAAATTCAAAACCCACCCTTTAACTTCCCCGTGAACGCTGCGACGAGGGCAGGCACTATGCGCGCGGATTTACCTCGACGAGCGCAGTGTCATTCTCTTGCAAGAGCCAGAGTGCAGCGTTTCTGGTGTCATCAACCGCCGACCTCAGGTCCGCCGGATTGGATACAAGCAACCGGTCCAGTGCAGCGGGTTCAGTCAAGGATTCTGCCAAGGTCTCTGCCCATTTCGAATTGCTCACCATTGCCGCCTGGTTCGATGCGGCCCGGGCATCCAAAACGGCCTTAACCTCGCCTTCAAGCTGCGGGTCGTGGGCAAGCCGATCGAGCTCATGCCGCACGAGCGGTTCGATGCCCTCGGGAGGAACCGCGTCGCTTTCGAGCCCAAGACCAAAATATCCGAATGAATCTCGCGGATAGCCCTGCATGCTGCTTACGACAGGCACCACCCGCGCGCCCGACTTCGAACGGTCAAGGCTCAACCGGACCTTCAATATCTCTGCAAGTAAATCGAGCGCAATGCGATGGCGGTTGCTCCGGCCATAGACCGCCGTAGACCAAAAGACCCCCTCCGCACCCGCGGGGCGTTTGTTGTCGACGCGCACGAAAGTCCAAGCGTGCTTGCCCCGCGCAAAGCTGGTCTGGATCGGCAGCGAGGCCCTGGGCGGTCCGACAACACCGCTGTGCAAACATCGTTCCCTGAAGACAGCCTCGGTCGCAGAGACATCTACATTTCCAACTACGGCCATATCGATCGGGCCCACCACACCCATTTGAACGAGGTGATCGAGAGCATCGACACGCCCGCCGTCAAGTTCGTCATTCATGGGCAATTCGGAGTAGCGCGCTCCCAAACCTGTAACGACGCGCTGAACTCCTCTCGAAAAGACGAGGCCCTGGTTTGAATCGATCTGGGCATTGAGCGTAGCACCAAACTCAGCAGCTTTGCGCAGCACGATGTCACCCACCGCAGGGTGCCTGGCAATTCCGCAGAGCAACGCGATCTGGTAGCCGAGGTCGCGGGTGCTCGACACGCCTTCAAAGTGAAATGCCCTCGTCTGTGGCACAAAATTGAGTTGCACGGCATGCCCGGATGCATTCAACCAATGCTCGATCTGCTCATAGGAAGCCCAAGGGGTTCCACCGAGCGGCAAAAATGTTGTGGCCCAACTGAGGCCTGCCAAGGACTTCGATAAACCGAGACGCCCATTCCCGATCAGGCCGACGACCGAGGCGCTTCCCGGGGAATATTGCGTGGTCTTGATGACGAGCCTGGATCCATCCGCATAGTCGAATTCGGTGACACCCGGCGCGGTATGGTCGCGCTTCACGCCTGCAGGCGCGCCCGACGATCCCTCCCCCATCAGTTGGAGAAAACCTGCCTCAAGCCGATAGCCACCTGGCACCACCGGCGTCTCGGCTCGCGCAGGAACCGACACTGCCAACAGGGCCGCTGCGCCCGCACCGAGTGTCGTTCTCAAAATGCCATCTCCTTCTCCGTCATGATCGAACCAGCTGGCAGAAGGCACAACAACCGTGGGCAGGTGGAAGGGGCTTTCGTCTTCAAGATAGGCCATTTGGCTTGGGTATCGTGCCATGGCGGTCCACCCGCCGGACCATCTCGGTCAGTGCTACTGACCGCTCTGGACACATGGCCGGGCCACCCTGGTCCGTCGGATGCACCATACCGGTCCATAGGCTGGACCAGCTTCATTCTGGGAAAGACAGCTCAACTGAAGCTGCACCCAAGGCGATCATGAGGTCGCGGTGATGCAGGGCTGGACGTTGAAATTGTCCAACTGGTTTTCACTCGCTTTCCATCCTATCGTGTGAAAAGGAGTGACTACGATGGACAGCGCAAGAGCAAATCTCGGACCCGATTTCGCATACGACGCGGGTACGTTGGCATTGGCACTCGCCATTCGTGACAGCCAGGTCCCGGTGCCGATCGCAACGGAAATTTGCGCGCAGGAAACTGACACAATCGCACCCTCCTTGCGAGACGCAGGCATCGTCGGGCAGATCCTTGCGGGGCTTTGCGTCGCGCTCGTGGTCGCATTCGTGATGGTTGTCGCTCGAGGGCTGTAACAAATCAACGGTGAGTTTCTACAGCCCCATCGAACACGCCCTGTGCTTTACGAATACCATCTTCGTCAATGGCAACGCCATCGCGAAGACCGCGGATTTGGCCCAAAGTTCCCTCAAGCGCCGCTCCGGTAGAGCCTGGCTCCTTACCTGATCGCGACCCCTTCGGGCCGGAACCCAAATTGGCCTTGGCTGCCTGCATCTGCGACGCGGTAGGAATCGCAAGCGTCGGGGTCGCGCCCTGCATGCCGCCTTCGATCTGCGACCTAAACCGGGCGCCGTCAGTTTCGCCCTGAAGAGCATAACCCTTCAGGATTTCCCCGACGATCGCGCGCCGAACTTCAGCCTGATGGGAGGTTGGATTGACGTTCGAGAGCGATGGGGCACCAAGCCCAGCATATTTCTCTGAGTTCGCCATTTCATTGTACCGACTTGCCACGACCTGACTCATATCGTCGGTCATCTGCCAACCATTCTGCTGAACATCAGATACGACCTTGTCGATCCTGCGGCCCTTGTCATCGCTGAAGGATGCCTGCTCATCATAGGACTTGGCCTCGCGGAAGCTCTTTTCCAGGCTGGAGCGAGACTCGTTCAGCTGATCGTAGCGATAGAACGACCCATTCCTCGTGACGCCGGAATCGCTGAAGGCATAGGTGTCGTTGCCCGACTTGTAAGTCGTAACGCCCTCCGTGTGGCCCTCTCCAGACTGCGTTGTAGAAGTCTGATCCTTTTGGTGTGCATTTCGGTTTTCCGATTGGACAGTGCCGAACATGCCAGCACCTGCGCCAGCTTTGGAACCTAGCAAACCTCCGCCCGGCGTACCGATCGAAGCATCAACAGAGCCCCGCATTCCTTTGATGACTGAATGTGAATCCGAAACAGACCTGCTGTCACGGTTCGAAACCGAGTCATCCGAGTGCAGGCGATCGCCCACCTCGGAACGGGAGCCGAAGCCGCCGTCCTGGCGATGCGAGGTTTCAACGGCGCTGGACTTTCCGCCATCGAATCCATTGTGCGAAGACGAACCGGCAATGACCGAATTGGCATGGCTGGTGGCCGCCTGATAGGAGGCGGAAGCACTCGACCGAAATCCATTCGCCTGATTGTGAAACGACGCCGCGCTCGACGCCAGCGATTGCATCTCACCCTGCGTTTCACTCGGCGTAAACCCGAGCCGTGAAATCCCGCCACTATTATCATAGACTGCAGAACCGTCGGCAGTCGTTGTCGTACGCGTGCCGTTGCGATTGACCATGGTTGCGGTCGCCGCGCCATCGAGATGCGACGGCGCGGTATTGTACTGGTTAGCAGAAACCATCCCATAGCTGTAATTGCCCGAGGTCCGCTCGATTGCAGCGGCCTCAGCGCCGTGCGCGACAGGCGCAAGCATCCCGCCGGCGGCCGACGACAGCGACATCGCGCCCTTGGCCAGGCCGCCCGCAATCACCGGAACCGAAAGCAACAGATAGCCCGCGAGCGATGACGCATCGGCGTTCATGCCATCAAGCTGGGCGAGATTGTTCATCGTAAGACCGATCCCGTTATTGGCAGCGGTCGCCATCTGTGCGCTGCTTTTCATCAGGATGAACATGTTGAGGACGGCAGACACGCTCCCCCACGACAGCAAATAGAAGAAACCGCCGATATAGCCCTTGAGCACCTCGATGCCGCCGCCCGGCAACATCATCAGAGGGAATATGAGCGGAAACATCGCGTAAAAGACAATAGTCAAAACGAGCTCGAGCGTCGGCACCCACAGCAGGGCCTGCCGCGCGGTAACGCTCATCGTGTTCTGGGCCTGGACTTCAGCGCGCATCGACGAGAACGTGTCCCCGGCTGCCCCGCCCAGATTGCCACGGGCTTCCATAAAGGCGTTGGTCAAGGACCGTTGCAGGAACACGTCGGTTGCCGTCATCGACTGGCCATACATGCCGGTGGTCACCGCGGGGATGTCCGTCACCAGCTTGTTATAGGCCGTGGTCGGGTCGGTAATGTCCGGGTACATTGCCTGCGCTGCCTTAGTCAGCTCCGCCTTCGCATCGGTCTGAAGGTAGCCCGACAGCAAATTGTACGCCTTGTCGCACTCGAGGCTCGATATCCCGTTCGCCGAGTCATACCACTGCGTGAAGCGTGCGACCGAGCCTGGGCCAATTCCGGTCAGAATGTTGGCGCCAACGATTTTTTCCAGCGGCGTCACCGTGGTGGTGTTGGGATTAGTCATGATCGCCATCAGGTAGCAATCGTTGATGTAGTTCTCGGTGTTCGCTTTGAGGTTGGGATCGGTGATGTTGAATTGCTTGGTCGCCTCCAGGATCACCAGCGGATAGACCATCCCGTATTTCGTCAATCCTAGTCCGTTGGGTATATTGAACATCGTCTCTGCGGTCGTCGTCAGCCAGACATTGGCCTGGCTCGTGACACTGGCGATAAGCGCCAGGCCGATCGGCACATGGGCAACCGAGCCATTGCCGGCCGTCGGGTTGATTTCGTCGACGATAACGACCGTCGTCGTCGGGACGATCAGCACCGAATACATCAGCGTTGTGCTGACAAACCACTGATAGAGCACGCGCCAGTTGAGGTTCATGGCCATGGTCATCAAGGCATAGCCAAGGCCAATGACCATGATGACCTGCAGCATCGAGCGAAAGCCCCCGCCTCCGCACCATGCCGCGACCGCATTGAAGACGTTGACCAGATATTGGCCGCCGCCGAACGTGAAGACTTCAACCGAGCCCATGGATCACCATCAATGCACGGTGCCGGCGATTGCCTTGTCAAAGGCTAGCGCGGCCGACAGCTGGGGCGACAAGGAATTGCGGATCGTGCCCTCGATCTTCTGCACCCGCTGGACGATCATCTCGGTCCTGGTCACGCCATCGACAGTCTGCTGCTGGATCGATCGCACCCGCTGATCGACTGCCATCAACTGAGTGCGCCATTGCGCCAAGGTGGTCTTGTCCGCGTTCTGAAATGAACTCGTCGACCCGTTTACGGCCGCCAACTGGTTGCGGATCAGGGTCTGCAGCATATCGACGGCAATGGCCTCGGACAGGGCGTTGATATCGCCCGCCGACAATGACCCACCAAATTGCGACAACGAACTGACGGACAGTATCTTGAATACCGGAATGCTGGTTGCGCCGAGCAATCCGATCTCCTGCGTGCTCAGTTGCTGCTCGCCCTGGATGCGCGTGACCATATCGGTCAACTCGGTCGAGACAAGCGACTTGAGGCCGCTGTTCTGCGCAATCGTGGTCGATTGCATGGTCGGATTGAGACACTGGGTCGTCTCATCGCATTTCAGGATCTGGACCGTGCCGCCGTCGAGCAGGGCCGTCAAAACCGCCTCATCGCCGTTCCCTGCGAAAGTGTAAGAGCCGTTGGTGTTGTCGTTGGTAGGCACCTGGTAAATGATCGTTCCCATGATCGTCATGATGTACTGCTGCCAGTCGCTATCCCAACTCGAGAACGTCGTGGTGAGGGTCGACCAGGTGTAATTGTAGCTCTTGGTCGGGATGCTCTTGTCGGAATTCTGCGACAGCGTGGAAGCCTGCTGGCCGCCGGTCCCGCAACCCTGCTCGCTGGCCGCCCAGTCGGAAAAGAACCCTTGCGAATTGCCGATCGATTTGCACATCTGCGAATTGCGCTCGCCCACTTCGCCAAACAGGCCCGCAGCGAGGTTCTGCCCCGTCTGACACGCGCTCTTGCTCGATGCGATCATGTGCTGAAGCTTCTGGAGCTGGTCGGTCAGCGTGGAATCGATCAGCGACGAAATCGCTTTCAGGGCCATCTGAAACACGAACATCAAGGCGCCATTGGCAACCGCCTTGCCCGCCGCCACCAGTTGGTCGCTGTTGATGAACGAGAAGCCGCCGGTGAACAGATCGATACCCCCGCACCCGGCCTTGACCGAGGGAAGCTGGAGCGAACCAAGTGTGAGCTGCTGGTCCTGGGTTCGGATCCAGACATTGCCGCCGCTGTAATAACCACTGGCTTGCCCGTGGTAGGCGGTCGGACCGGTCGCGTTGCCGGCGCCGCCCATGCTGCCGAAAAACGAATTGAGCTGCGAACCGACATCGGCGTTGGCAGTCTGCGCTACAAACACGTTGGCCAGCGCCAGCGCGCTGAGGACGACCATCAGCCGTCGCAGCCACCGTCCGGGTGCGAAAAAATCGAGCAGGTTCATCAAAAATCGCTCCCGACCTTGACCGAGGTCAGCCGGAAGATCCGGTCCATGACTTCATCTGCCGCCATCACCCCGTAGCCGATCGGGATGGGCTGTTTGGTCACGGTATCGAACAGGACGAGCGCCGGAACCATGCCACCCAACAGGCCCATTTTTTCGTATTGGCCGCTGTTGACGACGAAGTGCTTGAAATAGGGGTTGGCGCCGCCATCCATCGACACGGGCAGCACCGTCAGATTGTATTGGTCAGAAATCTGACGGATGACCGGCGAGAATGCTTCGCAAGCCCCGCATTCGCCGGAATAGAAATAGAAGATCCCATAGCGCTTCGACAACGAAGCCATGGTGTTTTGCTGGTCGTTCTTGCGCTGCGACAGCCATGCATCTTTGCCCAGCGTATTTACCGGCCGCTGCAAGGTGTAGTCGAGCGTCGGGTCCTGCCACAACGTCCGCTGCCAGGTATCGGCGAAGTTCGACGCCCGGTCGAGCTGCTCGCGCTGGTAGCGAATATAGGACGAAACGTTTTGCGTGGTGGGCTCGAGGATCGCCTTGGCGCGCAGCTCATCAAGGCGCTTGGTGATCAGGCCGAGCCGATCCATGGCCGTCGGCCCGGGCGTTGCCCTATCCTGCGCTTCGTGCTTCTCACGCGGCTTGTCGCAATAGAACCAGGTGCCAAGCTTGCGATCGCCGCAATAGAACGGATCCTGCCCAGCCTGCGCCGTGCTGGCATCATCCCCCTCACCCGGATCGCCCGCATCACTTTGCTCCGACTCACCCGCCACCGGATCCGCGCCAAATTGCTGCGCGGATGCCCGCGCAGCAAAGGGGCCAAACACCTGCAATAAAAGCGCAAGCCAAAGAACGAAATTGGGAAGGCCCCTAACCATCATTGTACTCCATCAACTCTTGCTCGGCGCGCGCTCACGTATCCGATGGTCGATGCGACGCCGACGGCCCCAGCGCCGCGCACGCACACCACGTTTGACTGTTCGAAAGCCATCAACTCAACCACCCGGCGCATGCAGCGCAAAATAGGACTGGACTTGGCTCTGGATCTGCGTGGCTGTCTGCAGGTTGCTCGGCACCGAAACGGCGCTGGTCATATCCGCATAGACTTCGGAGAAATCCATCTTCGACAGGTCGAGCTGCGCAAATTCGGCGACCGTAAAGCCGGTGCAATCGAGACCGTCAGGCGTCCCCCACGACTTGTTCAGTTGCTCGCGCCCCTGTTCTTGAATGACCCGGGCAAGCTTCGTCTGGAAACAGCAATACGTGTGCCGCAGGGTCGCACAGACGAAGAGCAGCTTTTGTGAGCAGTATTCCCCGACATAGTGGCAGACGCCCATCCGGTCCTGGACATCGAGTTCCATCTCGCTTTGCGAGCACAGGAATGTAACCAGGAATTGCGTTACCAGGCCCAGAAGGGCCGTGCCGCCAGAGGCCAGTGCGGCTGCGCCGACGGCAAAGCTCAGCAATCCCGATGATTTGCCGGCACAGCAGTTGACCAAACCAAACACCGGCTTGTGGCAACCCGTGGAGGTGCCGCCAAAGATCGTCAGCGCATTGGGGTCAAGCTGGTTGGTCGCATCGCCCATGCTATTGATCGCCACCAGCGCACTCTGAAAATCAGGGGACGCCGTCTGCGGTATCTGATTGCAGCTGCCATCAACACAATAGATCCCGCCTGTGCAGGACGTCGTGACCGACTGGCTCGCCCCACTCGCTGGGATAGTGCAGAGATAGACCTCGCTCTTGTCGTAGCAATTGGCGTCAAGGCAGCTCTCATGGTCGAACTTGCAAGCGGTGTTCGCCTGCAATGTCGCACAATTGTTCTGGGGCGCGAGTGCGCCGCACTGGTAACTGTCGGTCCACTGCCAGCAGGAATGGGTAACGCTGGCCCCATCCTCTGTTCTTGTCGAAGGTGATGCATCGCTGCACACTTCGCTCGGGGTCTGGCAAGTCAGCCCGGTCGACGATTGCGGCATAGTTGTGGTCACGCAGCTGGTGCCCTGAAGCTGACCGCCACCCGGGCAACTATAGACTGTGTTGGCGGGTTCGGTCGCCGACACCACGCAGCCCGTCCCAGAGACGGTATAGCCGGTCGGACAGGCATAACCTGACGCCGATGCCGCCACGGTAGAAGTGCAAGTCGAGCCATTGAGGGTGTAACCGGTGGCGCACGCGAAATGCGCGATGCCGGGAACGTTCAGCGTCTGGGTACAGGTCGAACCGCCCAGGATATACCCGGTCGGACAAGCCAGGATCGGCGTTGCGTTGGTCGATTCCGAAAGGACGCACGTCGTCCCCTGGAGCTGATAATTGGTCGGGCAAGCGTAAGTGGGTGCAGCCGTCTGATTGCTGGCCGTGAGGCACATCGTGCCGGACAGGGTTGAACCGGTCGGGCAGCCATAGACGGCTGTTGCCGCCTGCTCGTTGGTCACATCGCACGTGGTGCCGCTGAGGCTCCCCCCTTGCGGACAGGAATAATTCGCATTGGCGGCCTCGCTGCTGGTCTGCGTGCAAATGCTGCCGTTGAGGACACCGCCGGACGGGCAGGAATAATTTGCCGTTGCCGCTTCGCTGTTGGTCACATTGCACTGGCTGCCATCGAACGTGCCGCCCTGCGGGCAGGAATAACTCGGGGAGGCAGCCTGCGTGGAGGTGATCGTGCAGGTGCCGTTCTGGGGCGCCGATCCATCGGCGCAGCTGTAGTTTGCATTGGCGGTCTGCGTCTGCGTTCCAGTGCAGACCTGGCCCTGCAACGTCATGCCTTGCGGGCAACTGTAGGACGAACTTTCTGTCTGCGAGTTGGCTACGGTACACGTGCCGCCATCGAACACAGACCCGGAGGCATAGGGAATCCCGGGAATCGCTGTTGCTGAGCACGAGGTTCCGCGACCAGCGGCTACACAAAATGTGTTTTGCGCCGCGACAGCGTCTGAATTTGCGCCATTGCAGGTGTAATTGTAGGTTGTCGTATAGTATTGCGACGCCACGAACCCTGGGTCGTTGATCGCAGTTGCGGGTGTGGCCTGGCTCGAGGTCTTCGAGCACGAAGCATCACCCGCGATATTTCCACAATCTGACGACGAGCCATGGTTCTCCCAGGAGCCAGGGCCACTGTTCCCCTGAACCCAGGTTTGCCAGATCACCGTGTGACAGGTGAATTTCGTGGTGGTCAGCGAACCTCCCGCCGAGCATGTCGGCGATGACGTCGAATACGTGTAATTTTGCACACAACTCGTGCCCTGAACCGTCCATCCACTCGGGCAATAATACGATATCGATGGCGTGGCCGTGACGGCTTGGCTGCATGTCGAGTCGCTCAGGCTGTACCCGGTGCCACAGGAATACGTGATCGTCGCGGGGTAGCGGCTGACCTGGGAGCAAGTCGATCCATCGAGGTTCCATCCGCCGGGGCAGGAATAGGCGATAGCCGGCGCATAAGACGTGTTTTGAAGGCAGCTTGACCCCGAAACCGTCCAACCGCTCGGGCATGTGTACGTCAGCGTCGCGGTATACGTCGAACTCTGGGTGCAGGCCGAACCGGTCAGGGTCCAGGTTGACGGACACGTGTAGGCGACAGCCGCTGTGTAACTGGATTGCTGCTGGCAGATGTCCCCGTTCAAGGTCCACCCCGACGGGCAGGTATAGGACACGACCGCCGCGGCCTGGTTCGTTATCGTGCAAGTGGTGCCCGACAGGGCATAGCCGGCCGGGCACGAATAGGAGACGTTTGCGGGCTGGCTCAGGCTCTCGTAGCAAACCGTCCCGCTCAGGGTGAAGCCGGTGGGGCAGCTATAAGAGGCGACGCCAGCAGGCTGCGTCAGCGTCTGCGAACAGGTGGTTCCGTTGAGGGTATATCCGCTGGGGCAGGTATAACCGCTGATCCCCGCGGCTTCGGTTGAAACGCAATTAGTCCCGCTCGGGGTATAATTTGCAGGACAGGTAAGCCCTGAAACCGACGCCAACGATATTTGCTGCAGAGTGCAGGTGCTGCCGGCGAGCGTCCAGCCCGAGGGGCAGGTCAATGTGGCAGTGGCGGGTTGGGTGGCGACACACTGGCCTGCCTGCAGCACCGAGCCGGCGGGGCACGATATCTGCCCGGCCTGCGCCAGACACGCGCTGTCATCCTTGGTCGATGACACAAGCGTCGAGGTCGATCCCGTCTGCTGGGCATTGGCGGTCACGACCACCGAGCCGGTCGTCGGATTGCCGTTAGCATCGACTGCGGTCCAATCGGTGTAGGCAGGCGACGCAACACTGCTCACAGACACTGCCTGGCTGCACGCGTATGTATCCGTCTCGGCGTCGACCGAGTAGCCGGGAAACTCGATGATCGGCGGCTGATAGACCGCTCCGGCGCCTTTTATTCCAAACGTCTGCGCGCCGGCAACCGTCGATGAGCCCGTCTTGGTGCAGCCCGGCGTGGCAGCAAGTTGGCCGCAGCTGGAAGTGATCCCGACATTGGTCTTCTGGGCCACGGTGGAACCATCCGCACCCGTTGCGGTGTTGATCCCGTTCACGGTCAGAGTCTGGCAACTGTACGTGGAGGTCGTGTTGAAAACGTCGTCCCAGACGACATTGCAACTGAACGACGTATCCGTTTCGGTAAAGCCGATCTGGCAGGAGTCATAATAGGTCGACGCGGCGGCCGAGGGCGTGGCCGTCACCGCCTTGCAGTTGCCATTTGATCCCGATGTGCTGATCCCGAGATACGGGTTGGGATTAGCTTCGACCGTCTGCGCCGCGGACACATTGAGCGACGATGCCGTACTCGCCACAGTCGTCGTCACCGAGGTGACGAGATTGTACTGCGCGCTCGATGCCGCAGCCGTGACACCCGCCGCGCCAAGGCCATTCGGATTGCTCAAATACTGGCTCTGATCGAGCGATGTCTGGCCGGCGTAACCCGGGACATTGGTGGTCGAAGCCGTGCTCGTCACAGCCGAATTGATTGTGCCTTGCAGGTTCTGGCCGATCGTCGCAGCCGTGTTCTGGGCATTGGCGGTCGCATCCTGGGCAATGGCAGCATCCTGCACCACGATCAGCGCAGTGATCGCGGCGAAGCCGACCATGGACCGCCAGATTGTCACTCAGCGTGCTCGAGATAGCGCAGCGCTGCCCTGGCGACAGCGGCGCCAGGCCCCTTGCCGTCGGCAAACGTCTGGAGCGCATAATCTGTGGTGACATTGCCGCTGATGGTGTCGAACGGCGTGGGCGTGCTCTTGCAATCGAGCGCGTCGCACAGCGGAAATGACGAGGACACCGCCACATAAGTCGGCACATTCTGGACGTCAAAGGCCTTGAACAGGCGCGGATCGATCCGGATATGTGCCTGGTCAGATTGGCCAACGACCTTTTGCAACTGGACCAGAAATGGCCTGGATCCATCGGGAAGGAAACCGCGGAAGACGACAATTCCACCCGCCTTCGACACATCGGCGATCATCCGCTGCAGCGATTGCGCGGGCATCGACGTGCTGGCAAACGCCAGAAAGACCGGCGATGACTTTCGCCGATCATCATCATTGCCCGCGATCTGCACGCCGGCTCCAGATACGATCTGGTCGAGATCCGCTCCGGCGATCGTCCCATGCCGCAACGAGTCAGGGGCGTTCTGGACGGCGCGATACGTGGCATCGGCAACCTGCTGCGCATCGTCCTTTTCGCGGGTGGTTTTGGAAAGGACCTCGTTAACGAACGCTTGGGCCGCCGCACCATCCTGTACCGCGCGCTTTTCGACGGCTTCCGCATCCAGGCCCGGTATTTCCTGCGCAGCAACGACCGTCGCGCACAAGAAAACAGGCAGGCCCCATGCCAAAAATCTGAGCTTATTCATCGCTCTGCCCCTACAACGCACAACAATTGCGCTTGCGCCAAACCAGATAGCCAAGGTCCTCGCCAATGACGGGATAGGCTTTGCCTGCGGACGGAAGGGCGGTGGAGGTTCCAATGGCCGAACAAGAGCCCTGCCCTGTTACCATGGCATTGGGATTGATGAGCTGAAGCCGGTACTGCTGCTTGCGTAAGATGGGCATGATATACTTGCCGCATAGAGCTTGCGTGCCCATCGTCCCCCAGGCAACGCCCGAGCGATGCAGCTTGAAAATGAGGCGCTCGGCATCGAGCCTGGCCGACTGCTCGAACGTCATGCTGTTGCCGACATTCCCGGTCGTCGGATACATCGCGCCGTTGCAGCCCGAGCACCAATAAAGCGCATCGAGCGGGATCGAGGCTGATGCAGCAACGCAATCGGCAACGCAGGCGACTTGCGCAAGCGGGAAGGCAAAGACGGCGGTTTCGGGATAGATCGTGGCGGCCAGCGCGTCATCGTTCCAGCTGGGATCGATCTCCGAGATGTAGCCGATGTCGAACGATGCCTGCTCGAAGCAGAGAAAGTCGTTCAGCAGTTCGAGCAGGTAGAACAGCGGGAAAATGTAATAATGGACCTGGTACTGGGCATTATGTTGGCCGCTGCCGCCGCTTTGCTGCGTTCCTTTGTTCGACCCATTGCCGATATAAAGGCCCGGGTTGATCGAAATCCCGCCAAGATTGGGAAAGCAGAACGGTTTGGTCGTCACATCGATCATGCGCACCGGCTCCCAGAAGCCGAAGGCTAGACCAATGCGTGGGACCGGGCTGCCGCACAGGCAGATCGGGATTGCGGGATTGTCCTGCGCGTCCGGACGATCCGAGGGCCAGATATCTGCGGGCCCCAGCGATAGCGGGAAAAAGCAGCCCCAGCATACATCGGTAATCGGGTTGGGGAAATGCCCGTGACAGGTCGCGCTGGCCTGCGCTTGCGCAACTTGCGCAGTCACAAGCCCGAAGGCCACAAGCATGCATGCCAGGAGATCACGCATCATCGCGGTCCCGAAAGAGCCATGCATCATCCGCACGCGATTTGGCGATCGCCCACACAGGGACTTGCAGCGCGAGAAATACCGCGAGGCCGACGATCGCCGCCAAGACCTCGGGCAGAATGACCTTTGGAAAATAGCCCCAAGCGAAGCAAATGAGACCGACAACGCTCAGCGCGCACAGGATGCGCAAGCGCGCGCGCATCAGCGCGGCGGTCTCCGGCGCCGCCATGGGCACAGGCGCGCGATCGGATAGCCACCGTTTTGCGGCACGGGCAAAGCGCATAACCGCATTCACAAGTCGGTGCTCCGGTTGATGACCTTTTCGGAGATCTCAAGAGCCTGACCGTTCTGGTGGACGACCGCCGGCGTGTGACCGATGCCGAATTTGCCGGTGATCTCACCCGCCTGATCGAAGAAAAATCGGCGCTTGAACTCTTTCATCCGGTCGATCGGTGAGCCTTTGACCAGCACGATCCAGCATTGTTGCTGATCGCCCTGCTTCAGCGCCCAAGCGACCTCAGCCTTGCTGTCACCGTCGATAAAGAGATAGTCGTGCTTCAAACCCAGATGATCGAGCGGATTGAATTTTTGGCCCTTGGCAGCGATCAGGTGCCCCGCTGCATCGCGGATATCCTGCGAAATCGTGATCGTGGGGTCATAAGTCCAAAGCCGGTCCTCAGCGGCGGGCGAAATCCCTGCCACCGGTCTCGGTCGGCGCACGCTCTCCTGCGAACGCGCAACGGCCCGCTCCTTGAACGCATCCATTTGGCCCGACTGCTGGAAATGGAGCAGGCGCTGGCGGATGACCTCGAACAGATCGGGCTCGGCGATCGGCCAAGTTTGTCCCAATTTGCCATAGTCCTTGGCCAACGCGGCGGAGGACCCGGCGCACAGGCAGGAAAACGCGGCAGCAGCGAGGGCGAAATCCTTAATCAAAGGACCGCCTCCCCTACTCCCAACAGCCGGTCGGCACAGACGAAACCGATCGCCTTGTATCGGCTGTCGAAACCATCCTTGTGCGGGGAGCCGGCAAATACGCAGCCGCGCGGGATTACGCCGGTCGGTCCGGGGAGAAGAACCTCGCCCTGCATTGTGAGCGGCTTGGTCTTCACAACGGGCCTGCCGTTGACCGAGACCTGGTTGCCAACGCGCGTCACCAGATCGCCCGGCAAGCCGTAGACGATCTTCGCGAACGGGGAGGGTTTCCATCCAAAGTGCTTGATCGTCAGCGGATCGCTGCCGGGATTGAAGACCACAAACTCCCCGCGCTTGGGGAACTGGCCCAGCGTCACGAGGAAGGCCCAATTCGGCAGGCTCTCGCTCGCATTGATCACGATCGCGTGATGGTCGCGCCAGTTTCCCAACGCGACAAAGCTCACGTAAACCACAACGCCACCAAGAACGATGCTGAGCTTCCTGGCGAGGGGTAGATGAGCAAAATCAGTGGCCATTGCCGCCACCGGCCGGTGCGGCGTTGCTGGACATGAATTCCTTCATCTGCGCCTGGACCTGATTGTTCGATGCAGCCGCCGGCCTTGGCACTTTGGCGTAGACCTCGGCCCGGATCTGGTCGGTGATGTCGGGAGCCTGGCCAGCTACAATCGCATTGGCGAGCAGCACAATCTGCCCATCGGCACTGCGTGCGGTCACCACGTCATTCAACACACGCAGGAAATTGGCGGTTGCTTGCGTCACCTGGTCCGGCGACCCGCCCGACCGGGCCGTTGCCTGCACATAGTCGCTGACGACCTCGGTCAGCCGTGCCTTGACGATGTGGGTTTGGTGGGTGCGAAGCTCGACTATCCCCTTGGTTGCCCAAGCGACCCAGACCGCGGAAAGGGCCAGACCGCCTGCCAGCACAAGCCGGGTCACAGGCACGCCAGCATTGGCGCGGCCCGCCTTTCGCTTCGTTGTGCCTGACGCTATCGGCGGATTTGCCTGATCGCTATCCGTCGGCGCTCCGGAATTCCGGTCAGTCATTGTAAAAACCTTTTTCGGAGAAAATTGCCTCGATCATCGACGTCCGGCGCAAGAGCGAGACGAGCGCGAAGCAGACTGCGAAAGCGGCAACGATCACGTGATCGAACTGCGCCTGCCGCATGGCGTCGGCGACAACGAACCGCGCGGTCAGGTTGTTGATCTGGAGGATCGTGCCGTTCAGTGTGAAGCTGCCGATCGCCAGGGTAATCAGAGCCAGCATGCCAAACGCGCACAGTGTCGTGACGATAAGCCAACCCAGACATCGGAACGCAATCGCAATCAGACCACCCAAATCGGGCGCGATGCGGGCAAACATGAGGCGCATCATTCGGCCGCCTCCCGAGCGCCGAGCTCAGGGAATGCAACGCGCTCGATCGCATCCGCCATCGCGTAACCCAGCGCCGCCATGCGCTCGATTTCGTTGAACACTTTGGGGCTCGACGAATAGAGCGTCGCGCTGAACCGATCGAGCACCAGGCGGCCGATGAACTCGCAATCGGGCCCGCGCACCAGCACATCGGAATATTCGGCGCCATGGCGTTTGAGCGAGCGAATCTGCGCCTCGGTAAACGGCGACATCTCAAACCGAGACTGGTTTTTGACGTCGGCGATGCTCTCGGCCTTTTGCTGGAGCAGCAGCACCCAGTCCGAGTTTTCGAACGAGGCGCGCGAGCCAGCGCTCTTGTAGAAGTCGTTGATCGACTGCGTTGCCGTCACCAGCGACGCGCCATATTTGCGGCAGGTGCGCGCATAGGCTTCGATGAAGTCGGCCATCGCGCCGCCCACCAGCATCTGCCAGGCTTCATCGATGATCAGCGCCTTGGGGATCGAACGGTCCATCTTGCGCATGGTTTGTGAGGCGACAAACATGATCGCGGTCAGCACCACGCTGCGCAGTTCCGGCCGTGACGACAGATCGGACAGTTCGAACACCGTCAAATCCGCAGTCAAATCGAGATTGGCTTCACCGAGGAAAAAGGCGCCGTATGTTCCTGACCCGGAAAACGGCTGCAAGCCCAGCGCCAGATCGGATCCATAGCGATGGGTCTCATCGCCGGTCAGCGCCGCGATCACATCATCGATCGTCCCGTCGCGTGCCTTGTGCTGCCAGACCTGGTTGACCGCCTTGTCGATCAGCCCGCGTTCGGTATCATTCAAATGATCCTTGAACCGGGCCATCTGCGAGATGATCGCCTTCAACATCGCCATGCAATCGACCAGGTAGTCGGCGTCGTCCTGCGCCAGATCCCCGTCGATCATGCGGAAGGGGTTGATCGAGATCCCGGCAGCAAGATTGAACTCGGTGAAGGTGCCACCCAGCGCATGCGCCATATGCTCGAACGATCGCCCGTCATCGATAACGATCGTCTTGGCGCCAACGCCTGCGAACGACGCGGTTAAATCCTGCAACAGGACCGATTTGCCCGACCCGGACTTGCCGGCGATCGCGACGTTGTGGTTTCCCGAGCTGTTCTGGAACGGACTCCAATATTGCGGCTGCCCCCGCCTACCGATCAGCAACAAATGCGCGATGTCGCCGCCGTTGTATTCGCCCTGCAGCGGCGCCATCGACGCGACGTTTTCCGACAGGACCGTCTTGAACCGCTTGAAGCGCCGGAAATCGTGCGAGAGACCATCGGCGAGCAGCAGCGGCATCGAGGCGAACAGGCCGAGCAGATGCAGATACGTCTCGTCGGTCATGTCCCACGAGGCGGCCTTGTACATGGCCTTCAAGGTCCGCGCGTTGGCATCCCCCTTCCCCAGCGGAGAAATCATCGTCAACGAATAATAGACCTGCAGCAGCTTCTGACCCTGACGGACCTGCTCCTGGACACGCTTCCACTCTTCCGCCGCCGTCTTGATGGAGGGGACCAGTTTTGCGCCGCTGCCATCGGAAAGCGAAGTGGTCCGCGCAAATTTGAAGCCGGCTTTGCTTTCCGAATGCTCGAGCGCCGGCATGACGCCGCACATAGTCTGGAGAACCGGGCACGGCAGACACAGTTTGGGATTGAAAATATCGCCGACGATCCGCTGCGTATCGAACGGCGCCCAGACATGGGGAAAGTATCGGACCGAAAACGTGCGCACATCGAACCGGTCGGGGCTGAAATCCGCCATCTGCGGCACGCCGTCGACGTGTTCGCCAGACGGCCGCAGTGACGGCGATTGCAGGATCACGCGGTCCTTCAACACCCGGGTCACCAGATCACGGCGGACGCACTGCTCGTTGATTGGATCGAGCGGGGAATACTCGGGCGCATCATCCCCTGCCCCGGTCGATGGGCACAACATGTCATCGATAAAACGGATAAGATCCGTCGGCTCGAGATTGCGCGTCTGGACACCGATGGAATCGAGCGCAGACACCACTCCCTCGCGGATGCGATCGAGATCCTCGGCGCGGATGCTGGTCGCCGCATTGACACCAACGGCAAGCAGGACCCGAAAATTGCGCAGGCAAAACGGGCCATCGGAAGCAAGGCTGCGCCAGGCACCGCCGCGCAGCAGTTCCAACCGATAGCGGGCAAGCCGGTCAAACACGCCGCCAGCCTTGGTGCGCTCGAACGCCCACGACTGAAGGCTCTCGGCGACGCGCGGCGAGGCGAAATTGATCACCTGAAACTCGCAACCCGGTTCGAGCTGGTCGGAAAAGATCGTCGTCAGAATATCGCCGATCCGTTCGTCTGCGCCCACGAGCGGGCTCAATTCGAGGATGAAGCCACGCGACTGGGTGAGATGATAAATCCGCTTCGATGCGTCATAGGCACGATAGCCGATCCGATCGGCCAGCATCGGCACTTCGCCGGTGTCCTGGCGTCTTTCGGGACGGTGGTTGTCGCCGGTGACCGCCTCGAGCAGGCGCGAAAAGATCGAAAAGGTGCTCATGATCAGTTCGCCTCCGGTGGGAACGTGCCCGCCGTCCGGACTTTCGCGGCGTGCAGTATCTGATCGGCCTGGGCTTTGATCGCGTCGATCTGCGCGGTCGAAGAGCGGGCCGTTTGCACATCTGCGGCCCGGCCATCGCGCGCGGCCGCCGGTAGCGATGGTTTAGGCACATCCGCGGTTGCCGCAGAAACCGTCATCAGCGCATCAGGCGCGTTCTGAGCCGCTCCGAGGAGCCCGTGCGAGACAGCATCGGTGACGCGCCCATCGGCAGTTACGACTTCCTGCCATTCAGGCATATCGACCAGGGCATACGCAATGCGCTTGGGAACGACTTTGCCGTTCGAACCCAGATGGGCCGGATAGATCACTTTGAGTGCGCGGCCGTTTAACGAGGCCGCCACTTTGCCATCCTTGCCGGGGAGATCCGCGGGATAGACTATCTCATCTGGCTCCGCCCGCGACGACGTTGCAGATGGGACGACAACATCGCCGCCTTTGTCGAGCTTTTCGTTCTGCCGGATGTCGCGAATGGCACCGTCATCGATCAGCGAGGTCGGAGCGCACGAGCCATTCGGCGCCGAGCACAAGAAGCCGCCCTTGATGTTCGAATGAAACAAGGAGCAGCCCGCAACGGCCCCGGTCAAACCACAGGCGACAATGCCGATTGCTAGGTTGCGATAGCTTGCCCTGCCACGCCAGGCTGGACGGCTCACTTCGCGCTTTCCTTCAGCCAGGCCAACAGGAACTCTTTGGGTCGGTAGCCGCGGATAACGGCCCCATCGGCGCGCACGATGACCGGCGTCCCGTCGAAACCATGATCGTGCGCAAAGCGCTCATTGGCATCGAGCCCGCTGGTGTCACAGGTCTTCGAGTTCAACTCCGTGCCGCCATAAGCTTTGTCGACCGCTGCGGCCTTGTCGCCGCCGGCGCATAGGACCGATTCAGAAATCGGGCGGGTGCCGAGAATGGAAATCGGACGCTCGGTAACGCGCGCGCCGATTTCCTTGAGGGCCTGGTGCAGCAGGCGGCAGTACCCGCAATGAAAATCGCTGAAGACGGTGACCTGCGGACCGTCCGAACCCCAGGCGATCGCCCCCGATGCGGGCAAGCCCGACAACGAGACCTTCTCGGCTGTGACTGCCGCCACAGCCCCGCCGTGTCCTGGCGCGCTAGCCGGCGCCGCGCGTGGTGCAACGCCTGGATCGGACGAACCGGCATTTGCGGAGGCCGCACCGCCGAGCAGGGTATCGGGATTGATTTCCAGCAGCCGCGCAGCTGTCAAATCCTGCCTTGTCTCCATGTCATAGACCCGGCCGACAACCAGATAACGGGCCGTCTGGTCGACATAGAATACATTCGAGCCGGCCTGGATCTCGCAAAGCCCCGGCACCTGCGAACAATCGACCTTGTTCACCTTGGTGCGCGGCAACCGGTTCAGCAGTGCTTTTTGCACGATCTCCGAGATGGGCAGCGCGGCCGACGCAGCAGCCCCCGAAATCCCGCCAACCATCAGTGCGACGCACAGCGCCGCAATCACGCTTTTACGCATAACCGTTTTTCCTCAATTGCGAATGAAAGCGCCTTCGAGGAAGACGACCTCGACCTTGATGCCGGTCGGCATCTCGACGACGGGCTGATATTGCTCAGCGCGCTCGATCAGATATTTGGAAACCCGATCGGACGCGTTGCTGACGCCATTGCCGATCCCGCCCATCGCGATGTCGCTCGGGGAAAGGGTCGCAGGGGTGCCCGTCGTGTTAACAGTTGGCTGCGTCAGAAATGCCGTCGAATTTGTGGCAAATCCCTTGCCGATGCCGCCGGCAATTCCGGCGAGGAATGCCTGCCCGACCAGATTGCCGGAGCGATTGACGACTCGGCCGCGCACTCCCGCTTTGCCACCAAATGCGATAAAGCCTTTGACCTCGCTGACCGCGACCCGGCCATTGGGCTGCGGGCAGGTCATCTTTTGGAGCTTTACGTAGACCTTCTCGGCGCTCAGATCGGCAATCGCCGCGCCGTTGACGATGCAGCCTGCAAGGTTGGTGCGCAGCAGCTTGCCTTCCGCATAGACCGATCGCGCGGGACCCGTGATGCGCAGCACCACCGGAAGCGGATCGCCCTGGCTTTTGACGGTCGTCGTCGCATCGACGCCAACTACGACCGTTGCCGTCGCTATGCTGTTGGGCGGGAGGTAGTTCTCGCTATCGGTGAAGGTTGTCCCCTTCCCCTTGTCGATCTTTGTCCCGGTGCCGCCAGCGCCATCGCCACCAAACGCAATCAACCGGATCGAATTGGCGCGCGTTGGAACGGGAGGAACAACCACTCCGGCCGGCGGCAGCGCGGCGTTGGCGTTGACAACGCCCGCAGGCGCGCCGGGCGCGCGCTGATAACCCGATGGTCCGCCATTGCCATACATGGCGTTGGGGCCGGACATGATCCGTTCTTGCTGGCTGCGCAGATCCTGGATCTGCGCTTTGAGATCGTTGTTCTCTTTCTGATAAGCGCCGAGAACCTGCGTCCCGTCGGTTTTCAGGCCCGTGTTTTCGCCCTGGAGGCTGTCGATCTTTTTCTGAAGATCATCGATCTTCTGCGAGTCACCCTGCAGCCCCTTGATGTCCCGCGACTGGGCATCGAGCTGCACCTGCGATGTCGACATCCACTCCTTGTCGCTGAGATTGCGATTTGCGATGTCATCAGTGGAAATTTTGGTGGACTTGGAGCCGTCGCTGGCAGTCAGCTTGGGCTTGTCGGTGTCATCGGGCTTGATGACGTAGTAAATCCCGCCAGCTGCAACCAAACCGATCGCGGCATAAAGGATCATCCGTTGTTTGTTGGCGGTTTGGGCGTTGTTCTCGATGGCGAACTCGCCATCGGATTTGAGGAGACCGGCTTCACCCTCAAGGCCCAGCGGCTGCGCAGCCGGCTTCTTCTTGCCAAATTTGATCACTTTGCAGCACCTCCGGCAGGCGCAAGCTCAACCACATAAGCCGTGGTCGCCTCTTTGGGCCCGAGCTTTGCGTTGACGATGGAAACCGCGAGGGCCTGCCGGGGAGCGATCTGCTCTTCTGTGAGATCGACAGGCTTGTCGCTGCGGTTGTCGATTTTGAGCATGCTGCCCACGAGCGCCTTGGAGCGATAGAGGCCCACCAGTTGCACCCGCAGCGTGCCGACATTGACCGGCGCCAGCGAATGCCAGTCCTGGTCAAAGCCATCGACCTGGGCCTGCTCGTACATGGCCTTGACGAGCCGCGCCGCCTTCTCCTGAAGCGGCATCGTCTCGGTCAACTTGACGGTCGCAAGTTTGGCGCTCTCGTCGCTGTCGGCATTAGCGACAAAGATCTGCTCGGCATCGTCACCGTGGATCTGGCAAAGGAATTTGTAGACGTATCCCTTTTGCGTGGTAGCGAAGAAGGAGATCGAGCTTCGCTTGAAACCTTCAGGGATCGACAGATAGATGTCGCCGCGGATCGGCTCGTTCACGACCTCGAAGTCGTCGTTCTGGATGCCCGATTGCACTTTGGAAACGGATGCGAATTTGTCGTCGCGCAGCGAAATCCGCGACAGATCCTTGAGTGACACATCGCAATGCACGGTACCGTTGTCACCGACCAGGACATTCTGATCCGCCAGCGCCGGAGTAGCGGTCATCAGGCCCAGGCCGATCAGGCCGACACCCAGGCATCTTTGCAGATTGCAATGCGTGCGCGATGCCAGAATGGTGCCCGCCGCCATCAGCGCGGGAAAGGCAATGGTGTTCATGGTTGCGTCGGCTCCGCCTTGACGACAGCACCGAACGCACGGAGCTTGAGGCTTACGCCGTTGTACGTCCAAAACATGCGGAATAGCCGGTGCTGGCTGGTGATTTCTTTGTTGGCGACTTCGGTGTGAACCGTGCCCCCGATCTCGCTTTCGAGCTTGTCGGGATAAACTTTCATCGAGTCAGGGGTGAACCACTGCGATATCTGTGATCCGGACTGCTCTTGGTAAATCTTCATAAGATCGATCTTGAGCTGACCCCTGGCGTGATCATCAGCCATATCGAGGAGGCTTTTCATCCAATAATCGAGATTCTCTGGCGAGCGGTTCAAGGCCACGGTCGCTGTGTCCCTGGTCACCGCTTCCAAATACTCTGGTGCGACGCCTGCCGAATTGAGCGTCATGGTCGAATGCATCGTGGGCACGAGAACGACGTCCCGGCTCCGATTCGCCATCACCAGGAAGCTGCCGCACAGCAGCAGGAACAGAACGCATGAGGCGACCGCGAACAGGTTGCGCTGCTTGAGCACGCGCTGCGAATGGCGATGGGACAGATCGAGGTCCATCGGTCACCCGGCCATGATACGAAGATGCGAAGGCGGCAGAACCCTCAGCCCGAAAATGGGCCCCGGAAAATGCCAATAGGCAGCGTGAAGAACCCACGTCATCGAACGACCGGCTTTCAATTTGCGATAGGAAAACCAACCGAGCACTGCCAGACCGATGGCGACGACGATGTGTCCTGCAATGACGCCCCATGCGAATGGGATGACCATCACGAGAAATTCGTCGAGCGTCCAAAAGCCGATTAGTTCTGGATCGTCCAAATGACGTGGGATCTGGTACTTGCTCATGTGCTGAACTTCACACGCCTCAAGGCAAACTGGCCTACTTCCCGATCAAACAAGGTCCGAATAGCTTCCCAGACACATCTGAGAACCGCCCGGGGTGAATCGTGGAAGGGAGGCAGGAATGCAGACCAGCGCCGCGAACGGCGACATACAGTTGCACGCTCTTCCGCGCGTCAGATCGTCGCGGTAATCGTCGAGGTTACGATCGGCACACCGGTGCCGGCACCCACGCCCACGCCGACCGGAATCGCGATCTGGGCGAGCGAGAAACGGCCCGAACCCAGGCCGACAATGCCACCGGCCAACGACAGCACGGTGATGATCTTGCCACCCGAACCTTGCAGGAAGTTGGTGAACGAGGTGAGCGCGGTGTTGAAAGTGGCATCGGTCCCGGCATAGGCTGCCTCGGCGCCCATCACGCTGGCGGCGGCGAGCGTGGCAACCACCACCAGGGCCTTGTCGCCATGACGGGCAACGAGGTTCTTCAGCTTCGAAATTCGCATGGAAACACCTTTCGCTCTTATCGACGCGCTGCGCGTCAAACGTTAAGCAGCAAGAAAGATCCACGCTGGAAACGATAAAGTGGATTATTTGTAGTCACAACCAGCAATTTCTTAGTAAATGGTCCGGGAGGGGGGACCAAGGTGGCGACAGCCATAGACCATGTTGGCTTATCTAGCGGACCGCTTCGGTCCAACAGCCCGCCCGCCACGGTCAACGATCTGGACCAGTGCGGTCCAGAGCTTTGGCCACCCCTTCTCATAACTGTTTGCGCATGAACGGATGGCAACCATTCATGTGCCAAAGCATAAGGGACTGTGGCGCGTTATCGACCATCAGCTGACAATGATCGCGTCAGCTCCGCAATTACGCTCGATTGTGATACCGTCATCCGCATTACCGGAAGAGACGTCGCCAAAATGGATGCAATTCAAACCGGACATTTCCGGCAAAATGGCGCCCCATTTGTCGCAAACCGATACGATTGTCGTATCAGGCATTGAACTCAAAAAATAATCTGCTTGAAGCGTAATACATCTATCCGTTAGGGCGCGCGCCCACACGCAGCGAGATCGCTGCATGTAAATAAGTACAACAGGGGGCATCGTGGATCGACAGACTCTTCCGCTCGAGCAGCGGAGGTATCGCTTTGACGTATTCACCGCGCATTGCGCAGGGATTATTCGTATAGAAGTCAAACGCCGCAATTTGAGTGCCCGTTATCTTCTTGAACAGAAGGTGATCAATCACCGTAACAAGTTCAAGCACCGCCTCGAACACGGCGAATGGACGGCCGATGAATTTCGGTCGCTGATCGAATATCTGCAGATCGACATGGTTCGGGTCGCAACCACGTTCCTATCGTCCAACCCACAATGCGCTTACGACAACGGCGTCTACGACAATTTCACCGGCTTCATCACAGCCCTCATCCAGGAATATGATCGGGACGGCGCCGACAAGCTGCCCACGATGGAGCCGATGCGCGAGTCTGTCCTTGATACGCTGGCAAAGCGGATCCTGGAACAGGTCTATTTCCACCACGAGCAGGTCACCAAGGCGCGCGACACCTCGCCGCCGCCCCAGGCCATCACGAACCGCATCGCCGCACGCTTCGATGCGTAACCGTGCTTGCCGTAGCAAAACCTTCCGCCGCAATCGTCGCGCGGAGGGTATGCGCAATATGGAGATCTGGCTGCTATTAGACGAAATAGAAGCGATCGACCGCCTCAAAGTACATCTCAACCTGACGTCAAGAAGTCAGGCGATGAGCTATCTGATCGCGGCGCTTTGCGTTCCTATTAACGCGCACACGGCTGATATCCAGACAAAGTAAAGGGGAGGCGGTTGGCGCCGCCTCCCCTTTTGAGCGTCTTGTAGGAACATCCTGACTTCCCCGTTCCTACTTAATTCCGAGATCTTGCGCAAGTCCTTGCGCGAGGAATGCCGCCGATTGCCTGAACGCAATTGCTGAAAACCGGATCAAGAAGGAGGAACGCGAGGCACAAGAAAAAACCCGGCGCATGGCCGGGTTCCAAGGCAATTCACTATCACACTTATACAAAGCCGCTTTTGCGGCCCCATTTGATCGCGCCTGCCCGATAGCTGAGTAGCCCCATCAACGCAACGCAAAACCCGTGATTTTCGCGGGGTGCTTTGTTGCGCCTTGTGCCCGCTTCCGCATCGCGTGGAGCGAACGGATGACTGTTGCCAAAATTCATGACTTGCATGCGCGGGGCGCTGTCGCGATCGGCAGGCTGATCCCGAAGATTGATCGGTTCGATGGTGGTGAATTGCCCGCAATGCCGGTCTGTCTTGCGACAAGGCCGGAGCGGCAACGCTATGGCGCCCAGGTCAAATCGCTCATGGCCCGCCGTGCTTACCCCAGATCATTGAAGGACCGTATTTCTCTCGGGCAATCCGTGAGAGTGCGCGTGCTGAAGGTGCTCGACCGGCTTGCCTTGCGCGGGTGTGGGTCCATGCCGGTCAGCCGGACGCAATGGCTTCGCCTCAAACAACTTTCACTGTTTTGCGCGAGGGATCAGGACTGGGCGTGCGCGAGCGGGCCCATCATCGGCGCGACGACCGCGGCGCTGGCCGACTATCTCGGACTCAATGACGTCAACGAAGCCTTGGCGCCGCTTCTCAAACTCGGACTGATTGCGCTTTGGTCGCCGAACGCAAACGGCCGTCGAAGTTTTCATGTGGCGCGGGCGAACTGCGACGACGAAACGGTCTACGGATCGGGATGGACGCTGGCGCCGCTGATCCTGCACCTCGACACGCTCGAGGACATGGTGGAGGTTGAGCAGCAACGCCTGGCCGAAAGGCAAAGCCTTGTTGTGCAAACCCGATCGATCCTGCGTTCGATCCAGCAGGACCTTATGCGTGGCGGATTTGAAAGCGACGACATCGAGGCCCACCGGGATCTCTCGGCGCGTTTCCACAATGCCAAGAAGGGGCGGCTGTCGCTGCTCGAAGAATGTCATGCCGATGCCCAAGCGATGGTCGACAGGATCGGGGATCATTTTCAGCCATGCGCTGAGTTTGGGGAAGAAGATCCCTGCCCCGGACTCCCGGACTCTCCTCCCGCCTTATACAAGGAAAAACCAATTAGACAGATTTGTACCGGTTTTCAGGATGGCGACTGCGGAAAGGCCGGAAATGAGATTCATCATCGGCGGCCCGGAGCGGGCAAAGCACCAGACCTGTCCTGCGGCCTCGACGACGTGAATTACCACCCATCGGAGGCGCCCGATCTATTTCCCGAAACCGATGGGCTGGTTCCGACGGCGAATATCCGACCGGCCGAGACGATAGCGACCCTTGCGGCCATATCGGGCATAAGCGGGGCACTGGCGCGGCGGGTTGAATCGGACTTGGGCGCCTTGCCGACGTCGGTGTGTTTGCTGATTGTCGCGCAAAAGCTGGCTAAGGGACAGCTGCTGAAAACACCGGACCAGTATCTCGCGGGTATGTGGAAACGTGGGCGCTGTGGGGATCTGAACCTTGGCAAATCCATCAAGGCTCTTCGAAAAAGCAGAAACGTGGGAGCCGGTTCCTTCGATCATAGGCACGCGTATGCGACCCAATAGCCAAACGTCGTTTTCCCCCCGGACAACCACCAGCCAGGGATATTTGCTGCACAGTGAATATCGGCAATTTACCGAATATTCCGCGCGCCGAACGGACGAAAGCCTCAAGGGCCAATGGAATGCTCGGCGGCCGGCCCCGGAAATCCCAAGCGGCATAGCGCTGCTGTCACGACCTAGCCGATCGGCTATAGAAAAATCGTTTCGGCAGCCTGCGCTTTTGCCGCTTTGCTATTCCGCGACCACAATTCGCTCGTTCGCGTCATTATGATGAGCTCGGGCAGAAAGCTGCGCTCCTGGAACGCGATCAAGTCGTCAAAGCTCCCGTTGAGCCAACGGTCATACTCGTCAGGCAAGAGCAGCACGGGCATTCGGTTATGGACAGGCTGGATTGCCTCGTTAGCGCTGGTCATCGAGCCGGAATACACTGCCCCCCATTCGAGGCTCTCGCGCCACAGGCCACCCCACCCAAAGATGGGTTGATCCTGCATGGTGAACCAGGTGCGCGTCTTCGCCTTGTCCGGTCCTTCTGCCTCCGCGAAGGCCGTGACGGGAATGATGCACCGCCATTGGGGTTTTCGCGCCAGGCCCACCCATGTACCTTTGCGCAGATCGGCGATATTGTTGACGGGCTTTGGTTTGGAATCCGGCTTCATAAACTTGAAGCGCATCGGGAAACCCCAGGTCATGGATTGCAGATACCGTCTGCCCTCGATTTCACGCACCACCATACCCGGCGCGCCCGGATAGACTTCGGCACCGGCGTTGGTCTCCGGGATCGGCGTTTCAACGCCGAAATGCATGGCGAGTTCGGCCGCGCTCACGCGTTGGGTGTAAAGATTGCACATTTTCGGAAGCTATCACGGTTCGCAAAAACTCAAAAGAATGGCAGATTTCCGAGTGCCGGCCATCTCAAATTGCGGCGAAAAATGACTTCACTGACCGGATTGACTCTGTGGTCCCTTGTAGAACAAAATAGCAACATCGTCGCGTGATGAGTAGAGGAGGCCCGGAATGACGAATTTAGGGCAGCGCCCCGCCATTGCCGAACTGCGTGCCCGAGTCGCCCGCATTGAAACGGCTGATCGAACGCCGCGCGCGTTTCTGCCGTTCGGCGTAGACGCCGTCGACGACAAACTTCCGGGCGGCGGGCTATCGCTTGGTGCCCTGCATGAAATTGCGGGCGGAGCGGCCGGCGTGATCGACGCAGCCGCCGCCGCGCTGTTCGCCGCCGGCATCCTCGCCAGGATCGAGGGATCGGTGTTGTGGTGCATGACCCGCCCGGATCTCTTCGCGCCGGCGCTGGCCCAGGCTGGCCTCGATCCCGATCGCGTGATCTATGTCGATGCCGGCGACGAAACCTCCGTCCTCGCCTGTTTCGAGGAAGGCCTGCGGCACGGAGGTCTTTGCGGCGTGGTTGCCGAAGTCGCCCGCCTCTCGATGACAGCCTCGCGGCGATTGCAACTTGCCGCCGAAAGCAGCGGCACGATCGGGATCGCGCTCAGGCGTTGGCGACGAATGGCGGAGGCCGCGGATTTTGGGCAGCCAACCGCCTCTACTACGCGATGGCGTGTCACCAATGTCCCCTCCTCTCCCCTCCCGGTACCCGGCGTCGGCCGACACCGCTGGTTCGTCGAACTGATCCGAAGCCGCGCTGGCGAGAGCGCCGATTTTCTCCTGGAAGCCTGCGATGCGAAAGGTCATCTCGCTATACCTGCCGACCTGGCCGACGGATCGGTTGCGTCGCAAGCTTGGCCCACACGCGCCGCCTCCTGAAGCGCCGCTGGTGATGGTCGGGCAAAGCGCCCGGCGCCGCGTCGTGACGGGCGCGAACATTGCCGCCCAGACGCTCGGCATCCATGTCGGGCTGCCGGCCACGCAGGCTCACGCCCTTGTTCCCGAGTTGATCGCGCACGACGCCGAGCCCGAGGAGGACATAGCTGGCCTTGGACGGCTCGCGATCTGGGCGCTCAAGCGGTACGTCCCGATCGTGGCTGCCGAACCTCCGGCGGGCTTGATGCTCGATGCGACTGGGGCTGACCATCTGCATGGTGGCCCCGAAGCGATGCTGGCTGACCTTCTGCGCCGGTTGACAGACATCGGAATCGCAGCGCGGACTGCAATGGCGGGGTCTTATGGGGCAGCACACGCATTGGCACGCTATGGGGGCGCGGAAAGACTAGTCGTGGCCGCTGGCGGCGAGGCGGCCGCAATTGGCGCGCTCCCCCTTTGCGCACTGCGCCTCGACGCGGACACAGTCGCCAGCCTCAATCGCCTCGGTTTCGAGACCATCGCCGAACTGGACGCGACTCCCAGGCCGCCCCTTGCGCTTCGCTTTGGCTCAATGGTCGGTAAACGCCTCGACCAGGCCCATGGGCGAATTGCCGAACCTGTTGATCCGATCAAAGCTCCGGAGTTGATCGATGTCATCCAACGGTTTGCAGAGCCGATCGCCGCGCCTGAGACGCTGGCGCGCTACACGACCAAGCTTGTGGGGCTTCTGTGCGACCGGCTCGAGGAGGCGGGCGTAGGTGCACGCAAGCTCGACTTGCAATTTCACCGAGTTGATGCCCGGGTGCAATACATCCGCGCCGGCACGGCCAAGCCCACGCGCGACAAGTCCGGCCTGACGCGCTTGCTGTGCGACAGGATCGAGACGATCGATCCCGGATACGGGATCGAGATCATGATTCTGACGGCGCCTTCGATCGAGGTGCTGGGTCTGCAAACCATATCCTCGCTCGGCGACAAGCCGGCGCCCGATATCGGTGCGCTCGTGGATATCCTGGGCAACCGTGTTGGTGAAGAGCGGCTCTACCGTATTGCCGCCAAGCCCAGCGATGTGCCGGAGCGCTCGGTCACGCGAGTGCCCGCCATGGCAGAACCCACTGAATTGCGCTGGCCGCTGAATTGGCCGCGACCGACCCGCCTGCTGGGTCGGCCCGAGCCGATCGAGACCATTGCGCTACTGCCCGACCATCCACCCGTCCAATTCACCTGGCGAGGCGTTAGGCGGCGCGTGAAGCGAGCCGACGGCCCCGAGCGCATCTATGGCGAATGGGTGGTGAGCGATGCGGAGATGCTCGGCGTGCGCGACTATTTTCTGGTCGAGGATGAAACTGGCGCGCGGTTCTGGATTTTCCGCAATGGCGACGGCGAGGATGAGGCGACTGGCAAACAAACCTGGTTCATGCAGGGATTGTTCGGTTGAGATACGCCGAACTCCACTGCGCATCGCATTTCACCTTCCTGCGCGGGGCCAGCAGTTGCGAGCAGCTTTTCATGGCTGCCGAAGCCTGCGGCATCGAAGCGCTGGCAATCACGGATCGCAATAGCCTCGCTGGTATCGTCCGCGCATACGAGGCCGCCAAGACCACGGGCGTGCGGCTCATTGTTGGATGCCGGCTCGATCTCACCGACGGCAGTTCCCTGCTCGTTTATCCTGAAACGCGCGCTGGTTACGCCAACCTCTGCCGGCTGCTGACCGTCGGCAAGCGTCGCGGCGGCAAAGCGACCTGCCTGATTGGCTGGGATGATGTTGCGGCATTCGCTGGCGACCTGCTCGCTATCCTCATCCCCGACGAAGCAGACGATGCCGCGCGACTGATGCCGCGCTTCGCGGATATTTTTGCCGGGCGAGCGTATGTCGCGTTGACGCTACACCGGCGCCCAGGCGATCAAATCCGCCTTTACACGCTGGACAACCTTGCCGCTCGGCATGGCATCAAGCCAGTCGTCACCGGGGATATCCTCTACCACCATCCACACGTTCGGCCGCTCCATGAGGTGATGACCTGCATCCGCCATCGTTGCACGATCGACGAACTCGGCGAGCGGCGGGAGCGGTGTGCCGATCGCTACCTTAGGGCCGCATCCGAGATGCACCGGCTTTACAGCCGCTACCCGGACGCACTCGACCGAACGCTGGAGATCGCGCAGCGCTGCCGCTTCTCGCTCGATGAGCTGGCCTATCAATATCCCGAAGAGGCATCGGTCGAAGGTCAGACGCCCCAACAGACGCTTGAGGCGCTGACATGGGAAGCGGCGGAAACACGCTATCCCGAAGGCCTACCGGACAAGGTAGCGAAGATTCTTGTCCACGAGCTAAAGCTGATCGCGGGGCTGGAATATGCGCCCTACTTTCTAACCGTGAACTCCATCGTCCGGTTCGCCCGCAGCCGCGACATCCTGTGCCAGGGACGCGGATCGGCCGCCAATTCGGCCGTCTGCTATGTCCTTGGCATCACGTCGATCGATCCGGAACGGAGCGACCTGCTCTTCGAACGCTTCGTCAGCCAGGAGCGGAAGGAGCCGCCAGACATCGACGTCGACTTCGAGCATGAGCGGCGCGAGATCGTGATGCAATGGGTGTTCGAGACCTATGGCCGAGATAACGCTGCGCTCTGCTCCACCTTCATCCGCTATCAGGGCAAAGGCGCGATCCGCGACGTCGGCAAGGCGCTCGGTCTGTCGGAAGACCTCATCAAGGGGCTGTCGTCGCAGATCTGGGGATGGTCGCAAGATGGCGTCGAGGACAAACACGTCACCGAACTCAACCTCAATCCCGAGGAACGCCGGATCCGCCTGGCACTTGATCTCGCAAAGCAGCTGATCGGCACACCCCGGCACGCTTCGCAGCACCCCGGCGGGTTCGTCCTGACCCGCGACCGACTCGACGAGCTGGTGCCAATCGAACCCGCTGCCATGGCCGATCGTCAAGTGATCGAGTGGGACAAGGACGACATCGATTCCCTCAAATTCATGAAGGTCGACTGCCTGGCGCTGGGCATGCTCACCGCCATGAAGAAGGGGTTCGACATGCTCGCCGAGCACAAGGGGGTGGCTATGGATCTTGCAACCATTCCGCCCGAAGACCCCCGGACCTATGCGATGATCCGGCGTGCTGACACCCTTGGTACGTTCCAGATCGAGAGCCGTGCGCAGATGAACATGCTGCCACAGATCAAGCCCCGCACCTTCTACGATCTCGTGATCGAGGTCGCGATCGTGCGGCCCGGCCCGATCCAGGGCGATATGGTACATCCCTATCTTCGCCGGCGCTGCGGGCAGGAGAAGGTCGAATATCCCAAGCCCGAGCTGGAGCGCGTGCTGGGCAAAACGCTCGGCGTGCCTCTATTTCAGGAACAGGCAATGCGAGTCGCGATCGAATGCGCCGGCTTCACCCCTGGCGAGGCCGACCAACTTCGCCGCGCAATGGCGACATTCAAATTCACAGGAGGTGTCTCGAAATTCAAGGACAAGCTGGTCAGCGGCATGGTCGAGCGCGGCTACACCCAGGAATTTGCAGAAAAGACCTTCGGCCAGCTTGAAGGTTTCGGCAGCTATGGCTTTCCGGAAAGCCATGCCGCTTCTTTCGCGCTGATCGCTTATGCCAGCTCGTGGCTCAAATGCTGGCACCCGGAGGTGTTTTGCGCGGCGCTGCTCAACTCGCACCCGATGGGCTTCTATGCACCCGCGCAGATCGTGCGCGACGCCCGCCAGCACGGCGTCGAGGTTCGGCCCGTCTGCGTCAACGCGTCGCGCTGGGATTGCACGCTGGAAGCGATCGACGAGGACCGCTTTGCCGTTCGGTTGGGGCTGCGCATGGTTTCCGAACTCGGCAACGCCGCCGCCGCGAACATCGTGCTGGCCCGAGGGAGCGAGCGCTTTACCAGCATCGAAGATCTGTGGCGCCGATCGGGCGCCAAGAGCGGCGCGCTTCGGCGCTTGGCGGAAGCCGATGCGTTCCGCCCCACAATGGGCCTTGCACGCCGCGAGGCGCTATGGGCGATCAAGGCGCTGCGCGACGAACCGCTACCGCTCTTTGCGGCTGCGGCCGCACGAGAGGAGGCGCTCGTCCCCGAGATCATCGAGACCACCGTCCCGCTGCGTCCCATGAGCGAAGGGCGCGAGGTGATCGAGGATTACGGCCATATTGGCCTGTCACTCCGGCAGCATCCCCTTGCTTTCCTTCGCGCCGAACTCACCGCCGGGAAGACCATCTCCTGCGAGGAGTTGCAACGCACGAAGGACGGGCGCTACGTCACCGTCGCCGGCCTGGTGCTGGTCCGCCAACGCCCTGGCTCGGCCAAAGGCGTCATGTTCATCACGATTGAAGATGAGGGCGCGAACGCCAATCTCATCATCTGGCCAAGCCTATTCGAGCAATCACGCAGGATCGTGATGAGTGCGCGACTGCTCAGCGTCTATGGCCAGGTCCAGCGCGAAGGAGACGTCATTCACGTCATCGCCAAGCGCCTGACCGACTTGTCACCGATGCTGTCGAAGCTCGGCGATCGGTCCGCTCCCTTCCCCGGGCGCCTGGGTCGGGGCGATGGTGCGCAAAACGGCGGGGGCCCTGACCCCCGAAGCGGCAAGCCGCCAACGCCTTCGCCGCGCGATATCTACATTCCACCGCTTCATCTTGACGAGATTAATGTCAAAGCACGGAACTTCCGATAATTGAAAAATTGATGTCGCGAAATGAGTGGAGCGGCTGTCGATCTTTATCGACTTCTCCTATCGGTCGTTATCTCGGCGGCGGGCAGAGATGAACTTTCCCTGTGCAAGAGGTTTGTGCTGAAGACAGCTTCGAGATGTTTGATGAAAAGAGTTCTTCGCGCGCGATCGATTGCACTGAAAGAGTAGCTGAACCTTGGACTGATTATTGGCGCCGCAGGTGACGATCCAAGCGCCGTTGCCCCACAGTCCACGTCCTGCTGCCTCTCAGGACCCGGGCTACACGACGGGCGGGGTCTATGGCGTGACCGGCGGCGCGGTATCGCGTAAAGCAAGCGGTAGCGGCCGACTGTCGTCCCCACCGCAATTTTGGAAGGATCCGATTTGCTCAACGGCCCACGCCTCGCACCGCTCTCCGGCAATCGGCCAACCGGGCTGGTAGTACTTGTCCACGGCTACGGATCGAACGGCGACGATCTCATCTCACTTGCCGTATTGATCCAGCCATCCCTCCCCGACTTGGCCTTCATAGCGCCCGACGCGCCCGGAGTGCTTCCCCAGATGGCCAATGCCCGCCAATGGTGGCCAATCGCGACCTTCTCGGCCGTAGAGCGCGCGACCGGGGCGGCGGCGGCCGCGCCTGAGCTGGATGTTTTCCTCGATGCGGAGCTGGCGGCAGCAGGTTTAACCGATGATCGGCTCCTGCTCGTCGGGTTCAGCCAGGGTACGATGATGGCATTGCATGTCGGCCTTCGCCGTGAACGGACCTTGGCAGGCATTGTCGGCATTTCCGGCATGTTGGTCGCGCCCGAGCAGTTGGCTCAGGAGATCAAAAGCCGACCGCCGGTTCTGTTGATTCACGGTACCGACGATGAAATAGTGCCGTTCCGCTCCCTGGATCTGGCAGCAAGAGCGCTTGAGGCCGCCGGTGTGCCGGTAGAAACGCATATCGCGCCGGGTGTCGGCCATACCGTTGACCAAAGCGGATTGGCGGTCGCAGCCGCTTTCGCGCGCCGTGTCCTGCCCTGATCGGCTAGGCTGGTAGTCTCAGTCTTGCCGCAACAATTAGACCCGCATGGCCCGTATTCAGAAACTAAAGGTCTACCGAACGCCGATCGGCTTCCACGACGCTTACGTCGCTGCTCCGAGCCAAAAGGCCGCGCTCGAGGCTTGGGGGAGCGATGGGAACCTGTTCGCGCAAGGCCTCGCAGAAGTCGTCACCGACGAAGCGTTAACGCGCGAACCGCTCGAACATCCCGGCAAGATCATAAAACGCTTGCGGGGGGTCGGAGGACGAACACTTGGCCGCGCTTCCCGCAAATGTGCCGAAACCGAAGCAAGGCAAGGCCGAGAGCGTGCCATCAAAGCGGCCGGCCGACCGCGTCGCCTCTCCAAAGACATCACCAGCGAAGCCGAAAACGAAGCCCAGGCCGCGCCCATCGCGGGAGGCGGTTGAAGCTGCGGAACGAGAGCTGGAAGCCTTGGAAAGGCGGCAGATGGAAGAGGATCAGGCTCAACGCGATCGCGAGCAGAAATTGCAGCGCGAGCGCCGGAATCTCGAACGCGCGCATGAGCGCGATCGCACCGCGGCAGAGAGAAAGGTCGAACAGGAACGGAGAAAGCATTCTGAGGCCCTTGATCGCTGGATCGAAGACCAGAAGTGACGATCAGGCCAGCGCCGTGAACACGTTCTGTCCGCGCGGACGGCGTTCCGAAGGGATGGGTAGCGAGGCCGCTCCAATTCGACGATCGAATGCTCCTACTCGTGACGTGGCGCACTGCTCAGTTGATAGGCATTGCGCGGCTCCAGCGGTAGCGATGCGCGCTGCGCCTGCTGATGTGCGGTGAATGATCCGTCTTTGAAGGTGAACGCCCTCGGGCCGAACGTCTAAGTTGTTCAGGTATCAGGCTGACCCCGCCAATTTCCAAACCAATGAATATCGTTCACCGCCATGCGCCCCTGGTACCTGGCAGAAGGAAGCGGGTGAGTCTGGTCATTCTGAACCAGCCGGCTTTAACCCAAAAGTCGAAGAAGACCGCGCAATACGCACTTTTGCCTGGCGTAGTCCATTGGACTACGATATAGGGATGGTTCATAAGTTATTGTTCGCTTTTGAAGAGGGGACATAGATGACTGGATGGCTATGCGGCAAAAGCTGGAAGAGATTTTTGATATCGGGCGGACACTATGACCCCCGAAGAGTTTCGTGCGATCCGCACAAAGGCAGGAATGTCACTCGACGGGCTCGCCCGCGTACTCCGGATTGCCGATAAGGCCAGCGTGCATCGATGGGAAAAAGGGAAACGAGCGATCAGCGGGCCAGTCACGATCCTGATGGAGCAGATCGAAGCGAAAGAGTTGCCGACGCGTTACCTGAAACGATCTGATGGGCAATGATTTTTGCCAATGCCAAATTTTGGAGCCTGAAATGCGAGTTGTCATATACGCTCAGGACCTGAGCGGTCGGAATGATGATGGATATTATACCAAGCCGGATTTGTCTTCGGCGCTGGACGTCTTTTTCGACCCCGAAAAAGTCGATACATTTCTTGATGGCGAAGGGGAAAACTCTTTGCTGAGAGAGGATGCAGAGAAAATCTTCCTCCAAGATAAACGGGTGACCTTTTATAATTCAGACGGCGAAAAGGTCGTAATAACATATGATCCAAGCGCGTAGCTTGTGATCGCCATCGTGGCATGCCGCAAGCAAGGCGTAGTAAGGACAGGACAAGCAGATCGGCCAACCCAAAGGGCGGTCTTACATGATCAATCGGCCAATATCTGGCTATCGGATGTCGCTTGGAATTGGTGCAATTATCCAACCGCGCTCTCCGCATGGGCTGCGGCCTGCACGTTTGCCCCGTCTTCGCGACGATATATCCATAGAGCTCACGCAAACGCAGCCGCGCCGCCCACCTCGCCACCGAAAAGGGAAACCCCATTCCGTGAAGGCTCTCGACTCGCAATGGAATATGGAGGATACAACCTATCCCGGTCGCGCGCATTGAACTTGCGCGCGCAGCGCTCTGCGTTTAGGGTTACGATTCAAACCGGGGAGGCGTCGCATGCTACTCAGCCTCTTCTGCGGGGCAGGCGGACTCGATGTCGGGTTCGAGACCACAGAATACGAAGTTAGCTTGGCCTTCGACCTCCGCAAGGACAGCATTGCGTCCTACAATCACAATCGCAGGGACCAGTCAGAACATGGTCGGGTCGGTGACGTCTCAAAACTCACTCCCGCCATGCTGGACGAGCTGCATGGTAGCAAATTCGCGCCGGAGGGGGTCATCGGGGGACCGCCTTGTCAGAGCTTCAGCCGCGCCAACACCGTCTATCTCGAGGCCGACCCGCGGCACTCGCTTCCGCTCGCCTACGCTAAATTGCTCAAGGAGCTCAATGATCGGCATCCGGTGAAGTTCTTCGTCATGGAGAATGTGACCGGCCTGCTAGGTGAACGCCACGCGCACCGGCTCCGACGATACGAGAAGGCCTTCGAGGATGCCGGCTTTTCCCTGAGCCGACACGTACTGCTCGCCACCGACTACTCGACACCGCAGATCCGCGAGCGCCTATTCATCGTCGGCTTCAACAGCAAACTCTACGGCGATGCGAAATGGTCGCCCCCACCCAAAATTGCGACAGCCGATAGCCGACGGCCCGACGTGCAGGGCGCCATCGGCCACCTGCCCGACGCGACTCACTTCGAACGCGGACTGACGCCCAACCAGATTCCACACCACGTCAATCACTGGTGCATGAAGCCCAAGTCGCCAAAGTTCACCACGCCCGGTGCCCTCAGGCCCGGCGACGGTAACCACCGCAGTTTTAAGACCCTGGCGTGGGGCTCGCCAAGCCCGACCGTCGCCTACGGCCACCGCGAGGTCCACATCCATCCGAGCTGCAAGCGCAGGCTGAGCGTCTACGAGGCGATGCTGCTCCAGGGCTTCCCAGTAGATTACGAGCTGATCGGAAGTCTTTCATCGCAGATTCTCCAGATCAGCGAGGCCGTACCGCCACCAGTCGCGGCGGCCGTCGCCCGATCGGTGCGAGACCAGATCGCGGCACTCGACGCGGCGCGTGAGGTTCAGGAAAGCGAAGCGAGAAACCGGGCGCACGCCTGAGCCCCTACTTCGTGGCCACCGCTAGGGGGCGGCTCCCAGCCATTCCCTGTAGCCCAGCTGGCCATCGACGTCGTAGTGTGCAGACCTTAGCAAATCGGCCGACTCCAGCGTGACCGATTCGGCCAACTGCGTATCCCCTTCGAGCCTCGCGTCCAGATCGAACATGCCGACGGTCGCCTCCAACAGCTGCATCGCGTGGTCGATCTCGGTATCAGCCGCATCACCCAAATTGTTGCCTCCAACCATCCTGTAGCGGTCGACCACGGGCAGCTGGACGGCTTCGCAGCGGAAACCGAGTGACAACATGTCGGGTCGACCAGCCTGAACCGAATAGAAACAGCTTGGCAGCATCTGTACAGAACTTCCTTGGCCGAGGAATCTAAGGAGCCATTTGCCAAACCCGAGGGCGAAGAGATTCATGAAGCGCTGGGGGTCGAGATTAGTCGGGTCATCCAACGCGGCCTGCAGATGCTCGGCCTCAGTCTCCAGAAGGCCGGCGGTACGTTCGCCGAACTCGGGGCTGGCGTCGACATTGTCCCGTACCGCCCGGATTAGCGCGCCAAGGTTGTGAGCATCGATCCTGTCCGGCGAAACCCTGGTCGTAATGAAGAGCAGCCATGGATGATTAGCATGCCGCAGCTGCAGGCGGATCACCTCGGCAAGGGCATCGAGGATTGTCGGCTGACGCTCGCCGGCCGCGCGAAGCGCGATGTGGTCGCATAGGTCAACGTTGACGGCGTGGAACGGCCCGCTCCTTCTCACTGCGTCATGAGCAAGGGAGCCGTTGTTCGCGATCGACTCGAAGCGCTCGCGCAAGATGGTCGAGCCGCTGTGTATCCACGGAAGCCCGCGGACATCACTCTCGGCAATGTTTAGCTGGATGTCGTCGGCCGAGTTGCGACGCACCGAATTCAGGCCAGTGAACCGGAGGTCCGCCCCCGCCTGCTCGCACGCCTCACGCAGTACGCGGACGTCCAACAGATCCTCGCCAGGTAGGCTGAGGTACCGGACTATTCGGCTGTCGTCCGGAAAGTGCGTATCCCGCACCATTTCCAAAAGACCGTCGTGCCACTGGTATCGCCTGATCCACTGCTTCCTCGGTCGGTGCCACGGCTTGAAGATTTTCTGAGGCGGCTCCTCGACAGTGGGCCTGCGCGATACGCGCCCGACGAGAAGCTCGTCGTCGAACTCGTCCATCAGTGCCCCCCGAAAACGGCTGCGATGTCAGCAAGGAGCGACTGCTGCTCATCCCAAGACAGGTCGTCGAGCATGCCCCAAGCCGACAGGACCTTAGCAAGGGCCTCAATCTGCGATCCATCGACCTCCACGTTCCGGTCCGCAGCCTTTGCGGCAAGTTGCTCGGAGTCGAAGACGAGGACGCCGCGCTCGCGGTCGTCAAGAAGCGCCTGTCCGCGGGGGGCGAGCCGCACGGTCGGCGGCGGCTCCGCGTCTGTGCCCTTCCTTGCCCCCCAAACTTTGCCGACGAGGGTGTCGAGGCGGGTGGCACGGGTGTCGGCGTCCCTCGCCCGCTTTGCGTCTAGCAGCTCCTTGTTAAGCCCCTTCAGCTTGTTCGTCGTCTGACGCACGGCGAAATGCACCCACTTCTGCAGGTACTGGTAGTGCGGATGACTATAGTTAAAGGATTCGCGGTCGATGTTGAGGGCGGCGTCGAGGCCCTCTGTGATAAAAACCTCCGACATCAGTTGGCGCAACCGGGTGAGCTCGGAAACCTGGTAGCCTAGGAAGGACGGGTCGAAAAGGACGCCGCTCGCATTATTAACCCGCACCAGCACACCATTGTTCTCTTTTGGCGTGATCCTCTGATTCCAGTAGAAATACGCCTCGAAAGATAGCGCCCCGCCACCGATGTCGGGAGGAACCGCGCCTAGCCCCGACGTCACTTGGCCGAGGAACATTATTGGCCTGCCGATGTCGCTGTTGCCGCGCAACTGGCTGTCGAAGGATATGGGACGCATCAGCTCTACGTCGTCGACCAAGACCCGGAATCCCCCGGCGGGATCGGCGGAGCTGGTCAGGCCCAGCTTCTCGCCGATCGTCTCCGTGCCTGCCAGCTCCACCGGCTCGGCGGATCGGCTGGTCAGCCCGAAGAAGCCGATACCTTCGGCAGCCGTGAGGTCGAACGGATGCTTCTCTATATAACGAACCGGCACCGCGAGGCTGAGGAGCCAGATCATGCTCAGATAGTCGTCGAGGGATTCTTGGATCACGGGCGTCGCCTTGCGGTCGCGCACCTCCTCGCGCACCGCAGCATACAGCCTGCGGAAACGCTCGTCCGGGGCGTCAGACGGCGCCCATGGCAGCATAGGCTCCTCGACGAACACGTCCGCGTCGGCGGGATCGACCCGGCCGATGTGGTAGGTCGGCGGCTTCGGTGGGGTGCCTTCCACATCTCCTGACGCCGCTCGATCCAGAAGCTTCCACCGGTCGAGCCCCTGCAGCAGCTCTCGCGCCTGAGGGGTCAATTCCATAAGGATGATCTCGGTGCCTTGCGCATCGATGTCGGCCGCACGCTCGCTCGTGATCGTTACCGTGCCCGTCTCGAAGACGTCATCTTTCGACGCGGACGCCAGCATCTCTTCGGTGTGCGTCTTCATGACTATCACGGCCGAGGTGCGGTAATCGTCACCACGGCGCTTCGTGATGACCTGGAAGTGCTGGGTCAGCTGCGACACAGAAAACATCCCGATGCCGATCTTGCCGATGAGGCGCCGGCCCCCGACCGACAGAGTCGGATCCATCTCGCTCACTGTGCCAAGACGCTTGCCCTTGGCCGTGCGCTTCGAGCTGCCGCCGATGTGGGTCACAAGGTCCGCCAGCGCCTCCGGCGACATCCCCCGCCCGTTGTCGCGCACCACGATGCGTTGGAAACGCGGGGCGTCCGTCTGGAGGATCACTTCGGTGGCGTCCGCGTCGTACGCGTTAGAGATCAGCTCGCGGAAAGCCGAAGACGGCCGGCGGTAGATGCCGTCCGTGACGCGCGCCAACACCCGGTCGTCGACGCGAAGCGTGGTGCGGACCGGCTCGCCGCTCTCGCGGCCCCGCCGGATGTTTAGCGCAAGCTCGTCAGCGTGGTCAGTCATGGGTGTTCCTTCTGGGCGCGACCATGCGCAGACCACGCCGCCGAGAAAACCGTATGTCACAGCGGACCGCTGCGAACCACCTCACACTGGCCTCCTGATCGCCATGAATGTGGATCTTAGCACGACCGTCTGTCCTGACTGGGCGGCTGCCGCCTGCGCCGCGACGATTGCTGGATGAAGCGAAGCGGGGCGGACATCCCAAAGTGGATGGACGATCAGAATCGCGCGGCTGCTGATCACGACCGCCTCCAGCCCGGCGACAATTGTCCTGGTAGACCCAGGTAGCGCCGAATGGACCCGATCGGCCGCGTGCTGTGCGACACCGGCCCACTGCGTATGCGAGAAATCGATCGGCGCCGCTGCGTCGAGACAGAGCCGGGCCATGTCGATGGCAAGTCGCCAATCCAATATGCTATGATAGGCGAGATTCCCATAATCCCGCATGCAATCATGGCACGACGTCTGGCAGGCGATGCCGTGGTCGCGAGGCCCCTGTGCCACCTCGAACCTGCCGAGCTGCCCCGGTCCGAGGATGTCCTGCAGCAGCGCCTCAAACTCAGTCGGAGTGCCCAGATAGGTGCTGTACCCCGCCCCGTTCTCCAGGGTGTCCGACAGGAATACTTGGCCAATGATCGTTTGGCCCGGATCTACAGTAGTCCGGAAGCCAACCTTCAGCTCGCTGTCGCTAACGTCGAGGCGAACCGCGGCCGCGCGACGGAGCATAAAGCCGAAGGAATACCACGCGGCGCGTCCCTCGACCCGGAGGGGATCGGCAAAGAGGCCGCCTGGCCAGACATTCACCCCCGCGATCAGCACGTCCGTCTGGCTGATCGCAGCAAGGGCGCGACGCTCAATGGCGCCCAAGGCTGCAGGAGCCCTACGGTCGACCTTGTCGAGCGCCTGCCGCGTCGCCCAGGTTTCCCGCCACATGTGTTCGAACTCAAACAGCTCGCCGTTGTTGTCGTTGATCACGTGCACGGTTTGTGTGCCGCTATGGATCTCGAAATTGCGATGAGGTCTCAACGCGGGACCCGCAAAGCCCAACTTCGGCCTTGTCGCGCGCGGCATCCACTCGAACGTCCCGTCGTAGTCGCGCTCCGTATTGTAGTAGGTGCGGAAGCCACGCGGCTCGGAGAGATCGACGACCTGATATAGGTCGCCAGCCAACGGCCCGCAAAGCGGACATGTCGCTGAGGGTATCGGGGAATCGTCGATTGACTGGCAGCGGCGGCAAATCCCCGTGGGAATAGGCGGTCCAAGCGGATCGGGCATCTCGGTCGCCCTTCCGCCGCGCAACTGATAGTCCACAATGCCGATCGCCGTATGAATCATGCTCTCCTTCACCGTCTCGGAGCCTGGAGCGAACTGACTGATCGCAAGATCCAGCGGCCGATCCACGACGTCGGAGGGAGGCCATTGGGGCCCCCGGGGATCGTCGTGGTAAAGGTATCGAGTCCTCGTTGGGAAGCCGAACATCGGCAGGACGCCAGAGTTCGCAAGGCGCTCGCTCAGCTGCACCTGCACGAGGCGCGGATTGCGCACCGCGGCTGTAATCTCCGGAACTAAGCCGGAGACGACCCAAGCTTCCAATGCGCCCTGCCGCGCCTGTAACGCAGCATCCGCCGCATGCAGCAGAGTAGAACAAATCCAACCGACGCGGGATAGGTTGGCGCCAATCCACGCGGAGACCTGGTCGCGCACTGGAAGCCCTGTGGTGCCAGCGGCCGAAATTACTGGCTGCTCCCAAACAGCCGACTCCCCGAACTCACCGTGCACGCTATCACCGCTGGAGCCCTGGAAGAGCTGTAGCGCGGCAAACGCCTCGCGCAGGACTTCCTTGGCCAATATTCGGCGCACGATCGGCTCAACGGAGAGGTCGACGTAGGGCTGCGGCGGCGGGTCAGCTGTAATGCGCTCGGGCCGCTGGAAGTAGTAATCGTCATGGCTTCGTCCACGGCAGAGCGTAAGCGCTAGCGAAAGGGCGGTCCCCCGGCGTCCAGCGCGCCCGACGCGCTGCTGGTAATTGAACCGGAGCGGGGGCATGTTCGCCATCATGACCGCGAGCAGCGACCCGATGTCGACACCCGCCTCCATGGTTGTCGTGACGCTCAGCAGGTCGATCTCGTCAACCAGCGGAATCTCCACCGGAGCCGGCAGGCAGACGTTCTGGAAAAGGCGCTGGCGCATCCGAGATTCTGCCTTGCCCGTCTGCCCCGTCATCTCCTCGCAATTGAGCCGAAACATAGGGCCTGCCTCGCGAGCGAGGTAGAGGTAGTAATCGTCAGCGGTAGCGGCCGCGGTCAGTGCCTGCGGGCCTACCAGTGTCCCTTGGCAGTCGGTGCAACACGATCCCGCCGGGTGGAGATGAACGCGACGGCACGCTGTGCACTCCCACGAGCTGCTGCCGGCTTGGCTGATCATCAACAGGTTTGGCTGGATGAGCCAGTCGATCACCAGCCCGCCGTGCCGCAGCCTATTCTCGACGTCGACCACCATCGACGAGCCTGTCCGGCCGGCCGCCGTGGCGACAGCGTCGAGATAGTCACGGACGTAGCCCGGCGGCGTCTGCTGGCCAACGGCCGTGTAGGGCTCTCCATCGATCCGACGCCGCTCGCCGAGAAGGCGCAGCGCTCCGTCGGCCGCCTGGACGACGAGCGGATCGACGGCGTGGGGAGCGCCGGGACCGACCGACGCGAACCCGATCTGCAAGGCCTCCAGCCCTCGCCGTCCGGACGCGAAGATGACGTTGAGGACTGCGGCATGCGCTGTGCGCCGCAAGCGACGGAGATGCTCGTCCTGCTGCATCGACAGGCCGCCCTGCATCGGAAACGGGAGTGGCGTGGCCCAGTCGAACAGAGCACGCCAGCTACCGTTCTTTCCGTCCGGGTCGGTCCACAGCGAGTCCTTGCCGTAGCCGCCAGGATTGATCCCGGCCGCAAGCATGCGTAGCTCCGCGTCACGGAAGAGATCGTTGACTAAAAACGGCCCAGCTGTCGCCGCCAAGATCTGGGCGGCGGCCTGCGCGAAAGTCAGCCCAGGAGCGGATGGGCACTGCATTCCCGCCATCGGACCCGCCGCCGCCATGATGACGCTGGCATCTTGCGGCGCGGCCAAGAAATAGGCGTTTGCAGCGGTCGCTTGCTCAGGCGTCATCGGGGCGCTCGACGCCTGGAGTTGGAACGCTGCAGCGCCCAGGCCAGCCCCCTCCAGGGCGGCGACAACGGCTTGGCGGACCGCGTCGAGGTGGTGTGACTGCCGCATGCCGGCCGACAGCTTGGCAGCGTCCTGCCGGCTGTCCGAGAACACGACGAGCTTGCGGTTTCGCTCAAACCCGGGAGGCGCGATGTCACGCAGAAGGCTGTCGGCGAGCACTTGCGCGACCTTCTGGAAGCCCGTTCGCTGGCCGCGGACTGGTGAGCCCACGTTGCGTCCGGCCCAATCGGCATCGCAGCGCGGGCAGCGCGCTGGAAATGCGGAAGGCGCGATGGCCCGCGTGGTGCCGGGTCGGAGGGCCGAATGCTGGGATGGAACCCAGTAGACGTGCCCGTTGCCAGGGCGACCACCTGTGAGCACGCCCGATCCGTAGTCGAGGTCTGCCTGCCGCCACTCGCGTGGCACGTTGCCTTGCGTCCACCGGGGCGATTGCGGCGTCCGTCCGGCCGATGGCCAGAAGATCGCGTAGTTGCCGTAGTCGCGCTCGGCGCCCGCACGGTCAGGAACCTGCTCGAGATCGGGATAGTCGGGACTGAGCCGCCACTGCCCCGGGTTGCCCGTCGCGTCACGGTATCCTCCCAGAAACACTTCGCCGCAAGGCTCACAGTAAAGTAGCTCCAGAACTCGGGAGCCGCACCCACAGCCCGAGGCAGGCACATGGTGGAGGGCCCCGACCTGGGGCGCATCAGGCCGGTAAGGTGCTTGGTTGCAGGATGGATCCGTGCAGGCCCACAGACCCTGGACGTTCCGGAACATGATGTGCGCTCGGACTGGCAGCAGCGGAATGTCCGGAGCGGTCTCGGCAGATGCTATGGCGGCCACCAGACCTTCTGCAGCATCCGACGCGGCCTGCGGTGAGAGCTGAGGGAAAAGCCGGCCACCGATATCCGCTATCTGGCGCGGCTGGGGCCTCGAGCCGTCGTCGCTCCTGCAAACCTCGCGCAACGCGTCCGCAGCCTCGGCGCGCGCCAGCGCACGGCCCAGCCGCTCCGACACCGGAAGTGGCGGCCCACCCGCGCCTATGGCCCTCTCCAAGCCGTCGACTGCCGCTTCAAGTCCGAACACCTCCATTTGCGATGGGAACGCAGCGAGTCCCGCCGAATACTGCGCAACCGTCGAGCGAGCAGTCGGAGACAGCGAGCGCTGGTTCCCGCTGATCACCGTGAAGCGCGACCGATCTCGGCCGAAGAACCTATGAAGGTATTCCCTTCCAGCCGCATCGTCCTGAAGCGACGCCGACGAGGCAATAATGCGGAGTTGGTCGTGATCGGGATGGAGGCCGAGGCGGTCGAGGAGTACCCGAAGGAGGTAAGCAACCTCCGTGCCTGGCGTCCCGCGGTAGGTGTGCAGCTCGTCGACCACCAGATGGAACACGTTGCGGGAATCCAGTTGGAGCCAGGAGCGGGTCGCATCAAAGATCGGCGCCTCAACCTCGCGCATCAGCATAATGTTCAGCATGCTATAGTTGGTGATCAGTATATCGGGCGGGGTTTCCTGCATGTCCCACCGGGACCACATCTCGGCACCACCGAGGCTCTGGAAAAACTTCTCCGCGTCGGTTCCCGAGACCGCGGCGGCATCGCGACCCATTCCGATCAGCTCGCGGCGAAGCTCGGCCAGCTTGGCGGGTGAGGACGGCATCCCGGACACCGGGGTCCTCCCGGTGTAGCGCCCAAAGTAGAAACGGTTGCCCAACCGGTTGGCGTCAAGCCAGCTTCGCGCCGCAGGGCTGTCGAAGCCAAGACGAAGGCGCACCAACTGGTCCTCCGCCAGCGCGTTAAGCGGATACATCACGAGCGCGCGCATCGCCGATGGCCGCACCACGGGATCCTCATGTCCCCGCTGCGAGACGCGCGGGTGATAGCGCTGCCCTGCAGGGCCGTCGTGGTTCCACCAGTCGTGTGCGGCGGGAAACGGCGCCGGGACACCCCAGTCCGCGGACTCGGCGACCAGAGAGGCCGCAAGCGGCAGCAGGAAGCACTCAGTCTTGCCGGAGCCCGTCCCGCTGGTGACAATCACATCCTGGCGCTGGCGCATTGACGCATCAAGCGCATCGAGCTGATGCTGGTAGAGATTGCGAGCGGGATCGAACAGCCCTTGGGAGATGAAGTTAGAGACGTCGGCAACAATGCCCGGCGGAAGCGACGCTCCGAGGATCTGCGAAACCGCCCCCGCGACGTCACTTCCGCTCGACGCGTACGGCGGGGCCGGTTCGATCAATGGACGCCTGTAGAGCCTGCCGTCTTCATCGAGCAAATCCCGCCGCTCCGCGACCAAGCTGTCGTAGCGCAGGTCGAACGGGCTATCGAGATAGCGCAGATAAGTGTCCCGCATACCCTCGAAGACTGAAACCGGATTGGTCAACTGTCTGCTCCCTTTGCGATTGCACGAAGCGCGGCGGCAGTGGCCGCGGCGATCGGGGCGGTGATTCCCGAGTAAGTGAGACGTCCGTCTGAGAGAACCGGGAGCGTGCCCGACGCAACCACCAGCGCGCGGTCGATCAGTCCTGGGGGGCGAGCGGCGAGCGGAAAACTCATCTGCCCGCGCGAAAGATCGAGGCGCATCGCTCGCTGGCGCCGTCCGAGCACCCAATACTTGGCCATCGCCGGTGAGACGTCGCGCGTCACGTCCCCCTGCCTGTAGACGTGCCGGACTTCGTAATCGGACCTGAAGCGGAAAAGGCCCCGGAGGGCGCGGCCCGCCTCATCGACGCTCGACGGGAGCCAGGCGATTTTTGAATGCGAGAAGCGCTCAACTATCCAGCCGCCGCGCGGAACAGTGGTCTCCACGAAACTTGCGGGTGGCGGTGGCGCGAACGCGGAGAGGATTGCTAGCGGCGCGTTCCACTGGATCGGGATCCCCGTCTCGCGCGAAACGCGGCCCAACGCGCCGGCCTCGGACGCAGCAAGGATGATCGCGTCGGGCCCATCCCTCTGCGCTGTCACCGTCATGCCGCCGCCTATAACGGCGGCGAGACCTGCAACGAGCGGAGCGCCACGTGCCCCGCAGAGAACCGCGGACACCGGCCCCGCGGGGTCCCCGGCTGCGATCACCGACGGAGCGACGCGCCAGCCTCCGCCAGCCGCCTCGCCGAACTCGCAGTGCGCGAGACTGCCAAGGCTCCAGACCGCGCGATTATAGCCTGACGGTCCCGCCCTACGTGCAGGCAAGAGCTCCGCCACCCGTCGCCGGAATGCCGCTTCGCTGCCTGAGCCGAGCGCCGACATCCAGAGGAGAAGCTCGTTCACTTGCGCCGTTTCCGGTGCGAGCGGGCGACTGTGACGTAGCCGTTCCAGGCCACGCGCTCCTCACTTCGCTCAGCTCCAGCGCGGCCGCTGCAACATACGGCTCGGACCCACCGCTCGACCGCCATTTGCGAACCGACCGGCGCCCCGGGAGGCGAAGCGAAGCCGATTAAAGATGCGCTTCCGCGCCTCGTCCCGGACGCCGCGGTCAGTAGCCAGACGGGTTCGAAGTCCGGCCGCGCCACGCTGATTCCGAACGCCGAGGGCACGAATCCGCAGATCTGGCCGGGCCGCGCGCCCAGGAACGCGGCGGAGACGGAGTGATGGAAATATTCGCGGCCGCCCGCGTCAGAAAGGGCGCCCGTCAGCCGGGTCGCTCCCTCCCATGCGGACCACCACTCCCAAACACCTGCTCCCGGCTCGATCGCGTAGCTGGCCGATTTCCCGCCGTGGTGAATGGTATGGGGCCCCGGCGTATCCCAAGCTTCGACCGTCCAGTGACCGTCCTCGTCGCGCGACGCAGGCGTGCCGTCCATCAGGACGGGATCGGCTTCCGACAGCATGCCGAGCAGGCGGATCGATGGCGGATGGTGTTCCAGCCAAACCGCTCGTGAAAGCTGGATGCCGGCAGACAACTCGATGCTGACCGCAGGCAACGGGTCGAGCGCGTCGAGGATCGACTGTCCGTAAACGGGCAACGAGGGCCTGAAGGGCCGCACACCACGCCAGCAGACCCACCCCGAGGGCACGTTCGGCCCTTCAATCTGGATCGGATCAGCAGAGCCCGTTGCGAGGATCTGCGCGCGCGCCGCGTCCGCGAGGCCTTCCCGGCAGATCACCACGCTCTCCTGCCCGATCACCACGCGGGCCTGGCTGGCGAACCCGGCGACGCGGGGGTGAGGGCCGAGCACGTGAAGATCCCTCGACGTCCTGCTCCACCTGACTGGCAGGCCCACGGCCGTCACGAGGAGCGGTTCTCCGAACGCGGCCGACGTGTCTGTCAACGCAAGCGGCTCGAGAAGCTGGTCGTCGAGCTGGTTCAGCCACGTCTCCACACCACCCTGGTCGACGGCGATCTCGTCCTCGGAATCCGCAGGCGTCCGTAACAAAGCCGACAGCTGCACGCCCCAGTCGGCGGCGCCGATCAGAAGCAGCAGGTCGGCACCCAGGCTCTGTATGTCGCCTCCCGCAGCAGTGGCGGCGGTGGCTGCCCGGCGGGTGTGCGAGCGGTTCAACCGCGGCCTGTATTGGCCGGGCCTGCGCGTCACTGCAGCGGCTATAGCATCCGGTAGCCCGCTGCCGCCGGGTCCGGCCGCAGCGGCGGCCTCGGCGAGCGTGGCCAAGTCGTCCCCCTTGTGACGCATCCCTGCGGGGTCGACTGGCACCGGAAAGGTATTGGCCGCCAAGGACGCGAGATCAACCGCTACGTCCCCAATACGGTCATTCTCGGACTGGGGGACTGCCTGTACGACATCGCCAGCATCGTCCGCGGCCAATGGCGCAACCGCCCAGGGGAGATCACCGGCGGCTTCAACAAAGATGTCGGGCTCAAGCGCGTCGTCATCAAGCGAGCCATTCTCCGCGACTTGGTCTGGCGTCGTTTCGCACAGCCCTTCGGGTTCCCTGGATCCACCAATATTCTCGGCAGACGCGGCACCGGTTGTGCCGCCGTCGCGTAGGCGCACACTCTCACGCTCGGTGGCAGCCTGTACACAGCCGGCTTCCTCCCCACAAGTGAAGTGATCTTCCGTATTAACGTCATTCATTGTGTCGAGCGGACCGCCCGCCAATCCTGGTTTTTCAGCTGAACCAGCATCCGGCCTATCCGCGAGTGTATCCAATATAAGCCCGCTGGCCTCGTCGACCCAATTGGGCGCCTGCTTTATTGTAACTTGTGCTGCGAGTAAATCGGACGCCGCAGTCCGCAACTCAATTGGTAGATAGGCGGCTACATCGCAAGCCCGAGCAGCCAAGGCGGCAGATAGCGCCGAGCCTTCCCCGAACGCTCCAGCCTTTAATGCCGCTGAAGTGGGCGAAAGGATTGGGCCGTGTTCGCCCGACCATGCAACGCTACCGACGTCGTCGACTGGAAGATGCCGATCGGGTTCAAGGCGGTCCTCGACATCGGCAACCACGGGGTCCTCAACCGGAGGTGTCGGGAAGGTGTCGCCTTCGTCAGCCAACGTGGCCACGTCGGTTCCCGCTTCATCCGGCAACACGGGCGCAGCAACACTGGGTCCAGAGCGGTCGTCCGAAAGCGCAGCAGGTTCCGCTTGCGCCGCAGCAGTCACCTCCACCACGTCGTCGAAGGCGTAGGAAACCGACCCGACGAGCCCTCTGCCGACGTCGCCATCCTCACCTTCATCTTTACGCAATTGATACCCGCGATCGGCACGCACCGGAGGCATGAACCCGTCAAGACCCAGCATTGGCTGCGCGGGACGCGGCGGAAACGCGACAGGTTCGACTGGCGGCTCGTGTGCGGTCGTGACGACCGCCTGCACCCGGCCGCGCTGAAGCGGCCTCAGGCGGCGGAAGAACGCCACCATCCATCCCAACAAACCTAGCACGCTGAAACCACGCAAGCAGGGAGGCGCGCCGACCCCACGGACGGCGATCGGCACGCGACTCTAACCTCAAACTCCGGTCTGTTCGTCAATCCTGCCCCCAGTTCATTGCCAACTTAACTGCTGCCGTTAGCGGGGCAATAGAAATCGGCGATTAAAAAGCGGTTTCATGGACTTGGTAGGTATTTCGTTCGATAGTGTGGAATGGGTGTGCGGGCGTCGATGTGGTTTTCGAGCTCTTCATTGCTTTGGGCCAGCAGGCGCTCGGCCAGCTTGGAGTCGCTCACATCTGCGAAATCGCCGCGCAGCAATTCTGCAAGCGAATTGCCTACATACGGCTGGTCCACGCGCCAGGCGCCGTACTGATAATCGTCGGGTCGCTCGATGCTGCCTTGCACGTTGTCCTCCAGGAGATGATGGTTTCCGTGACTTCGCACCGGACGAGGTCACGTATCACGGCCGCAGGCGTCCTGCCCGGGGGCGCCGCACGTCGCGAGGAAATTCTCGAGGAGCTCCTCGCTAACGCGGACCCTCAATTGGCGGTTTTATCCATGCGCGTGTCCCATAAATCGAATATGAATCATATCCAACAAACTTCAAGCTGCACGAGGCATGTGCATTGAACAAACAGAAATATCCGATCGAATATAAAGGTAATGATGAAATGCGAATTTCAGAGACGTCTCTTACCACAAGTGAGCCATTATTTATCACGTTTGTTGAATGCATGAAGGCAATTAGGGATTATCACATTCAGGTTTTTTCTGAAAAGCCCGAAAAAGACCTGCACTCCGAGACGCTGCGGGTGCTGAACCACTATCAGCAAGATCGGACGCAGGCAGCATATTGCCTTATCGTAAACGGGCTCGTCTGGGATGCAGAGGTTATAATCAGGGTCGCCTACGAGACATTCGCGAAAGTGGCGTTCCTTGCAACTGCCTCTGGAGAGCAACGCGATGAATTGCTCCACGAGTATTGGGATCTGCTCGGCGCCGTTTATGACAGGCAGGGTGCCCTAAAGGCCGAGGCCTCCGAGCGTCTGGTTAATCGCTTCGGCAGCCAGGGCGACTCTCGCGTGATAGCCGCGCTGCGCGATGGGCGCGTCTACAGGACCAGCCCGCTCGGGGATAAGCGCTTTCGGAAACAACTCGAGCAACGGTGGTCTTTTTCGGAAATCCTGGAGGCATTGAAAGGGGGTCGGCTAGGCAACGCTCCCCTGGTTGGCATCGACGCGCTTGCGCACATCTATGGCATGTCTAGCCACTTTGCTCATGCTAACTCGAGAGCGTTGGACCTCTTGGAAGATCGCGCAACCCGGGGAAGCGACCTCTTACAATTGGAGGTAGGGCATATTTGCCGAATGCTGACCGACATGGTTTCAATTACGTCTTTCAGCCTGTTCCTGAGCAAGCGGTCGTGGGCTGGTGGCACCAAGATGCCGGATCCGTTGGCCGCTGCTTTTCGGGCGATGTCGGAGAGCACCAAGCCATTCCAAGCCGAATTCGAGGTTTCCCAGGACTGCCTCTATAGCAACTGGCCAATGAAGGAATAATGCGGACGCTTACCGACGTTCATACGGGGTAATTCGGTGGCGCCTATCACGGCGGCTTTAAGGCAACGAAAGGATTCGGTTTGTCGGCGAAATTCCTAAGCGAGAAGCTCCTCACCCCCGAGATCGCAAGCGTCCTCGGGGGGCGAAAGGTACGTTGCGCGGTGGCGTACTGGGGCATTGGAGCAATGGAGCACCTGTTCGCTCCTGCGGGGCTGCCGGTCGATGCCGAAATCGCCTGCGATCTACTGAGTGGATCGACGAATCCCGCAGAACTGGTCAAAATGGGCGCCCCAGGAAATCCAAACATCAAGCATGTGGAAGACTTCCACGCCAAGGTCTACATCTCGGATCGCGGCGCTGTGATCTGCTCGGCCAATGCGTCGCAAAATGGCATTGGGTTCGGCCAGTCGGCGGCCCTGGTTGAGGCTGGAATCTTCGTTCGGCCCGACACCGACGCGTATGCCGACGCGAGCGCATGGTTTGAGCGGATCTGGGGCTCAGCAAATGCGGTCGATCAGAACGCGCTCGAAAAGGCGACGACCGCATGGAACAACCGCTTCAGAGGCAAGCGGACAAGACTCAAACTCGCGGTTTCGCCCGGTGCCCCCTCACTGCTGAGCGCGGTGACTGACGATGAGGCCAGCTTCGAGGATATCGGCTTCGTATTTACCACCGACGCGGCAGATCTCGGGGAGCGTGACGCGGCAGTCGATGCGCTAGAGCGTGACGACAATGCCCGAGAACACGGGCTCATATCACCGGAGGAACGGCTGAAGCTCAGAAACTGGAATCAGGACGATCTGTACACCGGATGGTCCAAGCAGGACATCGGCGTTTGGCCGCTACATTTCGTAGGCATCCATCGATATCGAGGGAAGCTAACCTATTCTTTCTACAAGCGGGCCCAGGTCACGTCGATCACACCGACTGACGAGAGCCGTGGTGTAGTTTTTGGAGATCGGCTGGAGTGGCTAGGCACATTAACGAGCCAACAGCATGATGCGGAATCGATGCTCGAAACCGATGCGGCGCTGCTGGACCGCCTGTTCGCGTATTGCAAGCAACAAAACCGGTGGCTCTACAAGGACAGCGAGCGTCTGATAGAAATGATACGGAATGCAATGGGGCCTGATCGCAGAGACCCTTAAACATGCCCAATAGTTGCTGCCCCAGCGATCGGTGTGGGGCCAGATGCTTGCGTCGGCAAAAGTGTGTGGCCAGGCAAGGAGTACCTGAAGCGTGTGAGCTGGAGAGTGACCGAGTTGAAGAATCAGCGACGGCCTTGTCCCGCTTTCGGCCCTTTAACTAACAACGTCGTCTACCCTCGTACATTTCGCAGCATCCGCGCGGTGGCATTCGAAGCCGGCGCCAATTTCCTGCCATAGCGCAGCGCAGTCGCGGTTGATGTCCAGCGCAGGGCCTGGGCGATGGGGCCTGCATCTTCGCCGTTGGCAAACAGGTCCTGGGTGAGACCCACCCGCAAAGAATGGGTGCTCAGCGCTGCGATCGCGGCATCGAGCTCTTTTCCAAACAGGGCGACCAGCCCCTCCTCTGCCGCTTGCCGTGCCCTGCGCTTGATGATCAGCCGGACGGCAGCGGGGGTCAGCGGCTCCTCGCCGATCGTATAAGCAACGCTCGCGAGCCGCTCAGGCCGCGCGGCCATCCGCTCGTGATCCACGCGCGCGTTCCAGGCCAACTCGGTGATGCGAACGGCACGCCTTGCTTCCCGCGCCTTGGTACGGGTTGCTGCAACCCGCCTGAACAAGGGCCCATCCGAAATCCCAGCCTCTGCTCGCCATGCCGCGATCCGCCGCATCGTGTCGGGCGAAAGCCATGCTTGTGCCCCCCTGCCCTCCTGATCAGTCTTCGAGCGCGCGACCACGAGCACCCCCGCGCCGTCCTCGATCGGTTTGATATGCCCGCAGTCGATTGCGACCAGTTCAGAAACGCGCAAACCCGCGTCATAGCCGAGCGACAGCAAGGCAGCATCGCGCAGGCCCATGACCGAGCCTGAACAAGCTTCCAGCAAAGCGGTCAGCGTGAACCCCTTAACGGCTGCGATGCCGATGCCTTCCCCCAGGCGCAAAGGACCGGCCTGGCGCTGACGCACATCGACACGTCGCCGAAACCCCCGCAACGTATCGCGGACGACCGGCGCCAAGGTCGGGCTTGGAACGCCGAGCAAGCCATGCACCACTGCCATGGTGGCAACCCGCCGCCCTACGGTCGCGGGGGCCAGGTGTCGGGCCTCGCAATCCTCCAGATACGCAACGATGCGCGCTTCACTGGCTGGGAGCCCCGCGCCACGGACGCGCCAACAAAACGAGGCGTAGCACGCTAGGTCATTGGCCAGAGCCTTGATGCTGGCAGGCGCCCTTGCCTCCAGGCTCTTGCGGTAAGCCAGTTGATCGATCGCGCTGCCGTCGGCGATCAGGCCAACGATCAGGCCGGTGATGTGAACAGACAGAATAGGCTGCAATCTGCAGCAAACAAACATTGTGGCCGACTGACAGAATTTACCGCAACGGCGCTCATCCAGAGGGCGTAGAACTCCTATTGACGCGGGCCCCAAACGGCTGACGCGTGCGTTCCCTCAAACTCTGCGGCCTGCCAGCATACGAGCAGCCGCGTTGGACGCGGGAGCGAGCCGCCGACCATAGCGCAAGGCGGTCCCGACCGAGGACCAACGCAACGCCTGCGCGATCGGACCTGCGTCTTCCCCGTTGGCGAACAGGTCCTGGGTAAGCCCCACGCGCAGTGAATGCGTGCTCAACGCATCGAGGGCTCGCTTCAGATCCTCACCCATGAGGTCGACCAGACCCTGGTCTGCTGATGCCAACGCTCGCTTACGGATAATGGCCCGCACGGCGGCAACCGTCAGCGCTGCATCGCCAACGGCATAAGTAACGCTGGCCTGCCGTGCTGGAATCGCCGCCATGCGCTCGCGATCGATCTGGGCGTTATAGGAAAGGTCCCTGATGCTTTGAGCCCGGCGACCCGGATGGCCCTTCTTGCGGACCACGCCAACCCGTCGGAACAGAGGCCCGCTGCGGATCGACGCCGCGTCGCGCCATGTGGCGATCCGCCGCATGGTCTCGGGCGACACCCAGGCAAAGGCACCCTGCCCTTCCTGGTCGGTCTTGGAGCGGAGAATGTCGAGAAGGCCGCTGCCGTCATCCTGAACTGTGAGTGCTTCTACCGTTGCCCCCAGTATTTCGGACACGCGCAAGCCTGCATCGTAGCCCAGCGACAACAACGCCGCATCGCGCAGTGCCGGCAAGTCGGTCCCGCACCCTTCCATGATACCCGCCAGCGTGAACCCTTTGACTGGTGTATCGCCAATCGCTTCACCAAGCCGCAGTCCGGCCGCCTGACGCTGCGCCTTGCCCAGACGGCGGCGCATGCCCTTCATCGCATCCCGGACCAGGGAGCTCGACACAGCGCTGGGCGCGCCGAGCAGGCCATGGACCGTAGCGATCGTTGCCAGCTTGCGCGCGATTGTCGCTGGTCTCTGCCTTGCGACCTCGAGATGGTCGATCCATTCGACAAGCCGTTCGGCCGAAGCCGGAAGACCTGTTCCGGCCAGCGCGCTCGCAAACGCCGCATAGCCTTCGAGGTCGCAGGTCATGGCGCGCAAGGTTGCAGGGCTACGCGCCTCGAGCGCCTTCGTGAAGTTGAGCTTGGCCACAGCAGTATCGCTATCGACGAGGTTACCGAGGATCGCCACGAAACGATCGATCGCCGCAGGTTCATTCGCGCGGCGGCGTCGCGGCAAATGCGCCTCGCCGGCCGCAAGCACCGTAACCACCTCGCCTTCGGGTATCGCCTTGCTGGCAGCATGCGGTGGCGACACCGCCAGGGCCGTTTTTCGCTTCATTCGGGCCGAATATCACTCCAAAACGGCTATGTCACTATATGTAAGTTTCCATTATCATTAGTGTGTATAAAACCATTGTAGCACTAGCGCAGCTAAGTCGATTTGACTAGGCTCGCCTGCGATGATGAATTTCGATGCCCCTTCCCCCATGTATCATCCCCTCCAGTCGGATGACGACGCCTCCATCGAGGAGGTGATGGCCGTGCGCACGCGTGCCAGTCTTGCCTGGGGCGCGCTGCAAGGTCGGCTGACTCATGTGACACCCGGAGTCGCTCATCATTTCTGCTGCGGCCTTGTTCGCCTCACATTAGTCGATGCGCTCGCCCAGATCGGCTTTCCTGGCGCCGACATCTGGTTCTCGTCCTGGTTTTCAGGTCTTGAGCCCGTCCCTGGCAGCACGGTCCACGCCGCAGCTCCGGCATCGCTAGTCGCCGGAACACTACTGTCCGAGTTATCCCTGTCCCATTGGGGGCCGCTGGCTGATGCTGCAGTGCAAATCCGTGCTGCTGCGCGGTTCGACACGGGCGACCGGCACGATGCGCCCTCACCCGCACCCAGTTCCGCCGTCGAGGAAGCGGCCAAGCTTTTGAAGTTGCTGATATTCGACCCCAACGAGGACTGGCCGCTCGAAGCGCTCGATCAGCTTCATACTGAAGCGACACGGTCGCCGCATTTTGCACCGGCAGAGCGCGAGCCCCAGCGACTTGACCTGGCACCTGGGCCGGTTGCCATTGAGCAAAGGACGCGCGCCATGCCGCTGTGGGCGCTCGATCTTGTCGCTGTACCTGCGATTGCCCGCAGACATCCCGGAACGAGGCCCCTGCCCTTTCCCGGTGCCGTGCGCGCCGAAGCGCTCAAAACCGAGTTATGGCCGCGCGAGCGTGCCATCCTCGTCGCCGATGCCGCCAGCAAGGCCGTTGCGCGGCTGAGCGATCTGTTCGATACAGCCTATTCCTCCGTCCAGATCATGAAGGTGGCGGTTTCCGGTCTGCGATCAACCTCGCGCGCGCCGACGCTTTACCGGATTCTATCCGGCTTCGGGCCCTTACGCCCGATCCAGATTGAGCGGGCCCTCGGGGTTTCGAAAAACGGCGTGCGCGATCTCGTCGCCGCGCTCGTCAAGGCAGGATTGGCCGAAATGACGACGCAGCGGCATCAAGCTGTCGTGCGCGCAACTCCGCCCCGGCATGCGCCTGATCATGCATCGGCATCGCCCTGCGGGACCGAGGCTATCCCTGACACCGCGATTGCAGAATTCGACACAGCGATGGCGGATATCGACCGCCTGCTCGCCCGCTCAAATGCTTCAATTTCCGAGGAATAACCTCGGCAGATGGAGCAAGCTACGGAACTCGGAATCGGCGAAGCGCCGGGCGAGCCGCATCCGCAAGCGATCGACATCATCGATGCAATCATCCCAAGGATCGCTGTGCGAATACACCATAGGGTCCGCAGCGTCGGCCATTCCGCATTGCTTCAGATAAAACAGCGCGTCCTGAAATCCCCTCAAACAGGTCAGCGGGTCCGTCACGGCGCCTGCAATCTCGGCCGCATACCTGCTGCGCACCTCGCTCGCCAGCGCCGCGCGCTGGATACGCCGAAGATGTGCCGAATGCATCGACGGATAATTCTGCCATGCGCGCTCCATCTGCCGGCAGATCGCGTCCAGCAACTGGCGCTTTCGTTCGACCTGACGCAGGCAGATTTTTGCGATTGTTGCCGTCAGATCCGAGAGCTTGGGCCTCGTGCCGCTGAGCGCCCGAGTCGATGAATTGCGCGGCGGCTGCGCCTCGAAGCGGAAAATGCGCTCGATCCGTTCGGCTTCCGAGACATCCTTGCTGTGGAGCGCCGCCAGCAACAGATGACGGGCAGGCGTAAAATGGAAGCGATTGCCGATCAGCGCAGCCTCATATCGCTTTGAAGTACCGAAGAGGTTGGTCCCGCGAATATGCGCGTGCGAAATGATCAGATTCCAGGCCAAACGGGTTTTGACCAGGGTAAACTGCGCCATTTGCTCGCGCGTCCGGTCCACGTTCTCTTCGAGCGACCTCTGCGCCGCCACTGTGCGGCCGAGCCCCCGGATTCTCGCAAGATCGGTAAGCAACAGCTCATGCCGCTCGCAGCGCGTTGCGACACGCAGGATCCAGCCCCGATCGATCCGCCATGGCGCGCCAGACACCAGCCATTCGAGCCAGCATTGCGCGCAGCCAATCGAACGCAGTGCCGGTGGCAACAGATCGGCGCGCGCACAACCGACAAACGTCCTCATAATCACCTTTTCGGGCACCGCGGTAGCCCAGGCCAGCCTGCCAACTATCGCAACGCGCCGCTCCGGCGCAAGGTCGGCGGACGAAGCCAGATCCTGATTGGCGAGAGATGTCTCGAGGCCGAGATGGCCAAACAGCGCTTTCGTGGTGGTATCATGCCGGTCGGCCAGGCGGCGCAGCCAGGATTCGAGACATTCGGCGGGCAGTGGCTTAACCCGGTACGCCAGAGGCTCGCGTTCCCGTCCGCTCATTCAGCGCTGTAGGGGGTAAAGAGCTGCAAGGCCTGACTGATGTCGTCCTGTGTCACCAGCGTACGATCATGCCGCCTGGCAACCTTCCCCGACCAGTGCAGTATCCGCTTGAAATTGCCGGTTACACCGCCGCTTTCGCGCCAGATCCGCTCAGCGAACGCGGGCTCCGCAAGATGGTCTGGCTCTGCCATGTCCATCCCGCGGGCAAGCGACCGGATCAGGCGCTGCGAGGGCTCGCCTGGCTCCCACAGCGGCAATCTGAGCATGATCGAGCGAAACGCCAACTCCACATCGTCGGCAAATATCTGGCGAGCGACGTCGAGACCCGCCACGACCAGAGGCACATTGCCTGCGCTCATCAGGAAACGCAACGCATCGAGCGTATCGCGCCGCGCCATGCCGCTCGCGGTCAGGATCACATGGACATTGTCGATCGCAACCAGCCTGGTTCCTTGTTCGCCCAAGAGATCCACCACCTTGAAATCGGCGGTTTTGTGGGTGTTCGTGCGGATCGGCCAACCCTGCTTCCAGAGTAAGGCAAGGTTGATCTTGAGCGAGGTAGGACTGGAGGGAATGACCGTTCGCAGCACGGGTTGATACCTGGCTTCACCCCAACCGACCGGCTCAGGAAATGCGCCCTCAAGACGCCGCTGGGCCTCACGCAGAATCGAAGTCTTACCCATGCCGGACTGACCGGTCAGCACGATGCAGGTCGGGCGTTCCTCGGGATCGTCATGGGCAACCTCGACGATGGTCTCGACAGCGTTGCGCGCTTCGTCGAAATCGATCCAGAATGAGGATGAGAGCGCCGGGGAAAAAGCGTTTGCAGCGGGGCTCATGGTTCCACCTTCAGCCAGTTATCCTCGCCTAGTTCCGATACCGGCTTCCACAAAATTGGCGGTTTTTCAGGCTTTTCCGGTGCGCGCAGGTCGGCGAGCGTCGTCCCCTCCCCTTCCCGGCGCTTTGCCCGGTGCCGCGCCTCCTTTGTCTTGGCCCGGGCCTGATGGATTTCCTGGTTGGCCGCTGCAACCGCCCGCGCCGTCGCCGCACGGCCACCATCCGCTTGGTACGCCCGTCCCATCGCCCTTACACCGGCCCTGGCAGCTTCCCAGTCCGCCTCCCACACATCAGGATACTCGCCAGTCACGGGCATCTTCTCGAAGCTGCCATCCAATTCGCCATAAACATGCTGGATTGTGCGTTCGTCCCAGCTGACCTCGATCTTCTGACCAATCCTCGCTGCAAGCGCCTTGTGCCAGTAATGGCGGTATTTGATTTGGATGCCATTGGGATGAACCGTCAGCGACTTCGACGGCAGAAACTGGCGGAAAAGCTGGTCTGAATCGACCGACAGCGGAAGCAAGCGTCCATGACCGGCAGCTTCCTGGTCCCACATCTGCACCGGGCACAGACCACCCAGCGCAGAATGCGGCGCGTTGTGATAGATGGAGATCTGGTACAACAGCCACCGCTCGAATTCGGCAAGCGTCATTGCGGCCTCGTCCTCGGCATCATAGCCGTCGCGCGCCGAGACATTCGATCCAGTAGCCCCTGGCAAAAGCCGCAGCTTTCCGACCATTGTCCCGATCAACCGCTCAATGTGGCCACCCAAATGAGCGGGGCCAGGCAAACGTACGTCGGGATCAATCCCATTGCGCAGGCAAGCCCGTCTGAACGCCTCAGACCGGTGCGGCTTTGCCTGATCCGCATGCAAGCGCCTGAAAAGGCCATACATCGGGTAGCAAACATCCACACCCAGATGCTTGAGGATAGGTTCCTTGGGCAACAAAGCGCTGGCGACAGCCCGCCCGCACCGAAAAATCGACGGGTCTCCGAAGCTGACGTAATAGCCGATAATGGAGCGGGTCCAGATTTCTACGAGAAACGTGATCCACGGCCTGCCAAGCTCTTTCCGCTTCAGGCTGTCGACCAGGATGACATCTCCCCTGGTGTGATCCATCTGGACAAGGTCGAGAAAGCCCTCGCTCCGATATTCGCCAGGATGAGCCTCGTGCGCACTTCTGGTTTTCGAACCCATCGTAGTCCTGGCCCACACGCTGCTCGAAATTTCGCCAAGCAGCCGTTCAATCGTCTTCTCGCTTGGGATCAAATCGGCGGAAAACCGATAGTTCCCATTGTCGGCATGGAGCAGGCCCCAAATCTGACGCGCCGTTTCAGCGCGCGATGGAGAGACCATTTTCAGCGCAATTTCGCCAATCAACGCTTCAATGGCGGTCCTCACCGCGGGATCAATCCGGTGCGAGCCGACAGCAGGTCCCCGAGGTTTGGGAGCAAGCGACTCTGCAACGGGATGCGCCCTGTATCGGAGGGCCAACGTCCGTATCTGTCGTTCCTTCAAACCGGTAGCTTCCGAAATGGCGGCAACCTGGGTCGCCGTCACCGGCCCGGACAACGATATGTATTTCCGGAAATGCGGGTACAGCGCCAATCCCGCTTCGAGAGATTTGAGGCTCTGCTTTGGCGTCGGAGACGGCTTGCGCTCAATCATGGGATCGGCCCCGCAACAATTTCGCTTGCGGCCAAAAATGTAGCGCATTCTGTCCGTCACTGCGATGCCGAAATCACATCTGGACAGACTTACTTACACCGGAAATTCTCTATGTTATTGATTTTACGACGATCTGTAGAAATGCAGTGCATTCTGTCGGCTGACAGGAGTACTTCGCGGACGCCGATCGGGCGCTTGATCGCCTCGACATCCACCTCCCCTCCCGCGATCCTGAAACAACGCTCGTCACATTGGTCAACGAACTCATCCATGGCGAGGCGTCTTTCCTCGAAGGGATCACCGAGCCGACGCTGGTCCTCGGGCGTGCTATCGATCGCCCGGCAGGACCTGGCGCCGCATGGGCGGCCTCGCTTGCACTTGCCATGCGCCCTCACCTCTTCGGAATGGGCGGCGCGGCATATATTTTTGCTGGCCTCGCCCCGCGCACACTCTTTCGGGCATTGCGGGAGGCGCCTGTTGCCGAGATCGCCAGGCAAAGCCTGGTGGCATCAATCGCAGGAGCGGCAGCGGACCTCGATCTTTGCGTAAAGGCGGAGCGTTATGGCGTCGAGCGCCTCGCAGACCGTAACACCTCTTCGCGCGCGCTCGCTTGCTGGCGCCTTTTAGTCGGACTTGGTCCGCTTACGCGCGCGGAAATGGCGCGTGGGATGGGCATCACGAAGCGAACCGCCTCTCAGATAGCAGTTGCTCTTGAAGCTGCTGGCCTGACCCAGCAACACGGCCGCTATGGTGTTATTTCCGTGAAAACAGATCACCATTCCCTGCCGCAAATTCGTTCCTGATCACGCGCGATACCGCACAACTCGCGAAGTCATGTCGGGATCGCTAGTTTAGATCGGGTACGTCCATTCAAACATGCCCATACTCGGAAAAAATCCTCTCGACTGAATGATATTTATCGAATATCGTTTTAAAAACGTTCATTCAGTTTAATCGGGATTGTTATGCATTCAGAAGCTGAACGAATTGCCGAAATGGCTCAAGCTGGCGAGCGCATGATCGAGCGGCTGAGACGTCAGGCCTTTTTGCCGGAGTCCCGTAAAAGCGTCACGATCCGGTTTGGAATTGCCGAAGCGGCAAACCTTCTCGGCTGTTCCACCAACCGGATCCGGATGGCCGAGGACGACGGGCGCCTTCCCCCTGCACCTCCGACCGGAAATGGACGGAGGCCAGGCTATAGCATCGCCGACCTGTTGAACATGCGCGAGGTGCTTGGCGCCTCCCCTGCCCGCTCGCCGTTGGACAATCCCGCAATCATTGCTGTTCAGAATTTCAAAGGCGGGGTGGGCAAATCGACTGTCACCACTCACCTCGCCCATTATTTTGCGGTCCAAGGTTATCGGGTTCTTGTCGTCGATTGTGACAGCCAGGCAACGACCACCACGCTTTTCGGGTTTAATCCCCATTTCAACATAACCCGGGAGCAGACCCTTTATCCCTACCTCTCGATCGATCCGACCCAGACTGACCTGTACTATGCTGTACAAAAAACGCCGTGGCCAAATGTCGATCTGATCCCGTCGAACCTGGAGTTGTTCGACGTTGAGTATGAGCTCGCGGCATCTGGAGCGGATGGGGGATCGATCCTTGCGTCGCGCTTTCGTAAATTGAAGCAAGGCCTGAACGACCTTGCCCGCAATTATGATGTGGTGATCCTTGACCCCCCGCCTGCACTCGGCACTATCTCACTGGCGGTCATGCAGGCCGCCAATGCGCTGATCGTCCCCCTTGCAGCGACCACGCCTGATTTTTGCTCGACGGTTCAATTTTTGTCGATGATGGACCAGGTGACCAGCCAACTGGCGCAGTCAGGCATTACCGTCGATTACGATTTCGTACGATTGCTGTGCTCGAAGTTCGACGCTAACGACCCAAGCCAGACGATGGTGCAACAAATTATGGGCCAGACTTTTGGCGCTGCCCTTTTGCCAATTTCCATTCTCGAAAGTGCTGAAATCAGCCATGCGTCGCTGCGCATGATGACGGTTTATGAGCTGGACAAGCCCATCGGCACGCCGAAGACACACAAGCGCTGTCGCAGCAACCTTGACGAGGCCCTAGGTCAGATCGAGGCACTCGTGCGCCGCGGGTGGGGCATCGCTGCGCCCGCAACCGAGCGGGAGATCGTCAATGCTGCGTAACGTGCTTATCCATCGCATTACGACCTACTCTTTGGGAATGGATGGGAGCGTCTGATGGCCCGCAAGCAAAGTGATTACCTTGCAGGGCTCCTCGCAAATGACGACGCCCAACCGGAAACGTTGGCGTCGGCAGTAGGTCCCGTCGCAGATCCAAAGCCTGAAAACGCGCCCGATCGATCATCATCCCGGGCGGGCCTCTCGCTGCTGGGTCGCGAAAACGCGCTCGCTCGCGTTGCAAGCGGCGAAGTGCGGCAGGTCACCCAATTGTTGATTGAACCGGCGAGAGTGCGCGTCTGGCCGGGAAATGCCCGGCATCAAGCCCAGTTGTCCGAGGATAATTGCCGGGACTTGATCGATTCGATCGTCGCTGAAGGTGGGCAGAAGGTGGCGGCGGTTGTCCGCCATCTACCTGGGGACCCGTCACACGATTACGAGCTCATTGCAGGGACCCGGCGTCACTTTGCCATCTCCTGGCTACGCGCAAATTCTTATCCGGATATGCGCCTTCTAGCGCAGGTAGCAGATCTGGATGACGAAGCCGCATTTCGCCTGGCGGATATCGAAAATCGTGCCCGCAAAGACATTTCAGATATCGAGCGTGCGCGAAATTACGCAGAGGCTGTTGACCGTCATTATGCCGGCAAAGCCGTGCGCATGGCAGAGCGGCTCAATCTTTCCAAAGGCTGGCTTTCAAAAATGCTGAAGGCAGCCACTCTCCCCGATGGTGTGTTGAATGCCTTTGGGGACTGGCAAGCATTGCCCCTCAACTCTGCATATAAATTGGCGATTGCGATGGACGACAGGGATCGCGCCAAAGCCATCGTGAAGGAAGCCCTCAAGATTGCCGCGTCGAAGGTCTCCCCTCCCCTGCCCGGCCCGGCAGTGCTGGCCCGTTTGATGGCAGCAACAGTAGCACCCTTGGCGCCAGAGCCCGCATTCCGCATGGAAGTTGAAGGTGAGCATGGCCGCGCGATCCTTGCCGTTAAGGCAGTCAATCGCCAGGGGGTGACATTGCATTTGCCGATGGCCAGCGGCGCAAGCGACGAGCAAATCGCGGATGCCGTCCGCAATGTTCTAGGTGCGCTGAGGCAAAATGGCATTTCGGTGAAATAGTGCCCTCCCCTGCCCCGCATCCGGATAGACGTCATGAAAAGTTTCCTCGAGGAAACTTTTCATGACGCGCGCTCGCAAAACGGTCGTCAGCGAACAGTTCGACATGTTTCTGCCGTACATCGCGGATTTGAATTTCCGCGATCAGCGCGAAATGATGGAGCGGCCGTTTTTCAGCCTTGCCAAGTCGAAACGGATCAAGCCGATCGACTACTCGAGCCCGGACGGCAAGCTTTGGGTCCACGTCTCGAGCAACCCTGATTACGGCATGGCCACGATCTGGGATGCAGATGTGCTGATCTACTGCGCCAGTGTGCTGTCAGACATGGCACGACGTGGCGCCAACGACATCCCTCGCAAACTTCATATCATGCCGTACGATCTGTTGCGCTCGATCGGGCGGCCGACGACCGGTCGCGCTTACGAATTGCTTGGCCAGGCGCTCGATCGTCTGGTTGCAACCACGATCAAGACCAACATCCGCGCAGAGAATCGCCGCGAAGCAACTTTCAGCTGGCTCGATGGTTGGACACAACTGGTCGACGAGAAAACTGAGCGCTCCAGGGGCATGACTCTGGAGCTTTCGAACTGGTTCTACGAAGGCGTGCTCATGAAGGGCGGGGTCCTTGCCATCGACCGCGCATATTTCAACATCAGCGGAGGTCGCGAGCGCTGGTTATACAAAGTAGCGCGCAAACATGCAGGCGGGGCAGGGGAGGGCGGATTTTCGATCTCTCTGCCAACCCTGTTTGAAAAAAGCGGCGCCGAGGGCGAATATCGCCGATTCAAATTCGAACTGATCAAGCTTGCCGAAAAGAACGCATTGCCCGGCTATGAACTGGGCATTGTTCTCCCGTCCGATGTTAACGGTGAACCATCGCTCCGAATGCGGCGTCACGACGGTAAAGGAGAGTTACCCGCCCCCGACCCGAGGAAGGCCGCGCTCGATACTCAGGAACCTCCGAGGGCTAGAGCTTCTATCAAGTCTCCAGAAGTTTCCTCCAGGAAACTTCCGCTTGGCGAGAGCACCGCGGCCGAATCGATAGTCGACGCGCGCGCGCTGATCCGTCAGTCAGTTGCCGGCCTTTCCGACGCAGCAACACGCGGCATCATCGCGGACGAAACTGTCGTCTATCTACGCAGCCAATGTCCCGGATGGGATCTCTATGCCCTTCACGCAGAATTTGAAAATTGGGTGAGGGCGGCGTCGGACCGCACACCAGCCAACTGGCAAAAAGCGTTTATCGGGTGGGTGCGGCGTCATCACGAGAAGCATCGGCACGAATTGCGTAGCTAACTTCGGATACTCCGGGAAGCCCGCTTATTCAAGGATGCCCCTGCGGTCTATTCGCGACGTTGCGGGGGTCCGCGTTCCCGATGTGTCGTGCTGTAAATCCAGTGCTCAGGCATTATCACCTTAACGAGCCGAATGCAGAAAGAGATTGAATCACAAACGACAGGATGTTGAGCAAACTGATTCAAATGGCGGCGAAAACCAGGCGGCTAGTCCCTCCTTTCGACACTTCAGGAACGACAAACACCAGATCAACGACACATCAGGAACAAGCCATCGACACATCCAGAACAGGAATGACGACACAACAGGAACAAAGCATCGATCCTACAGGAACAACCGGCAGAACCCGACTCGCGCAAATATGCGGCTCAGAAGCGGTTCCCACAACCCTTAACCTCTTAACATTATGATTTAACAGTCTAACTCTCCGTTGAATCTTTATTTCGATTATTCCGGATGGACCCAGCCGAGACATTGGCGACTACCTACGCAAAAAGAGTAACTCGCCAGGTAGATCCGAGCGTCCTCGTCCAATCGAATCTGGGTCCCCATACCAATGCCTTCCGCGGACTCACGCGCAGAGAAGGTTGTTCAAACACCCCAACGTCGCTCCCTCAATGTCGCATCACTCCCCTTGAGCTCAACCACTCCTTGACCTATATGCAATATGCCGGATGTGTATCGGCATTTTGCAGGAATGATCCATGGCCACTGTTGCGAAAATCCAGGAACTGCTCGGGGGCGAAGCCTTCACCGGACCGCTTCACGACGAACGAGACATCGTTCGCCTCATCAGGCGTGGCGTCCCAACGCAGGCCGTGGACCACTTTCTGAGCGCAGCTCGGCTTTCCTTCAATATCCTCGACCCACAAATCCTAAACCGTCGGACCTTCAAGCGCCGCCAGCAAACCTCTCAGCCTCTCGACCAAGGCGAATCCGATAGACTGCTGCGCATGGTCAGTGTCGTCGCCGCTGCCGAAGAGACTTTCGACGACGATGATAAGGCCCACATCTGGCTCAACCGCGAGAACCGTGCGCTTGATGGCGAAACACCACTCGGCATGGCCGATACGGATCAGGGCGCACGTGCGGTAATGGCGCTTCTCGGTCGGATCGCACACGGCATCGCTGCTTGATCGTCTATCGGTTGTGCAAAGCCGCCCACGTAGCGCTCGACGGGGAGGGGGCTCGCCTGTGGGGCGGCCGCTGGAACTCAGCTGGCCGACCTATGGTTTACGCTGCTGCGTCCCCCAGCTTGGCGGTGCTCGAAGTACTGGTCCATCTTGACCTTCCGTCCGAGCTGCTTCCCAACGACTTTCAGCTTCTCACCATCAACGTTCCCGATGACGTTCCTGTGATCCGTATCGAGGATCCCATCCTGGACGACGATATTTGCCGCCAGACCGGCGACGCGTTTCTCGTTGAAGCAAAAGCGTTCGCTTTGATCGTGCCCAGTGTCGTGGTGCCTCAAGAGCGCAACGTGTTGCTCATTCCCCGGCAAGCAGAAATGGGACGTGTTATCGTCGAGCGCGCCGAGTGTTTCCGGATCGATCAGCGCCTGATCATATAAACGAGGTCTGGCGGGTACAAAAGGAGAGGGGGAATTGGCCGTGTGAGGAGACACGGCATGGAAATCACTGCCTACAAACCATCAGACGAATTAATCCGCCTCGTCGCCAGCTTACGCGGCACCTGGAGTGGCTACCGAGCCATGTGCCATTGTCCTGCGCATGCAGACCGCACGCCCAGCCTGTCCCTCCGCCAAGGCGCCCGGGGCATCCTGGTCAAATGCTTTGCAGGATGTCAAACCACCGACGTCCTGCGCGAACTCGGACGCATCGCTGACATTCGCTATGCGCCTGCGCCAGACCCTTGCGATCAGGATATTCGTCAGACAGCCAATGTGCGCAAAATTTGGAGCGAAGGCGTCGACACATCAGGAACGCTCGCGGAGAGATATCTCGCATCGCGGCGGATCGATAACCGCTTTGACCAACTTCGCTTCCACCCTAGGTGTCCCAAGGGGCGTCAGCCACTGACGACATTCACGCCGGCGCTGCTGGTGGCCGCTCAAACAGCGCGTGAAGTGCTGGCCATACAGCGGGTCTTTTTGAACTCCGATGCTTCGTGCGTGGACAAACTCATGATCGGCCGGCCCGCCGCCGGCGCCTGGCGAGGTTCGTCTGCAGACGGAAATTCGCTCGCGATCGCCGAGGGATTCGAAACCGCAGCCCGTTTTTCCATGATCACCGGCATTCCGTGCTGGGCTTCCCTTGGTGCAGCGCGCCTCCCATTGCTGGACATCCCCGCGCACATAACCGAACTGATCATCGCCGAAGACGACGATGCTGAAGGCTCAGCCGCGGCAGTGCGTGCTATCGCTGCTTATGCAGCTATCGGCCGCCGGATCGTTCGCAGGCCACCGCCAAGACCGCCTGGTTTCAGAGGCCCATTGGACTGGGCCATGGTGACCTGAACCGAAAGGGAAGGGGGGCTGGCAGGGAAGAGCAGGGCAATTGGTCCTGCGAGACCCGAAAGGCTCCCGATGACAAATCTCCTTACCAAACTGGAAAACCCGGACTGCGAAGCGGCCGATCGCATGCTCGATGCGCTCACATCAACCGGATCAATCGACAGAGCTGCGATGAACGCTTCGATGACCGCTGCATATGGCGCAACCAATGCAAGCGGTTGCTGGACACAGCGCGATAGCTTCGAAGTGCTCGAGCACGCGATCAGCCGATATTTGGTGTGTAGCGGCAAACCCGTCACCACGGCTGACGACGTGCGATCGGCGATCGAATTTGCGAGGGCCCTCCCAACCCAAACGGTCCGCAGCGAGGAACAGATCGACTGGCAGCAATTCTCAACGCCGGTCGATATAGCGGCACTCGCCGTGCTTCTCGCTCAGGCTGGACCCAGCGACATTGTGCTCGAACCAAGCGCCGGTAATGGCATGCTCATTGCGCAGTTGCCGCCGGTTGCTCAGCTCCAGTTGAACGAACTGGCCGGGCCGCGCCGCAACCGGCTGCACCAGGCTTTTTCGTCTGCGGCTATCAGCGGGCTGGACGGAGCGACGCTCCCTTCGACCATGGCGGATAGCCCGCAGCCGACTTTAGTCCTGATGAATCCGCCGTTTTCACGCTCATTGGGCAGGGGGAGTGACGATCTCGCTGCTGCCCGGCATTTGCGCGCGGCGCTCGCCCGCCTGCGTAGCGGCGGGCGCCTTGTGGCAATCATGCCCGACTGGTTCAGCCCTTCAGGCCGCATGCGGGATACATATGAGAAGATCCTCGCGGGGTGTTCGGTTCGCGTATGTATCGCGCTCGAGGGCTGCTACAAGAAGCATGGTACGGGCATTGATGTTCGTCTCTATGTTATCGATAAATTTGAAGGACTTAGCGCGACGGGTACTTTGTCGCGCACGTCTGTCGTCACGGCACTTGATGGCCTCGATATCCCCGGACGGGCAGATCTGGCACAGCAGCCCGCGACCGCTCCAATTGCCCGGCCGAGAAGCATCGGCCTCTTTCGCGCGGTAAGATCGACGTCCGCTCCGCAAGCCTTGGCGTTTCGGGCACCCCCTCGCAATGAGATACTGCCGGTCGAATATACCGCGCTCGATAATCCTGCCCCTACGGCCGATCAGGTCGGTGTTTATCTCCCGTATCGACCAAGCCGCGTAATCTTCGCCAGCGCTGGCGATCATCCCACCGATCTCGTCGAATCCGTGGCCATGGGATCGATCGCAGCGCCCAAGCCGAATTATGTGCCCAGGCTACCCGAACGCTGCGTTTCGGACCGTCTGCTATCCGCGGCACAGCTCGAAACGGTCGTTTACGCGGGTGATGCATGGTCGCGCTTCATTCCCGGCACCTTCGCTCCGGACAAAGAAGGTGTTGGCCTTGAATACACCGAAGCTGGTCGTCGTTATCGCGAGGGCTATTTCCTTGGCGATGGCACCGGGGCAGGGAAGGGCCGGCAGATCGCCGCCTGCATCCTCGATCAATGGCTGCGCGGCAACCGGCGGGCCATCTGGGTTTCGAAAAACGAAGCACTTTTGGCCGATGCGATCCGGGATTTGACTTCGCTGGGCGCGCTCGCCGGCAACATCCAGTCGCTGTCAAACTGGAAAATCGACGAGCCCATGGCGCTCGATCAGGGCATTATCTTCGTTTCGTATCCCACTTTGCGCTCTTCGCGTCAGGATCACTCGCGGCTCCAGCAACTGCTGGATTGGGCGGGGTCAGCATTCGACGGCGTCATCGCATTTGACGAAGCTCATGAAATGGGCGGCGTTGCAGGAGGGCAGGGGGCTCTGGGCAAAACCAAGGGCAGTCAGCAAGGCATCGCTGGCGTCCTGCTCCAGAACAACCTGCCGGACGCGCGGATCCTCTACGCGTCCGCCACTGGTGCCTCGGACATCAACAACCTCGCCTACGCCGTTCGCCTAGGCCTCTGGGGATATGGCACAGCCTTTGCCGACAGAAATACGTTCATCGAGTCCATACGCGCCGGCGGCATTGCGGCGATGGAGCTTGTCGCGCGCGATCTCAAGGCTACGGGCAGGTATGCCTCGCGGGCACTCAGTTTTGCTGGTGTCGAATACGACATCTTGCGCCACGAGCTTACGCCCGCCCAGATCGAGATCTATGACGCCTACGCTGATGCTTGGGGGCACATCCATCGCAATATGGAGGAAGCGCTCGAACACACAAACGTCATCGACCCCCTGGAAAACAAGACTCTGAACTCTGGCGCCAAAGCTGCGGCGCGCTCGCGCTTTGAAAGTACAAAACAACGGTTCTTCGCATCGGTTCTGTTGTCATTAAAATTGCCCACGGTGTTGCGCAGCATTGAGGAGCATCTCGCTGCTAACCAGTCGGTGGTTCTCCAACTGGTCACAACCGCAGAATCTGTCCTCGATCGGCGCCTGGATGCCCTCACCCCCGAAGAGCGTGCCGATCTCGACGTGGACCTCTCACCGCGTGAGGCGGTCATCGACTACCTCATTCGCGCATTTCCGGTTCGTCAGATGGAAATTTTCACCGACGACACCGGACAACCGCATTCCAGGCCAATGAGCGACGAGCGCGGAAACCCCGTGTTGAACCCTGACGCAGAAGCCGCGCGTGACGCGCTGATCGAGCACATTTGCGGGTTGCCACCGATCAAGCCCGCGCTCGATGCCGTCATTGGACACTTCGGGCCGGATGCTGTGGCGGAGGTCACAGGCCGAACCCGGCGCATTGTGGAAACTGCCGGCGGCGGGCAGCGCCTCGAAACACGCTCGACCCGCTCGGGCCAGGCCGACACCGCCGCATTCATGCGCGGTGACAAACGCATCCTTGTATTCTCAGACGCTGGCGGCACAGGCCGCAGTTATCACGCCAGCCTTGATACTCCCAATCGTCAGCAGCGGGCTCACCTCTTGCTTGAGCCCGGGTGGCGTGCCGATCGCGCTATCCAGGGGCTGGGACGTACCCACCGAACGCATCAGGCTATCCCGCCGCTATTCCGTCCGGTGACCACCGATTGCAGAGGCGAACTGCGCTTCACCTCAACGATTGCGCGCCGTCTTGACAGCCTCGGCGCCCTCACGCGTGGTCAGCGCCAGACTGGCGGTCAAAATTTGTTTTCCAGCGAGGACAACCTCGAGAGCGAATACGCAAAGGCTGCGCTGGTCAACTGGTTCCAGCTGCTGAACACGGGCAAGCTGACGTCGACTACAATGGCCGCCTTTCAGGCGATGACCGGCCTCGAACTGCTCGACAATGACGGGGTGCTTAAAGAGGAGTTGCCGCCAATCCAGCGGTTTCTCAATCGCCTGCTCGCACTGCCGATTGGCAAGCAGAACACGATTTTTGAAGAATTCCTCGGCCTGGTTGAGCGACGCGTTGCAGCGGCGCGCGAAGCGGGCACCTATGACGTCGGTGTCGAAACGATACTGGTCGATAAGGCTACCCTGATCGAAGACCGCCTGCTGCGCACGGATCCCGGCAGCGGCGCGACCACGCATCTGCTGACGATTGAGATTGCCAGGAAACGTAATCCCATGAGCCTCGCCACGCTCAAAAGTCTGGCGAAGTCGGAGGATCGCCCGCGCTTCATGCAAAACAGCAAATCAGGCCGCGTTGCTTGCGTGATGTCCGCGCGGGGCTTCATGGACGAAGAGGGAACGGTCCTGCCGCGTGTCGCGCTACAACGGCCCACCCGGTGCGATCATATGCTCTCCGCAAACCTTGCGGAAAGCGCCTGGGCAGAAGTCGAGAACGCGCGCTTCGACGAGCTTTGGCTCGAAGAGGTGCGCATCGCCGACGAAACGCGCGATGTCGAGACCATTCAATTGGCAACTGGCTTGCTGCTGCCGATCTGGTCAGCGCTCCCGTCCGATCATCTGACGGTCAATCGTATCGCCGACGGGGAAGGACGCTCCTGGCTGGGACGGCTCGTATTCGATGCGGATGTGGTCAAGCTGTTTACAAAGCTGGGTATCGAGCAGGCGGATAACATGCCGCCGAGTAAAATTGCTGCGGCCGTGCTGCGCGGCGAGGCCGTCACCTTGCGGCGCCCATTCGACCTGACACTCGCGCGCCGGCGCGTAAACGCCGAGATGCGTATTGAATTGGCCGGGGCGCCGGCAAACCAGCTCGCATGGCTCAAATCACTGGGCTGCTTCACCGAAGTGATTGCCTACCGCACGCGGGTATTTTTGCCCGGGGATCAGGCTGAAACGATCATCGCTGCGCTCGCGCGCGAATAGGCCCGCAGGACGCCGATAAGAGGGGAGGGGGAGTGGAAATGGGTGGTCCGGGCAGATCCGGACTGAGATAATCTGGAGATGTACCCGTGATCACCACCATTCCCCTGAACAAACTCCGCCTGAGCGCCGCCAATGTCCGCAAAACCGGACCGCGCAGCCTCGAACAGCTCGCAGCTGATATTGGCGCGCGCGGCGTGCTGCAGAACCTGGTCGTAACTCCCGTCAAAAAACCGCGTGGGATATTTGACGTCATGGCTGGCGGGCGCCGCTATCAGGCACTCATGCTGCTGGCTGAAACGGGCAGGATCCCGGAAGATTTTCCAGTTCCTGTGCTGGTGAAAGCTGGGTCTGAGGCTGAACAGACTGAGACGTCGCTCGCCGAAAATTTTCAGCGCATGGCAATGACGCCTGCTGACGAATGCAAGGCGTTCCAGCATTTTATCGCCGAAGGCGATGACCTCGATGCCGTCGCGACCCGGTTCGGCGTTACCCGGCGTTTCGTCGAGGGCCGCCTGCGCCTCGCCAGCCTTGCCCCGCCCATTTTCGAGGCTTTGGCCGAAGGTGTTCTGACGCTCGATAAGGCCAAAGCCTATGCCTCAACCGACAACCTCGAGAAGCAACTGCGGGTGTTCGAGACATACGGCACGCAAGGATACTACAACGCCGATGCGATCAAGCGTGCGATCCAGCACGAAACGATGCGCGCGGGCGATCCAATCGCTTTGCTTGTGGGCGAAGGCGCCTATGTCTCGGCCGGTGGCCACGTCACGCGTGACCTGTTCGACGCGGATGGCGATCGCTGGACCAACCCCGAGATTGCCGAGCGCATCGCAAGCGAACTGATGACCGCAGAGGCAACCCGGCTTGGCGCCGAGACCGGCATGGCCTGGATCCGCCCGATCGCCTCGACCAATACCTACACCGAAGCTTCGGCACTTTACCGCGTGCGCGTTCCTCAGCGCGCGATGACGGACGATGAGGTGCAGGCGCAAGCCCTGATCGAGGAGCGCTTCGCGCAAATCGAGACGGCGATGGAAGACGATGGTCTTTCGGATGAAGCGCACGAGGAACTCGAGGTCGAGTTTGAAGACCTGCGTGCCCAATACGCGGCGATCGAGAACCGGCCTGGCGAGCTCGATGCTGAAACCAGGGGTAAGATCGGCACATTTCTGACGCTGACCGCCAAGGGCGAACTCGTTCTCGACACAACGTTTTACAGCGAAACCCCGATCCAGGGGGACAACGATTCCGGCGACATCGTGACAGTCGGTGGCCATGTTCGCAGCAAGCCTCAGATTGATCCGTCCATTCCCGGCGGCAAGGCGCTGAGCGCGAAGTTGTCGGACTCGCTCGCTGTTCAACGCCGTGACGTCCTATCGGCCGCGTTGCTTGCACAACCCGCTCTCGCGCTCGATTATGCGCTGTTCGCCCTTGTCGATACCGGACGTGCTACTTACGGTACGACAATCGCCAAGCGTCGTCCCGAGGATCCCGTGCCGGCGCGCGAAATTCCGGCGAGCCGTGCGCGCGAATATCTCGCCGAAGTGCAAGGCGAGCTCGATGCCAGCTGGACCGAACACTCAAGTGAGGTCGCACGGTTCGACGCATTCCGCGACCTTGACGACGACGCAAAGGCAGCTTGGCTTGCGATGACCGTCGCAACCTCGCTCGAAGCCAAGCCTGGCTACAGTTCGGGGACGAATCCGCTGCAGGGCCGGCTCGCCGACCTCCTCGAAGTCGATGTAGCGGCATGGTGGCGGCCGACCTCTGAAAACTTCTTCGATCGCGTGAGCAAATCCACACTGCTCGCGATCCTCGGCGAAGTTGGTGGTCCAGCACTTTCCGGTCGCTATGCCGGGTCCAAAAAGGGTGAGGTATCCGGGTCGTGCCAGACCCTGTTCGCGGGTCAGGCCGTCAGCGAACCAGAAACCAGGGATAAGGCGTTGGCATGGCTGCCAAAGGCCATGCAGTTCCATGTCATTGCCGGGGAGGACGGTGAGCTTGAAGCGGCATCTGAGGGCCTCGACGATGGCGATGGTGGTCTGGAGGCCGGCGCGATTGGGGATGGCGAGGACGAAGGCAATAGTGCTCAAAGCGACGACATCCCGGATCATAGCGGATCCGCGGAGATCGAAGCCCTTGCCGCGTGATCTGCGTGCACGAACTCTGACAAACGTCACCTGACAACTGGCAGCTGGAGCGCGTTGGCGCTTCGGCTGCCTCCTTTCGACATTAGCGAGGCTCTTATGCGCTCAACAGTTCCCCCGCGCGATGTCGCGGCAGAAATTACTGCGCTTATCATCGCCAGGATCGAGGCTGGTACGCCGCCGTGGAAGCGGCCCTGGACGCTGGGCTCTGGCGGGCGGCCTTTGCGCCACTGCGGCACGGCTTACACCGGGATCAACAATCTCTACCTCTGGGCGGTGGCCGACGCGAATGGCTACAAGAGCCGGTACTGGATGACGTACCGTCAGGCGGGCGAGCTTGGCGGCCAGGTGCGCCGCGGCGAAAAGTCGGCGATCAGCGTCTACTATTCGTCGATGACCAAGGATAACGAGGCACCCGGTGCAGCCGGTGCAGCATCTGGCGACACCAAGACCATCCGGTTTCTTCGGGCCTACAGCGTTTTCAACGCCTCTCAGATCGACGGTCTCGATGCCAGGTTCTATCCCGACAACACACCGCCGCCGCCGATCGCTCCGTCCGATCGCCAGGCCGCGATCGACGCTTTCTTCGCACCAATTCCTGCGCGGATCGGTTACGGTGGTAACGGCGCCTATTACGATCGGGTCAACGATGCTATCCAGCTGCCCGATCCGGCCGCGTTCAAATCTGCCGATCATTTGGCGAGCACCAAATCCCACGAATGCGCGCACTGGACCGGCCATTCGGATCGCCTCGCCCGCACCTTCGGCAAAAAGTTCGGGGACAACGATTATGCCAAAGAAGAGCTCCTTGCCGAGATAACTTCGGGCCTTGTCTGTGCGGACCTTGGTCTCGCCAACGAAATACATGACAGCCACGCGAGCTATGTGGCGCATTGGTTGACGGTCCTGCGCGCCGACAAGACGGCGATTATCAAGGCTGCCGCCAAAGCAGAGCGAGCGTATCAATACCTGAAGGCGTTCAGCACAGCGCCAGCGGATGGATCCTTCGTGCGCGTTCGCGAGTTGGAGGATGCGTAGCGCCAGGTCCCGTACCAGGTTGCGCGTAGCATCGACCCTTGATCGCAAGATTTGGCCTCCTCCCACATCCCGTTCACCCGCCAATCGCGTGCGCAAGCGTGAAGCAAACATGCGATCGTCTCCGCTGCCGTTCCGTCAGCTGTGCGGTCGTCACCGGCAGCGGGGACGTAGTCCACGACCGAAGGCCGTCGGACGGCCAAAACGTGTTCGCCGTCGGCCGGTTCGGCAGTGCGCGACGGCCCTTCAGATCGCGCTGCGCAACGTGCTTGCCTCGACATAGAAAAGGAATGCCTTCATGGGATGGCTCTTCATGTCTCTCGCGTCGATGGGCGCGACGCGGACACCCAAATCCTACCTGGACGCGCAACTGACATACGAACGGACGCAAGACGATGGCTCGGTTGTCGGGTTCCGCGTGCTGCGCTCGGGGTGTGTCGGTAATCGCGTGTATTATGCTGCCGCCCAGCCATTCGAGCGTCGCGATGGTGCCGAAACCGCCAAACCTGCCGTCGCTATCGTTTGCCTTGTCCGTTGGAACCCGCGCGCTGCTAGCGGTGAGCACTTTGGATACAAAGACATGGACGAAAATATGGGGCCGTGTGAGGCCGATTGCCCAGAAAGCGTCCTGGCTCTCCTGGGGCCAACAAACTCAGAACATGCGCTCGAGTGGCGTCGCAGGTGTTTCGATAACCTGGCGCTGCGCAAGCGGCCGATCACCGATGGAATGGCGATAAAACTGGCGACGCCCATCACGTTCACCAACGGATATGTCGGCGATGCGTTCATCGTGGAGGTGCGCGGCAGGGAACTCGTGTTCGTGGCGCCCGCTGGTGGCCGATATACCATCAGCAAGTTCCGCGAGCGCGACTGGGCTGCTGTGCCAAAGACGAAAGTACATGCTCCGATCTTCGCCAAACGCACTTGATCAGACGAAGGAATGCCCAATGACGACGTTCCCTGTGCTCCGGTCAGCCCGATGCATGGAGCTATGTAGCGCCGAAAACGCGATTCGCATTGCAGGTAAGCTTTTCGATCAAACCCGCGAAAGCATTTCAGTCGTTACAACCAACGAGCCGTTGCAACCTTTGCGCGTGATGCACTCGTGTGAGGTGACCAATCCGAACGACGAGATTGCGATCGTCACCGGCTGAGAGGTCAGGTAGACATCGGGGGAGCGTCCAGGCGGTGCCGGTCGCCCGCGGCAAACGTAATCAACAGTAGCTTCACGCGCTTGGGCCACGGCAACGAGAACGCCCTACGGCGCTGTTTTAGCGGCGACACCTGCCACAACAATCTTCTCAACAAACCATTCGCGTTCCGCTCGCTCAACGCGAGCGGACGACCAATCCGGTTGTGAAAGGTATCTGGTAATGCTCACAGATTCTGAACGTTTCGCATTCGACCCGCCGGCTGCACGGTTTTGCCAGTACCGGAAATGCCTACGATGCCTGCCAGTGTGACGAGGCCATCGTAACGGGCGACACGCTCGTCGTTTTGTCGGAAGGCGTCATTGGATGAGCGTGGATATGGCCCGTCGCAGTAACCACTGAGCACGGCACGCTTCACAACGCTAAAATGATCCTGAGACCACGCTTGAAGGCCTTGCAAAGACGCTCACCGTATTCGTCACGCGGTAGAAGTGGCGCGCGCTACAATTTACCGTCGATCCGACATTCGGTGGTGTCTGCCCCGCGAGTCGATGATTGCGCATCTGGTCTATCCGGCGCTCCGCGCCTTCCCAAGGAGAGGGGGGGTGAAGGGACGAGCTTGTTTGCTCGTGAAAAACAGGAGATTCACCAATGGTCACTACTTCATTGCCTGCGGGTGATTGGGTTCAGCAATGGCATACTCGTCGCGTTGCGCAGATCGCGGCCAATCTCGTCGCGTTTGCCCAAAACCGAACCTCGCTGCTCGAGGTGCTCGCGGCCCGCGGGATAGATCATGTCGAAATTCCTTTTGACGGGTCTTGCGACTCCGGGTGTGTCGAAGAACCGGATTTCTCTCCCCCAGAAATGGAAAATGACGCCTTCAAGGCAATGCAGATCGGCTTCCTGAGCGGAGATGCAGCAGGGGCGTGCACGAGCCGCGACTTGGCGATCGCAGAGGCCCTTGTCGAATTGACCTATGCCGCGCTGGAACACCATCACCCCGGTTGGGAAAACAATGATGGCGCCAGCGGCCGGCTCATAATCGACGTCAGCGAAGGCACAATTTCGCTCGATTGTTCGGTCCGTTACACAGCCTCCAACGATTATTGCCATTCCATTGGGGACGAGGGGTGATGGCCCACTGTCATTATCACGCCATATCCTCGGTCAAACGCTGGGGTGGAAAGGTCGAGGATTATATCGAGCTGCACCAGTGGTTCGACAAATCAAAGGCTATTCTTGCTGATCCCAGGCACCGCGCGTTGCGACATCATGCCGAGGGAATATTCCAGCTGGAAGCCACATTCGGGGTCATAATCACGAATTCCGACGGCCGCATTGTGCCGGTGCGTCTGATTGGCGAGCAGCATGTGACCGAGGATCTTGGCCACATCCCGTCATTTGCAGATTGGGCCCGTCTGATCGAGCCGCAAAGCTGGATGATGCGTGGGCTCGCCTTGGCGGTCGACGCGCCTCCACGGGCCCTGGCCGTCTCCCAAACTCCTCCGGTCTTGAAAGAATGACCATGCCTGAACTCGCTGTTCGCGGAATTCCGCTGGCGCTTATCGAGCGCCTCAATTTTGAACGGAGCATTCCGCTCGAGCGCTATCATGAAGATAGCGCCATCGACCGCTTCGGGTATCTTGAAAATTTGGCCGCCAACCATGGTGTCGAATTCGAAACGTTGACGACACTGGTCGATGTGCTGGGCCCCGAGGAGGACTTCGACGGCTTGGTGACCACCCTCGAAGATATATCAACCCTCGCATTTTAAGGAGTGGTCCTATGGCCAGCCAACCCATCGTCGATCGCGCCGAAGTGATCGCCGTGCTCAACGATCACGCCCGCCTGGGCCTCGACCGCACCGCAAAGATCACCGTCACGCGCAATTGCCTGGCTGCCTTTTGCGACCTCGATTTTATCGGCATTTCAGTCGTTCAGGCGCAGCTGCTCGCGGCGTTTCGCAACTGCAGCTTTACCAGTGAAAGCCCGGAGCGCGACTTCGCCGAAATCGTCTTTCGCGATCGGCGGGTCTGTCGGGTAGGCGCGGCCCGTCGCCGGGCCGCACCCCCCTAAGAACCGGACGTGCCACTTTCGCGGCATCCGGCTCAAGCCTCCACGAAGCTCGGTATGACCCGAGCCGCCAGCCCCAG